>Ga0065711_1027892_pt1 | contig 45215 bp, 32 predicted proteins | sample Hoacrofraction12_FD_59098 | JGI IMG/M metagenome (GOLD analysis project Ga0065711, IMG submission 59098) | Hoatzin crop microbial communities from Cojedes, Venezuela - Epithelial fraction 12 v2 (version 2) | ecosystem: Host-associated > Birds > Digestive system > Esophagus > Crop | place... | reverse complement strand
GGCGGTTTACGAGTCGTAAATGGGCGCTTTAGAAATCTATCTCACGTGAGATAATTTTTTATCTTATATCATTTAACTTTTTTAACAAATGCATTTTTCCGAAAATTGACGTTCAAAAATTGGCTGTTTTACGCGGAAAAATGTTAAAAATGCGTATATTTTTTGCATAAATCTATCATTTTAACATTTCGCGCGTTGAGTTGCGACAAAAATTCATTGAAAAACACCAAAAATTTGTGCATTAGAAATCACCCGCTCAAGTGCAAACGAATGTTAAATCAAGTGTTAAAATTTCGCCAAAAAGCGTAGTTAAATTTTGTAAAGTTTTCTTAAAATCATATTCTGCACGTTTCCGTTTTTGTTTCCTGTTTTACACCTTATTATATATTACGCGTGCGCGCGTAGTTGCCTATCTTTATTTTTTCAGATGCATCAACGAAAATAGTCGGTCATACCAGATCGACTATTTTTTGTAACCTTTTCCATCGTATTCCACAACAAATTCACACCGATTTCGCCCATTTTTTGACAAAAAATCAATGAATTAAAAACCGTTAACGTTTTTTTTTTTTTTTATACAAAAATTTGCATTTGTCTCATTTTTATAACTGACATTTGCATCCGAATGCCCGAAAAAGGTAATTCACAACCATTATTTTTTATTCGAAAACAAAACTTCATTATTTTCTAAACTGTTTGCGGTCTCGTCTCGACTCGACCCCCGTTGCCAATAAAAGCCTAAACAAGGAAACAATAACCTAAAATAACAATTGTAATGAAAAGAATTCTTATTGTATTAATTGCAGTGCTCACCCTGCCGATGGCCAGTCTTGCTGACGACTTTTATGTGCAAGGCGACATGACCTCTTGGGATTCTGGTACTTTGGGTGATGCTGCCAAGATGACCTTTGATGGATCTAACATTTATACTTGGTCCTGGACACCGACTACTACGGGAGATTATTACCTGCGTATTCTTGGAAAAGCATCCAATGGATGGTATAGCAACGGACTTGGCGCCACAAGCAACGGAGCGAATCTAACCACAAGTCCGCAGCAGTGTTATTGGACTTCCAACAACGGTTGGAAGATAACTGTTACAGCTGGAAAGACCTACATTCTGGTTTTGGATGCAAATGCTTATACGGAAAGTGGAGACAAATCCTCGTATTCACTGCGATACAAGGAAGATCCTGCGCCTACCTCTTTGGCATCAGCCTCGGTCGTTATTTCAACCACAAAAGACTTCGCCGAGAAAGTCGAACTGCCGATGCTTGCTGCGCTCTATCGATCGGATGCCGACGATTTGACCCACACAGCCGATGACTATCGCTTCCAATTGGGCGTAAAGAAGGACTTTATTGAAGAGAAAGTAGGCAAAGCCACTACCTATTATTGGTACATCAAAGACAATAATGGAACGGAATACCGTCCTACTTGGTCCACTTCGATTTACAACATGCCCAATTCCAGCGGCAGCAACTACAAGGGATTTGACCGCGTAGAGTGGGAATCGTACGACAATTGTAATGGATCTAATTACACCACGAATTGCTTCTCGTTCACCAACGATGGCGTTTCTTACACGTTCCAGCTTTCTAACAAGGCTTGGACGGGCTACAACCGCTACAAGTTTGAGTATGGCACGGCGCCGAGCGTGCAGTTCTGGAAGAATAAGTCGAGCATTACCGACGATGCGAACGGTTGGTATGTGGTTGGCAACTTCGATGAGAACGGCGAAGTAGATGCCAAAGGCAGCTGGAATATCGACTATGCCAAGAAGATGGACAAAATTACTTATAATGACAGCACCGTCTATCAGGTTGTCGTGCCCCAACCCTCAGCCGGCTTTAGCGATATCTTCTTTGGATTCGTGAACGGAACCGATAAAGCGAATTGGACAGGCGCCACGACCGATTGGGACAAGGTCTATCGTCCCGAGATACACGACAACCGCGACTGCGACGCAATGGAAAGCACACTGTTCAGTTACTATTACGACGTAAATCAGAACGGTGATCAGAACCAAAACATGGCAGTGAACCCGATCTTGAACGAAAACCAGCAGAAGGCAAACTATTACATCCTGCGTCTCAACGTGACGACCTCCACCTATTGCATCTACTTCGTGAATGGCATGTACATCGCCGGTGACGCAGTAGATGGTTCACCCAAAGAGATGACGTACGATAACAAGGGCAAATATTATTCTGCCAACGTCACGATGACACCCGGCAAGACCTTCTATTTCTACGAAGTTAAGAACAGTAACCCGGTGAAGTATTACGGCGAAGACGACGATGTGCCTGCCGCCGATGGCGAAATGGCACCGACCGTGGAGTATCGCGATACGCCGTTCATGAACCACGTGAAGGAGTCGGCCACTGCAGATATTACGAAATGCACCTTCACGTTGCCCTCACGCAAGGCCGGAACCTACGATACTTACACTTGCGAGGTTCGTCTCTATCCGGCTTCGTTCAACAGCAAGTTCGACAAGAATGATGCCCACAGCGGCGAATGGTTCTACACCTACGACCGCCCCATCCGCATGACAACCAAGCAAGGCGTGGGTGCTAGTTGGGCAGCGTGGGCAAATAACTACCCAATGCAGTTCACCGAAACGTCGGTTCCGACCGTCTATACGGTAAAATACAAGACAAAATCGAATACCGTTACGCTGGACAATAACCTTGATTACGTGCCGGCCAAGACGGGTGTGCTGCTGATGAATTCGGACAACGCCAACTATTCGGGCACCGGAACCGCCAAGAGCGACATCCGTGCTCGCGTCTATGTGGAGAAGTTGGACGAAGCATATAGCGACGATGCCAACAAACTGGTGCCTATCTATCTGAACACAGACGATAATCGCCAGATCTACTTCACCGAGACTGCCGACGGCGGCAAGACAAAGACAGAAAGCGAATGGAAGATCGGCGACGAAGTGGCTTATCGCAGCTATTTATTCTCGTTCAAGGAAGGCGAATCAGGCAACTACAGCGTGCTCTTCCAGCGTTCGAAGGACGGCAAGAGCTACACCGAGCGCAGCTACTTGCGTCTGACGGGCGCCGAACTAGGTTCAACCCAGTACAACACCTTCGACGAAGCCGCCGATTACAACCGCGTAGAGGAGCTGACCTCAACCACAGGCAGCACAACCAACTATGCGAAAGAATACATTCTTGGATTCGGATTCTTCGGCGATGCTACTGGCATTAACGCCGTCGAAACGACCACGCTCGACAGCGAACCCTTCTACACGCTGCAAGGTGTGCGCGTGGCTCGCCCGACTCAGAAAGGCATCTACATCCACAACGGAAAGAAGATACTAGTGAAATAAGACTTGAAACAACGTTGAAAGAAAGGAAACAAAATGAAGAAGAAACTCTATATTCAGCCAGTCGTCCAAACCATTCGAGTGGAAAAAATTATGACGGTGGTCACGTCGGAGAAAGGTAACGTTGAACCAAGTGATCCCGATCAGCCCGCCAAGCCCATCGTGGACGGCGATGATGACGACACGAAAGGCGCAAAACCCTCTCTTCCAGGCAATATCTGGGGCAATATCTGGGAGGAGTAAGACTAATCGAATAGAACAATGTAATAATTTCATAACGTGTTAAAATATTTCGCACAGAAAATTAAAACACTATTTTAAACTTCATTATTTTCTAAGCTGTTCGCCCATGTGATATGTCCGAGCAGCTTTTTTTGTGTCTTTTCGCGCGCACGCGCGTACCTTTATATAATTATAGATAGGCAAAAACGTTGTCGTTTTTGTGAAATATTGTCTTGATTCAATTTTTTGTCGTATTTTTGCGCTTGATGAGATTGCATATTTTTAATCCCGAGCACGATATTGCGTTGGCAGCAAATAGTGAACGCTTTACGCCACCGCACGCGGGCAGGCAACTGCGCAGCGATTTGGGTTGGATTCCAGCGCTGTGGGCAGAAGATGGCGATGCGGTTGTTGTGGATGACGTTCAGGCAGCGCAGCGTGCCATTGGTAAATTGCGCGTTCATAAGCCTGACGTGCGATTCGTGACGCTTAGTTCAGCAAACGAATGGCGCAACGACGTGACCGATGTTGCTGTTTGGGGTTGGGATTTGCTTGTTTGTCATGAATTGCGACAAGCAGGCGTGCGAGATGCGTTGCTGCCTACGAAGGAACAGTTGGCTATATGGCGCGACAAGAGTAGTCGTCGATGGTCGGCAGAATCGTTGTTGCCCCATTTAGTCGCAGCAGATAAGCGTTTTGTGGGCGAATCACGTTGGTTTGACGCGTCAAAGCAAAGCGATCTTATCGAATTTCTACAGGAAAATGCGCAAGACAGTACAGTCTGTTTTGTTCTGAAATCGCCATGGAGCAGCAGTGGGCGAGGAGTGCGATACGTTTCAACGTTGACGCCACAGCAAATTGGTTGGATTCGCAATGTGATGACAGCGCAAGGTGGATTGATAGTAGAACCATTCTATCGAAAAGTCGTTGATTTCGCGATGGAATTCGATGCAACACCAGACGGAATCGCGTATCGCGGATTGTCAGTCTTTAAGACCGACAAGAGCGCTTACGTAGGTAATTTATTGGCGACCGAAAGCGAGAAACGTGTTTTATTAGAAAAATATGTGCCGAACGATTTGTTAGATTTGGCAAAAGATAAAATCATAGAACAACTCAATGGTTCGCTTGCCGATTACGTTGGTCCGTTGGGCGTTGATATGATGATTGTGGTGCAAGACGATGGTTTACGGTTGCATCCCTGCGTTGAACTGAATCTACGTAGCACGATGGGACACGTAGCGCTATCAATTAGTCCAACCGACGTTAGTCCTTGGCGCACGATGCGCATTGTTTACACCGACCGATATCATCTGCAGATTCTTAATACGTGGGAAAATGTTTTGCCGATGTCGATTGTACGATAACCGAAAAATGAGATAGCATAAAAAAGCGCGAGGAGAAAATTCCTCGCGCTTTATATTATAATAATATGTTCGTCAGATTAGATGAACAGGATAGTGAGACCTGCCATCACGATGCTGACCATTGACATCAGTTTGATGAGAATGTTCAAACTTGGACCGCTTGTGTCTTTGAAAGGATCGCCAACGGTGTCGCCAACGATAGTTGCCTTGTGTGCGAAGCTACCTTTGCCACCGAAGTTTCCTTCTTCTACATTCTTCTTTGCATTATCCCAAGCGCCACCAGCATTAGCCATGAAAATAGCCAATGTAAATCCAGCAGCAAGTCCACCAACGAGCAGACCAAGTACGCCAGCTACGCCGAGCAGAACGCCAACGATGATTGGAATGAGAATAGCCAAGAATGCTGGAACAATCATTTCGTGCTGTGCTGCACGTGTTGAGATTTCTACGCAACGGCTATAGTCAGGTGTTCCTGTACCTTCGAGAATGCCTGCAATGGTTTTAAATTGACGACGTACTTCGACAACCATCTTTTGTGCTGCACGACCAACGGCTTCCATTGTCAAACCGCAGAAAAGGAATGCTGCCATAGCGCCAATGAATGCACCGATGAGTACTTTCGGGTTCATCAAGTTAACTTGGAAGAACTCCATGAAATCAGGAATGGTTGCATTGCTTGGGTCGAATACGTTTCCAGCAGCGCTGATGTATGTTTTACCATCTTCAACGGCACGCGCCATCGCGATTTTTACTTCTTCTACGTATGAAGCAAGCAGTGCGAGAGCTGTCAATGCAGCAGAACCGATTGCAAAGCCTTTACCTGTAGCAGCTGTTGTATTTCCTAATGCATCGAGAGCGTCAGTACGATGACGTACTTCTTCGCCCAACTGACTCATTTCTGCATTACCACCAGCGTTGTCTGCGATAGGTCCATAAGCATCCGTTGCAAGCGTGATGCCAAGTGTTGACAACATACCTACAGCAGCGATACCTATACCATAAAGACCATGTGAAATACTTTCGGCACTCATTGAGAGGTCGAAGTGGTTAGCGCAGAGATAACTGAGCATGATTGCGACAGAAATGGTAATCACTGGGATGCAAGTAGAAATCATTCCAGTACCGATACCTTTAATAATTACAGTAGCAGAACCAGTCAATCCAGCTTCAGAAATCTTCTGAGTTGGTTTGTAGCTATGTGAGGTATAATATTCTGTTGCTTGTCCAATAATCACACCAGCTGCCAAACCGCTGATGACTGAGAATGAAAGGCCGAGCCAGTTTTCGATTCCGAGCAAATAAAGAATGATGAATGTAGCGATAGCGATAAGAATTGCGCTAACGTTTGTACCCAATGAAAGTGAGTGGAGTAGGTTCTTCATTGTAGCGCCTTCTTTTGTGCGTACAAGGAAAATACCGAAGATGCTCAAGAAAATACCTACGGCAGCAATGATCATAGGTGCGATGACAGCTTTAAGTTGCATTTCGCCATTCATTGCGAATGCGGTTGCGCCAAGCGCAGCTGTTGAAAGGATTGAACCGCAATAACTTTCGTAGAGGTCGGCACCCATACCAGCAACGTCACCAACGTTGTCGCCAACGTTATCTGCGATAGTTGCAGGGTTACGTGGGTCATCTTCAGGGATGTCAGCTTCAACTTTACCTACGATATCTGCACCAACATCTGCTGCTTTCGTATAGATACCACCACCAACGCGAGCGAAAAGTGCCTGAGTTGATGCACCCATACCGAAGGTCAGCATGGTTGTTGTGATTGTAATCAAAGCTGCTTGTGTTCCGTGATAGAAATAATTCAGGATGATGAACCAGAGAGCGATGTCGAGCAAACCGAGTCCTACAACAACGAGACCCATAACAGCACCCGATCGGAAAGCGATTTTCAATCCACCATCGAGACTTTTACGTGCAGCGTTTGCGGTACGACCAGATGCGTAAGTCGCAGTTTTCATTCCGAAGAATCCAGCGAGTCCTGAGAAGAAACCGCCAGTGAGGAATGCGAATGGAACCCATGGGTTCTGAGCTTTGAGTACGTACGCCATGAATGCAAAGATAATGGCGAGAACGATGAACACGATGAGAACAACTTTGTACTGTTGTTTCAGGTAGGCCATAGCACCTTTTCTGACATATTCTGCAATTTCTCGCATGCGTGGGGTACCTTCATCGGCTTTGATCATTTGACGAAAGAAAATCCATGCCATGACGAGGGCAACAATACTTGCCAGAGGCACGAGCCAAAATACAATTGGAATGTTCATGATAATTAAGATTATTGATTAATTAATAAGGTATTAGATTTAGAAACGGAATGAGACTTCAACATCAATCATGCTGTAGTTGTGCTTATCAAGACTTCTATCGTTGATAAACGCATATTCTCCACTAATTTCGAAATTCTTATGGAACTCGTAATCCATACCAATTTCGTACTGAGTCTTTGCTTTGCTCCAGTCACCTGATGGACGGTACATGTCGTAGCGTGCTTTAGCGTGGAGTTTCTTTTTAATAATAGGAGCAATCACTAAAGCGTAAACACCATCTGCTTTGCTACCATTGCTTGACAATGAGCAATCGGTTGCGTATGCGTCAGATTCTTTATTAGTATTACTCAATGCGTGGCTAAATGCTTCTCCTGTAGAATGGATGTATTCAGAACGGAAAGTCCAATCGTTGACTACATATTCTGCACTGAATGCGTAACGATGCTGTGGCAAACTACGAACACCACTTTTTGCTTCGCCAGTAACTTCGTCTGTCCAAGTACCCTTGCGAGCGTAAGAACCTTCGAAACCAAATACACCAAGGCGCATGCCAGCTATAGGCATTACCCAAACGCCTCCAATGATATTTTTGCGCTGGTCAACGTCTTTGACATTGATTCCTTGCCCGTTGAAAACGCCAATCTGATAGTGGAGGAGGTAACGTCCGTTGTTATTTTTGAGGAAGTCGCCTTGGAATTGCAAACCAATGTCTCTACCGTTCGAAGCATGCGATCCTGCACGATCAGAGAAACCTGCCAGTTTGCTAACGTTTTGCGCGTAACCCATAAAGCCTTGATCGATTGGATTCATAGGGTTTTCAAACGTAAATGGTCGTTTGAATTGTCCAATTTTTACGCGGAAAAAATCATATTTTTGCCATTCAGCAAAAAGATCGACAACTCTCGGACTGTTGCCGAGCGTTGAGGTATTGCCGTTAAACTGTATCTGTGCTTTCCAATAGAAATCGTTTAGGATTCTACCATCAAGCGACAGACGCAGCATTCGCAGATTAAATGTGTTTGATTTAGCTCCTTCTTGTGATGAATATTGATATTGCGTCATCGCAAATCCTGAAAGTTTAAGATTATTCACCCAAGCTGGAAGTGTGATTTTTTTCTCTTTTTTTTCTTTTTCTTGTGCGCTAACACCAGCAGTCAATGCAACGAGCATGGTGAGCGAAAGGATCAATTTTTTCATAGTGAGTGTAAAAAATATCTTCTTAAACGAGGCAAAGATAAGAAAAAATAATAAATATTAGAAAATTATGTAAAAATTTTTAAAAAATGTCATTTCTGCTCAATGAAACCACGTTCTCTACGTGTGGCGTATGCGGAAACATATCAACTGGTTGCACTGTTTCGATGGTGTATTCACTTGTTAGAACAGCCAAATCACGTGCCTGCGTTGCAGGGTTACAACTTACGTAAACAATGCGTTTGGGAGCGGCTTTTAGAATCGTTTGAACAACATCTGGATGCATGCCAGCGCGAGGTGGATCGGTGATGATGACGTCTGGTTTACCATGCTTTTCGATGAAATCATCGTTGAGAATGTCTTTCATATCACCTGCATAAAATAAGGTGTTGTTGATATGGTTACGCAAACTGTTTTCTTTAGCATCTTCGATTGCTTCGGGAACGTACTCGATGCCTACGACTTTTTTCGATTTCTTTGCAACAAAATTGGCAATCGTTCCAGTGCCAGTATAGAGGTCGTAAACCAATTCTTCGCCCGACAAGTTTGCCAATTCTCGAACTACACTATAAAGTCGATATGCTTGTTGTGTATTGGTCTGATAAAAACTCTTTGCACCTACCTTAAATGTCAATTCTTCCATCGTCTCAATGATGTAATCTTTTCCCTTAAAGAGATGGATTGGTAGGTCGCTAAAAGTATCATTTAATTTCTGATTGTCAACGTATAGTAACGACGTGATTTCCAGAAAATTATCACTTAAATACTGAAGTAAGTTCAATGCTTTTTCTTTGTCGTCTGCTGATTCAAATTTGAATTGAATTAAGACCATCCATTCGCCAGTGTTTTTTGCATTTCTGAACATGATGTCTCGCAGCAATCCTTTCTTTTCTTTCAGGTCGAAAAAAGTGAAATCGTGTTCGATTGCATAATCACGAATGGCGTTTCTGATGCGGTTGCAAGTGTCATCCATTAACCAACATTCTTCAATAGGGAAAATTTTGTCGAAAGCACCTGTAATATGAAAACCTATTGCATTGCGCATCGAAGGCTCAAAAACGTTGTTTGGATTAGCAATTTCCTCTTTCGTCAACCATCGTTTATTGCTACAACCAAACTCTAACTTATTTCTATAATGCCAAATCTGCTCAGAACCAAGAATAGGCGAGCATTCTGGCAGTTGAAGATGACCGATTCGCGTCAACTGATCAATGACCTGTTGCTGTTTTGCTTTGAGTTGTTCTTCGTAAGGAAGCATTTGCCACTTGCAACCACCACAAATGCCAAAGTGCTTGCATGCAGGTTTTGTTCGTTTTTCACTCATTTTGCGAAACTGCACAACTTCCGCTTCGCAATACTTATGTTTTTTCTTTCGAATTTTCAAATCGACAACATCGCCAGGCACCACAAAAGGAACAAAAACAACTTTTTCATCAATGTGTGCAACAGCTTTACCTTCAGCGGCAATGCCCGTTATTTCTACATTCTCAATAACGGGAAACTCCTTTTTCTTTCTTGACATGAAGTTCTGTGTATTTAAATGTGGCGCAAAATTAATAAAAATATATAAATAATGTGGAAGTGTTAAAAAAAATGCGATTAAAATTTGCGAATTCATTTCTCAAATAGTATTTTTGCACATCAAACAACAAAATGTGTAATTTTTTTAGCTTAAAACATCCTATAAATTATGAGTGAAAAACGAGTTTATACCTTTGGCAATGGTAAAGCTGAAGGTAGAGCAGACATGCGCAATCTTCTAGGTGGTAAAGGCGCTAATCTTGCTGAAATGAATCTTATCGGAGTTCCAGTACCTCCAGGTTTTACAATTACAACCGACGTTTGCAATGAGTATTTTAAGATTGGTAAAGATGCAACCGTTGAAATTCTGCGCGAAGACGTAGAACGTAGTGTAAAGCACATCGAAGACATCATGGGTTTGAAATTTGGCGATGTACAGAATCCGCTGCTTGTAAGTGTACGTTCTGGCGCACGCGCTTCAATGCCTGGCATGATGGACACAATCCTTAATCTTGGTTTGAATGACGAAGTCGTTGTTGGTTTGGCAAACAAAACTGGCAACGAACGTTTTGCTTATGACAGTTACCGTCGTTTCGTTCAGATGTACGGTGATGTTGTTCTCGGCATGAAACCAGCTAACAAAACAGAAATCGATCCTTTCGAAGCTATTATCGAAGAAGTAAAGAGCCAACGTGGCATTTCATTGGATAATGAACTGAATGTTGACGAACTGAAACAGCTTGTTAAATTGTTCAAAGCAGCAATTAAAGAGCGCACTGGTCAAGATTTCCCAACAGATCCTATCGAACAACTTTGGGGAGCTATCTGTGCCGTTTTCGATAGCTGGATGAACGATCGCGCTATCCTTTATCGCAAGATGGAAGGCATCCCAGCAGAGTGGGGAACAGCTGTAAACGTAATGGCGATGGTATTCGGAAATATGGGTAACACGTCAGCTACAGGTGTATGCTTCAGCCGTGACGCTGCAACTGGTGAAAATATTTTCAATGGTGAATATCTTGTAAATGCACAAGGTGAAGACGTTGTTGCAGGTATTCGTACCCCACAACAGATTACAAAGGAAGGCAGTCTCCGTTGGGCTCGCCAGCAAGGTATTTCAGAAGAAATTCGTGCTTCAAAGTTCCCTTCAATGGAAGAAGCAATGCCAGAAATTTATGCAGAACTTAACGCTCTGCAAGACAAACTGGAGAAGCACTATCACGATATGCAAGACATGGAATTTACTGTACAAGAAGGAAAACTCTGGTTCTTGCAAACCCGTAATGGAAAACGTACAGGTACAGCCATGGTTAAGATTGCTATGGATCTGTTGCGCGAAGGTGAGATCGACGAAAAGACTGCTCTCTTGCGTTGTGAACCTAACAAACTCGACGAACTGCTTCACCCAGTATTCGATAAGAATGCACAGAAGAAAGCACGCGTGTTGACTAAAGGTTTGCCTGCATCTCCTGGTGCTGCATGTGGTCAAATCGTATTCTTCGCTGACGATGCAGAAAAATGGCACGCTAATGGACACCGTGTTGTTATGGTTCGTATCGAAACCAGTCCTGAAGACCTCGCAGGTATGTCTGCAGCAGAAGGAATTCTAACTTCACGCGGTGGTATGACATCTCACGCTGCTGTTGTTGCACGTGGTATGGGTAAGTGCTGCGTTTCAGGCGCTGGCGCAATACTTGTTGACTATCGCAAACGTCAAGTAGAGATTGACGGCACTGTATTGCACGAAGGTGATTATATCTCAATCAATGGTAGCACTGGTGAAGTATATTACGGACAAGTTCTCACACGTCCTGCTGAAGTAACTGGTGACCTTGCAGAATTGATGGACCTCTGCAACAAACACACTAAACTCGTTGTTCGCACCAATGCAGATACTCCACGCGACGCTGAAGTTGCACGCAATTTCGGTGCTGTAGGTATCGGACTCTGTCGTACAGAACACATGTTCTTCGAGAATGAAAAGATTAAAGCAATGCGTGAAATGATTCTCGCAGACGACCGCGAAGGACGTGAAAAAGCATTAGCAAAGATTCTTCCTTATCAGAAGAAAGATTTCTATGGCATTCTCAAAACAATGGATGGTATGCCAGTTAACATCCGCTTGCTCGATCCTCCATTGCACGAATTCGTTCCCCACGATCTTAAAGGACAGCAAATCATGGCTGCAGAAATGGGTCTTTCTCTTGAAGAAATTCAACAGCGCGTTAACTCACTGAACGAGCATAACCCAATGCTTGGTCTGCGTGGTTGCCGCTTGGGAATTATCTATCCAGAGATTACAATTATGCAGACAAGAGCTATCCTTGGCGCTGCAATTCAACTCAAGAAAGAAGGATTTAACCCAATTCCAGAAATCATGGTACCATTGGTAGGAATCGTTAACGAGTTCGATTTGCAAGAACAAGTGATTCGCGACACTGCAAAAGAGCTTTTCGCAGAAGAAGGCATAGAATTCGATTTCAAAGTTGGTACAATGATCGAAATCCCACGTGCTGCTCTGACTGCAGACTGCATCGCAAGAAAAGCACAATACTTCAGTTTCGGTACGAATGACTTGACTCAGATGACGTTTGGTTATTCACGCGACGACATCGCAACGTTCTTGCCAGCTTATCTCGAGAAGAAGATTTTGAAAGACGACCCATTCCAAGTTCTGGATCAACGCGGTCTCGGTCAACTTGTTAAACTTGGCATTGAGAATGGTCGTTCTACTCGTCCAGACCTCATCTGCGGTATTTGCGGTGAGCATGGAGGCGAACCTTCTTCTGTTAAATTCTGCCACCAAGTTGGCATGAACTACGTTAGCTGTTCACCATTCCGTGTGCCTATCGCACGTTTGGCAGCAGCACAAGCAGCAGTAGAAGAAGAATAATCCACACAATTTAACTATCAAAAACGGCTGGGCTTTGCGGCCTGGCCGTTTTTTTTCTAAAATATTTCATCTTCTTTATAAAATAAATTAAGGTATGACGCGCGCGCAATCCATTATTTTCACAATTCTATTTTCATTTGTTCCATTTCTCACGTGTACGGCGCAAAATCTAACTGCGTTGGATATCTGGAACAGCATGCCCGATTCTGTCGCTCCATACCTGAAATACGAACTTAAAAAAAAGAAAGACGATCTCAAAAAAGACGAGAAATCAACGTTTAACACGCAAAAGACGGTGCTGCAAGCATCAACTAACGTTAAGCCCGATACAGTTACGACTGAATTTCTGCAGGCGAAAATTTCAGATGCATGCGATGTGCAGTTGAAACTCGTGAACCACAACGACAAACAACAGTTTGTCTTGATTAAAACCTATAAAGGAACGATGGCGGACAGCCAATTTTTCCTTTACAACAACGATTGGCAACTCGTTAAAACGCTGTATTTCAACGCGTTTTACGACAAATTTTTCAGCAAACCAGATAGTTTGTCGCAAGCAGACTATGAAACGCGCAAAGCAGAGATCCCATTTATCGTGGTCAAAGCAACGCTTTCGCCCGACAACGACACGCTCCAGCTCACGCCAGCCATTCCACAGCTGAGTAAAGACGAAGAAAAAACCTACAATTCGTTGATTCACGAAATCAATTTGCCACTATCCGATTTCTTGCACTAAGAAATTACATTTTTATTCATTTTTTCGCAGACGCAATTCATTACTTTTTGAACGCATTTGATGGAGAAAATTTTCCATCAAAATACACTGCAATTTAACAACCGTTAAATGTAAACTTTTTTCATCAAAATTTTTACTATAGTCTAATTGAAAAATTTTTGCGAAAAAGTGAGATTTTGAATGAATTTACAAGAAATATGCAATTAACTATTGTGAAAGAAAGTTGCAGAACGTTAAATCACTGCACAAACTCGCTGATTTGTGCAATTTTTTCACTGAAAACAGAAAATTTTCTCGTTGTTTTTCATTTCTAAACACGCTGTTTACAAATTTATTTCACGTGAGATAAAAATCTATCTCACGTGAGATAATTTTCTATCTCATATCATTTAACTTTTTTAACAGTCGATTTAACAAAAAAATGCACGTAAAAGGGGGTAAAATTTGACGTGTTTTGGGTCGGTCAATCAATGAACGGCGAAAAAAATGCAAAAATAGAGCCACTTTTTTGTCATGATTTTTTACTTTTTTGCGTTGATTTTGGGTAAAATTTCGTTACAATTTTAACACATTTCTTTGACCTATTTTTGCCACCCATTGCGCTACGATTTTTTTGCATAAAAATCATTTTTCGATGAAAATAAACGAATATTTTTGCATTTCGTTTTCTTTTGCTATCTTTGCAAGAGAATAGAAAAATAAATAAATGTACGCGCGCGAAAGACACCGTTTGTTTTTCTCGTGCAACCTTAAAACAGTATCATATATGAATATCAAGATTCGTTTGGCGCTCATGAATTTCCTTGAGTTTGCCGTTTGGGGCGCCTATCTTACCTGTATGGGCATCTATTTGTCGAACATTGGCATGTCATCGCATATCGGTGCATTCTTCGCAATGCAAGGTATTGTTTCAATCTTCATGCCCGCGCTTATTGGTATAATAGCCGACCGTTGGGTTCAAGCACAACGCATGTTGGGTATTTGCCATCTGTTGGCAGGATTGTTCATGTTCGCAGCCGCTTGGTACGGAAGCACATCGGGAGAAAACGCTTCGTTCGCCGTTCTCTTTACGTTCTATTCGCTAAGCGTTGCGTTCTATATGCCAACACTTGCTCTGACAAATTCAGTTGCATACAATGCGCTGACGCAAGCAGGCATGGATACGATAAAAGACTTCCCTCCAATCCGCGTATTCGGTACTATTGGTTTTATTTGCTCGATGTGGTTTGTCGATTTAATGGGATTCAAATCCGATCATCGTCAATTCATCACGAGTGGTGTGCTCAGTATCATTCTATTCCTTTACACTTTCACGCTGCCTGCATGCCCTGTTAGCAAAAGTGGCGACAAAACCAATCTGGTTGATGCATTCGGACTTCGTGCGTTCACGCTGTTTAAGCAAAAGAAAATGGCGATTTTCTTCATTTTCTCTATGCTTCTCGGCGTTAGTTTGCAGATTACCAACGGTTTCGCAACGCCTTTCATCGAAAGTTTCGGTAAATTGCCAGAATATGCTGGCACGTTTGGCGTGAAATATCCAGTGATTCTGTATTCAATTTCGCAAATTAGCGAAACGCTCTGCATCCTGATGATTCCATTCTTTATGAAACGATTTGGAATCAAGAACGTTATGCTCATCGCGATGTTTGCTTGGGTATTCCGTTTCGGTTTGTTAGGTGCTGGAAATCCAGGCTCTGGCGTTTGGATGTTCATCCTTTCGATGATCGTTTACGGTGTTGCGTTCGACTTTTTCAATATTTCAGGTTCGTTGTTCGTTGACAAATCAACCGATCCCGCGCTTCGTTCGAGCGCACAAGGCTTGTTTATGTTGATGACGAATGGAATTGGCGCCACAGTTGGTTCATTTGGCGCACAGGGAATCGTCAATCTGCTCGGCAATAACGGCGTTGCAACACCAACTTGCTGGTACACATTTGCAGCATACGCGCTTCTCGTTGGTGTTTCATTCGCTTTGATTTTCCATCCAAAGAAAGAAGAAATCCAAGTATAATATTTTCATGGACGAAAACGGCAGAATACGTCTCTTGTTTAAAGGACTTTCGCGCATCGTTGGTGAAGAAAACGCTCACATGTTGATGCTCACCAATGAACAAGAGACGCGTCTGCTGACCGTTCCTTGCGACGATGCGATGGCAGAGCAATTCAGCCTTCGCTCGAAACGCGTGCCTAACGCTGGCAGACTGCTGCCCGAAGTTTTGTGGCAGATGCTTTCGGCAGAGACAGAAAGCGACTTTGAACTTCTAATTACAGGTTTGATGGAAGGGGAGTACCTCGTTTTCTTTTGTAACACTGCATCCGACATGCGTGTAGCCATTCGCGCTTGCGACGCTGTGCTGCTTTCGTTTTCCGAAAACGTGCCGATATTCATCGATGAAGCCCTTTTCCAGAAGCAGAGCTATCCATATCAGAAACAAACTGGCGCTTTGGCGGTGCCAGTCAACACGTTGAGCGATGAATTAGTGCAAAAGGCGTTGCAGAAAGCCATCGACGAGGAAGAATATGAACTTGCATCGCGATTGAGAGACGAGCTGGCGCGACGCGCAAAAGAGGAAAACGAATGAAAGAAGAGCGCTTTTTCTACGTTCCAGAAGCCAACGCGCGCGTTGAATTGCCTGAAGAAGAATCGAAACACGCTGTTCGCGTTTTGCGTTTGCATGAAGGCGATGAAATATTCCTTATGGATGGCGAAGGAATGTTCTATCAAGCAACCATCACAACCGCCACACCGAAGAAATGTCTCTACAAGATTGAGGCGCAGTTGCCGCAAGAAAAAACGTGGAACGGGCGCATCCACCTTGCCATTGCACCAACTAAAAACATGGATCGCATGGAATGGCTCGTTGAAAAGGCAACCGAGATTGGTTTTGATGAACTAACGCTGCTCGATTGTCGCTTTTCCGAACGCCATCAAGTGCGCATCGATCGACTGGAACGCATCGTGCTGTCGGCAGTGAAGCAGAGTAGGAAAGCGTGGCTGCCAAAAGTGAACGCGATGACGCCATTCCGAGATTTCATCCAGCAGCATCGCGGTTTCATCGCGCATTGTTACGATGAGATTACGCGCGCGGACCTTTTTAATTATTTAAGAGATAAAACGCCAACCGATGACGAAATTGTTGTCATGATTGGACCTGAAGGCGACTTCTCTGTGGAAGAGGTCAATCAAGCGCTACAACAGGGATTTCAGAGCGTCACGTTAGGGCAAAGTCGCTTGCGCACTGAAACCGCAGGACTGGCAGCTGTGACATTCTTGCAATTACTTCAAAGAAAATAACGTAACACTTTCTTTTTTCGTTCGTTACGTTCGTTTCGCATTTCGCTTTTTTATCATTCTATTCCACGCCTTCTTTGAAAAAAAATAATTTTTTCAAAAATAGTATTATATTTTCAAAAATTTATTTAATTTTGTACCATAATAATACAAACCCAACTTAAATAAATTTAATCCATTATGCAGAAGAGATTGCATTTACTCATTGTAATGATGACACTCTTTTTGTCGTCTGCAATGGCTCAAGTCACAACCTCTGGAATATCTGGTCACGTAACGGCAAGCGAAGAAGACGTTATTGGCGCTACGGTTACGGCAACGCACCAGCCTTCTGGAACAGTTTACAAAGCGATTACGAACATCGATGGACGTTATACCATTCAGGGTATGCGTGTCGGAGGTCCGTATCTCGTTGAAATTTCCTATCTGGGTCATCAGACGAAGACCTTTGAAAACATCAATTTGATTCTGGGTGAAACGCAAAACCTTTCTTGCACGCTGCTTGAAGACGCTCAAGAACTGCAAGAACTTGTTGTTACAGGCAAAAGCGGACTGAATGCCTCGAAGACTGGCGCTGCACAAAGCATCAATGCGGAAATGATTAACAACATCCCATCTGTATCGCACAGTATTGCCGATGTTGCTCGCTTGAATCCGCAAGTTTATACCAATGAACAATCGGGTGCAATGTCTTTCGCTGGTGCCAACAACCGCTACAACTCATTCCAAATTGACGGTGTTGTAAACAACGACGTGTTTGGTTTGACTTCTAACGGTAACAACGGTGGTCAGGCTGGTACGCAACCTGTTTCTATGGAAACCATCGAGCAAATCCAAATCAATATCGCACCGTTCGATGTACGTCAAAGTGGTTTCACAGGTGGTGCCATTAACGCCATCACAAAGAGCGGTACAAACGACTTCCACGGTAGTGCTTACTTCTATGGCAACAATGAAGACCTCGTAGGTGACCACTATCTGATGCCAGACGGCACATACGCTCAGCCATACGAAGACGAAAAAGAATACCAATTCGGTTTCACACTTGGTGGTCCTATCGTAAAAAATAAATTGTTCTTCTTCGCAAACTACGAAAAGAGCAATAAGGAATATCCAAATCAATACACTATCGGTTCAGCTGGTTCAAAAGTTCCTGCAGATCTTGCAATGGAAATCTTGAACGACGTGAAAGACATGGCTGCTGATCAGGGTTACGATTACAATGGCGAGTTCTCAACAACCGATCGCTATATCAAGAGCGACAAACTTGGCTTGAAACTCGACTGGAACATCAACGATTTCAACAAATTCTCTGTACGTTGGAGTTATGTAAACGCAAAACAGCTGAATGGACTCGGTGGTATTTCTTCTCTGAACACAGTTGACCACCTCTATGAATTCCAATCAAAAACCAATTCTATATCAGCCGAACTTCAAAGTCGCCTCTCTCCAGTTTTGAGTAACGAGGCTCGTGCTTCTTGGGTACGCGTTCGTGATAAGAGAACATCTGGAAATCCATTCCCATCTGTAACAGTTTACAAAGTAGGTGATAACAATGGAACCGTAAACATTGGTAATGAATATTCATCAATGGCAAATGCTCTCGACCAAGACATCTTCACGCTCGAAGATAACTTGACTTGGTATCACGGAAACCACACATTCACCTTCGGAACACACAATGAGTTCTATCAATTCCGCAACCTCTTCATTCAGAACCTCTACGGTTGCTATTATTTCAGCACTTACAACGACTTTATCTCTTACTACAACGGATTTAAAGCAGGCAACGCAGATGGTTCACTCATTTATAAATATTATTATAGCCAAGCAAACGAAGAAATAACTGGTGATCCACGTTGGGCAGCAGAGTTCGGCGCAGGTCAACTTGGTTTCTATGCACAAGATAAATGGGATGTTACCGATAATTTCCAATTCACTTACGGTCTCCGTGTTGACATTCCATTGTTCTTCGACACACCAGCTGAAAACACAGGCTTTAACGAATTTGCAGCATCTAAAGGTTGGGATCTCAAAACTAACCAGAAACTTTCAAGCAAACCAATGCTTAGTCCTCGTCTCGGCTTCCGTTGGGACATCAATGGTGACCGCAAATATATTCTTCGTGGTGGAGCAGGTATCTTTACTGGTAAGATCCCATTCGTTTGGTTGAGCAATAGCTTCTCAAACACTGGCGTTCAGCTCTCAAGTTATCAAGGTGGCGGCAACAAAGGTTTGCAACTCATTCTCGATCCTGACGGACAGGCTGCTAACGCTGCAGCTCTCACCGCCAGTGGAAGTCAAACCGTCAACGTCTTCTCGAAAGACTTTAAGTTCGCACAGAATTTCCGTCTTAACTTAGGTTTCGACTTCGATCTCTTAGGCATCGACTGGACTGCAGAGGCTATCTACTCAAAGAATATCAACGATGTAATTTACAGCAACCTTGCTTACGATGAGACAGGTTACACCTTTAGCCAAATGAGTTACGGTTTACCATGGGACAATCGCCCAATGATGACTAAGATTACATCAGGAACTCCTTACAACAACATCTATTTGCTTTCTAACACAAACAAAGGCCACGACATCAGCCTTTCTTTGAAAGCTGAAAAGCACTTCGGATTTGGTTTAGACCTCGCTGCTTCTTACACATACACACATTCTAAGAGCGCATGTAGTGCAACCGCTTCTGTAGCACAGAGCAACTGGCGTAACAACCACACACACTACAATCCTAACAAGGTTTATCTGACCAATAGTGCATTCAATATCCCTCACACAATCAAAGCTTCTGCATTCTATCACTTCAGTCTCGACAAGAACGACATGTTCGTTACAACCATCGGTCTTATCTATCAAGGACGCAGCGGTTCACCATACTCAATTTATATGTATGGCGATATGAACGGTGACGGTTATCAAGGAAACGATTTGATGTACATCCCAACCGACGAGCAACTCGATCAGATGCAGTTTGTTAAGTATGGCGATCTCACAGCCGACGAACAGCGCGAAAACTTCCGTGCATGGTTGGCAAAGACTCCTTATCTGCGCGACCATCGTGGACAATACTTCGAGCGTTACGCTGACAACTTGCCATTCGAGAGCCATTTCGACCTCCATATCTCAGAGAAAATCAACTTCAAGACTGGCAAATACACTCACGGATTGGAGATTTCGCTCGACATCATGAACATCGCCAACTTGCTGAATAAAGACTGGGGACGTACTTATAGCAGCAGCTACATGAGTCAATACATGTCGCCGCTCACATACGCAGGCAATGGAAAATTCCAGTTCCTCCAGAATTCTGACTATCCACTCGTTTACCCAAGCACTTATTACAGTCGCTGGCGTGGACAGCTTGGCGTGAAGTACACGTTCTAATAACGAACATTCTATCTCAACATAAACGGCAGCCCAATTGGGTTGCCGTTTTTTTATTCCACACATTCCACCTTATTATATATTACGCGCGCGAAAGGGATTTATTTGCTTTTCAAAAATAAAACGCTTATTTTTGCAAATAAAACCATAGAAAGACGATGACAATAGATTTTAAGAAGATCGATGAACAGCACATCGAACATTTTAAAGATGGTGAAGGCGTCGTGTCGATGCGTAGTTTTTCAGACGGAAAGTGCAAGATTATGCGCATCACGCTTGTTGCTGGCGCGTCGATAGGGCAGCATACGCACGTAGAGAACTGCGAAATTGTGCGAGTGCTTGAAGGTAATTTGACCGCTTATTGCGATGGCAATCGCGAATTGCTGCACGCGGGCGACGTTCATTACTGCCCGCAAGGCCACAGCCATCGTTTGTGCAACGAAACGCAGAGCAATGTCGTGTTCTTAGGCATCGTTCCAGAGCTGCGCTAATCATTTAGAATTTCATTTATGAACATCGAAGAAGTGCGCGAATATGCACTGAGTTTGCAGGGCGCTACGGAAGATATGCCGTATGGTCCTGATTGGTTGATTTTTCGCATCGAAGGCAAAATTTTCTTGCACATTTGGTTGGAGTCGCCTACGCCAACTTGTGCCGTCAAGCTCGAACCCGAATATGCTCAAGAGTTGCGCGACCAATGCAGTGGTGTGCAACCAGCATACCATCTCAACAAGACACACTGGAATGACATTTATCTGAATTTGATAGATGATGAACAGGTGAAAGCGTTTATCACGCAATCCTATCTCCTCGTGCGGTCAAAACTTCCTAAACGATTGAGAGCGAAATACGAATGACGCGAACCGAATTTACATTTCAACACCGCAGAGTTTGCGTTTATGCAACGGCAGACGCAAATGCACCAACTGTTTATTCGATTGATTACGAAGAAAATGGCGAAGCATTGCTTTCCGAATGCCAGAAAATCGGTTGCCAATCGTTCAACCTCGTCACCATTTCCGCATTGCATTGGGATGAAGAATTATCGCCATGGGTTGCAGGTCAAATCGTTACGAAAGCCGATCATTTCACAGGCGAAGCCGACACGCTTTTGCGTGTTCTGACCACCGAAATCATCGCGACAGTCGAGCAGCAGATGCAATGGCGACCATCGTTGCGCGTGCTGGCTGGCTATTCCATGTCAGGTCTGTTCGCGCTTTACGCGATGTACAACACCAACGCCTTCTCCGCCATCGTCAGCGCATCAGGTTCGCTCTGGTTTCCCAATGTTCTCTCGTATGCGGAAAACCATCTGCCAAATCCAAACGTGCATCGCGCGTATTTCTCGCTTGGCGATCGCGAAAGCAAAACCAAGCACCGCTATCTGAAAACAACCGAACACAATACCCAAACGATTGCCCAGTTGTTGCAATCGCAAGGCGTTGAAACTATATTTGAAATGAATGAAGGCAACCACTTCACCGCACAGACTTTCCGCGTGGCGAAAGGCGTTTGCTGGGTATTGCGTTAGAATCGTCGTTCCTACATTCCGTCAACGATAATATCGTCACTGCGCGTCGCATCCTTCTTCTCTGTCGGCGCAGCAGGCGTCTCCTCATCTGGAATTGTTGCAGGATTTTCCAGCGGATTGCCTTCCGCGTCGAGTATCACATCATCATCGAACTCGAACGCCAAGCTATCCTTCTCCGATTCACGCTGTTTAGGCGTCTGATAATAGTTTTGGCAGTTGTACATATCGCTCGTGATGTCTGGATCATCAGGCTTATCAAAATGACCACGATATTGATCGAACGACGGATCATCGAAAACTTTTTCTAAAAAACGTCCACAAATAGGCAAAGCAGTGCGACTTCCTTGTCCCAAAGCACCAGTTCGGAAGTGGATGCAACGATATTCGCCGCCAACCCACGCACCAACGACCAGCCGAGGACTAACACCCACAAACCATGCATCTGAATGGTTGTTCGATGTGCCTGTTTTACCACCGAAATCCGTGTCGTGGAATTTTCCAACATAACCCCACAGACTCTGCGAAGTACCACCTGGCAATCGCATACCGCCCATCAGCATTTGTTGCATCAAGAAAGCAGATTTGTAAGGTATGGCTTGCTGAACCATACTTGGTCCAAGATAAACTTCTTTGCCGTCTTTATCCAAAATTTTTGTAATCAAAACAGGTTCGTGATGCTTGCCATTATCAGCCACAGTTGCATAACAATCAACCATCTCCAGCAGCGTTACGTCGCTCGAACCTAACGCCAGCGATGGCGCATCCTCAAGCGGGCTTTGCGTTACGCCCATCGCCTGCGCTGTCTCAATGATTCGCTTAATTCCCATCTCTTGACCCAAACGTACTGCAATAGAATTAATACTGCGAGCAAACGCTGCGTTGAGCGGAATCGAGTCACCTGTGAAATAACCATTCGCGTTTGTCGGCGTCCAAGTAACGACTTCGTTTTGTCGTTTATCGTAAACCTCCATCGAAATGTACTCATCCCTGCGCTTATCGCATGGCGTAAGACCCTGATTCATCGCTTCCGTATAGACAAACAACTTAAACGTCGAACCAGGCTGGCGCTCTGCAACCACTTTATCGTATTTCCACGAATTGAAATCAACGTCGCCGACCCACGCTTTAACCGCTCCCGTTTGCGGTTCCATTGCAACCATCGCGCAATGCATGAAACGAACCATATATCTTATGGAGTCCAGCGTCGAAAGCGTCATCTCGCGAGTGCCTTCGTCGTAATCGAAAACTTTAACTTGATGCGGCAAGTTCAGATAATAATCAATCGAATCCGTATTGCCATTGTATTTTTCTTCCAAACGCTTATAAACGGGCAGTCGTTTAGCGATTCCTTCGATAAATCCAGCGATTTCCTGATGATTCTCGTCTTGCCACGGATTTGTCTTACCCCAATGCGAATTGAAATTGCGCTGCACAATTTTCATTTGCTCAGTCGCTGCTTCTTCAGCATACTTTTGCATGCGCGTATCGATGGTGGTATAAATTTTCAAACCACTGCTATACAAATCGTATCCATTATCATCGCACCATTCTGACAGGTATTCAGCAATGTATTCGCGGAAGTATTTTGCCTGACCATCGTAATTCGTTTCCACACTGTAATTCAACTGAATCGGGATTTGCGAAATCGAATCATACTGTTGCTTGCTCAAGTCGCCTCGCGTAACCATATTCTGCAATACTACATTGCGACGCTTCAGGCTATTCTTTGGATTAGAAATCGGATTGTAGGTCGTTGTCGCCTTCAACATACCAACCAGCACTGCCGCTTGCTCGGTTGTCAGTCGTCGAGGCGTCGTATTGAAATAGGTTTTACTGGCAGTCTTAATGCCAAACGAGTTCGATCCAAAATCAACTGTATTGGCATACATACTCAGAATCTCGTTTTTGCTGTAGAGCATTTCGAGTTTCGTCGCTATAATCCACTCTTTGCTCTTCATAATCAGCATCTTAACGCCAGGAATCTTGCCAAGCAATCCCGTAGAATACTGCGTTCTGACGCGAAACATATTCTTTGCCAACTGCTGCGTAATGGTCGATGCGCCGCGTGCATCCTTTTTCGTTATCGCATCCTTCACCGCCGCAAACAATCCTTGTACATCCACGCCATGATGCCGATAGAAACGCTCGTCTTCTGTGTCGATCAGCGCTTTCCAAAACGCTGGCGCCACCTCATTATATTTAACGGGCGTGCGATTTTCATTGAAATATTTTCCAATCAATTGCCCATCGGCGCTGTAAATCTCAGAAGCCATCGCCGTATTCGGGTGCTTGATCTGCGCAAAGCCTGGCGACTTGCCGAAAAGCCACAAGAAATTCATATCTACCATGCCGAGATAGAGCAAAAACGCAACGATACACGATGCTATCGCAGCAAGAAGCTTGACGTACCAAGCGCGTCCTTTGAACAAATGTACGTACCAACTGCCTGCCTGTTTAAGCTTTGCCCAAACCGTTGGCAGAAATTTGCGTGTCTTCTTCATGGTCGTAGAATCTCTTTTATGACAAAAATAATACAATTACACTGAAATCAACAAGAAATCTACGTGCATTTTGATTTTTTTAGACCTTTTTACGTTCGGTTACATGTTTCTCCGTCTCCACCGCCCACCTTTTCACCGTTCCGTTTAGTTGAAACAGAGTAGGGGAGCGAAGGAATAAAAGTGGCAAAAAACAGAACGAAAAAATAGTCCACAAAAAACCGAAAAACTGCGCATGCGCAAAGTGTTAAAAAAGAGTGTTAAATCGGTGTGTCAAAGATTGTTAAAAATGTTAAGTTTTATCTGTTAAAATTTTATTTCGCGTGAAATAAAACATCGTTTTTTGCGATTTTTTTCGCCCTTCCGCACAGAATATCATCGCAAAAAGGCTGTTTAGAAATCTATCTCACGTGAAATAAATTTCTATCTCACGTGAGATAATTTTTTATCTTATATCATTTAACTTTTTTAACAAATGAGATTTTCCGAAAACAGACGTTCAAAAAATCGGTATTTTGCACGAAAAAACATCGAAAACCTGCATATTTTTTGCATAAACCACTCATTTTAACATTTCGCGCGTTGAGTTACGACAAAAAAGCGATGATTTTCGACCAAAATTTGTGCATTAGAAATGACCCGCTCAAATGCAAACGGATGTTAAATCAAGTGTTAAAATTTCGCCAAAAACCGTAGTTAAATTTTGTAAAGTTTTCTTAATTTCTCCGTTTCGCGTAAACTATTTTCCTGTTCCAAATGCAGTAAATTTTTCTCTTTTTGCACGCGCTTTTTCTCTTTCCTGTTTTCGTGCCAACGAAACATGCCTTGCAGTCGCCATTTTCGTCCCTAAAAACTGCTTTTCAACCAACGAAATCGCCAAAAATCACTTTTTTCGCCCCTTTTTTGTGCAAAAGAACGTGAAATCTGCCAATTTCTCAAAAAAAATCACCATTTTTGCCTTAAACAGAAAACGCATATATGTTTTATTTTGTAACGCAACATTTTACTAACCTGTTAAATTAGGGGAAAATATGAAATTAGAAAATGGTATCTACGACCAGCTTATTAGCGGAAAACTCAATGATGACATTCAGGAATCAATGGCTTCCGATCTTGTTTGCAAGACCGAGAAAATTGACTCTGCAGAATCGCCCAAGATTTTGGCACAATATGTTTCTGAAATCATCAGAAAAAGTTTGGAAGATAATAAATTGAAAGATGAAGAAAAGTTAGAATTTCTCAACAACATTATCGAGCAGATTGAAATCAACGCTTTATCATCTTCCAAAGACGAGACACAAGATTATTTCGATGAAAACAAACTTCTCAATGTAGAAGAAAAACTTTCTGCAGTCATCACTAAAAATCACGACGCAGCGCTTCAGCTTTCCAACCAAACCATTGTTAAACCGCTTTCAGGCTTCCGCGTAAGCAATCTCTTTACTGGCGGTCACAGTGCATTATCATTAAACGAAGAAATCAAGCGAGATATCTCTTCAGCCGACGAAATAAATCTCATCGTTTCGTTCCTTAAAATGTCAGGTGTGCGCACTTTGCGCGACGATTTAGCTAAATTCTGCTCACAACCCAATCATCGGCTTCGCATAATCACGACGACCTATTGCCGAGTTACCGAGATAAAAGCCGTAAAGATGTTGGCTGAATTGCCAAATACAGAAATTCGCGTTTCGTATAACGCACAGATCGAACGCTTGCACGCGAAATCATATATTTTCTTGCGCAATTCAGGTTTCAGTACCGCATACATCGGTTCGTCAAACCTTTCGCATAGCGCACAAACAGACGGCTTGGAGTGGAATATTCGCGTGACAAACGTTGAAAATCCGCACATCATAAAATCAGCTGTCGCCACGTTCGATTCTTATTGGAATAGCCCGAATTTCGAACCATTCGACGAAGAACGTTTTAATAAAGCGATGGAAAACGAGAAAAATCGTTTTTCAAAAAATAAAGAAGTAGAACTCTACCAAAAATACACGATACTGCCACATCAAAAGCAAATACTCGACAAAATTAAAGTGGAGCGTGACGTTTTCGGACTGCATCGCAATTTGATTGTCGCAGCAACTGGAACTGGTAAAACCGTTATTTCCGCTTTCGATTATCGCTATTTCAAACAACATAACAGCAGAAGCAGATTGCTATTTGTTGCGCATCGCGAAGAAATCCTGAAGCAATCACGCAATACTTTTAGGAGTGTGCTTGGCGATTATAACTTTGGCGATTTGTATGTTGGTCAATACAGACCAGAAAGCATTGACCATCTGTTTGTTTCTATACAAACCCTTAACTCACAACTTGATACTTTCAAAGCACTTGGCGCAGATTATTACGATTACATCGTTATCGACGAAGCGCATCACATGGCAGCAGGAAGCTATCAAAAAGTGATACAATATTTTCAGCCCAAGATATTACTCGGACTTACTGCAACGCCTGAGCGAATGGATGGCGTCTCGTTGCTACCTGACTTTGGTAATAAAATAAGTGCAGAGATTCGTTTGCCAAAAGCACTCGATGAAGGTCTATTGACACCATTTCAATATTTATGTATTACAGATCCGACCGATATCTCTGGCGACGAACTTTGGAATGGCAATAAATACGATAAAAATCTGCTTTCCGATCGTCTTTGTACACGAGACCGAGTGGCGCTAATCATACAAAAGCTGCGCGAATATTTGCCAGATGAAAACAGCTGTAAAGCGCTTTGTTTCTGTAGTAATCAGCGACACGCTGAGTTTATGGCTGCCGAATTTCAGCAGTATGGCATGCGAGCAGATTATCTTACATCGAAAAGCGATCAAAACCATAGAAATAGCGTCAATAAAAAGTTAGCACAAGGCGATATCAATTATCTTTTCGTTGTTGATATATTCAACGAAGGCGTTGATATACCAGAGATAGATACCGTTCTCTTTCTTCGACCAACAGAAAGCCTTACGATATTCTTGCAACAGCTTGGTCGCGGACTGCGATTGAGCGTTGGAAAAGATTATTTGACAGTCTTTGATTTCGTTGCGCAAATACATAAGAATTACGACTACGCAAGTCGTTTCCATGCTTTGCTTACGCGACCAGACGTAAACACAGCAAAACAGGTAAAAGAAGGCTTTACGCATCTGCCCCAAGGCTGTTCTATCTATATGGAAGAAAAGGCACAGAAAGTTATTCTTGACAATATACAAGGCGCAATCTATAACATTACGCGGCTGGTTCGTGAATTGCAAAATTTCTCTCAAACCCCTACGATTGCAGAGTTCTTGAATAGCAACGGGCAAGACATTCGTTTGATTTACAGACAGAATCATTGTTGGACTGACTTAAAGAGACGTGCTGGTAAATGCACGTATGCTGACGACGAAAACACGAAACGTTTTGAGAAAGGCATGGGAAATTTCATTCATTTCAATTCTTTGTCGCTCATTTCGTTTATTCGAGATTTCTTAAAGAACAAGAAACTGCCGTCGAACCGCACTCCAAAAGAAGAATCCTATGCAGTAATTCTCTATTACGCGCTTTTCCAAGAAAAATTAGAGCGAATCAATTTTGCATCTATTGATGATGCACTCGCAACGCTTTTCGATTATCCGCTATTCGTACAAGAAATTTTCGAAATCCTTGACTATATCACCGAAAATCTAAACGTTGAAACTTTCGCTATCGGCAAAGGACTTCCTGAAGGCTTGGAACAATACGCTTGCTACACGAGAGAAGAAGTTTTTACGTTGTTTGGCAGACAGACTCCACACAGAAAAATGCAAGGAAGCGTTGCTGGCGTTTTCAATGTCGATGAATTGAACACAGAACTCTTTTTTGTAACGCTGAATAAATCAGACAAAGATTTCTCGCCCAGCACGCAGTACAACGATTATATTGTAAGCGAAAATATATTCCATTGGCAATCGCAAAACAACGACACGCACGAGAACAAAGGAAAAAGGTTTGTTGAACAAAAAACAAATGGAAAGAAATTTCTTTTGTTTGTCAGAGAAAATTTACGAGACGGTTTTGGCAACACATGTCCGTTCTATTGCTTTGGATTGGTTAACTATATTTCCTCAAGAGGCGATTCTCCGATGAGCATTGAATGGGAAGTAGAAGAAAAGATTTTGCCGCAATTCCTTAAAGCGATGTAAAGCAATTCTGAAGAATAAGGTTTTGGAAATTTTTTCCCACGCTTTCGCGCGCGTATGCGCGTACCTTTATATATTTATATATAGAGGTTGGAAAATTTTTGGATAAGGAAGCGGATGGGGAAGGGTTGGGATTAGGTTTGGGAATCAATCAACTGCAAAATTTGTTGTTCATCATCTGGATGAAACCAATGGATTTCGGGATCGCGTTTGAACCAAGTGAGTTGTTTTCGCATGTATCTACGCGTGTTAGACTGTATTCTGCGAATGGCTTCTTCGAGAGATATTTTTCCATCAAAATGCTCGAACAATTCTTTGTAACCAACTGTGTTCAAGGAGTTTAGGTTGCGCATCGGAAAGACACGCTTTGCCTCGTCAATGAGTCCATTGGCAACCATATCGAGCACGCGCTGGTTGATTCTTTCGTAGAGTTCTTCTCGTGGACGATTGAGACCGATTTTCAGAATGTTGAACGGTCGTTGTTTGACGTTGTTTTTTCGGAATGATGTGTAGGTTTGTCCCGTCATTTCACATATTTCGAGCGCGTGAACAACGCGACGCGGATTGTTTCTATCTACGATAGCGTAGTGTTCTGGGTCTTTACGTTTGAGTTCCTCTACGAGCGCGGGCAGTCCTTCGTCTTTGAGACGCTGTTTCATGCGTTCGCGTGTTGTATCGTCAACTGTTGGGATGTCATCGATGCCTTTTGTGACTGCATCGATGTAGAGCATGCTTCCACCGCTAAGCAATACGCGGCTATGTGAAAGGAATAATTTGTCCAATAATAAAAGCGCGTCCTGTTCGTACAGAGCCGCGCTATAATAGTCAGTGAGTTGGTGATTTCCAACGAAGAAATGTTTTGCTATTGCTTGTTGTTCTGCTGTTGGAGCAGCTGTTCCGATGGGTATCTCTTTGAATATTTGTCGTGAATCAGCGTTGAGTATTGGCGATGCAATATGATTCGCAATGTGGAGTGCGAGTTTGGTTTTGCCAACGCCTGTTGGACCAACGAGAACGACGAGCGTTTTTGTCATCGTCTTAGTGGATGATGCCTCGTTTTGATGAACTTACGAAATCAATGATGTATTGAATTTCTTTGGTTAGTGTGAGATTCTTTTTGATTTCGTCGATTCCTTCTTGCAGAATGCCTTTGCTGTAGAGTAATCTGTATGCTTCGTGGATTTGTTCTATTGTTTCGTTGCTGAATCCTCTGCGTCTTAGACCTACAAGGTTAAGCCCTGCGTAGCGGATTGGTTCTTTTCCAGCGATAATGTATGGAGGTATGTCTTGGGAGAAGCGGCATCCGCCTTGTATCATAACGTATCCGCCGATTCGACAGAATTGATGGCAAAGCACTGTTGCGCTCAGGATGGCGTTATCATCGACAATTACTTCGCCAGCGAGTTTTGTTGAATTTCCAATGATGCATCCGCTGCCAAAAACACAGTCGTGTGCGATGTGCGCATTCTCCATAATAAGATTGTTGTTGCCCACTTTGGTGATGCCTTTCGATGCAGTACCGCGCGAAATCGTGACGTTTTCGCGAATACTGTTGTTGTTTCCGATTTCACAAAGCGTGTCTTCGCCTTTGAACTTAAGGTCCTGTGGTTTTGTTGATATGCTTGCGCCAGGATAGAACTCGTTGTTGTCGCCGATACGCGCGCCGTAGTGAATGGAAACGCTGTTAACGAGCGTGTTGTTGTTACCTAATACTGTATTTTTGTCGATGAAACAAAATGGGCCGATGATGTTATTGTCTCCTAATTTTGCTTCAGGATCGACGAATGCTAATGGACTAATTTGATTCATAGTGTGGGTTAACTATTTATTCTTGACGATTTGTGCTGTGAATGTACATTCAGAAACGACTTGATCGCCTACGAAAGCGTAGCCTTTCATTGAACTGATGCCGTGACGCACGGGGTTGAGCAATTCAACGCGGAAGAGTAGAGTGTCGCCAGGCACGACTTTCTGTCGGAACTTAACGTCTGAGATTTTCAGGAAGTAGGTTGACCATCTTTCTGGTTCTTCAACCTGATTGAGAACAAGCAAACCACCGCACTGTGCCATTGCTTCAATTTGGAGAACGCCTGGCATAACAGGCTCTTGAGGGAAGTGACCAGTGAAGAATGGCTCGTTTGCAGTTATATTCTTTACACCTACGATATTATTTGCACCAATGGCGATGACTTTGTCAACGAGTTGCATTGGGTAACGATGTGGAAGCAGTTCGCGGATGCGAATGTTGTCCATGATAGGTTCTTCGTTTGGATCGTAGATTGGCGCTTGAACCTCGTGCTTTCTTATCTCTTTGCGCATCAAACGCGCGAATTTGTTGTTGATAGTGTGCCCAGGTCTGGTTGCAACGATGCGTCCTTTGATTGGTTTTCCTATGAGCGCCATGTCGCCAACGATGTCGAGAAGTTTGTGGCGTGTGCATTCATTTTCCCACATCAATGGTTTGGTTTGGATATAGCCAATCTTTTTCGCGTCCATGTGAGGCACCTGCAAAACGTCTGCCAATTGATCCAATTTTTCTTGACTCACTTCACGTTCGTAGATCACGATAGCGTTGTTCAGATCGCCACCTTTTATCAGATTCGCTTCAAGCAATGGCACGATATCTCGTACAAATACGAATGTGCGAGCTGGTGCTATTTCTTTGGGGAACTTGCTCATGTCGTCGAGTGTAGCGAATTGGCTATTGATAAACTTCGATTCGAATGAGCACATGGCTGTGATGCTAAATTGTTCGTCGGGAAGTATGGTGATACATGAGCCAGATTTTTCGTCCTTTACTTCGATTTTGTGTCGGATGATGTAGTAATCTTTTGGTGCATTCTGCTCAACGATTCCTATTTCTTGTATTTTATCGACAAAAACAGCCGAACTACCATCGAGAATTGGGAACTCTGGACCATTGACTTGGATGAGACAGTTGTCGATTCCGAGTGCATAAAGAGCCGCCATGCCGTGTTCTACCGTCGAAACACGCACGTCACCTTTTTGCAGAACGGTGCCACGCTGTGTGTCAACAACGTTTTCGGCGATGGCTTCTATTGTGGGTTGACCTTCGAGGTCGATGCGTTGTATTTGATAACCGCTATTTTCTGGCGCTGGATTGAATGTAATAGTAATGTTAAGACCAGTGTGCAGACCTTTGCCGAATAGCGTGAAACTTCCTTTGAGCGTTTTTTGTTTAGCTGTTTCCATATATTATTTATTTTTCTTCTTGAGTTCATCCAATTCTTTTTGCATTTCCGAAATCTGTTTATAGATTTCAGGCAAGCGTTGATAGAGCGCCTGCGACTTAAAGAATGGGATTTTTTCCATCACCGGCGTACCTATGAGCGTCTGATTGCTCTTTAGGCTACTCGGAACACCTGCTTGAGCGCCGATATGCACGTTATCGCCAATCGTGATGTGCCCAGATATGCCTACCTGACCGCCAAACATGCACCATTTTCCTACTTTAGTGCTGCCAGCAACGCCTACTTGTGAAGACATAACTGTGTTTTCTCCGATGTCGGTGTTGTGTGCAATCTGAATGAGATTGTCGAGTTTGACGCCTTTACGCACGTAAGTGCTGCCCATAGTTGAGCGATCGACGCAAGTATTTGCACCGATTTCGACGTCGTCTTCTATTGTAACAATACCGATTTGTGGGATTTTTTCGTAGCCATTTGGCGTGGGAGCGAATCCGAATCCATCAGCACCAATGACTGTTCCTGCGTGAAGTACAACTCGATTGCCAAGCTTGCAACCATGATAGACCGTTACATGCGGATAGATGTGGCATTGATTGCCAATCGAAACGTTGTCGCCGATGACTGTATGTGCTTCAATCTGCGTGCCATCTCCAATGACTGCGTTTTCGCCTATAACGACATACGCACCGATGAAGACGTCTTGACCGATTTTTGCAGATGCAGCAATAACCGCATGCTCGTCGATGCCTTTTTTCTGGGGCATCATCTGCTGATAAATCTGCAGCAATTTCGCAACCGATTCGTATGCATTGTCAACGCGAATAAGCGTTGGCTTCACGTCTTGCTCGAGCTTCAAGTTTTTATCTACGATAACGACTGAAGCCTCTGTATTATAAATAAAATGTGTGTATTTGGGATTTGATAAGAAAGAGATAGAACCGCTTTTGCCTTCTTCTATTTTAGAAAAATCGTTGACTATGGCGTTTTCGTCTCCTTCGATTGTTCCATCAATAAGTGATGCAATTTGTTTGGCTGTAAAATTCATCTGAAAAAGCGCTTTAATGATTTTTCGTAATGGTTTACCTGTTTTCGGTGGCGAAATTACCTTTTTTTTAATGGAAAACCAAATTTATTCGTAAGTTTTCTGTTTTTTTACATTTCTGCTTCTTTAAGACGCTGTGCATTTTCTGCAACAGTAAGCGCGTCGAGCATTGGTTGGATGTCGCCATTCATGAAACCATTGAGGTCGTGCGTTGTGAAACCGATGCGGTGATCGGTAACGCGACCTTGCGGATAGTTGTATGTGCGAATTTTTGCACTACGATCGCCAGTAGAAACGAGTGATTTTCTTCGGTTAGCGATGTCATCTACGTATTTCTGATGCTCTCTATCGTAGATAAATGTACGCAAACGAGCGAGCGCACGCTCTTTGTTTTTTGGTTGATCGCGCGTCTCGGTACATTCAATCAATATCTCTTCTACTTCGCCTGTGTTAGGATTTTTCCATGGATAGCGCAAACGAACGCCAGATTCCACTTTGTTGACGTTCTGTCCGCCAGCTCCAGAACTACGGAACGTGTCCCATTTGATGTCGCCTTCATTGATATTCACTTCGAACTTATCGGCTTCGGGCAGTACTGCAACAGTTGCCGCGCTCGTATGCATTCTTCCTTGTGTTTCTGTTGCTGGAACACGTTGCACGCGATGCACGCCACTCTCGTATTTCAACGTACCGTAAACGTCGTCACCGCTAACGGCGAAGTCAATTTCTTTATATCCGCCAACAGCGCCTTCACTTACGCTCGTAACGCTCAGCTTCCAACCTCGGCTGTCGCAGTATTTTTTGTACATTTGGAACAAATCGCCAGCGAAAAGTGCAGCTTCGTCGCCACCAGTTCCTGCACGAATTTCCATTTGCACGTTCTTCGCATCTTCAGGATCCTTTGGCACGAGCGCCATCTTTATTTCTTCTTCTATTTTTGGTTGGAGTTGTTCGTTTTCATTCAACTGTTCGCGCGCCATCTCACGCATATCGTTATCGCTCTCGTTGAGAAGGATTTCTTTTGCTTCGCTTATCGCGTTCAGACAAGCGATATAGCGTTTGCGTGCTTGCATAATATCGCCTAATTCCTTGTATTCGCGTGTCAGTTTCACGTAGCGTTCTTGGTTCGCAATGACAGATGGGTCGGTGATGAGCGTTGCAATTTCTTGGTAACGACTCTCCAATCCATCCAGTTTTTGTAGAATGTTATTATTTTCTGCCATGATGTTAAATTTTGTCTTGCCAAATATCCCACGAAACGAATGCTTGCAAGAGCAGCATCTCTAAACCATTCTTGCAAACCGCGCCGTGCTCAGCGCCTTTCAGCATAAATAAAGTTTCATCGGGATTATATAAAAGATCGTATAAAAGCGTTCTTGGTGTCATTGATTCATACGGAAGTGTAGGGCATTCATCCGTATTTGGGTATAAACCAACTGGCGTGCAGTTTACGATAACATTGTATTCGTTGACAATCTCTGGCGTCACTTGTTCATAAGTTATCGCATCTTGTTTCTTTGTTCGGCTAACGTAAAGCGTTTCAAGTCCTAATTCTTCGAGTGCATATCGAACCGCTTTTGCAGCGCCACCCGTTCCTAAAATCAATGCTTTCTGATGGAAAGGTCGCAGCAATGGTTCGATACTTTGCTTGAATGCAATCGCATCGCTATTGAATCCTTTGAGCACAATCTTCTTTCCTTTGTGCATCACGCGTATAACGTTGACCGCTCCAATCGCTTTAGCATCGTTGCTCAGCTCTTGGAGATAAGGAATGATTTTTTCTTTATAGGGAATTGTAACGTTCAATCCACGCAGATTGGGCGTTGAAGCGACTATCTCGGCTAACTCGCGCAAGTCTTTCAACTCATAATTTTCATAATGGGCGTCGATATTTTCATTTTCGAACTTTTCGTTGAAAAAATCTTTCGAGAATGAATGTTCAAGTGGGCAACCAATAAGTCCGTAATTCTCCATGTTGTGATTGTTATTTAACTCCGTAGTAGATTGTGCAAATGCCGCACGTCAGCCGTTTAAAGCTTGTTTGTGCGAATCCTGCATCTTTCAAAATTTCAACCATTCGTTCGCCCTGCGGAAAAGCTTCGATGGTTGCGGTGAGGTAGCTGTAGGCGATGTTATCGCGCGAAATCAACTTGCCGTAGAAGGGTAGGATAGTGTGCGAATAGCAGTGGAATAATTGTTTCATAGGGAAACTGACGGGCTCAGTGAGCTCAGCTATCGAAAGTACACCGCCTTTTTTCAATACGCGACACATCTCTTTCAATCCGCCATCCAAATCTTCGAAATTGCGGATACCGAAAGCGGCTGTCACAGCATCGAATGTTTCATCGGTAAATGAAAGCTTCATGCAATCATCTTTTTGATATCGAATCCTATCGCTTAGACCTTTTTCAGCCGTTTTTTGTTCGGCAATCTGAAGCATCTGATCTGACAAGTCGATACCAATGATTTGTGCATCAGGAAGCGCTTTGGCGCATTGAATTGCAATATCGCCAGTACCCGTTGCCACGTCAAGTATCATCTTGGGTTGCGTGACTTGGAGTTGTCGAATCACTTTCTTGCGCCAGAGTGTATCAATCCGCCACGACAATCTGCGATTTAGTCGATCGTAAGTCGGTGCAATATGGTCGAACATCTGCTCAACCTGCTCGCCTTTATCGGCTTTAGCGTCGTAGGGCTTGATTTCTTCTTGCTTATACATCAGCCTGTTCTTTCTTTTTAGCGTCTTTGTCGAAGCGATCGAATGCATTGACAATCTTAGTCACGAGTTTGTGACGTACAATGTCTTTTTGTCCGAGCGTAACGATGCTAATGCCATCCACATCTTTCAGAATATCCAACGCCTCTCGCAAGCCACTTTTTTGTGACTTAGGGAGATCCACTTGCGTGATATCGCCTGTGATAATCATCTTCGTGTTCCATCCCATGCGAGTGAGGAACATACGAATCTGGGCTGGCGTAGTATTTTGTGCTTCATCGAGAATGACGACAGCATCGCTCAGCGTTCTACCACGCATAAATGCGAGTGGAGCAATCTGAATGATGCGTCGATCAATCATCTCTTGCAAACGTTGTTGCGGAAGCATATCTTCGAGTGCGTCGTAGAGTGGTTGGAGATACGGATCTATTTTATCTTTCATATCGCCTGGCAAGAATCCCAATCGTTCGCCTGCTTCTACGGCTGGGCGACTAAGGATTATTTTCTTCGCGCATTTGTCTTTCAACATGCGAACTGCCAATGCGATACTCAGATAAGTCTTTCCCGTTCCTGCTGGACCAACAGCGAAAATCATGTCGTCTTTTTCAAAAGCGTCAACCAGCTTTTGCTGATTCTCTGACTTGCTTTTTATGGGACGTCCCGACACACTGTAAACGATAACGTCTTTTACACCATCCGCCTTCGTCTTTTCACCATTATAAATATCGAGGATATCTTCCTCGCTTATGGTGTTAAATTTCAAAATGTGTTGTCTGATAAGCTCTGTCTTCTCTTCCAATTTACGAATCTCGTCTTCGTCGCCAAGAATGCGTAAGACGTTGTCACGTGCTATTATCCTCAACTTAGGGAATAGCGCTTTAATCATGTGAAGGTGTGCGTTATTGATGCCATAAAATGTTATGGGATCAATATCTTCTAAAATAATATTTCTCTCAATCAAAATGTATAAAAATTTAAAACGTTGCAAAAATACTCGTTTTTTATGAAATCCCCAAATAAATCGCATGATTGCGTGCGGTAATCGATGGAATTTTATATCTTTGCCACAGTTTTTCGTTTACATATTATGAAGATTTCAAACAAACGCTATATACAATGGTTCTGTCTCATTGTCATTTTTTTAGGAATCATTCGTGCTATTTTCCCCAATGTTGCGCCTCAGACTGCTAATGCAGCAACTGACTCTTCGGTTATCGACAATGATAGTATTCAAACCGAACAAATTGAAGTGAAAGATACGGTTTCGGCAGCGCAAATCAATGAAACAGTGTCAGAGACTGAAACAACTGAAACGGAATCTACACCAACCGAAACGTCAGAGCAACAAACTATTGTTGCGGATGGTCAATCTCGATTTTTTGATGCACAAGGCAATCCTGCTAAACACCGCATTTGGAGTGTGAGTAGCTATCGAAATGCGTTTCCCGATCAGAACGATGTGCAACTAACTGCCGCGAAGAAATGGGGTGTGAGTCCAGTTCAGAATCGTGCTGAAGCAGAAAGCCGCAAGGCAGAATTGGTTTACGTTGGCAGTAACCCATATTTCTATGTACAACCTTTGCGCAGCAGTATTCCATATCTTGTGCCTCGTGCTTCGGTTTTGTTGCAAGACATTGGTAAAGCGTTCTTCGACAGTCTCCAAATTAAAGGTATTCCATTGCATAAAATCATCGTTACCAGCGTGATGCGTAGCAAAGACGATGTGCAACGACTGCGTACGCACAATAGTAATGCGACAGAGAACAGCTGTCACCTATTCGGAACGACATTCGATATATGCTATAACCGTTATATGACGGTGCAAGATCCTGACGGACCAGCACGTAGGCAAGTTAGAAACGACTCTTTGAAGTGGGTTTTGAGTGAAGTATTGAACGATATGCGCAAGCAAAATCGCTGTTTCATCAAGTATGAAGTGAAACAGGGATGCTTCCACATGACGGTGAATTAACCTACTTTTTTATCACATAACTTTTTGTTGTCGATGACGGTTTCCCTTCGAAATCGTACACATGTGTTCGCGCATTCCATTGACGTTTTTCTGCTCGTGCATTGGGGTTGATGCAATCGTCTGCACGCTTAACTTCAAATCCTTCTTTCTTGCGTTTTACACTGAATCCACTATCAATTTTTTTCGCTTTGCCCTTCATCGTATCGATTCTCCATAAATCTTTGCGATTAATGGGTTCTTCCTGATTTCTTCTCGTTGTTTCGGTGATGATAAATAGGTATGCGCCATTTTCCTCGATAAAGGCGTTGTCGATGGAGCGATAGCCTCGCGTCGTGAAATCCACTTCATCGTTGGCGTTTTTCACAACATCGTATTTGTAGAGCCTACCATTATAAATATAATACAAGCAGTGGCGATCGTTGTCGGTGTATTTTGCCACTATAGCTGCCTTTTGGGGCAAATGTTGAACAACGCTTTTAACGCGGTTTGCAATAGGAGTTTGCGCCAATGCAATAGAAACGAAAGTGCAAAGAATCAAAGTGCAAAAATATCTCATCGCATGGCCTCCTTCCTGCGTATCGTGAAGAATCCAACACGATGTTTGATGCCTTTCTTGTTAATCGTTTTGAGTTGGTAGCTACCATCTGGCAAACTACTTACATCAACTACGTTCGTATGTTGACGAGATGCGACTGCAACGCCTTGTAATGTTTCTATTAAATAGATGCCATCGCCTATTTGTATGTCGTTGGGAATGAATAGTTTGCGACCATCCGTTTCAAGTTTTCGTGCACCATAATTCTTGTGCATCGATTTGCCATTCCCATCGTTTAATTGAGCAGCCTTGCTTTCGTTTCCGTAGCGGTCGCAAGCAGTGACGGCAAACGAAAATCCTTCATATCCTTTTGGCAATTTGATGCTTCGACTTTGGTGATGAATAACCAGCAAATTCTCTGCACAATCAGTATCGACGTGATCCATGCGACTCGCGTATATATTATAATAAGGTGCATCGCCATTCCATTGCAATACGCCATTTTCAATGCGCAAATCAGTCGGTTGTTGAGGCGTTGGCGCATGCATCCACGTCATTGGCGGAACGAGGGCAGGGTAGGGATTGAATTGTTTAGTGAACTGGTAAATTCCCTTCATATTATCCGTTAGGAATTTACTGCGAAAAAAAGCGTAACCCATGCTATGCTGTCGAAGAATCTCCATCTCGCGCGTAATATCTTCGAGTCGCCAATTTTTTTCGTGTGGCGATAGGAAATAAATGCCAAGACCTGCCGCGATAATCTTGCCATACGACTGTTCAGACCAGTCAAGTGCGAAAGGATAGAACTGATTATCGCGAAAATACATCATTGGGAAAAGTTCGTCCATGATGCCTTCGCGAAGCCAACCTTGTGCATCCTGACAGCCACGCGTGTAGGCGTTCCAACCGTTGCTTGAGTAACGAACCAAATCCTGCGACTTACCAATCGGAGCGCAGCTCATCTTAACCCAAGGCTTTAAGTTCTTGACGCGGTTGTGCACAGCGCGAACAATATTCGTTATGTTTCTACGTGCAGACTCGTGAGATATGCGCAGTTTCCAAGTTTCTGGATAGCGAATGTAATCTAAGTGGATGCCATCGATGTCATACCGACGCGTAATCTCTTCACATATATCTGCAATATAATTGGCTGTCTGCATATTTTCTGGGTTTAAATATGCTTCAGCGCCAATCCGTCGAACCATCGAACCATGTCGTTTTCGCAGTTGTTGCACACCATAACTATTCCATTTACCAGCAGGAATACAGACCACCCATGCCTGACACTCCATGCCTCGTTTGTGGCACTCGTCTATAACAAATGCCAACGGATCGTATGGCGCTGCCTTCCCAGGATGACCAGTCATACAACCATCCCATGGTTCTATGCGCGAAGGATAAATAACGGTTGAACGAATGCGTGTTTGCACGAGAACGGTGTTGATGTTCGCTTTTTGATAAAGATCGAGCAATCGGCACAATTCACGCTTTTGTGCCATTGCTTCTTGCGCATTATTCGCATAATGACGTGGCCAATCAAGTCCACCAATGGTCGTTAACCACACAGCACGCACCTCATATTTTGGTGAAACATAATGATTCCACGCATATATAGGTGTAGTCCAAAGACTTATCAGCAAGAAAAAAATATAGAAAAAGCGACTCCGTCTCATGACGGTTGCAAAGGTAGAAGAAAAAAGCGACAAAATGCGAATAAATCGTTATAAATCTTGAACAGAAAACGCGTAAAACCAAACGCGAAGCCGAAAAAAAAGACCCGAAAATAAAACTTTTTTGCATATTTATTAAATAGGTATAAAAAATTTTTTACCTTTGTCGCGTTTTTTGAGACAAGGCTTAAAACTGGAAAAAACATTATTAAATATAATAATCTAATGCAAGACATTCAAAAAGAAAATCAGACAGCGGTTGAACCAGTACAACAAGAGTCATCGTTCGACCGCAAACGCCACATTTTTGGCGCAATTTTTGGACCGCTTTTCGCGATCGTAGTATGGTTTTTGCCTATTTCAGATTTAGCACCTGAAGCGCACAAACTTTTGGCTATTATGGCGCTCGTCGCAACATGGTGGATTTGCGAACCAGTGCCAATTCCTGTAACTTCAATTCTTGGTCCTACGCTCTGCGTTCTACTCGGCGTGGCAGCAGTTAAACCTGCTTTTGCAGCATTTGCTAACCCTACAATCTTCCTCTTTATGGGTGGTTTCATAATTGCAAAAGCCCTGATGGTAAATGGTATCGATAAGCGCATAGCTTATGGCATTATTTCCATGAAATGGGTAGGTGACAATCCAAAACGCATCATTCTGGCTATAGGTCTTGCTTGTGCACTTTGCTCAGGTTGGATTAGCAACACAGCAACTGCAGCTATGATGTTCCCAATCGCTCTTGGTTTGCTCGAATCAATCAGAGAAATGCTTGCAGCTAATGGCAAAGAAATTAATCTGAAGACTTACAAATACGCAACAGGCTTGATGCTGATGACAGCATACGCTTGTTCGATTGGTGGTGTGCTCACTCCGATTGGAACACCTCCAAATATTATGATGATGGGCTTCCTTGGCGAACAAAACTATCACATCTCATTCTTCCAATGGATGATTTGGGGTTTTGTAGCTATGGTTTGCTACTTCATCATCGCTTACATCGTTCTTACAGTCATGTTCCCAGCCGACGTTAAACACATCGAAGGCGCTCAAGAGTTTATCGCTCAACGCAAAAAAGAGCTCGGCAAGTGGACTGTTGCACAAAAGAACACACTCTTCTGCTTCCTCGTTGCTGTAGTGCTTTGGGTTACACCTGGCGTGCTTAGCATTATCTACGGAAGTGACAGCGAAATCCTGAAATCTTACAATAAAGTAGTTCCTGAAAGCATTGCTGCTCTCGTTGGCGCATTACTTCTCTTCCTTATCCCAACCGACAAATCTTTCAAGAAGATGACTTTGAGTTGGAAAGAAGGTCTCGAAGGAATCGAGTGGGGTACATTGCTGCTCTTCGGTGGTGGACTTGCACTTGGTGGAATGATGTATTCAAGTGGTCTTTCAGAGTGGATTGGAAAAGGAATCATCTCGGGACTCGGTGGACATCCATCACACATGCTCTTCATCGCTGTATTCAGCATCATGTCATTGCTGCTCGCCGAACTTACTTCACACACAGCAGCAATCAGTATGATTGGTCCGTTGGCTATTGGTGCTGCCGCATCGATGGGCTTCAACCCAATCCCAGTTTCAGTGGCTTGCGCTTTGTCATCATCTCTCGGATTCATGTTGCCAGTTTCAACACCACCGAACGCTATCGTATATGCAAGCGGTTACATTCCAATCACAAAGATGATCAAGACTGGTGTTTATATCGACTTTATCGGTATTCTCATTATCACCATCCCAATCTGTCTCTGGCTTGTAACAGCTGTTATGGGAATCTAATTCACAACAATAAATATTTAGTGCCGACAAACTTCAAAATTTGTCGGCACTTTTTTGTGTAAATGTTTAGTGAGAAATCGTGAAAAACAACCTTGCTTCTTTTTCCCTTTATTATATATAATAAGGTGTAACGTTGTAAGAAAGATAAAATAGATAATAAATTTCATATATCGATTCGCATTATACAAATAGGGTAGTGCAATATAATCACAAAGCAAACCACTATAATTTCATCGCTTGCTATCTTCAAACAAAAAGGAGAGCCTCCCAATTTCGGAAAGGCTCCCCTGCAATATGAAAAACTTACTTATACTTATCTCTTAATTACTTTCTTTGTTTTTCCATCTTTTGTCTTGATGATATTCACGCCACGTTGCAGTTCTTTCGCGCGCGTACCATTTATATTATATATACCAACGACTTCGTCATCATCTTTGTTGGCGTCAACCGATGTAATGTCTGTCGTGCTATCCATCTCTACAATATTATAAAACTTCGACCAATAATCTTTATTTTGATAAGCACTTAAACTTCCATTTGGTACATAAAGTGTTGCAGAAGAATAAGTGTCATCTGAAAATACGTCTTCAAGTAATGAGATAGGTGTTGTCCTATAAGAATAAACAGTCTTTAAAGATGTACAGCCTTCAAACGCAGAACTTCTTATTGTTGTTACAGATGCAGGTATATTAATGGTTGTCAAACTAGAACACTTGTAAAACGCATAAGCATCTATGAATGTTAGTGATTGGGGTAATTTTACATTTGATAAACTAGAACAATCATGAAATGTAGCTGACTCAATTTTTGTTAGAGTTTCAGGCAATGTAATGTTTGTAAGCTCGTGACAATGCTGAAAACTATTATTTTTAATTGTTGTTACAGCAGTTAAATCTACATCCGTTAGTACAGAGCAAGCCCAAAAACAATCACTAGGGATGATTTTTACTTTATTAGGAATTTTTATAGACGTTAGATAGCTCTCGCTAAATGCCCAATTGTCTAATTCTTCTAGACCATCAGGTAAGTCTATTGAAGAAATATGAGTGGATCGAAAAGCTGAATTCCCAATCCGCTTAACCATTGAAGGAATCTGAATATTTTCTACATGACTAAGATAGAGTAAGGAATCACTTATTTCTGTTATATATTTAGGCAAAGTAACGCTCTCTAAAAAGCTTAGATTTGCAAGTAGTAAATTAGGAAGTTTTACGACCTCGTATTTTGTTCTCCATATCGGCTGAATGGTCGTTGGCAATGATATTGATCTGACTGTTTGTTCAGGGGTATAATTAATGATGATTGGAAATTCTCCTTCATGCATCGTGTAATCCTCTTCTGCAAGTGTCTTACATTCATATCCATTGTAATTAAATGTTATATCATTTACTTCATATATCTTCTCAAATTGATTCCAAGCTTCTGCAGCTTGATAATTAGAAAGAGAATGAGCAGGAATAATAAATATAGCGTCTTTATTAACATAATTACCATTTGAATTAAGTTCTAATGGGGTCTCTGAGGATAAGACAATATAAGGATTATTTTCTCCTTCCAAAGTTTTGATACTTGGAGTTCCTTCTATAAAGACCGCTTTGCCATTAATTTCTAAACTCAATATCTTCTTTACAGTTTTAGGAATGGTAAGTGTGTTATATTTTCCACCATTGCAGTAAACATAAGAGATCGCTAATTTCTTGTTACCAAAAGTGATGGAGTCAGGAATAACGACATCTTCTCCTCCATTTTCTTTTTTACATTTAACGACTGTCAATCCACAATTAGCATAGTATCTATAAACCAAACTATCAATTTCTATTTCACTTAAACGATTCGTGAATTTTGACCAATAATTGACATTTGAATAATCATAACTAGATGATCCTGTAATATTTGAATAATAAAGTGTAGCAGAAGCAAAAACGGAATCGGTAAATACATTAGCAGGGAGTGTAAGTTTTCCATGACTATAAAAATCTCGATCTGAATAAACTTCTTTTATATTATCACATCCATCGAAGGCATAATTTACGATGTTTTCCATAGTCGATGGGAATCGAACCAATGTTAATGCTGTACAATTTTTAAAAGCCATTTCTCCAACGCCTTTTAACTGGTCTGGTAGATTTGCTTCTGTCAATGATGAACATCCCCAAAAAGCACATCGTCCTATTGAAGTCAACGAGTTAGGATATTCTATATTAGTAAGACTATTGCAATCATAGAATGTTCCATTTTCAATAGATGTTAAGGTATTAGGCAATGTGATATTTGCTAAGCTTTTACATTGACTGAAAGAATAACCTACAAGCCTTGTAAGTGAATTTGGTAACGTCACATCGTTTAGATTGGTGCAATTAGCAAAAACGTAAGCGCCTATTACTTTTACAGAGTTAGGTATAACAATTTTTTGGAGACTGCTGCAATCTCTGAATGTCCCTTCCTTAATAGTATCTAACGACTCGGAGAGTGTTACATCTGTAAGGCTAGTACATTGCCAAAATGCATTATATCCCAAATATGTAACAGAATTAGGGATAACAATCTTTTTAAGGTTTGTACAATATTGAAATGCATCGTGTTCGATTATGCGCAAATTGTTTCCCAAATTGATAGTTTCCAGATTTGGACATTTTGCGAATCCCAGCTCTGCAATACTATCCATTGTTTCTGGAAGTGTAATGCTTGTCATCTTCGCTCCGAAGAAACCTGTTTCTGTGATACCTGTAACAGTGTAAGTTGTTCCATCATACGTAACTATTGAAGGAACAGTAACGTCACCAGTCACACCTTTGTCGTAAATAAAAACAGTCTTATCAGTTGAAGACTTGATAATATAACCAATATTATCTATGACAAAGTCTGCATTATACGCTTGAACATCAATCACAAGCGTAACGAGTAGTGAAATGATAAAAAGTTTTTTCATAAATTAAATGATTATTTAGAGTTAGTCTTTTTCATTTGATTTATCTTCCATTTTAAGAGAATCAATTTTTTCCTTAAATTCTTCCGATTGCTTGTTATATTTTTTCTCTTTTTGGAAAAAACAATAGTGAAAAGAAAACCAGCAAACTAAAATTGTTACTACAAGAAGAATGATGTATATAAGATGTGGTGACCCTGCAAAAACCTTAAATATCAAAGCAAAGATGATAAAGATTTCGAGGACAAATAATATCTTTATAATCTCTCCGTAAAGTCCTTGAACAATTTCTAAACCACTTTTGCCAAAAGGCGTATAATTGGAAGGATAAATGTCGTCTTTATTAATTTCTTTTTTGTAATATTTACGGCGAATAGCGTGAATAATAAATTGTTCCATTCGTTGATTAACACCTTGATATAAACAAAAATATTTAATTATAAAGATAACAACGAATGTCACAATAGTAGCAATTAATAAAACATCAATAGTATATCGCCCATTATCTATAACTAACGACCCCATGTCTTTTGCAAAATCAAGAGTCGAGTGAATATAAACATAGCCCCATGCTCCAAAAACAGCTAATACTGCAACTATTAAGGCTATGATGCTACTAAGGTTTGAATTGTTGTTGATAGCATATTGCTCGTGCAATTGCAATTCAATTTTTTTAACCACATATTCATCACTCACATCTATTGGAGTAGAACGAAATATTTTTTTTAGACACATGTTTTTAGTTTTTTTTTACAAAAGACAAAATAAAAAAGGAATGATATGCTTTTCAGACACACCATTCCTTTGATTGTTTCTATCTCTTAATTACTTTCTTTGTTTTTCCATCTTTTGTCTTGATGATGTTCACGCCACGTTGCAGTTCTTTCGCGCGCGTACCATTAATATTATATATCTCGGTAACCTTGTTTTTATCGTCGTTTTT
>Ga0065711_1001296_pt1 | contig 45222 bp, 20 predicted proteins | sample Hoacrofraction12_FD_59098 | JGI IMG/M metagenome (GOLD analysis project Ga0065711, IMG submission 59098) | Hoatzin crop microbial communities from Cojedes, Venezuela - Epithelial fraction 12 v2 (version 2) | ecosystem: Host-associated > Birds > Digestive system > Esophagus > Crop | place... | reverse complement strand
TGAGGGTTGTGAAACACTGGAACAGGTTGCCCAGAGAGGCAGTGGAGGCCCCATCCCTGGAAACATTCAAGACCAGGTTGGACAGGGCTCTGAGCAACCTGATCTAGTTAGTGGTGTCCCTGCTCGCTGCACGGGGGTTGGACTAGATGACGTCTAGGGGTCCCTTCTGACCCAAAACTTTCTATGATTCTATGATTCAATGGAGTTTTAGGAAAAGATCTCTGACTTAAAGTTTAGAGCGTGTCACTGGCAGATATCTGGTAAAGTCACAGATAAACTGACGCCACTACTAAGAAAAAGCTTATATATTATCACCCAGGCTACATTAATGAAAGTATTTCATCACATCCCTGGACTATTCACAAAGCAAACCCAGTCAAATGGTCATTTATATATATACACATATATATAGAAAACATCTTAATTTCTTTCCTAGAGTCTTCCTAGAATGAAGAACGTGATTAAGAATTTAAAACTACAACACAAGAGATTATTCAATACATTGGTTTTGCCACAGAATATTTTAAGAGCCATTTTATAATTAATTTTACAGTAAACTAAAAAAATGAAATGTAATTGCTTTAATGCAATTAGTCCATCTTATATTTCAAAGATGCAAAGTCTTGTCAAGTCATAATAAGATCAAAATAGATTTTTCTCTTCACTCACTTTGCAGTAGTGATTTTAAATCCAGAACTTTGTATTCTTCTTCTGACGAAATTTCCTCCTACTTTTCTACCCACTTTTTTAAGAGCTCAGGTTTCCCATCTCTCACTGTACCAAGGCCTGAAGTTACTATTCAGTTATATGAGTCTGAAAAAAATACATGGATATCTGTAATGCTCACGTTACACTTAGTTATTCAAATGTATTAAATGGTATTAGAACTTACAAGAAAAGAAGGTTGCTGCCTATTAAATGAAATAGTTTTTAGGTTGCAACATTACTGTTACCATATACAAGCACTTCTGCTACGTATGGTTCTTCTCTGAGTAGAGTTGTTTTCAGAGGCCATAAGTAACTAAGTAACCACGCTTTTTCTTCCAGTCAATGAAATCTGAGCTGACAGTAGCATTTGTTCCTAGTTCTACACTCCTTCCTTTACCCTGGCCTAAGTAATTCGCAATAAAAACATTGTATTGTCTTGAATGACTGTCAATGATAAAGACTCTTAATGCCAAATGCTAAACAGATATCTGGGAGAAAAAAAGCAGTAAGAAATAAACCACATAAGGAAAGACTCAAGAGGCTTCAGATATGCCAGCAACTGCAAAGCAAAAGAAAACCCGTGCATCTAACCAAGCTGATTCAAAACAGAAACCACGAAAAACCTCAAATCTAGAGAAGCAGCACAGTGAAGGCTGACAGTGTTGGAGAAATATTTAGATACATAAGGAACACTTTGTGAGAATCAGTTGGGATAAAATGGTCCACAGTGCAGAGCTCATTTTGCCAGAAAAACAGAGGGTCTCCAGCATTTTCATATTGTAAACCATGTCCTAGCAGAAACCATACATGGCTTCCCTGAGATAATTATAGACTTTCTTGAAATTGAATGCTAGTGGATGTTTTGTTGTTCAAATATCAGTCAGTCTGAATGCTACTGATTAAAAGATACATTAAATTACCCTGATGATTAGGGGAGATCTGCTTAGCATTTTTAATTAATTCTTATGGAAATATTGGAGGAGGCTTGTGTTAAGAAATAAATAAGATAAAGAAAACAATATGAATAGCTGTAGAACATTTTCAATAACACTTTCACATACAAGTGACAAATTTATGTTGTGACCTATTTTTCTAGTTACTACCGTTAAGTTATCATAACACACTGCCTATGTTTCATAACAAGTTGGAAATTCAAGATGTGACTCACCTTAGAAGATGCTTGAGCTGCCCTCTTTCCAGTGTTTTTCTCAATTATTGGATGTAGTCATGTCAAACATTGAATTATGAAACTCTAAGATTCATTTATTTCACAGTTTATACATATTCCATTTCTAATCTAAAAGACAAATTTATTCCATGAAATAGAAATATCTTCTTGATATTCAAAAAAGCACCCAGAGGAGACTCTGCGGATTGTAAAATTATTTTGCTGAATGCTTCTTCAGGTTGGTAATCTTGTAAGGTTTATTTTGAAAATATTAAGACAGCATACATGAAAACTGAGAAAAAGAAGTCCATTCATTGCAGCTGTAATACGGTTTATTTTCTATTTATAGTTTCTCTTGATGATTTTCTTTGGAATCAACAGTATGTCTGAGGCCTGGAATATTACCAAAAAAAAAAAAAAAAAGCAAGCATTATTGTTACACTTTAGATGAAGTCAGTTATTTCCTGACAGGCCCATATTTTTAGGGTTAAGACTTGTGGCAATATCTCTAAGTAAACATGCATTTATTTATTTGCTTGGGCCTGAAACATCAGTTTCTCTGCAAATGGGAACTAAAGTTTGACCAAAATAGATGTTGCTTTATTCCTTTCAGGGAGAAAATTGGCTTTCCTCCTTTATTTGTGTTGTTGAGAGGTGGATTTAAAATCAGAAAAATGGTTTTTATACTCCACAGCAGCAGCTAAGGTCCATCTTTGCTTTCAGCAGCCACACTAATTAGAGGTATTCAGATTATTCCCCTCTTTAATGCAGAGTTAATAGGCCATATCCTACCATCAGTCACATCCATGCGACTCATCTCTAACTTCATTGATTTCTAAAGGATTTTCAATGACATAACTGGAAATACAATTCATCCATTGTGGTACCTAGCTCCATAACCTATTCCATGTCACTTTTTCTCACTATTAGGTCTATGGATATCACTTAGCCAAATGCAATAATTAAGATGTAGAATTGTTTATATTGTTCTGTGTAAGACAGCTATAGACAGGTGGATCACACATGGATATTTCTTTCTCCAGCAATGGCATAAAAATTGAACTACCTCAAAACTAATGAAATAGTATTCTTTTATAAAGGCTTCCTGCTCTGACTATGTAGAATTGCACATAATCAGCTATCACAGCATGATTTTTCTGTGGGCATATAACATCCTGTCACTTAAGATAACCCTCTGAAATGGCAAAAACAGACATTCATTGAAAGGGTGTTTTTAATAAGAAAAATTAATTATTTGCTCAGACTCTTTGCAAATAGAATGGGATCTGCAGAGCTACATCATGTGACATAGGACTTCATGCATCCATCTCTCATGTGGTCATGTGTGACCTGCAATGCAGGTGCAGTAAGGGCAATGTATCAGGTCTGAATCTGGTTTAACACATATGAGCACTTAAATGCTAAGTATGGGAGTAAAAGTCAGGTGTGCTGCCTGAAAATCTGTAAGACCATTCCAGACAGACCTATTGCTTCTATCAGATTGTCAGATGCCTATAAATCCTAAATGAATATGTTGCATGGAACAAGCAACGGGATTTGAAGACAGCTTGGTTTCATCAGTAAATCAGACTACTAGGATTTCTTTATTTGAACAGCTTCCACAGTGTCACTACTTATCTTCAGGGAGAGCTGGGAAGAAAAATCATAATAAAGTGTTTCTTTTGAACTTAGATGAACATATCAGCAAGGAAGAAGCTGATGTCTGTGTACATCTAGGATACAAGAAGACAGGCTCCAGGTGGTGCTTCTGTCATCATACATAACTGCACCACTCAATCACTGTGTCCTTTAACAACGACTAATTCCGTATAAAAAACATAATTTGGAACTACTGCCAATGACAACGGGAGAAACTAAGTGTCAAATAACTTCCACTAGCTGCAGAGTTACAAGTTTGAATGTCTGAAAGAATTTGTGAATGTCATACACGTTCCATAGAGCTCCTTCACTGCCTTGCTGGGTTTTTTTTTTCTAGTAAGTGCTTCAGGCCAGTCTTTCATTTAACAAGTTGTCCTCAACCATGAAAACAAAATTTTTTAGTCTTAGATGAATTGTATGCAGATAACAATAGATACCTTCAGATCTTAATATGACTATTGTAGAAAGACAAATTTAATATAGACAAGAGTGAAGTTGCACATGTGTTTTCATCAGTACAATATGACCATACTTCACGTAGTTTTCATCATAATTTTCACATAGTTACATGGATGGACAGAATTTGGACCTTGATTCATCAGCTGATGTGCCTTAAAAGTCATTGGATAGGTCGCCTAAATCTGAAAAGACTTATCTCTCTCTTTATAATGAATTTAGAGTAATGGCATAAATTGTCTTTAAATAATGGACAGAGATCTGGATTAACCCAAGTACTTATAGCATAATGACTTTTTCATCCTACTTTCGCATACTTTTATTTTTGCCTTTATTTTTTTGTCTGTGTTTATCTCTTCTTCAACTTTGAAATGAAAAAACACTGGTGATTACCTCCCAAAATAAAAGAAGAAACTTGACCTCCTCAATTCCAGTGTCTTATTCTGTAATCTTTGCTCATGTGAAACCAACTGTTTTCCAACATTTAAATCTTGAGATAAATTCAGCTTTCATGAAGCTAGACTCTTCTATGCCAGCGGTGAATTTGGACCAGTGGGAGTTTTGTCTTTATAAGGATTTCACAGTGAGTTGCTTAATTAATTTCTAATGAGTTGCACTGTAGTTTTACTAAGTATATGTGTTATTTTTTTTTCTGTAATTGTGAATTTTCGTGGTTCATAACACAACTGTCATGTCCTTTTGATGTATAGTAGATATATAAAGTCCTAAAGGCAACGCTGGAGCTTTCTTGTTTAACTGTATTTAGGTATGCAACCAAATTGGTTCTCCTAATATTCATTACTACATTTGCACCAGATACATAATCTGAAGCCTATAAAGTAAAACACAAAATTCTTACAGACTTTGCAAACTACATTCCAAACTTCATCAAAGCGTTGCCCTAAGGAACGAACCATTTTCAGAGCGATAATTGAGCAAGTTATAATGACTGTGTTCACAATGGAAGTCATATCAGAATTAAAACCTATTCTGCTTTCAAGCAGATGTCAAAAAAAACGCAACCAGTATCCCTAGGTCTTTGTCTCATTTCAAAGCACAACTCACAAATAATTCTTTGGCAATTTCTCGCTACCTAACTTTACCATTCTTATCTTATACTCAGCTCTGACAGGGCAGTCACTCTCTTACGAGTTTCTGTACTATGAATTAATTTCTTTTCTGAATCTTTAAACAGCCTGTTGAATGTAATTTGACATTATCCTCTATAGGGGACAGCATAGTCTTGTCTTTTGCCTGCCTTCAAAATATTTGCCTTCTCTAGTGCAAATTAGAAGAAACAATTTGTTTCCAACCAAATATCTTTACTCACTAGAAATCAGCTACCAATCCCCGTACCTTTGTTCATGGTGAATAGAAAGTATGTCAAGCAGTGATACTGATGTCATTTAGACCATCCAGAATTGTACTCGGTGTGGCTGAGCAGCAGAATTTGGGCAGTTGTGATTATTTGCAAGGCTGGCAGTCAAAAAATTCTGAATCTGCCTGGGGGTGCTATACTAAAATAAATACAAGAAACCAACCCTGCCACTGAGACTGGTATCTTAAGACTCAGCAATGGGTTTGTGAGCTGTAGCAGTTCTGTAGTTTTAGCACTTAATACTACTATAAACCTGTGAAAAGAGGAAAGTGGTTCCAGTCTTTGGCTCGTAAATTACACTAACACAGAAGACTAAAAATAACCCCAGCCATTCCTGTTGGTTTTAAGCCGTTTTATCGGTGATATGCTAGAAAAACATGATTATTATCACATCTCACTCATATAACAGATGAGATATGAAATGAATGTCATGGATGATAAACACCACAGTGGCTGCTAAGTCTTATGCTATGTAAACAAAAACTTTTGTGCTCACTGCTACACAAAATTAACAATAAAAATTGCTGTGGAATTTGGGTATAAAAACAAGCACAACTTCAGAGAGAGAAGAGAGATTACAGAAAAAAATGAGCTGGTGACAGCAGATCTCCTGACCAGCTGCAGCTGAGGGAAGTTACCCATTGACTTTGATGGGAAATCCAGCCTGTGCATAAAACATTGCTTTAAATACTCTTATTCTTATCCATTTCTAGAGGTGATAAGACTAGCGACAGCACTATACAGATGAAACAATATTTGGGTTTGGTTTTAGTGGAGCAAAGAGAAGAAACAAGCAAGCGCAGAGCTCAGAGTTTTGTGCAATGCACCTTCCCATAGGCCACTTCACAGCGGCTTCAGTGGGGCATGAGTGGCATCTGACAAAGAAAGGCTTTTCCTCCAGAGCTGAGGGAGGGCCCCTCGCTAAAATGCCACCTACTGCTCTATGTTCTTAACTTACTGAAAGGAAAAGCCTCTCAGAAATACATTAGTCACACTGTACTCCTGCATGACTATGATACAGATTGACTAGCACACTTGGAAGAAAAGAAAAAAAAAGAACAGAACAATTGCAACAACAGGACAGTGCTTAGTTAACTGTGACCTCCCCTCCCAAACCTCCCTGCTGTAATAAAGAGCATCTGCTATGAACAAGAACTAACATGTTACTAACCAAATTCCAGTATCAATGTATGCATGATTAATACATTCCGTCAGTCATGGTATTAACCCCTTAAATGGAGCAGAAATAATACCCAAGATGCTCAGGTATGCTCTGGAATAGGTGGATATTATTTCAGCTTTCACTAAAAGAAATGCAGCACTGCTTTACAGGTTCATCTGGGCTTGACTCTAACTATTGCTATTGAACAGGTAAATCAAATAGGGCATTCCTCAGATTATCATCGGAATCTGATGCCACATGGCTCCAAGTATTATACGCTGGGTTCTGCAGAGGACTTATGTTCAGTGTTGAGTCTGCAGAAGACGAAGCTAGTTTACCACCACTTCCATAGTTTTTTGATAACCCTGCTGTCACTTACTAGGACGCTGCTGCAGCAGGAAGGGTAGAGTAGCCTGACTGCTGACATGAATGTCTTCTAAGTGCTCTGTGGTGGCCATACTGAGATTCAAAACCAAATTCTTTCATTTTTCATTGAAAAAATGCCATGGGCCAGCATGTGATTACATGCACTTCCGTAACTTCATGCTACTAAACTTTCTCCTTATACGGAAGGACTCCCTACAGCTTCTTTAAGCCTATTAGCCTTAGATTTCTGTAATCCAAAATTGAACCAGTAAGAGTATGGAGTTTTACTCTTAAGCACACAAACAGACCCCACAGCCTCTGCTTTTTCCCTGCAAATCAGATACCACAGTGATGCGTGACTGTAGACACAGACATCTGCAATGATTTAGGAACTATAGAACCCAAGTAGAATCCTAGAATCATGGAATCATTAAGGTTGGAAAAGACAAACACAGAAAGATTGAAAAACATATCAGAAATAAGGGAAAATAAGTAGTAATATTTTCTGCTCAAGAAATAGGTATTTCTCTTCAAACTTCCAGCAATCTCCAAACTCTGCCTGCAATTTGAGATACTGTACATTTTGTGGAAACTGCTCTGCAGGCATATTTCTGCCCCAACAGTATGCAGAATTCTCATCATTCATACACAGGAATAAGTAACAGACAGTGAGTGCAGCATAAGGGGCAGGTATTGTATGTGTGTGTATATTATATATATATGTACAGACAGTACCTATATTGAAATGTGTATGTATAAAACTTTTGAAGATCTTTCTGCTTGATTATAAAGCAGCAATGTGTTGAAGCAGATGCTTTTAAAGAAGTTTGCATTGAAGTACACTGCTGCCAGAGAACAGGTCTCATTAAACAGGATAGAAAGAGATATTGGGTGAAGTAATGAATGGGTGCCATTGTCGGTTTGTGAGATGGAGATCAAGAGGTTGGTGTCAGATTTTTTGTCTGCTTGGTACAATAGTTTTCTACCTTATATAAATGCAAGGGAAGAAGTGCCTTTTTATACTCGTTGGATTAGCTTCAGGTTTTCTTGTGATGAGAAAAAATTGCTTTCTTAGATGTGCAGCCTGGATTTGCTGGCTTGTGCCATCTTAGAACTTAGTTTGAAAGTACAAAATTTTTTCTGAAAAATGCACTTTCTAAGCAGCTTAACAAAGGTGATCAGTTTCCTCTGCAACATTTGCAGAATAACTATGAAATCCTCCAAACTCACAGGAAAATTCTGGGACATATCTTCCTTTTCAGTATGTTCTTTTTTCTCTCTATTTCTAACTTTTTAAACAAACACAATTTACTTGCAAGCAGGAATCTACTTGTAGTCTGCCGAACCTGCTGAACCTGAATTTTACAACAATGCGTAATTATGATAGGTGGATAGAGTACATAACTAGAGCCAGATACATTTCAATACAGCCATTTTTCAGTATTCTAATGAAAGAGCTTTTGAAGTCACAAAAAACTGGTGTCTGATGGGACCTGTCCTCGGTAGCAGCAGTGTTTAATGAAGGTTTTTAACACTGTTCGTGGTAAGCATTCTACTTTCTTTTCATCTTTACTTTTTTTGTGGAAAGAAGACTTCTCTCCTTCTAGTAAGTGAAGTGCACGTATGGGCCATTCTGTATTTTGTGCTTTAACATGGACCCCAAGAATTTCTGGTATGAGCAGAAAGGCAAGCCAGGTCTTACAGACTTCTAAAATTTAACCTCTCCTCTAGGGCAATCAGTGACTGCAAGAATAAGAAGTTGCCATCTGTCCCTTCCTTACCATACCTGCTCCTGTACTGAGCAGATGATGGGCACCAAGAAAAAATAGCTATGGGATTTCCAAAAGGATCTAAGCATTCTACAAACACACATCCAAGTACTTCAATGCAACTTCAAATCTCTTAGGAGTTTTTGGCACTTCCTTTTGGGGATTTCAATACTTTTGCATCCAGTGTTATGGTTTGGCCTCAATTGGTAACAAAGAACCACGCAGTTGCTCTCTCACTCCTTCCCCCTCCCCGGTGGGCTTGAGAGGAGAATCAGAAGTAAAAGGCAAAACTCGTGGGTTGGGATAAGAACAGTTTAACAGAATGGCAGGCTATGGGAGGTGAATACCCTCCTAGGAACCTGCCCAGATTCTTCCACACACCTTGCCACCCAGGGACAGGCTGTTTTAGGGGACATTTCAGTATTGCCTCACCCAGAATCTGTTTTCTCTTACACCAGGACAAGACCACATTCCACAAAACCCATAAGATGCTAACAGTATTAATTAGTAGTATTAAACAGCTCACATCAGGGTGAACAAGGACCTCAGGAGCCTGCATAACAAAACCATCCACATAAATCCCAGGCAGGGAGAGGGGGATGTATTCCCTCATCGTTTCCACAAGATAGCTTCCGCAGTACAGCAAGGTTGTCAACACCAGGACAAAGCACATAACTATTGTTTGTACTAACATGCTCCCAAGTTCCTTCATCTGCCCCACAAAATAGCTCCCTCAGCAAAGTAAAGTTGTCAATGCCAAGGCAAAGCAAAAAGCCATTATTTGTATTAACATGTTCCAAAGCTCAGCAAAATAAAGAGACAAGCAGTGCAGACAACCAATTCTGTGATCTACACAGGATCTTACCACGTAATAACTACCATAGCTATAGCACATTTAGTACAAAACTGCCGTCGTATTCGTGTCCCATGTTGGGTGCTAGAAAGTGTTTTGGTTTAGCCTGGATAAGTGCCAGGTGCCCACCAAAACCACTCTATCACTCCCCCTCCTCAGCTGGACAGGGGAGAGGAAATATTGCAAAAGGCTCGAGGGTCGAGATAAGGACAGGGAGAGATCACTCACAGATTACGGCCATAGACAAAGCGGATCGAACTTGGGGAGAAAAGAAAGTTTAATTTATCACCAATCAAAGGAGAGTAGGATAGTGAGAAATAAAACTAAATCTTAGAACACCTTCCCCCCACCCTTCCCTTCTTCCTGGGCTCAACTTCACTCCCGTTTCTCTCCCTCCCTGTCCGCCCTTCCCAAGCAGCACAGGGGGACAGGGAGTGGGGGTTACGGTCAGTTCATCACATGTTGTCTCTGCCACTCCTTCCTCCTCAGGGGGAGGACTCCTCACACTCTTCCTGGTCTCCAGCGTCGGGTCCCTCTCATGGAGACAGCTGTCCACAAACTTCCCCAATGTGAGTCCTTCCAAGGGCTGAAGTTCTTCACATACTGCTCCAGTGTGGAGTCCCTTCCACGGGGTGCAGTCACTCAGGCACAGGCTGCTCCAGCGTGGGTCCCCCATGGTGTCACAAGCCCTGCCAGCAAACCTGCTCCAGCATGGGCTTCTCTCTCTCCATGGGTCCACAGGTCCTGCCATGAGCCTACTCCAGCACGGGCTTCCCATGGGGTCACAGCCTACTTCAGGCATACATCTGCTCCAGCGTGGGGTCCATTCCACGGGCTGCAGGTGGATATCTGCTCCACTGTGGACCTCCATGGGCTGAAGGGGGACAGCCTGCATCACCATGGTCTTCTCCATGGGCTGCAGGGGAAAAGTCTCTGCTCTGGCATCTTGAGCACCTCCTCTCCCTCCTTCTTCATTGACCTTGGTGTCTGCAGAGTTGTTTCTCTCACATAGTCTCACTCCTCTCTCTCGACAGCCATTTCACCACAGTTTTTTTTCCCCTTCTTAAATATGTTATCACAGAGGCGCTACCACTGTTGCTGATTGGCTTGGACTTGGCCAGCGGTGGGTCCATCTTAGAGCCGTCTGCCACTGGCTCTGTCAGACATGGGGGAAGCTTGTGACAGCTCCTCACAGAAGCCACCCCTATAGCCCCCCCACTACCAAAACCTTGCCACGCAAACCTACAACAGTAAGACACACAAACAACAAATAAATATAAGTGGCACAAGAAACACATTGAAATGGATATTTTCTCCTTCTCTCAAGGAGCAGAACCAAATACTTGTGCCAAAAATGTGAAGCAGTTTGGAAAAAGATAATTGCTCAAATAAGCAGGAATCCTTTTGGTACTAAGTGAATTCTTGTGAATTTTAGAGCTGACTAAAATATATATTGTTGTCTTTACTTACATGAGAGCGCTGTAAGGCTGAGAGTTAAAAACTGGGTGATCTAGATTAGTTTTTTCAGTGCACACTAAGTCACTTATAAGAAGCTGAGACATTCACAGTTCCATTGACATCAGTGGGACTGGAGTATGTAGCCCTTTAAAAAAAAAACAGGACACTATGCTCTGGTGTCTGCATAAGTGTTTGTCACAACGGTTGGGCCCTATTGAGCCCACACAGACTACTGAAAGACAAGAGGCTCTGTACCCTGTTAAGCACTCCTTTGAGCCATGCAATTTTACATTACTTCCCTGTCATTTGTTCAGGCCCCTGAAACTGAGCTGAATAGCAGAATCCAAATATATACAGTAGCCATTATTGGCCAATATAATACAACAATCTGTCTTTGTTTAACTGCAAATTGATTCTAGCACTGAATGATTTGTTTCACTACAGTATAATAAACCAGTGTAAATCCACATATGTTTCAACAGAACAGGGCACTCCTCAAAAGGCATGGCCACCTCTGAAAGCGTCAACACACCTGTGTTTATCAGATCTCAGTTTATCGTCCTTCCAGACACTCCTGCTCTCCCATATTTTCCCAGGGATGTCTGGGATGGTTGATGGGTTGCTAGACAGATGATAAGGTGTAGCTGACCTGAGAGTTTAAATGGTTTGTTTAGAGAAACTGTGTTCAGTTTTGCAGTGACATTGTGTCACCTGACTGCAGCTGGCATGTTGCATGTGAAACAGCTGGAATTTTCAAAGCTCCTATTTAGCTAAAACAAATAGGCAAAAGTATCCAAAACATGTTTCATATGTACCCTGAATATATTTAGATCAAGTATCTTGATTCAAATTGTTTTTCGTAGGGAAAAAAACAGCTGGTAAGGTCTACATTCCTTCTTCTACTTGAGCCGTGGCTTACTGTGCAGCACTAGCAAAAGGAAGGCTCAAACAACAGTTTTATACAACCATCTGGTCCTCATACCATCAGAAGAAAGTTTGCCATAATTTTTAGTGTATTAACTGGTTTGCTTAATGTGAAATTGAAAGTAGAGTAGTATGCTTACCTTCATGTGCGACTTAGAGAGGTACTGATACGTCTGCAGTCAAGTGCATTGCATTTTTAAGTCAGTTCTAATTATTCAGGAAAAGGGCACATTGTAAAAAAAAAAAAAAAAGAAAACTTGGAGATAAAAATTATTGATCAGACACAGCACTATAATGCCATAGCACGTATCCATTCTCAGATACATGCAGTTCCTGGAAGACATCTCAGTGCTTATTAAACCTGCGTGGGCCAAGAGCCTTGGCAGCATTTGTAGTTCAAATCTCATAGGGAAGACACGATTATTGGGTCACATAAACTGCTCCTTAGTTTTCCCTTTCCTAAAATTTGCCAAGTCAATGACTTACAGAAGTTAAACTTCGATTTAAATACTTCTTTCTTTCATTTTGAAAGCAACTAATACTAGCAGCTTGAATTTATCTCAGCAGGTGTTAACCGTAAAACCCAGTGGCAGTGCTTAAATACCTTCACTTTAACCATTTCTCTATTGATCGTTTTGCAGCCACACTAAACCAGTGATTATCAAAATCTTACACTACTATTTTATGTAAGCACAGATATTAAGATACAAGCTAATTCCTCTAAGTTTTACTGTGTCAAGATATGATCAGGTACAGCCTTTGAAATGAATGTTATATCTGTACCTCCCCAACAGAGGCGGGAGGGGAAGTGTCTCCTCCCTCAGGTACAGCATTTGTCTTTGCCACCTGCACGTCAGACATGGAAACTGATTGCTCCAGTCTTTGTATGCTAAAAGATTCACCTGCTGAGCTGCCAAAGCCTGCAGCTTCTCTTCCTTACTTTTCTGCCACAATAGTTTTTATTTCACCTTTTCCATTTCAAAAACTGCAGGACTCAGACAACCTGGGCATTTCATCGAATCTGCAAGCAAACATACCATGCCATCCAACTTGAGGAAGAGGAAACAAAGCCATGTTAACTATAATGGGCATTAATAATCTTGGGAAGACAATTTACAGGAGCAGCATGGCACAATCCTGGGACACAGGCAGAATCCAACTGTTCTATGAAATATAGATCCTGTCCTTCCTTCCTTCCTGGGTTATTCCTTTTCTGACACTGCAGTCAGTCATCCTCTGTGTTCACACATTGAGAAACACCGCCCTATCTTATGCAAGAGTGGAGAACTTGATTTTTAGCACATAGGAAAAGGAACAACTGTTAAATGAAACAGCCTCCAGTGACCTAATTCAAGAAAGCTTTGTCAGGTGATAAGCTTTCTCACCCTTTATATGCCATTCCCTGAAGCACATAAGTGTTCAAAATATTTTTAAAATGTTCAGAAATGTGAGAGAAGTAGCTGTCCTCCTGTGAGGCTCTGACAAAGATTAGAATTCCCAATATAGTTGCTGGTTGCAAAAGTGCTCTTAAGCTGCTGTTTCACTGGGTTTATGTCTGAGTGCCACTAATCAAATTAACTGTGATGGCTGCAGTAAGCTGTTTATAGAGATGAAAGACCTACCGAAAGAAGTTTCTGTTACAGCTTACAAAGCTGAATACTGTTAAGCACATAAACACCCACTGCATGGAAAATCTTGACTTTTATTCTTTCTGCTGTTCCTCACTAGAGGGTCAAGAGAACTTAAGTGTTCTTTTTAAGTCTTGCAGAAGTCCAAAATCCCTCTTCCCGTCATATGACTGTATTTTTCCCCCTTAAGAAAAAAAAACCCATTTATTTTTGTTGTTTCTCTTTAAAGAAAATAAAATAAATAAAATTAAAGGTAATACAAGCAGTAAACCATGATTTAATGGAATATATTATTATAGTATGATGCTCATGTCGAGCTGGAAGCTCTTCCCCATGGTATAGTTAAAAACAGAAAAAGCAGTCAGGTGACTGTTCCAAACCAGAAAACTGCAAAGCAGGCACTTACAGCCTATCAGATCCCCTCAGCCTGTGGGTGTTTGTGGAAAGGATCACTGAGCCACAGAAAAAAGAAGTAACAGAGCAGCTACTGAGATTACATAGGAGGCCCCTCACACGAAACCAATTACCTGTAACTACAGTGATACAAGAAGACAAGGGAAGGTAGCAGACAGAATCCTCATGCATGGATACGGACAGTCACAGCTCTTTACCACGCTCTGGGGCAGATGCCTGAGGACTAAAGATCTGTGAGCTCTGCGACTTTACAGATCTTCTCAAGGGCCACTCACAGTGGATCTATAAAAGGCTTTCTCTCAGTTCACCTTAGCCCATTTATTTTACTTCCTCATAAAAAAAACCGCCTTCAGTGTTAGCTGAGGAAAGCAATGCAAACAAAAAGTGCTGAAAAGATGTCTATTTTTACTGAAGCATATAAATGTCTAGGAAGTCTTATTAAACGTTATGAAATCTGTCTCCTCCCTCTGTTTTCTCATTAACATCAGAAATTCATAAAAAGTGTTGTACTTTTTAAATACTTGATACTAAAATACCTGTTCTGAATTTGTACACGTCAGGCTCGGTAGAAAGAAGGAAAACAAAGCCTCAGACTGCTGTTGGATCCTGCAGTCCTTGCTAAATGAGTACAAGATACCACTGCCATGAGTGAGTACCCATCCTGGCACAGTTACACAGCAGGCACAGTGCTAGCAAATCCTAGAGGTCTTTCTAAAATAGGTTTGAGAACCTTCCTGACAGGAAGATTTAATTAGCAGTATTAATAATGTCAGAGGTCTCTGTCTTTGAAAGTACTCCAATTCTCCCAAGTAAATACATAGCATAAGGTTCCTCAGGAAGTAGAAGAAATCATGTTTTCACGTCTGTTTTTGCATTAGCAACTATTTATGTATTCGTTGAGAGAAAATTTGGATTGGACGAAAGAGATTTTTTTTCTTTTCTAAGTTTAAGTGCTTTTACTCCCAATGAGAAAGATGTGGAAAATGGGTAAGTAGTAGGATTCTGTGCAATCATTATATCTATTGATAATATCTTACCATCCAGTCAGTCAAATGGCTGCCAAGTTTCATTGTTATAATCCAGCAATGAAGAAAACATTTCATCTCCTCATGACTCTGGCATCTGACATCCTGATATATTCTCTTTTTTTTTTCCTCTCCAGTTTTACCTTTAATGCTGGCAGTGCTAGATTAATTCACATTTTCAAGCGGTTCTCTGTAGACTTCACAAAAGCGCAGATTTTTTTTCAGCTCAACACAAATTTCTATCAACTGATACTTTATCAGAAACTTCTCTTTGATCATTTTTTTGCATAAAATAATTCTGCTTCTATCATTCATCTCAGTACCATACCTTTTCAGTACTTAAAGAGAGTGTACATGTCTCAGGCATTTGCTTCCTTGTGGCTCTTGGAAGAATGAATCTGTGAATAAAAATATTACAAACAGTTGCATTAGGACATTAGGGTAACTTTTAAATAGAAAGTTCCATATTGTTCTTAGCAAATACAGAAATACCAACAAGACGTCGTTTAAACAGCTGAACATTTTGCTAGAATTCAAATTAAGATAAATATGGCTGTCACAAAAATATCTTCACCTTATATTATGCACCAGATCAGCCCTCAGTGGTCAAGTTATAAACATTGCAAAAGCATAAATACATAAAGTGGGACAAAATGGTATTAAAACTTAGCATGGAGTAACATGAAACAAACCAAAATTTCCTTATATATCTTCCTAGAAACTGACAGCATTAATTTGACCAGATAACTTTCAAAGGCACAAGTATTTTTATTCAGTGTAAATAGTCTCTGAAGCTAGAGAGGAAAACCCCTCTCTCAGATAAAAGCTGGCTTTTAACAGAGCGTGTCTTCTGCTTCACACTAGCAACAGATTATAATCCACTTTGAAACATGGTGTGCTAATGGCATTGCATGTATCACCCCTGATGATGCATCAAGACAGGGAATTCTGAAATGGTGAGTGCACTAGTAATAATTATCTTTAACGACCAGTGTTTGCATTCATATGCACAACAGATGTAAAACAGATGTCTTAATACTTGAGCTACTATTTTAAGAACAGCCATAAAACATTATGTGCATGTAAAATAAGATGTGTTGCAACAACAGTCGTAGCTGTACAGAAAGCCACAGAACTTGCTGCTGTAACATTCTCCCTAAGCTGCTGCTGGGATGGCTCCATACCCTGTCTGAGAAAACCGCTGTGCTGGTGCAAGGGGGTAACAGCGCACAGCCCCAGGTAGAGGAGGGATGGGAGGAGAGTGTGCAGAGCTCATCCTTAGCTCTAAGCACCAACAGCCCCACGCTGTTTGCGTAGATACAACAACCACAGCCATGCAAGAGCAGATGGTGATTCTGTCTCGTGGCAGGGGACTGACATGACCTACCAGGAGAAAATACATCCTTATCTTTACCAACAAATACTGAAGTCTTACTCGGATTTTTAAGAAGAAAGTGGCTAGACCTCCATAGATAATAGTAATACCTGATTTCTTGCCAAGGAGAGATGTGAAATCTTACCAGGCAAGCCTGCAGCAGTAAGCAATGCCTTGGAGAGGACTTTGTTCCCACATGTCTCCTTGTAAAAGGCCCAGGGAGACTCTCAAAATTCAGGGACTGCCCTTGCCCTTACCTTGGCAGCAAGGCGGAACAGGACAGAGGCAGGAGAAGATGGCTCCATCGCCCTCAACACTAACAGTGCCACTGACCAGGGCAAGCAGCACCCATCAGTGCCTGGCAGACTGTGATCATGCCTGCCAAGGCAGGCAAAGCGGGGGCTCACAAATTGCACAAATACGGGATACTGAGAAGAGTTACTGCCTATTCTTGCTCTCGTCGCTGCTGCCACACAAGGCTTAGCAGCAAACCGCATGACTGCAGATGGTATTTCACCCATCTGAACCAGGATGCTGCTCATGACAGTTTTTGATGTGTCTGTGCCTCATCTTTGCTATGGGCTTTGTCTGTATACCACAAACAATCCTGCAGCCGTCACCAGGATGTGAGCATTTATCTGAAGCCTGATTCTATGTTGACATTCGTTTGATCGCAGGAGTGGGCCTGCCCCATGGGGACAATGTAGCTGACACTGTGATTTTGTGTGTGCCTGAATCTTGTATGTGTGATGGTTCCTTTCCCCCACAAAAGCCTGCACACCTTAAGCATAACAGGATCAATCAAGGCCCTGCTGAAGTCAGGCAGCCTCTTTTGACTTCCTTAAGGCTTGGGTCTGCTCCTTAATGTACTGTTGATGAACTGTATTAGAAGATACACACTCAGCTTTCTCTAGCTTCTTCAGTATAAGTGATGTTTCCTCTATCTACAAACTGTTTTGCTGTTTATGTATTTTTGTAAAGTCCTCACTGCACATTGAAAAGCTGCTATCAAAAGACATGAGTATTTGTCCTGCTAGGTGAGTGGTTGTCTATTGCCAGACACCAGTTTCATTTTTTGATTAGGGAAAAAAGTAATGGTGTTATAGCTAATAGGCCAGTTTTACTACACAAGTCACTCAGGAGACAAACAATAAATCAACTGTCTTGTTGAGCAAAGTAAACAGCGCAGAGTGTTTGCATTTTCAGCATCCTCAAGAAGTGACTTTGCTATTATGCTAACAATGCCCTGGTGAGTATTCATTTACAGGTAGTAACAACCCTTGAAAATAACTCTTTCAGTCTAATTATACTGCTGGATTACAGAAAGCTTTTCAGTGAAGTTTATGGGCCAGTTTCTTAGTCACTGTAAACAGTTGTTAACTTCACAGGTTTCAGGAGGAGTAATCCAATTTATACACTGGACTTAGTTCTCTATTCTGTAAACTGTATTAAAGGTTATGTAATAGTTAAGGATGAAAGAATAAAAAGCCAAGCACCCTAACTTGATTCAGGCACTGACTTTGTAGTTACCGAAATGAGGATGAACAGAATCAAGCTCTAAGGGATTAGTTATAACTAGGAGATTAGTTTGGTGTAATAAAGGACACTCACATAACACGGAGAACTCTCAGTACATTTTGAAATAATGCATTTTGAATCTGCCAGTTGCTTCTGAAGGTCCGAATCTTGCAAACCTCACCCATGATTTAACTTTATGCATTATAAATAATCCCACTGAAGCCAGACTATTCACAGTGCAGACAGGCAAGCAGACCTTAACTGCTGGACAAATTAGGGATCTAGCCAGAGGAAAGCTCCCTGGCTTCCATGTCCTCTTCAGACTTGACCTATAAATAAACAGGGAAACATTTGGCATTTTGCTGAGTAGAAATAGTCCTGTTTTTCAGTGGTTTTAGTTCTACTTCAAAGCAAACATTCCATTCTTTCTCAAAAGAATGTGATTTTCACAAGAAACCACATAAAGGTCTCATTCTCTATAGACTTATGTGTTTAACACTCCACCAAAACGGTAAAAAGCTGTGCACTCACAATAACCTAAATGAGGAAGAATATATAATTCATTTTCAGTGATCCTGCTACAACTCTGGCCAGTAAACTCATTTGAAGCCTGTATTCTAGATCAGCAGCACAGCATTAAACCTAGTTTGAGGCACAAAGTCGTTAGGTGTCATATACCAAATTAAAAAATTCATGATGCAATAAAGTTGCTGCCTGGATCCAGCAAGAAAAATATTTTTCGCAAATCAAATACAGGAGACTAAGAAAGACTGGTGCTTAGAAGAAACATACTAACCTGAGCCAGGGCACAAAGCCAACAACTACTAGATCAAAACCCTGAAATTTACATTTGATCAACTTCAAGTAGGGACAAGAAATCAATTTAGCATACTGTTTGCAGAACATTTACTGTGGAATCATCTTGTATGATGCAGCACTGCTAAAAATTACCCCCACAAAAATCAGCTGTTATTAAGGGAAGTGCTATGGCCAAAGAAAATATGCCACAGAGGTCACTGAAATAGAACAAGGAATTTCTTTATTTTGTTTCCCAAAACTTCAAACGTAACCTTTGATAAGTTGAATGTTTGATCTTTTAGCTACCAGCACAATTTCCTAGTTACTTTTATAAACCGGAACTTTCAAGCACCTACCTACTCCCAGTGATCTTTGCATACTGGCTTTTTTAATATTCCCTCAGCTTATCTCATGCCTCAGTACAGCAAGGCTTTTTAGTTGCTGTGGCCCTAAGCATGGAACATGAAAGAAAAGGATATCTGGGAGTCTCAGTCTATATTTTTCATTTAAAAACAAGGCCTGGGAGCCTGAGGCATGTCCCCAGTCATTTTTAGTTATTTTGGAGCTCCCGTTTACACTTGGAGCATTCCATCTTCACAGGGTACTAAAGAATATTTAGTGAGACACGCAGAAGCACCAAGGCTGTATCAGATCTGTAACTCTGCTTACAGTAAGGAATGGGATGCCTGTATGCATGGACAGCAAAAGGGACTAAACTGCTAAATTTATCAGAGGGGTCTTGCCCAAAATCTCACAGTCTAGTTTCCTGTTAGTCATTCTGGTACAGTCTTCCCAATCCCAGTACTCACACAAATAGCATTTACTTTCCACTACCCAAATAATTCACAGCTCCTTCAATACAACACCATTACACTAATTAATCCTGCTGTTGTCAGAAGACAAACAAGAGCTGATAAACCCAATATGTTACATTAACTATAACCAGACAGCTATAGAGTATTACATTCTCACTGTTTACTTTTATAATTTTTAATATAAAAGGCATGATATCTTTGTGAGTGCCTTTAAATTACTGTACTTCTATCATTTTAGATTCACAGAAAAGGTAAAGTATGTTTAAGAGGTAAGGAATTTCCAACTAGCAAAAGAAATCTGGAATGTATCAGAAAAGATGTTCTTGTCACATTTTACCACTGACAGACAAGCACTCTTAGCTCAGGAGCTGCACAAGCACCAGCTCAGAAATGTTTTGAAACTGGAGACTGAGTAAATGCAGAAAATGAAGTAACTCTCACTGTAAAGCCACCACCAGGTGGATCAGCAATGCAAAGTGAAAGAACCCACAGACTCCTCTCGCATAGGGTGCTGACAGTGCTCCAGGCAGAGGGGAGCTGCTCTGACAAAAAGCCAGCAGAAGCAAATGAAGCCCATTCATCCTGCATCCCCCTCCCCAGGCAGAGGGGCGCACGATCACAGCACGCTCGATTCTGCCAGCTCATACACCACGTCACAACTGCCTGAAGCTGGGGGGGGCTGCTCTCATCAACGTCGGGGCCTGAACAAGAACACCACAGTGATAAAAAATTACCTTTTCCCTCTTTCCATTAGTCATATCCTAAAAGTATATTGTGCTTGGACTCTTGGACTTCTTGCTTAAAGCTATAGCAATACTTCAATGTTTCAGTCAGAACAATCATGATGTGCTAACCACTTTACTTGTTAACAAGAAAAAACAGTTCCACTGACTTTGGAGGAACCACTTTGAAACTTTCAGCTATAATGTAGCCTACCTCAAGCCTAATATTTCTGTACTTGAACTCTGCTATTTTTTAAATCTGCGGCAGCTATCTCTATGTTATGTTGCAATGGGCAACACACACAAACTCAGTTTGCTCCTCTGTGAAGAACAGCATGGCACAACTCAATCCAAGTAAACTCTTATTACCAAGATCAAAGGTCTGGTATCTAGAAAAGTGAGGATTTGCTGCTCCTTTTAGGGGTACTCTGACATCAGCAAGAATTAGACTGCATCTTTCTCTAAATCCTCTCTTCTTCAGCAAAGATTGTAGTATATATGAACTAACCCAAACAATGAAGACAGTATTTCACGTCCATCTTCTGGAACATTTCAACTATGTGCATTTTAAAAGAGTACTAGTTATAGACATGTAAATATGAGACCAAAGAAATCTACCAGAAATTATACTTACGACACAGTAAAATAATCTCAACTGGATTTAAAATATGATGTAGACTTATATTTTCATTTTGCCTTTGTTGTAATGAAGACCGGCAGGTAGGTCTAGCAGAGAAATTGGGAAACTTTTACTGCTGGAGGAGTATACAGATGTGGTGGATAAGGGTAAAAGCCAAATATTCTCAGCTGTTTTCAATCTCCCAGGCAAAAATGCTGTACATTCAAAAGCATGGGAAGGCTGGCACGCAAAGGGAAAGGCTGCCTAAGGTAAAAACCTCCCAAGAAATAGAATATTTGCAGGTAAAAAAGATACTAAAGTTAAAGAATTCATGCACAGAGAAAGAAAATACAGCCTAAATAGATCATTTCCACTTCCAGTTTCTAATTATTTGAAAATCTTTGATTTCTGCTCTTTGAAGCTGATTGTTGCATACTATGCACAATATCTGCTGTTTAAAGTCTATTGTGTTTTAAATTATTACTTTCACAAGCACTTTTGTTGATATTAACATATAGTAAAAGTTACTTTGAAATATCTATTTTTCTTTAGTTTAAGATAGAAAAAGCCTGTCGTTGGAAGTCAGCAACATTTTACATGAGCACAGAAATAGGAACTATAATACTACCTTTCTTTGAAAACTCTGTTATGACTTCTATGTACTTGCTGTTGTTCATTAAAGTTTCATAAAAAATAATGACTCATCAGTAGAAAATGAAACTTTGCTACAGTGTGAATATTTTGGAGCTTTTCACCTGAATTTTGCAAAGAAACTTACCTAAATACTATTCATTTGAAGTCAGCAAAAAGTGTGACATAGATACGAAGCATATGACAGATATTGCTGAGTGCTGTGGAACATGATTCAAAAATTATACAGAACATAACTCAGCAGATTTTGCTGGTATGCCAAATACACTGCAAGCACTCGGAAAACTTCAGCTGCTTCTCCACAGAGAGTTCCTAGTAGCCACGTGCGTCAGCAGTTAAACGAAATAGGTATTTTATTAATGCTGCCAGAAAGAGGAAAATTACGATGAGAAAGAAAGATACACTTTGGGTGTTATATGCAATTTAAATTTATAATAACCCCCTAAAAGTTGTATATTGGGCCTTGGTGTAGGGGAGCTTTATTCCCAAGCCTGCAATGCATCAGGGGTGTTTAGAGGTGCTTTAGGGGCTCCCCTTCTAATCACAGTTTCTCTTCCACAAATACTGTGTGTATTTGACTCCAACACGTGCCATTTACAGTCTGATGAATGAAACAAAATTGTTCGAAAGTTCCTTGGGTCTGTTATCTGATTTTTACGCATGGACCACAGCATGGCATATTAAGAGCTAACAGGGCTAAGACTGTGTGGTTTTGAAATAATGTAAAAGCAATAGACCACAACATGCTTAAGGGATGTTGATGTCAAGAAGTCACCCTGACTGACATTAATCTGCACTCCTCGGACAAGGATCTGGCAGTAAAGAGGTAGCCCACCATTTTGTATAACATACTGATTCCACCAGCCATTAAGAATAGGTAGAGGAGCATGTACATAATCCAAACTGCATTATCTTTTGACTCCTACCCACACTATCACTATCCTTAGACCCTTGTATTTATAGACTTTGACAGAACTGGAAAGTACCATTTCATACCCAACATGCTGAAGCCAAAACTTTAATGATTTGCATTCCCAAAATCAGATATCCAAATAGAAATTTAGATCACGAAGTAAATAACCGGATTTACTACAATGAGAAGTGCTCATATCCTGCTATAACAAGTTTATCCACAACTCTCCATGTAACATTTCTATCTGTTCTATCCAAAAAAAGTCTTTAGGCTCAAAGAGCTTCTCTGTTTGGTTTGTGGCCACCAAACTCATATGGCACATATAGCACCTATGACAAAAAGAACAATCTTTCCTCCTCACACCATTCTAGACTAAGTACTGCAGACACGGCCTGTACATCCACTAGAAATACTGATGATTCTTGGTACTGTAATTTTCCTCTGTAAAAATTATTGCAATAGTCTTAGAATTTACCAGCTGTAAGTAAAGGAAAAATCAAAGCAGTTCAAGCCTATATCTCCTAGTTCATCTTTTCTTGTTTCAAGCGGAAAATCCGTTGTGCTTGTGGGTTTGATCCTGTGAGCATAACAAACACAGTCAGAAAGCCATGATTGTCCTGAATCTAACTGTGTATTGGCTCTAAGTCACAACTCCATATTGAAAGTCTATTTCACTTCTGTGACATCCTTTTCTGCTATCTGAAAGACCTTTGGGGATTGTTAAAACAAGAATTAACTTTACAGATTTGTAGCATTTTTAACAAGTGGAAAGAATGCTTCAATATGCCCTTTCTTTTTGGATATCAAAGGATGATATTAACCTTTCAAACCACTCAACTACACAGACGCCTCATGTTTATGCTGGTGCCTTCATTACATCTTAGTTCTATTTCTACCCTCACAGAAGTTTTCCATATTAACCTGCAGCCCCTCCCTGATCCTGTCTGTATTTTTCTGTCTTTGGTGGATTTTATAATGCATTTTTCTGGAATCTGACAAAATTGTTGTTCAAATAATTTAACAAGTGTAACATGCCCTGATTATCTTCTGAATCATCAGTCTTTATTTCATGAGCAAATCTTATTTACAAAGATTTTAGCACTTAGAGTGTTGAGAAAAATGTCAAATATCATTACTGGAAGAAATTCCTGAGGGTGTCTGTTAATAAAAAACTTGCTCACTAATAAGTCTTCATTGACAGCTACATTTTAAAAATGGTCAGTGAGTGAAAGTAATATGCACCCTAGTTAAGTCTACATAAAGCAACTGACCTGCGTGCCTCACATTAGTACGTGATGTTGTATTAAATTCTGTTAAAATTTACTACTCAGTATAGCTGTTTTTATCAATTAAACCTGTATTTCTATGAAATGGATAACAGATTAGTTTACTGAAAAATACTTCTCATGATGCCATGTTGATGAACGTATCTTACATTTTTAATCTTACATTGTTTGTTTACAATCTGTATTTAACTACTACATTTATTATGCCTCTGCTTGACCTGTGGCTAACCAGCTTAGAGTTTTCTGCTCTTCAGAAACTAATTTCCTTGGTTTTCTCAGATCTGTGAAAAAATAACACTGTTATTGATAGAATATCTTTGAAGTCCCCGACATAAGTTTTCTGAATCCACTATTTAAGAATAATCATAGTTTCAGTCAGCCCTGCCACCTTTTTTGTGTGTGTCCTAAACGGTGAATATTCTGTTCCTTCAGTATCTGCCTCCTGCGTGTGTATTCTTGCTTTGTTTCATATATAGGGCAGAAACAGTTTCTGGCATTTCTTCCCTCTTTTGCATCACTATTCAGGTTTTCACCATCTGTATCAAGCAAACAATCCAATTAAAGGTTTCTTTGATGCCAATTAAGTTTTAAAATGCTTTTTGAAGTTGTTTTACCCTTTGGCCATTGACATATTTCCAGTAGTGTCTTTTATCAACTGCAGCTTCTTTCTAATAATGTGTGTTGTAACAAGAATGGCTTTTGACCACTGTAATACATTATTTAGTCATCTGCGTTATCTGACTGTGGTTTTGGTTAACATTTTTCACCTAAAATGTATGTTCCAAGTAGAAAATATCAGTGGTTTTGAGTCAGAGGGTTATCACACTCAAGCTATATTCTATTATACAAAAAAGGGTAGTGAATCGTAATTAGGGAATGTAGAAATTCTTTTTCTGAAGGAAATCCAACTAAGTGATTCCATGGTGGGCTCAGAACAAAATACTAAGAAGTTACATTTTGTTTTTAACAAATCTGAAGAAACTGTTTAGTAGCCCTGCCAGCATTCATCAAAGTTAACTATTACAACAAAGGCTCTCTTCATGCATGCTAGAGACTGTTGCTTACAGCTCATCTTGTTCCCTAGTGAGATTTACTTGGGAAAATATAACTTGGTAATGCATACACAGTAAGTTTGCATGTATATGAGTCTTCTGCATACACCTAAGATTAGCAGTGACAGGAATACTCTATTGGTAAAAAGGGCTAACATTATGTCAGGCAGTAGGTGATCTAACTTTAGGACACAGTGACCACGGATGTGAAAGTAAAATGGAGTTAGATGTTGGAGACTAGCCCACATACACTTTGAAGAACAAAGATGCTGAGGTTTATGAGAAATACATTTATATTTGGATATTTGTTATCAGATAATAAAGCAGTGGAAACATCAAAAATTATTATCTTTATTCTCTTAAAATCAAGGCCATAAGTCTTTTCTTTCTTCTTTTTTTATTTTCCCCACATGGAGTCAAATGTAGGCAAAAGAAAAAAATTGAAGGAAGAATGTTGTAATGGAACAGATTGTCCTAAAATATAAAGCTAAAGTATTTTGAAGGCTAGAAAAACATTCCATTTGTAGTAATCACTGTATATCTAACGATTGCCACATTCTTATTCCTATAATTTTATTTGAGAACTTAGCACTCATCTGACCCAATAACTCTACACACAAGAACTATGTGGAATTTATAAAGATTTTTATGGCTTTTCATCTGTAAAATCATTTGATACCATGTCTCATTTTAAAACATTTTCACTTTAAGAAGATAATCATATCTTTGTATAAAGAGAAATCACCCAAACCTGAATCATCTGATGTAACATGCACCAACTAAAAAAACCCAAAGCAAATGAAGAGGAAAATAGTTCTTATTCACTACACATTGTATGCAAAACTTCGTGCTTTATGAAGGATTTTTGGAAGGTTTAAAGAACCTGGAGTGATAGGCTAGTTTTGTACGCCAGACTAACCTAAAATCTTGCAATAGGCAAATGGAGCATGTAGCTAGCTCTAATGTTTTGTAGTAGTTAGGAAGTAAATGTATCTTCTTTATGCAGAGTTTTCCTACATTGAAAACACAGAGGAAAGGCATTAGTCAATGTTTGCTTTCTACATTTGGTTTGATCTAATGCTTATGCGGAAGAAATATGCTGGCAGGTTGGAGAACAAAACAGATGGTTTAGAAAAGACACTTACCTATAAAAGTATTTCTACTAAAGTCTAGTGAAACTACTTGTCTGTGCAATGTGACCAGGACGCTGGGTGCGGCACTACCAAAAACTACAGATACTATTACTCCTAGTAGTTGTTATTCTGCATTTAGATTCTTACAATCTCATTTGTCAGCAGTTTATTGTGACTTCTTCCAAAATTTAATACAACTTCAAAGCAGAAGTCTGTTTGCAGATCTGCTAACACCTTGCCATCTTTCAGACAATTCTCAGAGTAGAAATTCCTAAAATATTAAGTAATTTTTTTTCATCCTGACTGGCAAAAATAGCCAGAATCACTTACGGTTTCTTTTAAGAGAAATTGTAATTTCATTTTACTAATAAAACAGTCTTTCATGCAAAAACTTCAAATGAATATGTCTAATTTGCCCTAGGACCAACTTCAACTTTTGACACCCACAGTGTTCTTTTGTCAAGGAGATCACAAGCCTGCCACCCCCTAATCCTTCTGCTCATTTTGTTCGTGTCGAACCTCACCCACCCGGGCTTCATCCGACATCCTCCAGTGACTGCTGCTGGAGAAGACAGCAACAACAAGTCTCCATCCACTCTTCGCATGCTGCTAATGATTTCATAGACTGCTATTATATATCTGTTTATGGAATTTAGAAAGCTTAGCCTCTTCACTCGGACACCAAAGCTAAGCAGCTTAACACTGGTGCTTTAAATATACCTTGCCCCAGCATTTTTTTTTCTTTTTAATATTTTTGTGTGGCAAATTGAAGAAAAAACCTTTCCCACCATCAGTGTTTGCCTCTTCTAAAAGTCCTCAAATTTCTAGTAAGTGAAAAATGTCAAGAAATGAAAGGGAAAAGAAAGACTTTTCTAATGCATAGGGGCTGTGAACACACATTAGCGATGCTACTTTCCTGATGTCATTTCCACAAGACTTTCTAATACTTTCACCCATTACCAACACCATGATGCTGGAAACCCAGTACAGAAGGCTTCTTCTAGCTTTGGTATTCTACCTTCTTCCTTCCTTCGCTGGGCCGTGCTACGTTTATCTTTATTCTTTGTCATTCCCAGTTGCTTCATGTTCTTCAAAGACCATCAATGATCTTTCACTCAGGTTGATGATTAAAATAACTAACTCTTTTTTAAAAGTGGAAGGGAAAAAAGAAGACAAATGTGGATATGATACACCTGGCATTACCTGGAAGAAAGACTCTTAAAAAGTAGAGGTCATAGGCTTATTTGACTGCATTTATTCTTTCAGTCATAAACAAACTTTCAATTTTCACATTATCTTCAGGTGCTTGTTCAAGCTGACAGCCAGAGGAAAGACTCCATCCCAAGAGCAGGCTAATTATCCCCATGGCCAAAGATTTCAAATCTTGAAAGGAAAACAGGAATAACAACAACAACAACAAAAAAATAATCAGAGAAATGAGAGGCTGGTTGTTTATAATTTCTATTTTTAGGGTATATTTGATGAGATGATTTAAACACTTTGAAGTAAAAAGGTCTTGATCACCACAATGGCTGATGCAGTTAGACTGTTTATGGGGGAGGGGGATGTCACAGACACAATTCCTAGCCACAAGACTGAAATCAAGTCTTTTAAAGAAGACTATCCCTTTTACTCATATGACTATACCAATTTCTAACACTCAGAGGTAATTGACAAAATGGTTTATAACATTTCTATAACAAAAAGCATGATTATGTAGTGAAAGATGTAGACACATCAGAATGACTTCAAAAAAAACCCTGTACTTATCATGCAGAGGAAAAGGGAAGAAAGTAAAGGTTCCTGCTAAAAGCCTGAGGAGGACTCTGTAATGTGAAGTCCCTTGAGTAATTCCTAATCAGACTATAAGCATAACTCAAATATAAGATTTGCATGGTGCCCTCAAGTGTCATTACTGATGCTTGATTCTATTAATTAATACATTGCTGGCATCAGCTAGATAATAATCAGTTCCTACTTTGTGAAAGATTCCTCAAATTTCAGGTCAGTGCAGGAAATTGTGAAAATAAGTTATTGTTGTGTTTACACCAGTAAGCTTGTAGCTCACTGCGATTATATATATTAATATAAAATAATTCACATTTCTAATTACTTAGGGTTTTCTTTCCCCTTCAGACTATCTGCTGCTACATTTTCAACTGTCATAATCTGTCAGAGGGTTCTCTCAATGATAACAAGGCAGAATTCAAGCCAACCTCCATAGACAGCTACATGTCTTTCATTAGATTTGGTAGCATACAGCTGCACTTTGTTCTTTCAACAACACTGATAAATACTTTCATTGTGTATGTTAATCAGACTGGGAAAAAATACAGAAAATGGAAGAGTCAGAGATTTCAACTACCTCGTTGAATAATTACATCAGAAAATGTGCCATTTACTGAGAATTTCTTTTTTTGTAAGTGAAAAACATGAAAGAAAATGCACAGTAATTATTTTTGTTAGAGGATGCAAATCTTTATACCAACATGAAAAAGAAATGGAATAGCATATTCATTATAACAGATATTAATAGGCATCCCAAGGACAGTGGTACACAGTGTCTCACAATACTTCAGAAAAGAAGGAAAATCAAAGCAGTTCAGCATATAACAACGAAGGTTTTCAAGAGGCTTGTTTCTATATGACAGGGTTAGGCAGAAAGGTTCAGAGACCTTCTAAGACAGGAAAGTCACCAGCACACACAATTGCCCTTGGACAGAGAGCTTATAGCCCTCAATCCTATTGATTTTGATGAGACTACTATGTACCAAAATGAATGCTATTTGATTTAATGAGACTTTTTATAGATACAAATTGCTTTCCTTAATTGTAATGGGTAGCATGTAGGTGAGAGGACAGTACTGGATCCTCAGTATTTTTTGTGTAGGGGAAAGAGCAACTTCCTGACCTGCAGGACTGAAATGTCCCACCCCACCAGGGTGATGCTTTTAGGTATTTGATGGGATTTTTTTGCCTAATACGATTGCTGAAGAAAACACGTTTCATCTATGTTTTAAACGCCCCCCTACATGCAACTGTCTTGATATATCTTTTAGTTATTACTGCAAAAGTGTTTAATTCTCGACACCTGCCCTGAGTGCATTACAGATGATGAAAAAATTTAGTACTCTTTTGACTAAGCCTATTGGTTTATCACAAAATTTAATTTCTGTTCCCAAATCTCAACTTGATATAGGGCCACAGTACAATTATAGCAAGTTCTATCCAAGAAAAGTGAATTTACTGAGATTAGATTGCATTACGTTCATCATATGAATTATAGAGGCACTGACTACTTAAAATCTCAATTGAAGTCATTTTTCTAAAGCAAAGTGTGTTTACCTGGGTATGAAATGGGAATGAAAAGACAAGTGTTAAGCAATGACCAGTGTAGAACACACAAGGTTAGGGGATTTCCTGCCCATATATTAAACATGAGAATCAACATTCGAGTAGAATGGAGGTGGTAACTCTGTGAGGATGATTCAAAGAATGTTGCAAGTCTAACACATCTCAGTCTTCATCCTTCTTTCTATACAGCTTATATAATCAGCAATAACTACTACTGCATATTAGTAATTTAGTCAATGTTTTGTTAACCTCAATGTTTCACAGATCCTTCTCTGTGAAACACAGTATCATGATGTATTATGCCAGTTTACACTGAAAAAAATCACGTCAATGTCACTATTTTAGCAGAATTCTATCAATGCAAAACATCTCCATCCATTCCTACTGTAATTTAAGCTCATTCACTGATTGCTACAATGAACTTCAAAGTTCATGTAGAAATAAGTTCAGATTTTCTGTGCTGACTATAGAAAACCAACCTCACTTCTTAACACAAACAATTCTTCAAATAAATAGAGAAAAATTATATTAGTTAATTGACTTCATTAATGTGCTAGAAGAATTATGGGATGTGTTCTGATTTTGCATTTTAAGTTGACCACACTTGATTAAACATCTAAGGCAAACCACTAATTTTTACCATTGCTACAGGGCTTCTGCAAAGGAAAAGCATTCTGACAAATTACAATCTCAGCTTCTATCAGCTTCTTTTGGGTACAGCAATTGAGAATACTAAACACTTAAATAACCAGAGGAGTCCAACCACTTAGCCAGCATGTAACACAACTCCAAAGTTGGAAATGACATGAAAATCAAGTTAAAATTTCCTTCTTCTCCATCTAGAATGGTGTAATCCAAGAAATCACATCTCCCGGTAAGGAATATAGAATATGGTACATGCGCTTTCAACAGCTATTAACTCAAGGGAATTAGTGAGCAATAGATCATTTAAATTCAGCAAGACAGAATTTCCCTTTTAAGCCAGCACTCCAAATGAAATTATTTGAAACAGAGGAGGAGAGGGAATAGTTTCAATCTTTTTCACTAACTAGGTGAGCTCTAACAGTTAAGAGACTAGTTAGGCCGTAGGTCTGTAACTAACTGCACCCTTTGCTGGCAACAATTAGAGCAGCTGCCTGAGACTTGGAAGTGAACTGCTGGAAAACGGACAAACATCCATGGCAAAAAGAAAACAAACCACAAGAGCAGAACCTGAAAAATTAAAAGGCAACCAGATAAGAGTGGTAGTGGTATGTGTAATTATGAATGCTTGGGAGCCTGCTGGACGGAAAGGAAGGTTACAAGATCTACAACATGCACCTTGACGTTCTTATAAGAAGAAAGGTTTTTGCTGTACCTGTAGAGCCTAAGAAACAGAGATGCCTTCCAGGCACCCCGTGACTTTGTTGCTGCAGCCAGGAGTAACACGCTGCGTTCCCCGACATACACTTGCATATCCAGGACCCTAGACAGACGAAATTTCAGGAGATGGGAAGCACGAGAGCCTAGTGGCAAAACCCACTCACAACTGCTGTCTTACCTCAGAGGCCAGAAAAAAAACCTTCCTCAGAAAAGGTGTCTAACGGGAAGATTTTGTCCTTTGTCCTTCCTCTTACAGTGTATGTCTGGGTGCTTTCCTCCATCCCATATACTATTTTGTGTAACACAGGGCAGGTCAGAGAAACATCTGTGTTTGAATACTTTCTTCTCGTCTGGGAGGACCTGTAAGTGTACACGTTTCTTTTCATACAAAGGATTTCATGAGTTTCCGATGAAGTTTGCTATCAAAAGTAAATATACAAGCCATAAGGACACAAAGAATGTGTGCCCCAGTTAAATTTCAAATACCCTGAAGACCTATCTGAACTTTCATTATGTCTTGTCTTTTGTCTGTCTGACAAACATGGTATGTAAAAAAGAACCAATTAAAAATCTCAGCCTTTTTTCTTGCTAAAGTCTCCAAGTTCATCCAATGTAAGAGCTTTTACACTGCCATGCCAATGTGCTCCATGTGACGACAGCAAAACAGGAACAGAATTGTCCTTAAAGCTTAAGCTTGTAACTATAACAAACAGAATAGTGCAGGAACAATACTTGGTGTAGAATAAAAATCCTGCCTTGATTTATTTTACGCTAAATAAAACCAAATATTATAAAGAAAACTTTTTAAAAAACTCTAAAAACACTAAGAGATTAAGTTCCCAACTATTTTTATGGCATTCATTCATCTTTTTCAACTATTTATTTGTTACTATTTCATTTGCCAGACAAGAAGTTTTCAGTTTAAAAATTGTCACAAAAGAACATGTTTCTTATGGGCCCAGCAATTTTAATAAAATTATTATTAACAGGAGCAACTGGAGAATGTTCTTACTAAAAGGGTAAGCAGTAGGAAACTGCTGCAGGAAGTCTCTTGCGCGCTGCATTAGCTGCTCTGTGATCAGAACGAAGGTTGTTTTCTCTTGTGGCGAACAAGGCAGAACAAAATAACTACGTAGAGACATTCTCTAGCTCTCGCTTTGGAAGGTTTTAACTGCAGTACAATGAAGTGGTTTTAGCAAATTGTGGTCTATGTGTTTACTTAAGTAACTGTTAAATCACTTACCATTTAAACTCCAGCTTTTATGGGGGATTTCACTATTATCACAGACACTTAAGCAACAATTAACCCTCCAACTTGCTTTGGTTTCCAATAGTGTCAGAATTTTTAAGCATCTGAGACGTGGAGAAACAGCAACCTTTTCTTACTAATTGGAAAACACGGCCAGCATTAGGATCTATGTATTTTGGCAGATTGTTTGAGTCTTCTGGCTTTTATGTTTTGAAATTATATTAATATATCTGCTAAATAACATTCCTGTCTTTCATAGTAACCCACAATACTTCAGGTAGTTTAACCTCCAGCTCACCCATAAATCCATGATAAATCTGGGGCAGTTTAACCAATAGCAACAGAAACAAGAAAGTATTTTTCTAAGGCTACATGGAAAGAAAAATATTGCAGAATACATAGAACAGTTCAATGCAACTTGGTTATCACACTGTGACCAGTCAGCTGTGTTTTACATGGTATTGTGAATTCATTTCTGCGTAGATATTGTTCATATCCTACTTCTACACTCCAGCAACATGGAAAGGCTCTTTTCTGCTTGGAGACCTATCTTTTTAAAGTTTAAATAGCTTAAAAAAGGAAAAAAAATAAAATCAATTACAAAGTAATTTCCTTGACTCCTAAAGGAAGAAATACGCAAGCGTCACATGATATCTGGTTGACCTCAAATTCTTCTTTCATGATTTTTGATTTATGATCAGAGTATAATTTGGTATCTAAGATTGATGATTTATATTTTTTCTGTGGGTTGCTGCTAGACTGCCTCTCTCACTTTCCCATATTGCATAGAAGAGAAGAGAAACATATCTTGAGTTCCGCAGGATTCCAGTTTCACTGACAGTGAGATCTGCATGCGATTTGACACACATGAATCTGATGATTTTCCACCATTTCCCAGACCTTCAAGAATCTGGGATAAACATATGGAAGGGTACTGTCACTGATCGCACAGTTTCACATGTAACCTGACAGTACTTCTAGAAAGTCCAATCTGCTAAAAAATGAAAATACTTCATAATAACCCAATGAGAATGGAGTTATGTAATAGTCATAAAAAGACTAATACAACACGTGTGTCTTAGAAATCATATCAATGTCTCTATATTCCTTTATACTTTAAAAGAAGAACACCTAACCATAAACCTACATGGCTAAACATTAATATCTTTTCTGATTCAGGAACTCTGGTGATTTACAGCTTACCAACTATAGCTCATGATTATTCATGTCTAACATAGGCTGATAACTCTCATTGTGTACAAATGACATCAACTCATAGGCTCATAACTCTCCTTGTGTGCAAATGACATCAGCCCCCTTTCAGATGAGAAGGAAAGTTCTGTCACTAATAATCTTCCAATCATTTTGTCACAAATGAAGAAATTAGTCTTTTCCATTATATGACAAGCACACACTTGTTGGTGTGCATGGGGGTCTCTTATTTGGATCTTTGCAATACAGAGAGACATATAAACTGTAAAAAAGTAAGATTTTTGATAACTATAATGCTCCTTATCAGTGACATAAGAGAAAAAAAAAAGAAAATTTCATACACATAATACCATATTTAAAGAATACTCTAACTAAAGTGCAAAATAAGTAACTCATATGGGCCTTGAAACTGTCAAAGACTAGGTACACACATACCAAAATATTAAAAAATTACATTGTCTGTTCCAGAAACTTAAACTACCTTTATGACAAAGTCACAAAAGCGGAGAAAAAACAACAGGCTACTTACAACAAATGTCTGTAATCAGTTTGCTGAAGAACTTTAGCTATCTGATCTTTAAAAATTGAAAGCTTCAGTACCGCATCCCAAATCACTATACCATTGTCTCCTTGTAAAGATATTCTTCTTGTGAGCTTTTATTCATGACATGAGAGGACCGCCCCTTAAGAAAGACAAATGACAGAACATGCTAACTCACAAGGGCTAATGCTTTGAGGGTTATTCAGCAACTCACTGATTCTCCGTATTTTGGTCACGTACAAGAGTGGATTTATTCTAGAAGATGAAGTCCCTATACTAGGTATTCTAGTTAGTTTTACAGAACTGCACTTCCACAAGAATATTTTATAGTAACCATAAATAAGTATTTGTAGAATACCAGAGATAATTGATGTAGGCTGTGAGTAACTGTGTTAATAACAGCTCCCTCCAATGTTCTAAATAAAATTTATTTATGGCCACACAGGAACGATATAAAACACAGTATACACACCACCACAGACATCAAAAACTGATTAAATAAATGATGTTTCATTTGCATACGAAGGTAATAAACATCCTTGCATTTGCTAAATTTATTTGTGCCTTACATCACACTCTGGCTCCTCAGCAGGACATAAGTCTCTGCAGTCACAGGAGAATTCTAGCATTTCCTGACTCTTCAGCACTCTATGTATCCTCAGGATTCATCTTCTCCCGTACTATCCCTACATTATTTACTAGTATTCCTGTACCTATTTTCAATCCTGTCTCTTTGGAGTTACACAATCTGTTATCAGCCTTCAAGCCTTTCTAAAACCCTGGCTACAACACATAAATACAGAATCTCTTTATGTTAGGACCAGCAAAGCCAGTAGCTTAGTCTCACTTTCCATCAAAGATACATTCACACAGTTTACAAATAGTTAATAAAGTTGAGAGACAAGCATTATGCATTTTTTTATACAGATGTCAGCACAATGTGCAAAAGCATGTCATTAGGAAGTATTTTCAGATATATGTGTACAAAGTACAGTATGCAAACACCTCATGAGGCCCAAGCAGTTAACAGTTAACTGAGTTAAAACTTTGTAGTTAAAAAAACTGTAGTAACCTTGTAGATAAAGCACGTGGTTAAAGCTTTATAAACTACTGTTAAATATAATCCTAACTGTATGAAATAGGAATTTGCTTTCAAGCTCAATAATTATAGATGTTTATTTTAAGTCAGAACTCCATTCTCTGAGTTTTAACACTCAAAAGACAAAATATACCTACTCAGTCCATGTGTCTTCTCCTACTTTATAAATCGTCTCTGCACTGAAGCCACCCAACCTCATTCATATATTACTAAAATCCACTTTCTGGCTGGCTCATTTTTATTCAGAATCCTCTAGATGACATAAATGCCAGCACTTCAGTGGATCAGGCTACATCAGACATCATGCCAGCAGCTAAAATACCACTCATTGGCAGAGCACAGCTTCTTGTTGTGGTTTCTCCTGCAACACAGCCAGTGGAAGAGGTGCTGAGCCTCCCCCTCTGCCTGCTCACTCATTCATCACCCACTCAAGAATGCCAGTACTGCTCTTTGCAAAACCGTATCAAAATCTGGATCAGAAGATTGCTCTTACTTGAAAGAGGCCCTATGAAAGGGACGACAGGAACAAGTAAGCATAGACAGCAGAGGGCAGAAACCTCTCAGGCTTCTTATAGAAGCCTTCCAGTACCTGAAGGGGGCCTACAGGAAGGACGGAGAGGGACTTTTCACAAGGATGTGTAGTGATAGGACAAGGGGGAATGGCTGTAAACTAAAAGAGGGCAGATTTAGATTAGATATTAGGAAGAAATTCTGCACCATGAGGGCAGTGAGGTCCTGGCACAGGTTGCCCAGAGAAGCTGTGGCTGCCCCCTCTCTGGAAGTGTTCAAGGCCAGGTTGGATGGAGCTCTGAGCAACCTGGCCGAGTGGAAGGTGTCCCTGCTCATGGCAGGGGGTTGGAATCAGATGATCTTTAAGGTCCCTTCCAACCCTTACCATTCTATGATTCTTATGAAGCAGCAACCAGAAAATAATGTGCTACCATGTGACCTGCCATCTCTGGGGCCCCCCAGTCTGCTGCCTGCTCCAAAACTCACCCAAAATAGATTAGTTTCTTATCAGACCCTTTAAGAGCATAGTTATCTCTATTTAGCTTCATTAATACACACAGTCCATATGTGTCTATGATAATCTGCCTTATGAGGTTCTTCCCTTCCACAGAACAACCAGGTCTTTAAAGAGAACACCATAGGTATCCACTTAAATGTAAGTGTATTCTCTAGTGCTATAGGCGATGTCCTTTCCCAAACCAGACACAGAGGGAGATCTTCACAAACAGAAGCAGCAAGCAGGTAAAATTGCTGAACTAGTCATTGAAAGGCCTGGTGAGGAAAACTAGGCTCCTTTGGTCTATCATTGAGATCCTTTTGCCATAAAACAAAAAGAATGACAGGACTGTGCCTTATCTAAGTCACTCAGTACTGCTGGAAATAAAACAGGCTTTAAAAAAATGCTAGTCTTTATAAATAAAGTCAGTTCGATCCAAGGCAAATACAGCTGCAGCAGTGATGTTGTCTGTGGCCAGGCTGTGCCAGAACATCTTCTACCACCCAGCAAAGACAGTATGCGCAGAGGCAGCGAGCAGCAACGGGGACAGACCCCTCACTCAGCCCTCCCAGGTCCCAGCCAGCAAGCACTCCTGCACATGGCTCTGGAGATACGTGCCGAGCACAAGCTGCCTTCTGGTGGCATGCTCATGGCTTTGTTTGCAAAAGGGTGAAACATCACATAAGGGAAAAAGAAAAAAAAAGAAACTGTTTTGACTTTTGCCTCCTAGTCATGTTTTCTTTTTTGACTTTTGACTCCTGGTTGTGTTTTAAGACTAAAATGATGTTTCAGACCCTCTTAGATGGTGCATTATTTGCTTCTCATAATCCATTCATCTAAGTTGCTTGAATGCGATCTTTTTTACCCACAGCTTCAAACATGAAGCCACTTTTTCACAAAAATGTCTTTCTACTGTCATGTTCTCTGATGTCTCATTATTTCAAAGGCTTAAGTAAATTACATTTCTTCATCTAATTTTCTTAATACTTTCTTCTTTCTCTTTTATCTGCTCCTTCCCTGTACTCCATATGCTTTGTTCAATACAGAGATCACTAACAGGTTAAGGCATGAATTTGATGTGTGTTTCCCAGATATAATTAAACAGCCTCCAAGAAATTACATCAAATAACATAGGGTCTAAGGGTTTAACATATTAACAAAATAATCAACAACAGATTTTCAATATTTGCAAGTGTATTTTCCTATTAATTTTTAACAAATGTCTCTTTGTTGTGTATAATTATAATTTGTGTTACTAACAGAAAGCCAGAGAAACATAGAAAAACCCGTAATGTTATACAAGAAACCATCGGGGTCAAAATTATGGCTAGGAGATGAGAATAACCCAAGGAGAACTGACTAGCTATGGGATAAACAGACCTACTGACTAAATGGGGATGACTCATCCTCATTGTTTCCACTTCTCAAATCCCACTGAAATAAGATAAAGCAGCACTGAATCTTTTCCCAAGACTGCATAGAAATACTAGAAATCTGCTACTGAGAGAGCTGCAACTGAGACTGGTAAGGGGAACTGTCTCTAGTTGCAATGGGATAAATGCATGCGAACAGTTCAAAAGATTTTCAGGTTCACTTCATGCACAAATGCCAAGCTGCCATCAAGCAAAAGCAAATCCACATTTATCAACATAATCAGAAGACCACAAAGCAATCTCCTCATAAAACACATATCAAGGAAAGAATGACTTCTTCCAGTGCAAAAAAACCCAAGAGTTTTAAACAGATATATGTAGATATTTTTTACTCTAGATTTAAGCCTATGGCTCTTACAGGACATTGAGAAAAAATGTAGACCCCTTTCCCCATCAGTCCTGCTGACTGCTCTGGTTTGGTAAAACCAGTACACCAAAATTGTTTCCTGTGCTGGAAACACAGAATAAAAATGGAGTAATTCAACAGCAAAGAACTACTGCCTTAAACTTTACATTAACATAGACGCTTGGCTCTTCACACTAATTTGTGACAATTCTGACTTAAGCTAACTGTACAAATTGTAAATTTGATTGGATCCACAAGTGACTTGTCTCTTCTTATCCATTCAGGGAAGAGCCGAGTCCATAATATTGTACTTCATTAGTGGGTACTAGACTGACTCTGATAGAAGCAGCATTTATTTTTTTTCTCATTAATCACAGCACAGAATAAAATTCCTGCTAGTAAGACACCATGTACTCTCTATATTTCTGATCCATGGTTTTGGTAAAATTAAATTTTCACAGCACCCAAGCATCTAACCCTTAATTCACAACTTCCAATGAACAGAAAAGAGAAAACTAAGGCAGGCAATTTCTTAAAGCAAGGGTTAGGTCATGTATTATATGACATCAGGGCAATGCAATTTGGCAAACCTTCCCAGAAAGCTGACCCCTTAGTTCGGTTCATATATTGGAAGCATGTTTCAAATATATTCTCAGGATCAGCTGAACTACTCTTTCACAAAACAGTAGGTATTTTCTACATAGAAATAGGAAAAGCACATTGTAGCTTCTCCTTGAGCCTAGCAAAGGGAACAGGCATTGACACACAGACTTGTTTTCTCTGTTCTCGTGTGTTTGCAATCGGAAGCAGTTTTCAAGGGTCCTTAAGCAACAGGTCAGGCAGGTTGAAAGCTCTTGCTAGGCCCACTGGAACAGTGTTATGGGGCTGGGCTGCATATAAGGGGCAAATGAGCATTATACTCAGGACCTGTTACCCTTGAAGTTTTTTAACACCTCTTACCTACAACAGATAACAAATTTTTCCTAGCTTCTCTTCACGTAACCTGTTCTTACTTTGTAGGCACAGACATGGGGTTCTTTCACAGTGACACTTCTGTGACTCATTTACACTGGAGTCGTATGAGCGGTTTATGTTGCTTCGCACTGAGGAACAAAAGAGAGTAAACACACAAACAACATAAAAACTGCACTAAAACCAAGTTACATTTTAAGACTCCCAATGAGACCCTGACACAAACATAGGCAGTCAAAGTACATGGGACATGAAATGTTCAGGGCATAAAGATATAAATCTCTTCATAAGCACATGACAAAGTATTCCAACTCTTCTGTCAAACAACTGCAAATTAGCAATATTTGTAGAATTTTTCAGAAAAATACAAAAATTCAATACTACTAATTTGAAGGGGGAAAAATACCAAGAAAACCCCAACAATAAACTCTTTAAAGGAATACAAAAGTTATGTCCAAGCTCCGTGTCTTGTCTCAGACTTGGTATCAGCCACAAAAGCACCTTTCCTAAAAAGGTGGATATGTTTTGAGTGCTGGCAGAAACAGTGATGGCAAAGCAGCAGATTGGAAGATCAGCATAATACACTACTGAGCAATTCATCAGAATTTGGAAAACCACAAATTTTCTTTTCAAAACTGTAAAACCTTAACAGGAAACATATACATTCTTAAGCTCATGACGATGCTTCCTGAAAGACTACAAAATGTTCCTTCTCAAAAAAACTTGTGAGGAATATTGAGAATGTGCGAGGAACCCAATCCTGCTGAGTGTTTCAATTGGAAAGAAAAACTGAGTAGTTTCAAATTGAAGCTTTTACAATTAAGAAACAGTCCCTTCATTGAAATAGAAAAAAATATTTTTCAGTCTGACATTGTGTTAAAAAAAAAGAAATTTTGTAATTTAAAGTCCTATCACTTTATCTTGCAGATTCTTTTTTTGTTGTTCCACTTTGATTTTTATTATGCTTTGTACTCACATTTTTCTCCTCTCCAGCAGTCACATCAATGTGACTAATCATGTAACTAATAAAAATATGAAAAGCCTTGCAAAACGCATTACTAAAAAGAAAAAGGAGTTCTGAAAAAATTTATGAAGTAGATCTTTTGAGGTTTTCCTGTCAAACACAACTACAAATTTTTTTTTTTATTTTCAGTTTAATATATTTTCATATGAATCTTCAGAATAGCCTAGAATCATTCTTTATCTTTTCCTCTAGACACAGAGGAATATTTTATTATGACATTTCCAGAACAGCCCTATTTAAGATGTCTATTCCTCATATACTCATATTAATTTCTCACAGTTTTAAAACAATGAGGCGATCTGTTCTCCAGCAGTTAGGTCATTTTATGTGGTGCCGGGTCATTGTTTTATTTAAATAATATTAATGCTTGATTAAATCACAACTCAGGGCAGAAAAATACTACTGTGATACAAGTTAGCTCCGAGTGTATTTATTTTGGATGTATCTTGATGTTCCTCTAAACAGAAAGTGTACGTATATAAAACTGTGTGTGCATAAACATATATATACATAGATAGATTTTTATAGAGCCTCAATTTTAAAGTATGAAAATTGGCATTGAATTTCACCAAAACCAATTGTTAGAGGCTTTAGACTGAGCCAAAACAGAGAGGGTAGCACAGAGCATTGGCTTGTACCCTTTGCATCAGCACTTTTTTGGGTGGCTATAAAATACCTAAATAGCTTTCAGATGGTGGAGTTCAAGCAGTAAGAAATTCTGAGAACAATGTTTCCAGCTGTGGTTTTCACATTTTTCATGTATCATCCAGGATTTTTTGTGCATTTGAGGCGAGGGGGTGGGGGGCATTATATGTTTTCTGGAAAAAATTATGTAGTTTGGAAGTAGTTACCATCCAATATCTGCATTCAGCTCTCTCAATTGATTTATCGGATGGTACTTCACAAAGCAACAGCGAGTTAAACCTGATGTTGTACAAAACCACCAGAACTTCAGAATTTTCAAAGAAATGTGGCCGAGTTTAATTTAAGCTCTTTCTTTTCCCTTGAATGTACACATTTTAGATGTACTTTAAAGTTAACTCCTGAGTTAACACTATTTGTGAAACTGATTTTATCAGATTGTTGATTTCTCTGTATGCCTTTGAGCACAATCTTGTATTTACTTTTTTCTTCTTTATTTTTTAAATAATAAACTTCACAATAATTTAGAGGTACAGCTACGTTGCACATATTCTACATTCCCCTTTCTTTCCAATCACTTTCGAAAATTTTCTTTCCAAATAAAAGATAAAGATAGAAACCAAATTCTGCTTCAAAAATGCCACTCATGTGGAATGAAACTAAATCACACAACAATTAACAATATGTTAATGAACTAAACCAGAAGTTTAATGGAGACGAAGAAAGCATTTCTAGCATTTATGGTGAGTAGATTATTTTAAACAAAAGCTTCCTGCAGCTAAATACATTGCATAAACCATAAATTTCAGTCTGTGATTGCAAAAATGGATTTTTATTTGCAACAATTGGCACATTTAGCAATAGGCAGAGACTGGAAACATGCAATACTTCCCGCTACAGATAACATGGCCATTTTATCTTGTAAAAAATGGAGCGTAGCTACCATAAAACACATTTTTTTTGGCAAGTGATCACCACACCTGTTATTATTAAATAAGACAGAAAAATGCAAAAACCTAGCAGAATATTTAGCTGTCTCAGACTGAAGTTAATGAAATATTGGCTTTACTATGGCCACAGTTTATGTTAAACTGATCTTAATACAACAATAAGTGAGTTCTAAATTTATGAGATAAAAATACACTTGATATAATAAGAAATCTGTGGTTTACACCTCTTAAACAGTCTGTTAGCATGAATCTCCTTTTTCATGTATACTTTTTAGCTCTCCTGCACTTGCTGGATTGAAGTCCACTATTATTTAGAAGGAAAAATATTAACCAAAGGAAAGTTAGGTTAGAAATATATCCAGAAATATTTTATTAATATGTTTTTATTCTCCCCAAATTCTTTCAATAGGATTTAACATTAAAACTAAAAAAAAATTATTAATAAAAGAATTACTAAGATAAGAAATCTTTTAGCATCAGAAAATTACTGCACTGATTGTTCTTTTGAACTTACCGTTACTGTTTCTCGCTATTCCTTCATTCTCTATAAATCTCAAAAATAACTAGCAATGGTATACGCAGCATGCGAACGCTGGGTGACATCTGACTGTGCAGGTTTGTGTGTCTAGAATTCAGAGGAGAAATTATATTCACCTTTGCTTAAATGGTAGCTTCACCTATTGCTGCAACATACAGACTCTGTGTGACACACATAGTGAAATGACTTCGATAACATGTGTGACCTTTCCTGGCCACCCAAAACATTCTGCATTTCACTATCAGATACACACAAGCTCATCTGGGTATATTGATTTTCCTTATTTCCAAAACATCTTTGTTGTTCAAATAACTTTTTTTCTTGCTAAAGACAAAACAATTTCAGCCGTTTTAGAGTTGTCATTAATATAATTAATCTTATTCATTAATGGGTGTAGTTCTGTTTAGGACTCTTTAGAAATGTTTTTCTTAATGTAGTCAACTCTTTTGTCTGGCATGGGCCTATTCTGTTTTTCTGTTGTCCATATGCTCATCAAAAACAATGTATAATTGACTGCATATTCTTTTTTGCATGTCTTCCCATCTGTCCTTGTCACGTAAACTTTATTTTATTTACTATTGGAAAATTAACCTTCTGTGCTCTTGAAAAGTGATTCAGTCACCTATATAAGGTAATTTATTGTTCTATAGAATTTGTAAATCAAATGCCCCATTGCAAAGGAGAGCCCTATTATTATTGAACAATAAGGAAGGAGAATAAGCATATGGGCTGTACTACTTCACAGCAGGAACAGCACAGGACTGCATAACATTTTGTGAAATTTTCAGATCTGGGAACTTTCTAAATTATAAACAGGAGAGATAACAGGCATTTCCTGCTCAGCTGTACAAGACAAATGAAGGAATTAAAGAAATAATAGATTAAAAAAGTGCTACCAGAGAAAAGAACTGGGTGTGTTATACCCTTCAGGTTTCTGCTTCTTTCAAACTAATGTAGATCTGGTTTAGTTATGTTACATAGTTTCACCAATCACTAAAGTCTCCATGAGACACTCCATAATAATTCTGTAATTTAAAATTAAATACAAACAAAATATTTTATAGCATACACAGAAACTGCAACTTCATGGTGTTACAAAGTCATTCTTGGAATGATGCCACAGTACATCAGGTTAATAAGTACTGAAATATGCCTCCTCTCTATACACATATATCTAATATATAATCTCCTGTGACTACTAACATTTGACACATACCAAAATCAGATATTAAAAAAGAAAAATGAAATTCATTTCAGATTGTTTTATAATTATGTAGCAAGTAGGATTTTCTTAATTTAGACCATGCATACCAATTGCAGCCATCATCTGGACTCCACTATATCTATTCAAAAGAACAGTTGCACATATAGACAGACACAAGCAGAGGGATATATTTCCCCCCAAGTAAACAGCAAGTTCCATAATGTACCTTTGCATATAAAGGACGAAAATACCTCTTGAAGAGTGAGGAAAACCTAGAGTAACACAAAAGGTGTGTAGCTAAGTACAACAAAAGTGTTGTTTCTTCAGATAGCAAGAAATCTTTCTACTTCCTGCTCCAATCAACACTCCAGTTAAGTATCAGGAAATTTCTGACTGACTGGAAGAAATCCAGAATCGGGCTGCTAGCTTTACTAAGAGTTATGCAGTTAACTCCTCTGATGAGAAACTCATTTCTTCACTGCCCCCATAGTGTCTTTGCAACACTGCCACGTGTTCAACATTTACTCACATTCAGAGCACTTGTAAAGAGGAAAAGGAGGAAAAAAAAAGAGTGGAGCCTAATTTTGACACGACGCTTCCTGTTTGAGCCTGAACTTCTGCACTAGTAGGATTCATCCTCCCCAGTCTTCACCATTAGCACCAAAAAAAAATATACTCACGAGTAGGAACCAGAGGAAGAGCTAACCCTGCACAGTTTGCACCACTCTGCTCAGTCTCATCTGGTTCTTTGTATCAGTGAATGACACAAGACCAGTTTAAAAGGGTGGCTTGAGCCTGCCTTAAACACTCCTGTATACAATCCACATTTGCTCAACTGGCAATGAACAGCTTTCCTCAGGAAGAAAAGTTGATTAGTTACGTTTCAGCATTCTTGTACAACTCTGTTTTGTGCCCAAATTGAACATAAAAAAGAAACTGGAGAAGTGCGTGGGAACAGAAATTCATTTCCCTGAGGTTTCTGAAAACTAACATGGTTAGACCTGTGATCTCCATTACATTGCAAATGCTATCACACGTGGTCATTTAAAAAACAGCATCACAGAACCAATGTAGTGTCAGGTGTTTTCACTGTTTTCCTGTGAGCAAGGTCAGATATACAAATCCTAGAACTGCTTTTGCAATGAGATTGCAAAGCAGGTGAGCACTGCCTAAATATATGCATGTATATTTTATTCTATTTACAGAAATGGGATCAGTTACCTTTACATTTGAAGGATACGTCTTTAAACCAATCAGAAGTAGTCAATTAAGCTTGTAACTAATTCCCCAAACAGAAAGACATACTGGTGTGTTTCCTTTGCTCTGAAGTAAATGATGGCTAGGTCTTGTTACTGCCTCTCATATGCTACTATGGAGAAAACTAGAATTTTCCCCTCCATTTGCTTTGCATAGCAGAGATACCTCCAGCCATCTGTGTAACCAGAGTTGGAAAAATTTATTAACTGCTTCAGCTGAGCAAAACACCCTCAAAAAAGTGTATTTGTACAAACATACATTTTCCTGCTATAAATTAAAACTAAGTTTGTTGTGACACAGGAGCTGACTGGAATTGCTTTTGACTGATTTTGTAGCTTAGTTTGGACTCCTAAGCAGTATGGCTTTGTTTCCAGTCAAGATCTTTGGACATATCTAAGTAAAGACATAAATGTATTCAGGCACTAACAGGAAAAGGAGAAATGTATATAAGCAAATACATACACACACATACACCAGTCTGACTCACTGTTAATAGAAGTCCTTGGGTCTCACAGTGTTGCCTGAAAGCATGCCTAGTATTCAGATACAGGCTTTCCTCATTAACTGAAATTAAAGAGCAATTTGTCCAATCATCTCTCATTTCTGAATACCACAGGACAGCTAGGTGGAAAGGACCACCCTCCCAGTGTTTTTCTAGGGCTTGTTCTTGCAGTACTAGAGTGGGACACAAACTTGAAGCTGGCTTATTTTAAGCCATTCTGCAGGTAATTGTTCAGTTGAAGTGTGCTCATTCCCTGTCTGTGGGAACTAAGGTATGATTCATGAACATATTCTGCATCACTTCCAACACAGATGCAAGTTAACGCTCAGATCTCAGAACAATTTTTATTTTGGTCCTGCTTAATTGCAACATCTTCTGTTATTGTAAAACATGAATTACCCAAGCAGAATCAATCTAAAACTAAATTAAAATAATACATTCAAAATTTCCATGCCACAGGCTCGTTTTCCTCGTGTTAAAAGTGATGGAAGTTCATTGAAGTCCAATAGTAAGATCAGGAAAAATAGGCCCTACAGGAACAGTGAATGAATGAGGTAAGGAAAGATGTGGTTTTTATTTAGTGCTGTAACACCAGCAGCACAAGGAGAAGAATCAGTTAAGTGTATTCTATTACAACAACAACAAAAAAGAAAGCCTGGTTAAAAAAAAAAAAAAAAAAAA
>Ga0065711_1027891_pt1 | contig 45224 bp, 19 predicted proteins | sample Hoacrofraction12_FD_59098 | JGI IMG/M metagenome (GOLD analysis project Ga0065711, IMG submission 59098) | Hoatzin crop microbial communities from Cojedes, Venezuela - Epithelial fraction 12 v2 (version 2) | ecosystem: Host-associated > Birds > Digestive system > Esophagus > Crop | place... | reverse complement strand
GCCGGGCCGGCTCCGGCGCGGTCACCGCCGCCCGGGGGGAGGCCGTGGGCTCCGCGCCCTCGCACTTCCACAGCGGTTCCCTCCCGCTGTGGCTCTGCCTGCTCGCTCCAGGCCGCCGGGCGGGTGGTCCGGAACGGAGCTGCCTCTTCTCGGGGGGGCAGCTGAACTCCTCTCCCCCCGCCCCGCACGGAGGGCAGGAGGCTCCGCTCCACCTGAGAGCCATCATCACACCGCCGGGCACCTGGCTCTGCCCGGCGGCCGTTTGTCCCCGGTGCGACCCTGCAGGCAGCTCCCCGGGAGCAGCCGGGCGGCACCCGAAGCCGAGGGGCGCGCCGGGCTGAAGCAGAGAGGAGCAGGCTGCCCACCGGGCTCAGCTGCTCTCTGCACCCTGGCAGGCAGGGCCGGGCTCCACGCCGGACTCCCACGGCTCGGGAGCAGCCAGGGGCACTCGCCAAGGACGGCTCCCAGCCCAGCCCCAGCCCCCCAGCGCCCCAAGGCACCCAGCAATGCCCTCAAAAGGGGTGCAGCTCACCCCGAGCCGCCCTCCGACAGCTACGCCGGCAGCAGTACGGAGTCCAAACGCTGAAGAGAAAGGTGTAAAAGGCTGTTTGATACTCAACAAATTGATGAATGAATTTTTTATATTGCAACTACATCTTCTGTAAATGGACGCACCAGGGTGATGAAGCAGGCAAGCAGCGGGAATGGAAAAGCTTTCACAAAATCTGGACAGCAAAATAACTTGCTCAAAGCAAATTTAATTAATATTAATTAAATGAATGCCCAAGAATGGTGGGGGGAAGGGGACTGGCACGATAGTTGTCACCTCTCAAGAGAACAGAAAAATATTGCTTGGCCCGACACATGTGGCAGAAGGATTTTATTCAGATTGATTAACTGGTATCTTCCAAGCAGCTTAAGGTTTGCATCTCTAACCACTTCAGTCAACAGGATTTTTGACATTGATCGTAGCAACCACAGGAGTCTGCTTTACAGACTCACTCACTGCACATCTGTAAAACACTGTAGTTCCCAACATTCGTTTATTTGACCACATTCCCCATGTGACATTTTCCATTTACTCCTGGAGAAAAAACATCTAAAAATTCTCAGACAAAACAATACACAACTTCCTAGTATATACCCTTTGGCCTGAAAGTCTCCCTGTAAAACCTTAATACAGTCAATGAAAAATTTTAAGACATAACCAAAACCATTCTCCTTCACCAAGGAATGATTAGCTGCTCCTTGATATTGCTGACAGATGCTTATTTCACTCATTCTTTACAAGTACCAGTGGCAGAAATGCCATATTTCCACATTCAATCTGTGCTATGTTTCACTTTCCCAACGGCTATTTTTTTATCCTATCTAACTGAAATCTTTTTTGCCATCTTACTTTTGTCTTATCTGTTGGGTTACTCAGGTTATTCCCCCCCTTTCCAGAGTGGCCTTCCTTTGCTTTTGCTGGACAAAGGAGCTGTCTCTTTCGAGAATAAATAACGCCATGCTCTCAGACTTCATGTTTTCTACATGCCCACTCTTTCTGCTTTCCATCTGACTTTATCCACTTGGTCCAACTGCTGCTTAACATGCAGTAAATGGAAAATGGCAACAGTTTCCCAGCCTAGATCTTACCAATTATCTCTGTGCCCTGAAGCGATATGGCCTAGTCTCACCTGCCATACTTCTAACACATGCCAGTGAAGCCTGTTGAAAGTGTCCTATGCATAGCGGAATGGAGCCCAAAAAGGCAGTGGGAATTAAGATGGATACAATTTTTTAGAATTTTGTTACAAGGCAAAACTACTAAAAATATTTTTCTGAATATATCTAAGTAACAATGCGGCGTAGCATTACATTTCATATGCCCAAGCAAGAACTCCTGTATTTAAATGCTTATATACAGCAATCTTGGATTCTGAGCACTCAGGCCTTATGCACTGTGAGTACCTTCTACCTTCTACTTTGCCCGTCACTATTCTTCCAGCCTGATTCATATGGTGCACCTGAGCAGCAAAGCATGGTCAAGAATTGGTTTGACTTCAGAGTGAGAAATTGAAGAATAAATATATTGAGTATGAAATCTAAAAATAAAAAGCACCTTCTAGTCTAAGAAGAAAAAAAGAAGTTACACATGGTCCATGCTCAAGACAAAGAGATGCAAAAAGAAATGCTTAGAACAACTGAATGACAAGATGGATAAGGTAACATAATACATGATAGTAAGCACAGCACATTTTTCACTATTTTCTTCTGTCCATGACAAGGAGAAAATGCAGATATTACCTTCTGTGCCTTTCATATCATGCAGTTTTGTTATGATATTTCATTATGGCCTACCCCACCACCACTGAACATAGCATACTGCTTTTCTGAAAAAGACATGTATATTACTCTGTCAGCTACCAAATTCAAAGCCTCCAATTGCAGAAATGTGAACCCATCTGGACAAAAAGAAAAAATAAATGTGATCCTGCAGAGGAAGAAGTGTTAAAATTCTTTGTTACCTGTGTGCTTACATTGGTCTCTTCTAGTTTCCCTTCAAAGATTTTAACAAAGAGTTATTTCACCAAATACACTTCCAAGCCCAGGCTGCATGCTAGTAAGAATCTATGTCTACCCTTAGGACTTCCTAGAAAGACTTTGCTAAGATGGATGTAGACACCTTCCAAAGTAGATACATAATAGTATAAATGATAAATTAAGTCTATTCTATAACCACATCAACCTTTGGAATATAAATTGTGGATTTGACTATGGATCGGATACAGCATCACTTTTTTTCACTTTCTTCTCAAATGCAATCCTAGTTTGTAATCATTTTTTGCAGACTGTATTTGTAATTCAGGTGTAGTTCATACTGGAGGCAGAGGAAGCCAGATTCACAGGGAAAACGTGTCATCATTGCAGTCAGCCATCCTGCAGCAAAGCATTCCTCTTCCGCACCAGTCATTCCTACTCTCTTTAATTCAGTGCAAGCTATGAAACCTCAGAATAAAGCGATGCCATCATCGTATTCTTTCTGTAGGTTCTGTAACAGGTGACCAGTTTTGTGCACCTGTGCAAGGAGTGGGAACAAGCAGAGCCTGCACATTCACAGGTCAACCAATGCATGAGATAACTTTCTTGCATTGTCAACATGGCAACTCTGCATCTTCATTTATGATGACTGCACATCCAGTGATGGTGCAGCATGTATTCAAGTATTTTTCCAGTCAAGGCTCAGTGAACAATTAACAACCTTGCAATGATGCTATAGTTCAGTAATTCATGCAGCTTCAAACACCTCAAACCGTCTGTGTTCAGAAATGTTAAAGCTCTGGTGTTAAAAGTGTTTTTATCAGCCGTTAGTTAATCCCATGATAAATCTGAGCAGTGAACTTAATAGTTTAGAAACAGAGTCAAAAGAAGCAATGTACAATTTTTATTTCAACACATTTCTCTAATTGCTAATTGGACCTTCCTGGACCATGAAGATAATTAGGTTATTTTTTCCTCTCATTTTGTGATATCTCCACTTTTGCATACACTGTGCCTGGGAGAACACAATGTTCCAGCTGAGGGAAAAAATACTGAAGGATGGTAATTAGAGAAAACAGCAATGCAGAGCTGTGACCCACATCACGAGCATTAACATGTACTCAGTGAAGAGATCCCCCTAGAAACAACCAATTAACAACTGTATGAGAAGTGCCCTAAGTTATTCTGCTTCTTGAAAAGTTGCAAGGTACTGAGAGGGTAAAGTGCTTGCTGGCAAACTGAAATGGAATTTGCAGACAGGTCCCCACCCAAGCCGCACACCAAGTTTGACATTTACAGTTTTAGTATGTTTGTACACTGAGAGCATACAGAGGAGAAAAACTGCTCCAGGTATAGACAGCATGTCTGGTTTAGAAAGTGAAGAAGCTCTTGTTTCTTGGTTCCTGAAAGTGAGGAAAGTGCATTTCATTATGTGAGTGTTTGAGGTAACAATATCTATATATATTTTAAGATACCTGTCTACATTTTAAGATGTCTGTATGTATTTTTAAGAAACACAATAGTGTTGCTAGGCAGTTTGAGTATTGGACCTTTACTTGGGAGACTGTTTACTTCTGACACTCCTTTGGCTTATGAGTTCATTTACCTCCCTTTACATCTTTCTGTAAACTTATTCCTCAAAACTGAAATGAGAAGGATGGTATAGTTTTGTCTGCTTAGTAGTTCCTCAACTCCAGAAAGTTCAGCTTCAGCTACCACACAGAAATCTCAAAACTTTGCTCGAGCTATGATGTCCAATGGCATCCTAAAGAGTAGCTAGAACTCCAGGCCTGAGCAGAAACCTCTCCAGATTTTGTTTTGTTCATGTGAAAGTCAGGCAGCAATTAGTTATTAACTCTTTTTTTTTTTTTCGCTTCAGTATTAGCCAGCTAAAATGCTCACAGACAGCACTACGTCTCCTCCAGCCCAAGACTGGTGGAGACAGTGAAGGGTACAATTTCATACCAGAAGAATCTGTCTTCGGCAGAAATCTTACAGACCAATTTTGCATTAAAAATAGAACAGGAAGACTCCTCAGCAATTTGCTGTGAAGATAGAAGATGCAGTGTTGGGATGGTAACTGCTAGTTTCCTGGTCTTAACCTCTGAGAAGTTACAAGGTTTGTACTCAGATTTGTTGTGCCTTATCCCATAACTTCAAGTCACATTCATGCAGACAGAACCGCTAAGTTATGGGCTCTCAGAGACACAGAGGGAAAGCCTCGTGCAAGAAGAAAATACAGACATTCAAATTTCTGCTGGAAAAAAGGGCTGAATTCCTTTTCAGGTCTGAAAATTTTGTATGGACTTGGAAACGTATTCCTGCTGTAGCACTCCTACCAGAAATCATTCGCTTTACTCAGTTGCTGCGGTGTTACCTGGAGGAAAAACAAAAAAGGTTTGAGAATTTTGAGAAAATATGCATAAAACAGCCAGCAAGAAGAAACTGATTCAATACTAAGATGTACCTCTATCAACTCTCCATCTCCATAATCGCCTCCCCGGTTCTAGTGAATCTTGAAAACTTATTTGAGAAGCTTGGGATCCATTGTGTCCCATAAATCCTTAAAAATATAAGTTCACACGCTCCTATCAGCCAGAGGATGCTCCACCAGGGAAATCCAACAGAAAATATGTCTGTGACAAGCAATCCACTGACATTTTACCTCTTTGCAAAGCTCTCAGTTACATACCCCACAAAACACAAATGCTGGGTCATTACTTTACACATGGTTTTTAGAGCTGACTAATAAAAATGACAGTCAGCATAAGGTTCTGACTGAGAAGAACTATCCGACATCCGTGTCAGGCCTGAACTCAGTGGGAATGCTTGTGAAAAAAAGGGCTATCCAACCTTGCATTCAATGCTGTAATGCCGAATCTAGGCATATGCACCTGATTTTATCTTCTAAAAGTTCCAACCTTTAAGGACATTTCATGAAAAAAATCCTTAAAGTATTTTATTTATCCATTAGAGTAGAATAGACTAGACATACACCTACTAAAATAGAAAATGGACTGTAAAATAAATATTCTTTAAAAAAATCATTTTTCAAAGCAACAGATAGCTTTCATAGCTTTAACAAAGGAAATGCATTGTAGAAGCAACACTTTAAAGAGTAAAAAATAATTAGCATGTCATATGATAGTGTTGCTGAGTGACACATTTATGATCTTACATGACACTAATACTAACTGGAACATGAATGTGGTAATTTAATATAACTTAGAAGAAATGTCTTGATAATTAACAAATAGCATATTTTTTACCATCTGTCAGGAACAGCAATGGCAGATGTATTCCACATGTTTTTTTCCCAAGTAACTTGCTAGAACCTCTATAATCCCTTTAAACCAAATTGGTCTGTACCTGTAGAGATAAAAGAAAAAAAAAGAACAGTATGGAAACACAGTAAAGATTTCATTCAGCTTTCACTGAGGGCATCCAAGCACTTTCAATTATAGATGTGTCAAACGTAACAGTCTAATTGTCCATATATGCATGTTTCATATATTTATACTCTGTGAAATTACTGGTAAAAAGAAGGATCGAAGCAAAAAGTTTCTAACAAACGATGACTGAAGGCAAGCTTTAGATCAATTATACATCATCTACAATTCTATTATTGTAGCTATTACCGATACAAGATGTTCACCTGTCTAAGTAAAATCCTCTCACTGGTGCGATTTTCCACCTTGTACAGGCACTCCAGGGTGCCACCAGGTAAAAGACAGGACACAGAAGCTGTGGGATTTTTAGCTAAGCTTAAATACTCCCAGTTGGAGTTTTTTAGATCTACTAAATGCCTCCTTTCATTTTTAGGTGCTCAAACACTTTCAAGAAATGCGTATGGCCCCAGCTTCAGCTGATCTTCAGTTCAAGACAAATCCACATACTTTTTCTAGTGTTTGCATTTCGCCCTTTTGAGATGCTGCTGAACTAACAGCAAAGGGTGTTCAGGAAGGCTTTACATCCAGAACACAGGGTACATCATTTCCAAAGCCCACTGGACAACACCTGCGAGATGACAGGGGAAGAATTTAATTGTGTAGTGATAGGCACTGTAGAAAATCCGCAGACTGATAGAAAGAGCAAGCCTAATTAGCAGAAGTAGGTGAGACTGAAAGAAAAAGCAGACCTAATTAGCAGGAATAAATGATGACACAGGTCTAGGCAGCTACTAGAACTAGAACAATATATGCAGTTAACTGTTTTATACTTACCTAGGTCATATGGATGCTGTACAGACTTGATGTTGACTTCATTAATGTTTGAATTATAATTTAAAACAATTGGGGTTCATAAGTCAAAGAAATTAATTTAAAAAAATGAAATATTTGGTGCCATTGGATTGCAGGATGCTCAACCCTTCAGTGAGAGATACCTCAAAATACTGAAAGACAGATGTTTTGAAAACATCACAGAGAATATTTGACAATGAGATACTGATTTTTATCAGCACTATAATACGCTATGCTCACTATATCAAAACAGGAGAAAAAGAGTCTGGTTTTGTGTCAAATTATGATTCAGTACTTGTCAACATATTAGCAATTAGGCCAGAGAAGCATATTGATATTAGTGTTTTGTGGAACTAAAAAGCACTATATTTATCAGCTTCAGTGCTTTAAATTAAATATTGACAAGAAAAGTTGGGGAAAAATTTTTTGTTATCCCATCTGCCACTCAAAATGTCAAGTCTGAGCAATGCCATTTTCCAGTCTTTCCTGATATGTAAGCATCATCAGATATTGTTTATTTTGCTTTGTGATGGCGCTAAGAACGAACAGTAAAAAAACCATAAAGGTGAAGTTGTTCCTTTTGGCTTGTCAAGCTGTTTAATCCTCTTCCAGTGGTCTTGAATTTTGGGAGAGATGTGGATGACAGCAGTATTAAGAGAACTGAAAACCAGTTCTGACATTGAAATCTTTTGGAGAAAACAAAATTTATCAATCATAGAACAACAGAGAAAGTCATGTTATGAAAACTATTAAGGACTTATAGAACGTTCCATTTGTCATCACGTGTTACCAGCGGTTAGCACGGATCAGCCTGGCAATAGAGACCAGTTAGGCACATTAGCAAAATGGCTGGATTCAATTTAAACTAAGTGTCTATAAATTTGCCCTACTTTGAGAAATGGCCCTTTTACACTTCCACAGGAACACAACTTTGCATTAGCTCGAATGATAGCTAATGGTGGTTTGGAATCCAGGGTTTAAATTACAGCCCCGCAATAATGACTGTGTGAGATCCATCCAATGATTATAAGGGGATTATAGGCCGTACATAGTGGGATAATATTATACACACTATATATGGTTGGTACTTGGATTTATTAAAGGATTGTGTCCCATCTTTATTTCCATATGAACAAAACTCACTGAGCCCTGCACAGGTAGGAACTGCAAAGGAAACTATCGCACACTTACTTTCAAACGACATCCTTTGGGAGAACATTGATGAAAAACTAACTACTGGTGTGATATCTAATATAAAGCTGAACAGAGGTGCTTAGCCCAAGAAGAGTCTTCTCTTGAGGTTTGGTTATTATTATTTTTAAGAAAACTCTGTCCTTCAGTGGTTGACCAGTTTTTTTTAAACTAAATTTTACTTATCAGAAACTGTTTACAGCTTAGAGCTGTTAAGAGAAATGACACTGAGTTGGAAAGGCTAGCTATAACTGTCCATCAAATTCAGGACGTGTATGGATTACACAGCTCTGCAAGCTATCCGTATTGTTGTGTTTTGGGGGTAAGTACACATATATCTCCAAAGCAGCATTAGGAGAGCAAATTATTGCTAGCAGCAAACAAGTTTAATGACAAAAGTGTATGACTTCTGTAGGCTCAGCCTTACACACTCATTTGCAGATGTTAATGAGGTGGAAAATTAAAAAAGACAACAGTACGTGGGACTTGCTAATTCCAGCCACTCAAGTAACTTATTTTACTTGTCTAGATCTAGATTTTCTTGGCTAGAAATCACCATGTTCCTGATGTAAATCATAGAAAGCATGAAAGTGTAAATTATCAAAATTTGTTTTCACTTGGGGCTGTTTGGCTCATCTGTGAAGATGTACAACTTAATTATTTGTGTTCTATTAGAACAATATTGCTAATGAGATGTGAGCAGAAGGGAGAAAGGGCACACAGCTGAAGTTAGTCAGATTTTCTGCCGGTAGTGCTATTTCACCTGCTTTTGAGAATAAAATAACAAGTAGATCCATAGAAGTTCAGAAGTCAAACTCCAGTTTTTCTCAGCCCACTTCACCTGATAAATAACCTGTTCACCATAAAGTCCAAAACTACATATCAGAAAGAGCAACAGATTCGCGTTGACTAAGTACCTGCAACAACAGAAAATAGACACAAAAAATATGCAATTTGTTTCTCAGTACTATAATCACTTCTCAATTAATTTATAGAATTACGACCTTGGCTCAGCAGTCATTACCTGAGTACAAAGAGAGTACCATTAGCCATGTGGCTGGGTAACAAGACATCTTTTCTTTCTTCAGGTCTTAGAGGCTTATATACCCTTTTCTTCATCTTCTGGGCAGTGGCGGAAACAGTCATCACCGTTCACAGAGGCATGCATCACTGGAAGAGCTCTGCATGCCACACAAACAATACAGATCTCTGTGCTACAGCTTCTGAACTCATCCTGAGCCCAGTACAAAATCCAGTGAAGTTGAGGAAACAACTTTTACCAACTCTCCTGTGCTCAGCTGCTTCGTGGCTTGACTTTCAAGATTCACAATTGCATCTGACCACTTGTACTAGGCTCGTCTTTGCTGGTGACTGACACAAGAAAAATGCAGGTTTTGTTCTTTTCGATTTGCATGCTTGCTTGCAAATGTGTGCGTAAGTCACAATGTTTGTATGCTGCTCAGCAGTTCCTATTCGTTTAGACAATGGGTCATGAGGGCAGAACTGAAGGGACTAAAATGGATACAAAATATAATGTTCACCCTTTATATACGTAGTTTAGTTTTTCTTTTTTCATTTAAAACCCTACAAGTTAAAGAAAGAAAAAATGCATGTGATATTTTCCGTTGACATTGTAGTCTTCCCAAGTCCTACAGATATGGTATGACTTTAATGACACTGTTACTATTTTTTGCCTTCCAAGCAATCGTGTTCTCAGTGGAAGTGACAGTAAGAGGTGCTCCCACTGAAACTCTGTCTCAGGAGATGGAGCTTTAATGGAACAAATTCAATACAACTTTGACACAATGAAAACACTATTAACGGTAACTAAAATGTATTCATAAAAGCAGTTTCTTTTCAAAAGCAAAATCCTTGGTATTTACAATTTTAAAGAAAGAAAAAGTAACTGTGGTGCTTTGCATTGACATTGTGCTTGCCCTCCCTGAAGCCCTGCAGATGCAATGCGACTCTAATGGCACAGCTACTATTTTTTTCTCTTTAAGAAATTTTGATCTCAATGGAAGTGACACTAAGAGATGCTCCCACTGAAGTCATGTCTCTGGGGATAGAGATTTCATGCAATCAGTTTGATTTACCTGTGAGACAGTGAAAACACCAGTAAGAGTAACTCAGGCATATTCATAGCAGTGGCTACTTTTCAAACGCCAAATCCTCAGTAGTGGAGACTTCAAAGTAAGGACAGTGAACACCACTGCTAGAACAGAGCCCTGTCACATTTTGCAAACCTGAGGACAAGCAAACAGGCCTGCCGTTAGTAAACTCATGTAATATTTTGAAGAGAAAGCTAATAAAGTCTCCAAAATTCAATTTAGTAGGACAAAAAATTTTCATTCGATTCATAGTTTTTGTAGGTGAACTCTGTGGCAGAAAAGATTACTGTAAACTGCCTCTAATGAAAGGACAGCATTTCTATTATAATTACAAAAAACAGAGGGGCCAAAGTGACTGCAAAATGCAAACCTATGATATGAGGCATGGCTATAGGAATAAAAGCTAACAATCACTGACTGAGTCTACCATCAAGATCACACTCTGTGGTCTTAATCTACTAGTCTAGAGATTATTTCACGCAATTTAACATCAGAGGAACAAGGGAGGGAGGACAAGACAGGCAGTAGCGTTCACTTTTCTGTGTCCTGCCCGCAGGAGCTACATCTACACTGCGATCACGGATCATGCTTCCTGCATGAAGTGTTTGAAAATTTTAGCAGCAATCAACTAGTGATTTTTATTGCATAGGCATTAAAGGAAATTGGTCAATATTCGCAATAGCAGGCCTGAAGGATTTTCATGAAAAAATCAAATTGTTGGTTTTGTTACACAACATTATTTCCTCTGCCAATCTCAAATTTCTGCCACAAACTCTTGACAGTAAACGATATTCCTGAAAAAAAAAAATAAACTGGGACCACTGTCAAACAGCTGTTTTGTTCCCTAATAGATCTAAACAAATGTGGGATCATTTGATGAAACGCAAACACCACCTAAGACCACTCAAAAAAATACTGTCAACGGGAATAAGCTCAAAAAATTTGAGTCTGCAATTTTACAACTCAAAAAACTTAATAGGAATAGAACAACATAAATTAAGTTGGAACTCTCAGACAAACTTACATTGCTATGGTCACCTTCCATCCTCCTTTTATGACATGTGGCTTTACTGAAAACTTAGTACTTCACCTTTCCTGAAAAAAAAAAATATCTTGCTTTGGCACTAGACTTCTGTCAGACCTGCCAGATGTTGTTATGCAGTTTACCCTTAGTGATTCCATGTTTTCTTTGGCAGAATGGTTTACAAGAACAGAAGCAGCAATGTAACAGAAATGAAATGCTGCACGTTACTGGCAATTTATTTTTTTATATTATGAATAGAACCAGTCTTACTGCAATAACAATAATAAAACAAAACTGATAAAAGTGAAGAACTTCTAAATACTGTCATTGCTGACATGTAAAAGATGACTCAGGAAATAAAATCTTAATCTCTTTAAATAAATGGGAGCTTAGCTGTTGACTTTTATGTGAATGATATGTCATGCAAAGAGCAGTAAATGTGTATTTTCTTGAGTGTTTGAGAATGACAGTAGTAACAAAGGTTCTCAGTGGCATCTATTCTGGATAGTTACCACTAACAAGAAAATAAACCACTAGCAAGACTGGAGATATTGTTACCAATTTGCTGTCATTTGTATTAATTGGAGACGATTAGAGTTCTCATGTGTTCTAATCTACAATAATTCATTCATACTATCTGTTTTCAGTTAAAAAATGAAAAAAAAAGAGAAAAAGAACATCACAGATGCCAATCAGGAAAAGAAAAAGAAATAAATTGTATTTGTTTTGACCCATCTACATGCACTACATGAAGATCAGAGAGGAACAGACATGATACTACATAAGGACTTTATGATCCTCTGAACTCTAATGCCAGGAAGACATTGGGGTACTCGTGGATGTTGGCATCCAGCTGCTGTGCCCTCGGCCTGACTGTCCACTGCTGTTAACAGGGTCTGCTCACTACACTCACCCTTGACCCATCACATCGCTTCCCACTTTCTGACAAGTTGATTTCTAGTGGGAATCTTCATGTTTTTCCATGTGTAAAATTCCTCAGGATCACATTAAGAGGCCTCAGACTGATTGCTGACAGCAGCTTTCATATTTGAAATTCTGTACACACAAAATTCTTCCCATATTTGTAGAGATTGAAAGCGCTTGCACCAATCACGCAGGAAAGGAGCTCTCTGAACTGTGCGCTCCAAGAGCACCAGGTGTTTGAAGTCCACAAAAGAACTACGTCATGTTCTTTGCTGTTGAGCACTGTGTGGGAATTCATTGTCCTCTAGTTTTTCATGCAAAAGTTTGATAGTAAAAACTGTAAAAATACACTGCACAGCGTGCTGAAAAGGTAGATTGCTAGAAGCACTGGAACAAAGATAAGTCTGGGTTTGCATTTCTTTTTCCTCACCTTCCAATACTCTTCCAACCTTTCCACTTATTTTCTTTAAAATTTTTTTATGTTCTTTTACACTTACTAAAATGCACTTTTGCATTTACATTTGAGAAATGTCTGTGTGTATCATCTAATAATTGATTTTGTGAATCAAAACAATTAGAGTCCTGGGAAGGATCTCATTAATGAGTATGGTTTTGGTCATAATTTTCCATGTTTTTCCTTGTTTTTATTTTACATTGAAGAATACATCTGTACTCAACAACAACAAAAAATTTCCATAATAAAATATATTTGTGTTTTGTGGCAAAAAAAACCCATTAAAAACACATACAAACATTTGTATTATTCTGGAGAAATGTTGTTTCAAAGCACAGAAAATATGATACAGCCAATGAACGATTCCTTATCTACCAATCATCAGGCACAAATCTCCAGATGCCTCTTTGGATTCAAGCCAAAAGCACATGTCCAGAAAGTGACAAAACAAACAGTGTTTGGTGCTTCAAGGACCAGGTGAGTTGTACTGTACAAATGCTGGGCTCCGTTCCAAGCCTCCACAGGTGGCAAAATGGAATTGCAAGCAAGCGGTTGTCCTGTGGTAAGGCTTCTCTTTTAGCCTGCACCCAAGTATTTCCTCATTTTTATCTAGCTCGATGACTTAAGCTATTTTATAACGTAATTTCTAACTAGTTATTTTTAAAAGAAAATATTTTAATCATAAAATATGCTACTTTACAAACTGAACTAAGGAAAAGAAGGAATCTGCCCATTCATTTTTAATGAATACTTTTGGGCTAAGAGGGATTGTGGCTTCCCAAGGGACAGTTCAGTGTCTTGCCACGGAAAAAATTGGTCTTCCTCAGCCCTAGCCAAACCAATCCATTTAATGTTAACTGGCTGTTGAACCTAAGTAGATACAAGTATGTCCTTACATTCAGAAGCATATTTGTTATTGCGTTTTGTCATTCAGCCTCTGATTGGTCCTCCCAACAGAAAAAGGTAAGGCAAGTTCCTGCAAACAACCATCTTTCAGGAGCACGGGCTGGAGACGGCTTTCGCCCCTGCTGTGCCGGATGGCTCAGCCTCCAGCAGGGACCGTGGGAGCTGCTGGGCCCCTTCCCCCGTGCCAGGCCCAGCATTAGCACATGGAGGGTTTGATCCTCAATGAGACTGTGAAAAATAACCATGTTCGGTCTTCTTTGAAACATTAGGTACCTTCAACTAATGACGGCACAGGATAAAATGAACAGCATGGGAAACTGCAGATAAATTCATAGCAAAAGTGAAAAAGAGTCCAATTTGCTTATTTGATTATTTCGGCGAATATTTGGTACATGTTGAACTCACAAGTACGTCGTAAGTTATACAAATGGGTAAGCTCTCCTGGAAGGTGACGTTCCCTGGACAAGGATGAACAAGCTAGACATTGGAGTAGTGCTGTTTCTTGTTATATACAATATGACTTCGTTATATACAATATGACTGCGCATCAGCGATGTTTTACAGATAGGTCTTATAGTATGTATCAGCACTATGTGTTCGAACAAACATAGAAGAATTTATAGAACTGGCTCTCAGTTCGTGGTGGGATCTAGATGCATTGCTTTGGTAACGTCAATCAGGACAACTTTCAGGAGTAATATATTATTGTATTAAATCCACAGAAAGGCTAAAAAGTGATGTACAAGCAGTACTGATTCAGCATTCAGAACAGAAACAGAACACCAATTATCAGTGCAGCAGACAGATACAAGATGACAAATGCTTGAGACAAAAATGTCACAGAAAACTCACATTTCCTCTCTTTATAAAATCTTGTTTGTTTCTATCATGGGCTCCTGCTCTTCCTCAGTGTTCCTAAAATAGTGAATTGATACAGAAGGGAGAAACGCATTAGTTGACTGTGAGAGGGGGAAAAAAAAGGCTATACATACACAACAAGCATTCAGTACATCAAAAGATAGTTGCAAGTTATTGTGGATGTAGAGGAAATTATCAGGCTAATATTCAGCAATGAGGCAGACGAAACATGCTGAAGTCGTACTCTGAGTTACTAGGCCTAAGAAAGACCAAATCTTTCTTGACTTTTGCACTCGGTGTAACAGATAAGACTTCTTTTGCTTGCCGCAGGCTAAAATCATTGCTAACACAGCGAAATGGCACTGAGAATCAGAATCTGTCATTAAACAGACTAATACCTCATTCTGGACTACATCCAGCAAAGCATTCAGCAGCTGTTTAACTTCAAATATAGTCTTAAATATTTGTTGTACTGAGGCATCTGCAAATAGTCCTAATAAAATCAATGGAACTGATAGACAAGTAAGGAATTACTTGTGCATCATACTCAGAAGTATCAGAAACTGTCTGAGAAACATTCCATGTTAAATAAAGGTATTTGTTTCACAAAGTCTTTGACATAGTTTGGAAAAGTCCTTGCTCGTTGTTACTAGTGGAGAAGAAAGCCACTAAGGCCTGGGAGAAATAAACTGGAAAGTATTTGGCTTCTCTCTTCTAACTTCCATACCAGCCACTTGCACAATCTGCAGGACTGTCCTTATAAACCTTCCAGCTATTTTTGCTACCAGGGTAGATGCACAGTGTGAAGCTGATCCACATCAAACAGGCTCCTGCAGAGTTTACCAGCCATGCATTTTAATGGGCTTCTGTCTTTCTAATCAGCTTGGTGGATCTCTGTTTTTCTTGCATCTCACACATATATATACACATTATACTGCTGGCTGGTTTATTGAATTTCTGAAATTTCTTTACCCTGCTGGACTAGCTGATGAATTTTCTACTGATAATTTAACTGCGGTAAGTTTCATCCATCAATTCCTTATTTATCTCTGGAAGAGAAAGCAATAGTCACAGGGTCTTTAAAAAAATGTTTGTGACCTGACCCAGGCCTTCAATGAAAACTAATAATGAATTGATAATAACTAGGTTTTGCTTAGGAGTATGAGACCTGTCATAATGTGGGCTGGAAAGAACCTTCCACTAAATAGCTTGCCAATGGTGCAATATTTGTCGAGCTGATTGTTTCTCCTGCAGGACTTTTAAATCAATAGCACGTGCTCAGATTCATGAAGAAAGTTAAAATCTTTCTCTTTCAAGAAAGATTATGCAAAGGATTTTTGTTATTGCTGAGTTTTCATACATTATTTAATCATTTGATTTATATTAATTCTTGTTATCAAACAACGAGGAATTACCAATTCATGTCCTTTGTATTACAGCCTGAACAATCACATAATGAAAAGATAGATCTAGAAAGAAACAAATTATTGTTTCCATCCTCCACAAAGAATAATATCCAGATCCAAATATATGCTATTTTACCTGATTGCAAAAAGAAGCTGTAGTTTTAAAAATTTCCTCTGACATTTTTCATGATTAGTTTTTAAAAGGCCTATTGGGTTTCTATTTCACATACATATAAATGTTCACCTCAATTTTGTATTATTTTGAAGACATTTTTCATTGTGGGCAAATTCATTTGCCCGCAATGAAAAATGTCTCCAAAATAATATAAAATGAATCCTCAGTGGTACTTTCATGAATCACATGAAACTGCATGCACAGAACAACATTTTCTGGGATGTCAGAATCTCATTTTGAATGCAAGGAAAGACACCAAAACAGGCTCTGTCTCCCTGCCGTGCAAGACTGATCCTTCCGAAGAACCTTAGCCCGGAACAAGGCAACTACCAAGAATACAAACATTTTTCCAGCTCTATCTATACAACCACAAAAAAAAAGTAAAACTTTCAGCTTGAAAAGCCTCAAACAAAGCAATGGTCACAATAACATTCTGTAATCTTTTGCGCATTAATTCACTGAAAGGTCTATAAAATGGTTACTCATGAAAGAGGAAGAACGAATAGTAAATGAAGGTAAGGTTTTTTTGGGGGCAGGGCCAGCACAACCCCCCTGCCTTCAAGGCTCACCTATGCAGACTTCATGTTTCAAGTTAATCAGTAAACCTGGAGGCACAAGAATGCAGAATTTGAACACAGCTTCAATTCGTATCCTTCCTAGAACCGAAGGCAGTAATGTCCTAAGGTCCTAATTTAGAGCAATCACAACTTATATAGTCTATCTTGAGATTAGACTTGTTGATTAAATCACACAGTTACTATTACTTAACTGGTCCAGAACTGATTAATTCCTAGAATTTCCTGTATGAGAGATATATTTATTCATCAGTAATGTATACAGGGTTTTGCCTGTGTCAGGTGGTGTCTTTTTGCTTAAACAGTTCTTTCTCCTCCTTGATGTTTCTACCGTTCTCTCTTTCTCTTATACCCTTAAAATAAGTTTAATTAAATTAATTTTATGTAAATAAAGTTATTAAATTAAAACCCCTTAAAAAGAGCAAATATATCCTCTCTTAGATCCTCTCTTCTTTTTTATTGTGCTAAACTAAACAAAGCTTTGCTAGTCTCACATTACTTTTTCCACTCACTTATACTCCTAGCCTATTCCTGAACGTTACTTTTAATTTATCATCCTTCATCTTGATGGTCCAGAAATGAACTAAATTTTTGCAGATAAAGCAAGACCATTACTTACACAATGATACTACAGCCTTACTACTGCTCTTGTGTACTTGTAATTAGACAGAAGTGTATGCCTGAGGATATAACAAGGATGTAACAAGGTGAACTTTTAATATAGTAACATCGACACAATTGAACATTAGGAAGAAAGCCGTTTGAAGCGGAAGGAGTGAGACCTGCATGTTTGGTCTCTGTTTGTGGAGAACATCTCACAAACAAAAGCAAGGAAAGAGTATTTATGTTCAAGAAAATGTTCCAAACAAAAGGTGCATTTCCTCAACAAGTTGTACAGAGAAATCCTCTTCTCCTTTGGCTCTCCTTTCTCTGCAATCACCTTCTGCTTCAGTCTGTACTGTGTAGAATAGGTGTGAGTATGTGTGTAACTATATTTAATTGTCATTGCCTACGGACTTTCAGCAAACGTTTTTTGCTTAATGCAAGCATTGCACCTTTGTGTTAAGGCACAACACTTTTTAGTTCTGAGCTTTCTCCTGTATTATTTGCACTTTTTATTTTATTCAAAATCTCATTCTCTGTAATTTTCAGTCCTTTTTTCCAGCATAGCAAGTAATTCTAGTTCTTTGTTTTGCAAATTAAGTCCACTGAGTCTTTGTATCATCTCCCTGCCAAAACATCTATGCTTTCCTACTTAAAACAATCCTATTTCTTCTAAAGTGGGCTTTGCAGCAATCTTCTAGTTATTTTAGGTGTTCTGATCCCTGATACAATCTGTCATCAAATCAGAAATTCCATGAATCTGAAAGACATGAATCCAAAAGACCTGACTCAGTCTTGTGGCTTTGTCCCTCATTTTGATTTCTCGTGTGAAACTGCTTTGGTTTTTATTCTGAGAATGCAGTACTTTTTAAATGTCTAAATTGCAGCCTGATTTGTTTTGCTCACTTAATGTAAGCTGTAAAATAAATCTAAGTTTTTATTCAATTAGTATTTTAAAACAATGCCTTAAATTCATTGTTCCTTTCAGTTAAGTCTACTTCTTATTTGAATCTTTACAAATTATCTACTCCATCTGGGATTGCAATAAAATTTAAAATCACACTTCTTTTTTGATAACACATTTGCTTCTGGTTATTTGTTTCAAATTTTTTTTTTCCTCCCTGCAACTGCTTAATTTCTAGTGCTATGAGGGTTTCTTACACGATTAAAAATAATGAAGTAAGAGTTAGGGGTTCTGAAAGACAAAATAAAAACATATGTTCTGTTCTCACAAATTTGAAGCACGGATGACACCAATAGTGGATACGTCTTTCTGCTAAGGAATTTCCAGGTACTCACACTTTGGTATATTCCACACCTGGCCCACTCTACAGCCCTCTGAAGCCACACCATGGCAGCCGTTCAAAGAAATGCTGTAGGACCCAGAAAGGTAGTCTGAAATGCTTGAAGAATGTCATTTAGCACACAACAGTAGTCTCCTCCAGGATCCACTACGGTTTCTCACAATCTCCACTTCAGCTCATTTTTTACCCTTTTTATGGGTCTTGTATTCTAAGGCAGCATTTTTGCTGTTTTCTTTGATTTATTTGAATACTTTTTTCGCTATGTCCAGAAGATTCCCAGTAGCAATTTAAATGTAAGCATAACTGTTATGTACAGGCCCTTGCCCTAAAAGTCATTGATCAAAGGGAAAAAAAAGAAACCCATCACTATTCTCGCAGGCTTTCTCTTCCTCTGTCACACTAATCCCCTCAGACAGTTCAGGATTAAGTACGGGCTTTGGATCGTACTCTACCAAGTGCAAAGAGATAAAGTGTTTATCTGCGAAATTCTGACACTGCTCTAATCTCAAATGCTCCTTCCTGTGCTGATGTTGTTGGCTGTCTCTTGGTCTGGCAGATCTCTTCACCCAGGAGGTTCAGGAGGCTGTGGGTGGGCCAGCAGGGCAGAGTGTGACCAAGTGCACTTGGTACAGAAGAGCGGGTGTCTCTGAAGCTCTCAAGTTCTCCAGACCTCCTTCTCCATCAGCCCAGGCCTGGCCACCAACACCCAGAAGGTAAACAGAGTGCTAAGTCATGTCCATTCTGGCATGTTCACCAACCTCACCATCAGGTGCAAGGGAGGATTAGCTCACAGACGGGAACTCCAGAGCATAGGTAATCTCTCACAGGTAATAGGGGAGAGGTCAAAGGCATGGATACAGTTGAGCAGAAATCAGGCTTTATTAATAATGAGTAATATCCTGAAGAATTACCTTTACTGAAAGGGTTCTGTCACTTAATGGGATTCAGAGTTACAGAGGTACTTACCATGTGAGAGGGATCAATAATTCAACTCACTACTCTTCCTGTAGTCACTGCCATGTGACAAGACCTAGAAATCTCACTAACCCCTTGCTTCTTCCAATATCTTCCAGATATCTAGGGTTTTGTGCTACTCTATTCAAAGCATTCTATTCCATAACAAACTCTTTGAATTGACCTCAAATGCCCAGATTGGGCAGAGTGCTTCTATTTGTCTGGAAAGTAATTACAGTTGCATTGACAAGTTCTTTGCAGCCATCCACCTTTGAAACATATAGAATCAGTCATGGGATTGTCTGCCTTTGGAGGAACACAGTCCGGGGCTCCCTTCCTCGAAAGCAATGTTGCCCAAGTGCTGAGATAAGCTTTGAGCACCAATAGCGGTGGGTTTTGAAGTTGCTAGGGCTCCAGCTCTTCGCTGTGACACTCGATGGGCACTTTAGCAGATGAACATCCTGAGATGACGAAAAAGGAAGGACAGAAGCAGCATATAAAACTTTATGCTGCAAGTCAGGAGATCAAAGCTTTATTGGTTGCTTTTCCTGTGTATGATACTTGGATGTGAGTCCTCTTCCTCTCCAGTCTTTCCTGTTTGTTTAATTTACAACATTTTAAAGGATCACAGTCACTACTCATTTGTGCAATGCATAGATAGGACAGAGAGGCCTTGGCGGCTTTAGGAATCTCTCAGTGTGACTGCAATTCAAGCACGAAGAAACCACATTTCAGAACAGCTGTTGAGCAGTCCCTGTCCTTGCTGCATATTCTCCCCAGCTATGAATGGAGATGATGGTGTGGGCATAATGCACACATTTGAATGACAGTATTTCCTAGAGAGAATCCAGTTCAATGATATTGCACAGAAGCCAGTAAATACCGAGTAGTCACAGACACGTGTGGCCTGTTATGCATCCCTAAGACTGGTTCAGATGAATGATTTCTGTTAATAGAGTTGAACGTATCTTACTACAGCACTGTTAATTGTTTTGGTATTTGCCATACAGTTTTAAATTTCACATCCTGCCTTGTAATTGAATAAGGAAAAATGTTCAGAACTGCTTACATGATTTAGGAGATGAAAATCAATAACATGCAGCTATATGACTTGCCAGACCTAGGCGGGTATCCTTGTGCAGCGCTGCACTGGCAGAGGAGAATGCCAGTTTCTGTTTGGGAACATCTCACATACTGCTAGGTTGTGGAAACAGCCCTTTCTTTTCTAAGTCATGTAGGTACTCTTGAATTTCTTGGCAACCGTCTTTAGAGAATTTTCTAGGTTACACCACATCTCATTTCAAGATGTTAGCAGCGTCTATTTCAAATATTATGAAAAAAAGGCAAATAGATTATCACAGAGGGGAGATGAAGAGAAAAATAAGCCATGATGGTGGGAGAAACATACACATATGAGCTTGGATAAGATATATATTTTTTAACTGGAATCACTAGTCAAACATTTCAGAAGGTGATTCTTTTTTCCTTTTATTTCTTTTAAAGACAGAAAAATATATAGGGAATGTTATTTTTTTCTTATTAACACTGTATAGACTGTCAAGAGTTAAATCTTGGGCAACAGCAACTCAGGATAAAACTAAAGCAGTAACAAGCAAGCAGAATCTTTCTCCCAGCAGCAGGAGAAAGTCATCTGGAAAAATGGTGAAGAGAGGAGAAAGCGCATGTGTCCTATGCAAGTCAATTCTTTCTACAAAAATAGAAGCAGCAGAAGGAACAAATTAGCAGGTTTTTTTAGATACAACACAGAGTAGTTAAAAAGGAATAGGACATAATTGGGGTCGTGGAGATTTGCCTTATGCAGAAGACTGGCTAAGATACCAAACTGAAAAATAAGAGAAGACTCAGAAGAGTCTAAAGAAAACATTGGAAAAAGGGACATTCAATACCAAAGAAATAAATTTCATATTGCAGACTTGGTGAGGAACTGAGAACTCATGGTGACTGTAATTAGAGATGTGTGGAAATGAAAAGCAGAATTATTAGATGTTAGGACATCATAATAACCTTGTGTCCTAAAAAAAACACAAGGCAAAATATGCCACAGGATCACCTATACTCAGCCACAGTGGAGTTTGTCTGCAATCTGCCTGAGAATACCGACAGAGTCTGTTTGGCCCACCAGGAGCGGACAGATGAACCGGAGAGAGCAGGAAGGTGTCTGGATTACTGCAGCAAATGCTCCTTTGTGATCAGGCACCCTGGATCAAGCTACAGCTGTTGGGGCTTTTTAATTTCTGTTGAATTCTCTTTGTTTCTTGCCACGTGATGCAGAAGGGAAGATATCTCAAAGCTCCCCTCCTTCAAGATATTCACGGACAAGATCATTAACTTACTTCTGCAATGATGATAAGAGCAATAAGATGTGTGTCAGGAAGTGTTGCTGACTGTCCAGCAATGCCTGAAGGAAACAGAACTAGCGGGACAGCTCGTCTCTGACAGACTGTTCATCCAGCAGGATGCTGAGAGGAGAGGAGGCTGCCTCTGGCAGTAATTAATGAACAGCAGAATCTGGCACCAGTCTCCTGCTTGCAATACAAATCTGAATCCATGGCTTTGGAAAAGGCTGAAATTCATGAAGGCTGAAATTCCAGAGATGAAAAATATCATTACTATAATGGGCCAAGCCAGGCAGAAACACCAGGGCGAAGAGACTGCATTTTGCAAGGCCTCTTCAAAGGCTAGAAGTGATCCGCCTGGGAAAGAAAACCACTCTGAATCTCTGCATTCCCTGGGAGAAATATCTGAGGAACTTCTGCTTGGTCTAGTTTCCATCCAGTCACCACCCAATTTACAGTTTTCTAGATCACATATCTTCTAAGCCATACAATTTTGACACCAGCATGAAGATGCAAATATCAAGTTTCATGAACTGCTTGAAAGTCACACACTTCTTTTGCTCTCCACTCTCACAGATTTCTTCCTTGCATGTTTACTGTTAATTACAATAAAGATTCATCAGTTACCAACCTCAACCAGAAACTCATTAATCAACAACTAAACACAGTATATGATACAAGCTACCTACAGTATCTCAACATCTTGCTTTCTTGTCCCTGACTTAAAATCTTTAGTAAATATTCATGGACTTTCTTGAAACTAGTCCTGCCATGATGCCTTTTCAAAGGAAATACATTGCTGGTAATGTGTTTTAGCTCAAGTATTTACAAGTGTCTTCTCTTTCCTTTGTTGAAAATCAGTGAAAATCTACAACTTGTGCCACATCTTTCCTCATGCAAGCTATGGGTCATTCCAGCAAAGTATGCGAGTGTGCTGCACTGGTGTATTTCTTTCAATTAATTCAATAAAAAGAGCAATTTATATCAGAGAGGTAAGTAAAAGTGAAAAAAAGAGAAACAACAGATAAAACTGCAGCTAATTTTATTCTTTCCTTCAGACTCATGCCAACTTTTCTTCCCTTTTGCTTGAGGTTTGTGCCCTCACCTGCTTTGCTGAGCAGACTTTAGATTCAGGTTTGTAACAGTACCTTCAGAAGATTGCAATCAAGGTTTTCCCAACTTAGTAAATTATGTTTAAAATTAACTTTCTGGTCTTTTCTTCACGAGGGGTTTTGTGGCTTCAATACAACAAGGGTCTAGGCCTTCAAATGTACTCGTTTCCATTCTTCTACAGCTCTCGAGAGCATTTTATCCTATTCCCATCCCTTTCACTTTTTCAGTTTTTATATTTATAGCTATATTTAATTATGAATAATCTAGTAAACGCCTTGAAATCCCCTGCCTTCCGCTAATGTTAATCAAAGCTATCATCAAAATAAGTTACAATAGTTACAATGGTTTAGAGAACCTTAGGCACTGAAACAATTTAAATAAATTGACACAGCACTCAAAAATATGCTAGAATGATGAATTATTTCTAATCCATTAATATTGCAAACTCCTTTTACCATTTCAAGGCTCTTTTTATATGGATTCAGGGCTTATAGTTTAATGTTATTTATTTGAAATAGCAAATAGATGCAAATACTGAACTAGTGAACTTTTATGCTTCTTTAAGAGTACCATTTCTGTACTGCGTCTGCCTGGGTTCTTTAGAGAGCAATATTTTATTATACAACATTTATATTCTATCATCTAGCTACTTGGCACACACAAACCATCACACTTGCTGATTTAACTGGGGAGAGAACATTCTGTAACCTGTTAGGGACCGGGTACATATTTTGGAAGGATTGTTATGCAGTTCTTGATTCTTCTTCAATTCTATTTAAAAACTGGGTCTTTAACAATACTAGGCTGTAATTTTTCAAATATTTTATTAAAGAAAAATATTAGTCTCATACAGGCGTACAGAAGGACTACCTTAATTTCAGACCTCCACATATGGAAAAAAACTTGACTTATTTCATCTGGTAGAAGAGAGAAAGACTGCCCTGTGTACAGACAGTGGTGATGGTGGGGAGAGAAGGAAAGATGAACACCTGGAAAAAGGGAGTAGGGGGAGTCCTGCAGTCCTTAGCTCCTCTGAGGCAGAGAAAGAAAATGACGATTTCTGGAATGAAGAAAAGTTAAAAGTGGGATGGAAAATGTGGAAAGTCATGATGTGCCTTAAAAGCAGTATCTCTACTGAGTCCAAGACTTTCATGATCCGGTTGGAGTTCAGTTTTTGCATCATCTTTTGACAATATATTATAGCTCTCCCTCGGGGGCTGAGGGCTGATTGTTTCTATCTTTTTATTCTGATGGTCACCAGCTGTTTGCTTTCACTGGCCTAGTATTGATGAGGGTAACTGTTGTCCTGCATAAAGTGTATGTTAAGTGGTTGTGAATTCTCAGAGTTCCATTATGCAGAACAGTCAATGAGATGGCAATTTTTTATTTGATGCTCAGACACGTTAATAAAATAATACATGTGGGTTCAAATTCTTAGAGTTCTACTTCCTTTACCAGTACTTTATTTATTCAATAGACTCAGTAATTAATGTAACATTAATAAAAGACTGTTTTGGAATAATAACGGATGCTCCAAACTTACTTTATTCCACTGAAACTGTATATTTTAATTTGATAGCATTTTCAATTTGGTGCTTAAGGAGAAAGACATCTTTAATAATGCTGCAAGTCTGTTAACTTTCCTTTCCCTCAGTAAATACTGGCCAGCTGAGGATAAATTTGAAAGATAGATAAATGTGTGAGGCTCCTGCACACATTCTGGAAATCAGTAGCTGTACAGGAAAGAAACAAATTACTGCTCTAACAGAGGGAAAGACAGACAGGATTCAGCCATTATATGCTTCTCTTTTGCAGCTGCACGTTAACTGCAGGAAAGTGCTATTTCTTGCCAGTGGGATCATCACAGGAGACTTGGAAAGGAATTGGGAGTAATGCAGTCAGAAGAGAGGATTTAGGAGGCAAAGGACATAAATCCATAGGAAGCCAGGCCTCATTAATTCCACTGTTCATAAGGGAATGATGTTCTCTTTCTTAACAACTGTTTTCTTCTCTATAATTGCAATTCGGAGTTATTCTATATACATGTATACAGTTACTATACACACAAATGAATAGTAAAAATAGTAATTTATAGAAAGATAAAGAGGTGGATATTTTACCTCTTTCTGTTTCCTTCCTTGATCTTCACAGAGCTTGACAACACCACACACCCCACTCCCCCGCCCCTGACATGCATTCACTAATGAGATGTTGAACCGGTAACCTATTCAGCGAGAGATTTAGCAAAGAAAGATTGCATCAGCAAAACCAGCAGGTGAACTGCATATCAAGAAGAACATTGAGCAGTAAATATTTTTCAAGGTACAAAGGATAAGCCACATGGATTATCTCCTTTTTGAGCGGAATAGGCAGTGAGAAACATCAGATTTTTCAGATTAGTAACAGTGATGAGAAAGAAGGATATGCATTAATTTGGCTATTTGTATGTAGAAAAAAAGAAAAAAAGAATAGTTGGAGAAGTAAAATACTCAGGAAAGTGCAGGTTATTGGTTAAAAATTGACGATAGTGATAGATGAACCCGGACAAAACAGAGCTTTTGCTTTAGTTTCAGTACTCTCTCTAGAAACCCTTAAAAAAGGGGGAAAGGAAATAACAAGTTTTCTTGTGTGGCTTTTCACTTACTGCTCTCAGGTTCTGGAGTGCTTTTTGTCCATGTATTTTCATTGAGACACTAAATAGAACATGGAAAGGAACAGCAGCACTATGAGGTAGTGTGGGCAGGAAAGATGTGCATGGAGGGGAGAAGTGCATTCTAATAATGAACTTCTAGTTTAGCAGCAAATCATTATTGTTGGAAACTCAGAATTCTATCCAAAATAAGTAAAAAGGTATTGTGGGCAACAGATTATTCCAGTATCTCATGGTACCAACACCTCTTATCGACAGAAAGACACAAATTGTATTTTTAAACTGAAGTCACAGGATAAGTGTTAAGTCTTTAAAGGAGCTGTAGAGCAGTCTGAGCTATAAAATGCTGGGATAACAGTTGGTTGTAAATCTCCTTGACAGTTATGTCTGCAGTTCTAAAACTGAACTACTAAAACAGTGATACAATAATAATAAAAGCAATGCAACATAAGTCTTGGATGTATGGGATTTATGAATAGGATATTCTTTCATGAAAAGGCCATAGAAACCCCAATTAGCTAGAAAAAAAGATTAATAGAATTTTTTCAGTCTCCAGCAATGTGACTATCATCCAGACAATGAATTATACATTCCTTAAACTAATCTGATACTCCAGAGATGTGATGTTAAAAAAAATTGTAACCATGACAATTTACACTTTATTTCTGTTTTTTGATGTAATAAAGAAGATCACTATTAATAATTTACGAGAGTAAGGAAGACATGGAGAGAGAAAAATAGGAAGAGCTGTCTACAAACAGTCTGATCAATAGCAAACACCAATAGGGTTTACGCTTCCGTACTACCAGCTTACCAGAATACAAAGATATTTTTATATTAGTTTTCTGTCTGTCTTTCTTTCTTCTGTAGAACATTGTTCAGAAGGTTTTTAAGAATGTTTTCCACAGAACCTTAGGATGCCAGTAATTCAAATCTTTCTACCACTAAAGAAGAACTAACAAACCTGGGACCGTAAGGATATTGGATTGACTCCTGTTTACATAGAAGGCTAATTCTGCATCATGTATTTGGGCACATGAACCATGCCACTGATTTAAATTAGATTTAAACTGCATTTAAGTTTAAATTAGGTGCTTGAAGTCAGATAGGGTGTTAAATATTTTGCTAAACCATCCCCTTTTTCATCATTGATCTAGTGAAGCAAAGGCAAATTTGACTCAAAAATTGTTGACCTCATCCTCTTCACGCAGAGACTTCAGCATGAGGCTGCAGCTGGGGAAAACACATTCTTGTGGGCCTTCTTTGAAGGTGTAATGAAACTTGGTAACGGCACTTGTGGCAACAGGTCATGTTTTCACCGAATGGCCACAGTTGTGGGTAGTATGAAGCAGCAAACACCTATGGGCCTATCTCATACTGTTTAAATTTTATCTGACAGGTCTGAATATACAATTATATAAAAAGTCTTCTATAATTCAGCATAATGATAAGTCAGCTTTCACTGTAAGTGAGCTGGATAAAAGTATTCAGACAGCTCTATCAGTGTATCTCATTAGCAATTTCTAACAGTTGTTTCCTCATATCTGATCTCCTGATCTCTCCTGACTTGTGATCCTGTGTTGATCACAACTAGTTCAGGCTTCCAACTGCGCTATGTGTAAGGGCAATTATACAGTTTACATCAAATGCCCACTGAAGAAATCTCAGTTCTGATTGACTGCAATGGTGACCTGCAATGTGGATCTTACCCACAGAGGAGCTTAGACTGATCTTGTTCTGTTCACATTAGAAGAGTCTTACCCACATCCTTCAAAGGGACTACTCAGATGAAAGAGTGCCCAGTATTTGTCTGAGAGGAGTACAAATCCTTTACTTTCTATTTTATTGTCAGTCTCACTCACAGAAGAACACAGGTCACACTTTCCATTGCATATTAATATAGGAAAACAAGTTAATGGAAAATATTACCTATTTACAGTTTCCCAGCATAGGCCTCCTCAACACAGTCAATGTTAGCACAACTGAATGGCTCAGTAAGACTGGAAGCTCAGTACACTAGATGTCTTTCAGGGAGAGGACTTCAAAGATATCGAAGCCATACAAGTAAGAGTAGTAACTGCCTGAAAACATGACAGTATGGAAACAGGGATGGATACTGTCCTGGTTGAACAAAGTTATGGTTGTGTAAAAATAAGTGTGAATTCAATATCACATGAACTTTGCTTAGAAGTAGAGAGCAAATACCAGCTTCTACAGAGTTTTACCTTTATCTTCAGGAAAATTCATATGTATGAATCTACTTTCATGAGGAACAGCAAGATCATTTTGACAGGGACTGTTAGTTAAGATATCAAATTTACAGTTTCAAAATAAAACAAATATAAATATTACCTAGTACTTGAAGGACATATCTATCTATCTATCTATATGCTAGCTGGGGGAGGGGGTTGTTTGTTTTAAGTTTTGTACCTGTGAACAACATCCAGCTCATTTCAAAAGAACTAAAGATCTGACAGTAAACTCTACCCCCACTATATCATCAAGGTTGCATGCAGTGACAGTTGATTAACCCATCCCCAAGTTTTACTAGTGGTGATAATCCATCACCCCAAATGTTTTATTAGTAACTTCTCTCAAGCAGTTATGTTTTGTTAAAGGAAAAAATTCTGCACCATACTGTACTGTGATAAAAGGTATTTTCAAAGCAGACTTCCAACGGTTAGGGCACTAAAAGCATCACTAACTTTCACAATAAAATTAAGCTTTTTGATATGAATTATGTTGCCACAGAAATCAGCAACCATAGAATCTGAGACCATTTTCTGTAGAATTTATGTGACCTTGAGTTTAATCAACATTGATGTTATTAATTTAAAAGCTGGGAAAAAATAACAAAAAAAATATTCCAGCATTTTCTAAGAGTTAATAATTTCACAGCTGTAGAAATGCTGTATTCTTCTTCAATAGTGTAATTTTGTAATTTGAACTCCATTGCTGTCAATACCATTGGACATAGTGGCATCTTATTAACTTTGCTGGAGTTGCTGATAATTGCAAGCACAGCTGACACATCCGTCAGTAAGATATTGGAAGGCAAAGCTTTTAGCTTTGGAGACTTTGCAAAAGATTTTATCTTCTTTTCTTCTATTTGTCAGGAAAAAACCTCCAAATATAGCTGTGGTACTTCCGAAATGATTGTTAATATGCTTTGGCGAGGAAGATAGGGAGATCACTCCAGGGACTTTTCCCTCAGTAGCTCCATATTCTCTCCCACGCCCTGTAATTTCCACCCTAGGGAAGCTGACAGAGATTGGTTCTACCTATGAAATTTCCATAAGTACCAAACTAAGTGCTATTAAACCCATGGAAGAGAAATTTGATGTTAAATTGGACACTTATGCTCTACGAATGGGAAAAATTAGGGGATAAAATGGAAATGCTTGAAGGTACATATTCAGCTATAAATGCTCAAAATGTTATTAAAAAAAAAAAATCTAAGAGCTAATGTAAGAAATCTTTCTGCTCTGTTAAAAATAATGATATTTTATACCATAAATTAGAGGCTCCAGAGAACCAGTGTCAGAGGAGGTATTTTAGCATGAGTGGCATTTTCGAAGGAAAAGGTGACGTGGAAGTAGGCTTCTGAGCAGTCCACTTGCACAGCACAGCAAGGAGCGCATCCGATCTAGTGAGCCTGCAAAAAGTCATTCAGAAATGTGAGCTGCCTTGTAGAGCAGTTTCTCTTTTCCAGTTGAGCATATTCCAATTCCATTACTATCTTGTAAGCAAACTTCAACTTCTAAGAATCTTACAGTCAGCTCAATGGGAACAGATTTTCTATTTTAGAATGGCTTAAAACCACATAATATGCATATTTTTATTGAAAGCAGAACAATTTCTAAGCTTTGCAAATATGTTCCTTTAGGGGAAAAGATAAATTTGTGTTCATATTTATTTTGTGACATAAAAGCACTTGTCACATAAACAATTAAAATGTAAATGGGATAATTTTTCAATAGAATATGTATTGAAAAAAAGATTTTTTTTAATTTTGCAAAAAGCAGAAGTGGGCCAGAAACATCTTTACAGCACCCAAGTGTGGTAGAAGAGCAATAATTTTCATGTTTACTCAATTAATGCAAGTCCTTAGTGATGAAATGGCTCTTCCTACAGTCCTAATCGAGCTTTATCCCAAGACATAAATTTTCATCCTTCCAGTGGTTTGGTCTGTATTTCAAAGCTGCACAGCTGTCTACACATCTTTCTTACCAGCAAGTAAATGTGATATGTCCTTGCTCTGATAAAAAGGATAGATCGTAATAGTGAACATAATCCTCAGAAACTAGATGTTTCCCACGTGACATCCATCTAAGCACTCTCCTGAGATCTGTGCCTGCCAGATTTTGCTGTCATTCCAGTGCAACTTCAAAATGTATGCTTTGTGCCATACTGGAAGTAAATATGACAGTACTTGCAGGAAAGAGTCCTTCTTTGAAGGAGCAAGAACCAAGTAGCTAATATCCCATGCTTGCAACTTGTCAAAAATAAGCAATAGGAACCTATCGTGCACTTGCAAGGGATCGGATAGGTATCCCAGCATGTCATTTACACCTCCAGCTTCCGTGACTTAGATTTTCCCTCCCCTCCATAAATGCACTCAGCAGAACTTTGCAGGATACTTGCAGGTTATTAAAACTACGTATAATTTGCTTTTTAAAATACAAAAACTTCCCATACTGCATTTTAGTTATATAATCAGTGTTTTGTATTTGGTTTTTTTTCCCATGAGGTGCCTTTTCTGTGTGCTGTATACTACAGAATCTAGACACTCTCCAGGTGGCTCCGGAGGCTAGAAAACATTGTATAAAATTTCACCCTCTCCTCTGCCAATTCCATGACAACTGATGGCAGGAACTGAAACTTGGTAAGGGGAAACAAAGCAAAACAAAGAAAAAAAAAGAAAAAAAACCCCCACAAAACCAACAAGCTAGCTCTACAATGGGTTCTGACTCAACAAGTTTTAACATAACAAATAGGACACCTTTTGAGGTACACTGAATTACAAATTTCAGACAGTGCTTTAAATACCCTTACACTGACTCCTGCAATGTTCATTTTTTTCCAGTCTTTGTCAGTTATAATTTGTGTTATGCTGAAGACATACTAATTCTTGAGTTTTATATTTTTTATCGTTGTTCATTTAACTGTGGATATCCACAGAAATGTATAAGCTGTTTTTTACTGCTTTTAAGCCCTGGTCTCCATGGAATACTGCAGAAAGAAGGTATTCATTCTGATTAGTTTTATTTTAAAGTTCTTAGGTAAAAAAAGCTGCACACACAGAAACAGAAAGCAGAGGTGATGCTTTGAGAAAAACCCTTCTCATATAAATCAGTGGTATTTAAAAGGATTTCAGGACCAGAGCAGAGACAAAATTACAAAAGATAAGCCCCTGAGCTAACATGGAGCTCAAAAACTAAACACAGAAATGTGGAAGAGAGGTCAGGAAAGTGTAATCTCTATACCAGGGTGTTAATGAGGCATTTGGTGGGCTGTGGCATTCAGATTTAGTGTCCATTTTTCAAAAAGATGTTGAATGTCATAGACCTTAGAAAGAGTGCTACAAAAATTATTTTACATTGGGACGCAGCCTATACTTTGAGTAAGAACTAAGAAAATTCTAGTTCAGAACATATTTAGCAAAACCAAGAGATAACAGTACTGCACCACTTGCTCAAGGCAGTATAGATTCATCATCAGTTCAGCTTTTTAAATCCAGATTAGATTTTTCAGAATGAGCAGAAGTTCAGAAATTGAATATTACTGGGCTACAAGCACCATTTACTGAATCTCCAGTCGTCTGTTATTTCTGCAGAAGTCATACCAGAAAGGGTTAATGATCTATTCTGACATCAACAATTATTCCGCAAGTCTATCCAGAATTAAATGTTAAAAATGTTGTTATAGCCTTTCAAAATATTAGCGTCTAATTTCACCAATATTCTTTTTAGCCTAAATAGCTTTCTCATTTTGAGAAAGCAGTGAAGCTAGATTGTTAGCTATGAAAAGCTTATTATGAAGAGCATCTGAAGCTTTCTCTAACTCTAACAAACCCATTCCTTTCAGCTTCTTCCTCTCACAAAAATGTTTCTAAAATTCTGTCAACACCACTTTTCCCTATCCCCACACTTCTTTTCTGTTGAATTATTCTGTAGGAGGACATCTAGAACCAAGTAGCAATTCCTATCATACAAGTGTTATTTTTAGTCATATTTTGTTGCCTTCTTTCTACATTACATAAATTCTTTCTCCTATTACCCAACAAGTACTCGTTCTTGTTTAACAAACAGACTGCCTGCTGAACCTGAGCCTACCTTATTTTCTAGGTTTTTTTTTTGAAAGAAGAAAAAGGTTTCCCTAGACTTCAGTAGCAATATGTTAATGTTTGTTTCACCTTGCTGAGTCTATGTAACATTTGAAGGTATAATTTTTCCTAAAAATGCAGAGCAGTAAATCAGACATGAAGTTTTTAGTGTTACTGGAGATGCTCAAAGGACTGTTGTCAACTCAACTGATGTAGTAAATTCAGAATCACCTTAAAACCTGGCAAAATTTTCTCCTCCATCAGACTGAAAACACTGATAAATGTCACCCCGTATTAATATTATACTAAACATTTTAAAGGACTTTTTTAAAAAAAAATTCTATATGCATTTTTCTGCACAAATGCTATTTATTGAAATGATTTGAGATCCACGTGAGGCCAGCAATATTGAAATGACTAGAATATCCATGAAATGATGACAGCCAAGAGCACTCAGGACTCAGTTATAAACCCCTGTAAAGTGTCAAAGGTGAGTTTATACTCAAGTGTAGATGTTCAATTACTAGTGTCAGTGGAAGGGCTTCCTCAAGGTTTTTGCTTTCTGTTTTGCCAGTCTAAATTTGGATTTTTGAAATTAGTGTTATAGACACTATAGAAAAATCTCACAGAACCTACATTGAAATTCAATTACATTTTCCTTTCTTCTCAGTTCAATATATTGTAAATTTTGAAGAGAGAAAGCCTAGGTCAGAAGATATTGCTTCCCAACTTGTGGAATTTCACAGACACAAACTGGTAATTAAATGTCCTACTCAGCTCTTAGGAAGATGTTAAATTAGTTTTCTCAAGGATATCCTATATAAATTTAAACGTATATCCATGTTTCTACATCTCTAAAATATTATCTTCAAATATAGGCAGACAGCCTGGATTTTTCTACAGTGAGAAATATTTAGAAATTTTACATCTTTATCTACACCAAGAAGTAATTTTTATATAATATTTATTCACTCTGTTCTCTTTATGGTGCAGTGTATATATTTAGCTTCTCACAGATGCAGCCTCTCAGAACCTACCAGTTAGTCCATTTTCTTGTCTGAATAATGTAAAACAATTTGCAGTTGTTCTGTCATAAATTAAAGGTAAAACAGAATGAAAGCAATTATTTTTTGCAAGCAGATAAATAGAAGCAAAGATATATATTTGAATTATTTGGCCTTCTGCAACAAGTAAACTGTCTAAAAATGTGACTCAATTATTGGATAAAATGTTTTGATGCTTAAAAGGACAATCAATGCCTACAGAATTTCTTTAAATACTGAATAGCTTTAATGGAGGTTGGGAAAATGCTAACCTTGAAATCATTCACTACCTTTTTGCACGCCCAAATCCTTAATTCTCACAAGGGTAGCCAATCTGTCCATCAAGATCAATAGGAATAGCAGCCTAAGCAGTATCTCACAGGCAAACGACATCAGAAAAGGAGAAGGGAGCGATATTTATGTCCTTTTTTTGCAAATTATTTTTCAAGATGTCTGAATCTTCAACTTCAGTTTCTAGTCAACAGTGTTTATTAAAGAATAAACACAAAGCAGAGAATCTAACTCAGATCTTGCAAATGAGGAAGGAAAGAAATCTTGTTTACTTCAGAGAAGCAGACTATTTGGACCAAAACCAAAAAGACATTATAGAAACAATAAAAGACAGCACCAAACTGATTCTGACCATGAAAAATTGTCTAAACACAAGAGCTCATACATTTGGATCAACATGTTAAATTATAGGTAACATAGGTTTAAGTTTCCAGAGGTAACAAAATATCAGTGGGATATAGGTCTTTATCTTTTTCATTTATTTAAAGATACTTTCCTTAAGATATGGGTCAAGATTATTCCTACTAGACCACAAAGTCACATATCTAGCAGAAGAATAAACATGTGAATTCACTTGATCACATGGCAAGTAGCTTTACCTTCATCTATACAAATGAGCTGGGGTAATAACAACTAGAGAAAGGGATACTGTCATTCGCGATATATTTGAATACATGCTGTCAGAGAGTATTTGGAGACCATTTTCTCAGTATATGTAATCAGTATAAATGGCATGTAATGGCATCATTATTTTCCAAAGATGCACAACTGAATGTAATCAAGATAGTATTTAGCAGCAGAGTCATTATAACTGTCTGTGTCTAAGCTCCTAACCCACCTAGATGTTAGACAAAATATTTTTGTTTAGGACACTTAAATTGAGGGTTAATATGATATATTTAAGCTCACAGCAGGTAAAATACTGTTTACAAAGACAGCTATGATGGTCAAGCTAGCAGGCAGTAACTTGTTCTGAAGTCACAAGTGAACTGCATGTTCCACTTTTCTAAAGTTAGAGTCAAGTCTAAAATCACAGAATCCTACTCAGGCAATGTGCCTGGAGGCTGGTAGAAATCCTGCTACAGACTTCTCTGCATTCTTAAGTGTATAAATACACTCCAAAATCTGATTATAAGAGGCTGTTTTAAGCTGACTGTCCTCAAGTGAACTTACCTCGGTAAGTTTCTCAAACAACAGGACTAGTTATCTAGTTATTACTAGTTATATACTAGTATATAGTTATTTAGTTATATACTAGATATTATCCTGAAAAAAAGAATAACTGTGCTTTTCACTTGCAAAGCCGAACCTATATGAATCCTAAGAACTTTACAGACACTTTTTTTTTAATCATTATATCACCTTGATGCTGTACTTGCAAAGCGAAAACATGACGCTTCTTGTATGTGTCACTTTAACAATTTTAGAAAATCAGCCCCCAAACGCTCTTGTAGGCACAGTTTCACACCTTTGCCGTTATGCTAGTTGGATAGATTAGGGTAACTTTATTAAAAGGATCTTGGTTTGCTACATAGATACTTTGGGGCAGGCAATTAACACTCCACTTTGGAGATTAAAGGAAACTGAAGCACAAAGAAGCTTTCATAGTTACTTAAGAAATCTCAGGTTTAACCAGTAAAGCTCAATCTGACAAAAAAAATGGTTCAGAAGTCAACGCATCATGACAACGATTATTCAACAGAGCAAACTATAAGAAAGGCTAGTACAATTTCTCTTCATTCAAACAATTCACAAAACTCTGAGACGCTCGATCCCAAAGATCTTTTTTGCTACATCTATCAAGGAATCAAGCTCACAGCAGGAGCTTCCTATTCTTACATTGCTTACTCTGCCCAAAGCTTCATCTTTCTTCTCTTGGTCACCTTAAGGATAGTAGATGGCTCTGAGGTTCTTCTTTTTATGAGAACAACTGTCCTCCTGCTAACAGAGAGCCAGAAAGAATGAAGATCATCTGATTGCAAAAGGATCTACTTTTGCTGTTCTTAAGAGGCAAAAAAGTCTTATTCTAAACAGGGTATGAGACGAACTTGGTGCTCAGAGGAGATACAGATACAGGGTGGCAAGGGAAACAATAATACCTATGAGTAGAATCAGCAAAAACGCAGTAAGACATCCCAGGGCTTCACTAATCCATAGCATTCCTTACTGCAGGTTATTCTTTATGAGACCTTTGTATGTATGCCCATTTTTAATGAGACAGCTTAGAATAAAATTTCAAGATCTTAGAATTAATAAAAATAGAACTGGCAGGTACCTTGGTGTTCTAAATTCCTCCTTCTGCCCCCAAACAGCTTCAGATAGTTTAGGGAAAGGGGAATTCACCAGCACCATCCACTACCTATGAATATTCAGGGGGTAAGAGCATCTGAGTAACCTCAGGTCACCAGATTGTTTGATAGCTTCAAGTTTCAACTCCCCACTCAGTGAATGTAATGGAAGACATAGATTTTGATAGGATCACAGATTCACAGAATTCTGCAGAAATATCTGTTGTCAAAAAAATTCAAAAGAAACAATAAAAGTACCTTCAATGCCATCTGCTCCCTCACCCCCAAATCCAAACCACGATCAACTATACTTAACCATTTCTGGCAAAACTGTACATAAATGCTCCAGTTATGGAAATTCCATAATCTCTGTTGGAAATTCATTCTAGTACTTAAGTGTATTTATTATTAGAAAGTTTTCCCAATGTATCCTAACTTATCCTTATTACAATGCAAAATCTCTATACCCTGTATATTAGCTAAGGTGAACGAGAACAGTTGCTTCCAGTTACTTAACAGACTAATTGCATACGTACCTATTTTTAATATGTTTTTTTCAGATAATTCTTTTCCTTCTAAACTTTGTTTTCAAAATGTCTATTAGTTCTATATTTCGATTTAAAAATGGCTATTAATTTTAGGGATAGATTTTTCTCTTTCAACTAAAAATTTGATAGTCCTCCTTGTATTTAAACACCATCAAGTTGCACCCTAACAAGAAGAATCTTTATTAAAAATTTTTAAGCTATTAGCAAAAACATATTGAGTCTCCACAAGAAAAAGTTCAGAAAATTCTGAGAAAAACAGTGTTTATGCAAAAAAACTTTGCTGCACAATTCTCTTGATTGCGATTGGTACAATTATAGAAAAGAATATGCAAAGAACAACAGTAATAATTTTAGAGTATTAAAAAAGCTTTACAGTAAGAGGCTTAAAGAGTTCAACCTGTTTAGTTTATCAGAAAAGACTGACTGGTGCCCAGAACAGGATATATAAACCCATTTGCAGAAAGAAAACCCACAGTGTAAGATCTCTATAATGCAGAAAAAGAAAGAAGAGTGGTGAACGAAGTAAAGTTAAAATAAGTTCAGAGAGATAATTAGCCACAGTAAGAGTTTATCACTAGCAATGGCGGATTCCCGTCTGTCAAAACCTAAAAGTCTGTTGAGAGTCTATGATTCTGGCAACAAAATGGATGTATACAATTCTGGCAATTCATAGAGATAAAATAGGTGAAATTATATGCCAGCAGGTGACTTGAGAATCAGATACAGATTCTGGCTTAAAAATTGACGCTGTAGCGCTCTACCCAAACTACAGAAATGTTCTTTAAACCAAAACCAGTACAAACCTTTACTGGAGAAAAAAAAAAAAACAAAAAAAAACAAACAACAAAAAAACAAAACACAAATCAACAGGATTCATGGGCAAAATGGTTCACAGAGAAACATATTCCTGGTTCAAGCCTCCCACAACTCTGATTTGTCTTGAGGAAGAGCAGGGGAGGAGGCCGGCTGTAACTTAAGGTATTTGCCAACAGATATTCATGCTTTGAAAAATGTGCAAATAATAAGAGTAATGAAATAAAACCACGCTTTGTCCATGTTGAAGGACTTGTAATGCTGCTGTGTGAAGGAAGGAACCATGGCGTAAGTTTTTCATCTCTTGTTTGCTGTTCACAGAGCAACTGAGAAGTAAAACATGCAAACATCATAACCTTAGTCTGCAACATAAAGCCTTCTGGCAGAAGATCAAAGAAGATGGAACATAAAAGCTCCAGATAAGGCTTAAAACTATAAAGCTTGAACCAAAGGCATGAGAATTGACAAGTCTGTTTGTAGAAGAAATATCTTTAATAACAAGCATTGCCTCCATGGAAACAAGGCCTCAAGTCTGAGTTTGATCCAGGGAGTGACAAAGGACAGCAGATATATCAAGGTGCTGCAATTGTCGTTAGAATCTGAAATACCATAATCCTCAAAAGTACCAGTATATATATTTTTTTTAAAGAAAAAGAAATATTTTTATGTGCCTTCTATTCTAGTCTCTAAACAGCCTTGCAGGGAAATGAGGCAATTTGCTAATAACATAGGAAAGAAAGAAAATGTTAAAAGAAACCGTTATGTTTAATTTATGAAAGTGACTATTAAGAACACTGAAACTTCTAAAACCATTAGAGAACCAGGCATAGGCCAACACTTCAAAAAGAAAGGCTGCAGAAGAGGAGTCGTCTCCCACGCACCCAAATGCTCCAAAGCGATGGCCTCGTGAACAAGCCACGAGCTCGCCCAGCGCTGCCCTGCCGTGTGCCACCAAGAGCTGCCCCCCACAACACCCCCCAGACAACTCCGCTTTCTGGGCAGCAGGAGCAGCAGAGCTGCTCTGGTGGATTTACAGGGTGATGGCTGGGAAAAGGGCTCTGGTGCCTGAACTCTGGTTGTTGTACATACTATTTACTAAATTTCAGCATGATCATACCTTAAAACATTTTATTTTCTTAAAGGAGGTATATTTTTCCATACACATTAAAAAAATTGAGCAACACAGTTCTTCCAACAGCTTCCCACTCTAAAACAGGTAATAAATTCTTTCTGCTTCTTTATTCTTGTCCATCTTTTTTTCTGGTGTGGGTAATGTCGTTTAACCACTGTGATGATAATTTTATTTACTCTGGTGATAAAACCAGTACCCTTTCAATGCTGATGAATCAGGAAATTCTATAACCACTAAGCTAATAGGAAGAAGGAATTAGAAAAAAGCTCGACTAAAATCTTTTCTCACACTTTTAGTGCACGTACTCCAACCGTTAATTTATACTACCCTGATCCTGCAATTTTCCGTTACCCATAAGGCAGTGTGTGAATTAATCACTCCTAAAACAAATACCTTTTACTTTAAATTATGGAAATAAATCTTTAAAATTTCATGCCAATGTGAATTTAAATTAGAGAGTATTTATAGATGAAGCCTTAATGATTTTCTTTATTCACTCATTCAATTTGTTTTCAGGCAAAAATTCCCAGCTCGCTGCCTTCCCTTTCTCTAAGTATTCCCCCTGCAAGAGTAACAGCCCTGTGATTGTGACACTGCTGCGTGTTTCTAGGAGGCAAACGCAATACCCCAGACATCATGTTATGATTTTTCTGTATTATTAATCTGGAGAACTAATAGTAAAAGAGCAATTCTCTTTTTTAGCACAAAGAAAATAAAACTAAATTAGAAAGGCAAACAACAACAGATAAGCAGATTACAACTTTCACAGAAGACACACAGCCCAATCTTCTTACATGACCAAACTCCAGACGGATGAGTTCACTGTTGGAGGGGTTTAGGCAGAGGGAAGCAAGTAAGTCTTGCCCTGTGGCTGATATTTGATATTAGAGCTCCTCTCACCCCCTGCACAGTGCTGCTGTTCCCCTTCGAACCTTTGTGCTTGCTTGACCAAAGGAGCAAGTGGAGGCGGGGAAACAAGAATTCCCTGGAATACAGCAATTAACTTTGAACCACGAGCTTCAAGGCGGAACCCAGTTACACATTGTATTGAAGCTACACCACAAGGAAGGCTTTGTGAGACATGCATGATGTTTCATGCAAGGATAATATGAAACTACTGCTTCATTTTGCAAAATCAAACTTGGTCACCAAGCCTACTTAGTCCTGTCATCAAAGCGGTGGTGCAGCTCAGAGTCCACAGATCATCTGCTCTGTTTCTCATGAACAAAACCCACAATTATTACTTTCAGTCCCTTCCTCACAAAACTCAGTAGCAATATCTGTCTTGTATTGGACACCTATCTACTCTTTGGTATGTATCTTTTGTAAATCATGGACCAAAATGTATCAGTAACAGCTCTCATTATGCTAACACAAGACTTGAAAGTTTTTCCAGGGATTCAGCAAAAGACAAGTTTTACATCAGCAGTTTTTTCACGTATTATTTGAAGCATGCTCTGAAATCTGTGACAAGTGTTTGACTTGCATTTTGAAAGCAAAAGTGCTACAACAACGCATTTTCTAGTGCAAATTTCTCATACTCAATGAACCAGCAAAATGCCTTTTCTGGCAGTCTGCATACTTCGAAGATGAGCCGTACTTGGTAACAGGTGCCAACATAGCTTCCGCTATAAACTGCAATTAATTTAATTGAATAAGTCCTTATTGGCTAGGCCGACTATTTGAATGTGCTTCAAGGGCAAGAAAGTGATAGCAACTGTTTAAATCCACAGATTCAATAGAGAGATTGAAATGATGGCTCTAGAGAGTAACCTGCTCACCAGTCAGGATCATATTGGAAGGGAAAAAGAAAATAAATCTATATATGTAGTTTGTGTCCCATGCTGTGCAGCCACCTACTGCTAGTACACATTTAACATTTGGTCAGCCTGGTATAGATTGAGAGGTGGATCTGTTGAGTTCAAAACTCCCTACAAGCAAAAGAACACCAGCACCTGTTAGAGCAAGCTGACTATTTTAACAGAAAGAATGGTCCAGGAACATACAACTGCAAGGGAAAGATCTAGAAGAGCATTTGAAGGTGGAGGCTTTAACAAACAATACTGGTCACGAGTTTTCTCTCCAAACTTTGGGAAAAATGAGTGTCTGGATGATACAGTCAGTTCAGTTGTATTATATTGGCACTTGTCTGCATTTAATTTGCCAGCAATAAGTGGATAGCCCATTTCACATATACTGCCAGCAACCAAAAGAATCAACTGAGTAGATATTTTCTCTGTTAGGTACGGTGCTGCTACTGCATTGGCGCTTAACAATCTGTTGATCCTGTTAATGGAAGCTGGGATCATTTCATAGTAACGCAGTTTTGGCTTCTCACTAAACTTAAAAAAAGAGAAAAGTCTAACATCAATCATTCAACAAAATCACAGCTGATAGCTGGCCTGGAAAAGATAGATTTTTTTAACGGGCGAACCAGCTTTCTGTGATCACATATTTAATTTTATACATGGTTTAGAACAAAAATCCTGTTGAAAGTTCCACTTAGATAACGTCAGTCAAAAAGTTGAGGAGAGCGTTGATGACATTTCTAGGCAGACTTCACTGGCCTTTATCAAACACACTGTTTATAAACTGTTAAGTAATTTAAAACCATAAAATAAGAAAATGGAAATAAGAGGGTCTGCTTAAGACTTGCATGTGGTTCAGTGTGTCAGTAGCTGATAATCATGCCCAAATCCTCAAGAAAATGTCGTTTTATGCCTGGAGCTTGTGATTCAGTAGGTATACTCTTGAGAAGGTCCTCACCCCAAAGTGGCCACTCAGACACCATGGTGAAGGGCCAAGTGAAGAATTCCTTCATCTGTTTTCTGTCTCAGATTCCATCTTAAGAGTTTAGACAAACAAAATGAAAATTCAAGCCATAATAACCAGGTCTCACCAGTTTTTTTTTAGTGGCGTTCCCCAAATATAAGTGCTGTTTTCGCTAGCCATAGTTCCTCAAGTCTGCACACTGCAATAAGCGGTATGGGTAGGAGTTTCATAGGGAGACAGAAGATGAGGCTCTTTCAGACTGCTGGACATTTTGAACTTTTCAGTGAGCTCACCCGAGTTGCTCAGAGTGCTGCAAATAAAATGAGGGCAAAATCTGGCCTGATACAGACTAAAGCCCCTACACACAAGGGCTTGGCTTTAAATAAGGTAACGGATATATTTAAAATAAGTCTGAGGAGATATAAACTGCCTTCTGTAACCAGAGAGACAGGTAACACAAAGAGGACTAGATAATACAAATGAGGAGCAAAAAGCATATTAAATCATCAATTTCAAAAATACTAGCTTCCATTTTTACATTCAGCTTACTATTACTATTTTTTTCATTTTTTCTTTTGTCTCTTAATATGATAGTGATAAAAACTGAGAAGAGTTTGTGAAACTCTTATAGTGAGTTATTTTTGGCTCAGTACAAATTGAAATGGCTGTAGCACTTTATAACATCGTAAGAAAAAAACATGAATGACTCCCTTTGCTTTTCCTTTCATACCCAACATATTCTCTAGCTTAATTGCGATGTTTTATTTTAACACTCAGATCCAACACATCAAAAGAGAGACTTTGCTCTCCAGTGTACTGATATGGATGCTCCAATAAAAGTAATGCTGTTAGTCTGAATCTGCATCGCTATAACTAATCAAAGAACTTGGACCTAGTTTTTCTCATTGCACACTGTGTTGCATACATTCTGAAGCAAATACAACAGAAGATTGTGTAGATCTGTTGATTAATATAGTAGCCTTGGGAATTTCCCTTTGCATTGTCAAGGACAAGTAGTAATATGCTCCTCAGCTATAAATGAACATTGTTTCAGTGAACTTCAAAAGAGCTGGGATCGTTCACACAAACTGAGCATCTAGCAACAAGGAGCTAAGGACTGGATAGCGCAAGAGTCACACTCTGCTCCCTCTCTAAAAATTGTGAGCAATATGAATGAGATCAATAAATTGAGTCAAAACATGTCTAATCCCACAATGCAGCTTGCTGGAGAGAAATCTAAGCTAGTTTGCTAGTTCACATGATGAAACACTCGGGACGCTCAGCTTGACCAAGCCCAGGCATGGAAAACATCCACCAGTATTTTATCATTAAAGTGTATCCACATGTTCATACAGCTGTTTTGAAGACACATACTCCATCCCTATGGTATCAGGTTTCACCCAAATCTTAGCTCTTACTTTCCCATCCCAAGCGAAAAGCTCCATAAAATTAAAAAATTGCTTTGGGAAGTAATTCCATAATTGCATGGCATACCAGAGCCTACCACAGACTCCTGTGCTTTGAACACTATCACACATTTACTAGCAGGAGTTGTGCATGTCAAGTGGTGCAGGTGGAGATAATAAAAGGTTGCAAAGCTGTCAGAAGTGCCATTATTTCTTGTTGATTGGCCTGTTGTAGAGCTACTCTAATCCAGGTTTGTGAAGGGATGAGGAGAAATCAATCAGTTTCCTGCTGCTCTGGAGCTGACAGTTTTGATGCCCTGTCTGCTCTGCTAGTGTTAGTGTAAGATCCTCTGAGATCTGTACTGGTTCTGCTTCAAACCATGAATCAGTGTGGGAATGCAAAAGTTTTTGTCACCGTTTATTTGTTTAAATGCAATGCTGTCACATTAAAATTTAAGCTTCAACTCAACTCATTCCCCCAAGAATTCATGTGAGACACAACATATCCCATGTTAGGTGTATATATTCTCTGCCAGCCACAGTCTCCATGATCACAACTCCCATTGCTGCATGCCTGGATTACACTCTCTGGAAAGTAGTCACGAGGGGATGATAAAGGAGAAAACATGGGCTGTCATCTCAATTCACAGTAAATTGCAAGTTTCTCTCATTTCTTGAAAAATCAATAGAATAAAAACACCTATGACAGCAAATGGACAGACCTTCTCCTACAGTCAGAGCTGCAGGGGCCCTGACCAAGCTTATACACCACTGCCCCAGCGGAGCTCTCTAGGGAACAGGGGTCTATCCATGGGCATCCCATTACATTTTCATAACTTGCCCTGATAAATTTTGGCGAGCTCTCCATTTTTTTACTATTCACCAGACTCAGTTGTCACTTGGCAGAATTCTTTCTGAGCCTGCGAGGTCCCATGGATTTACGCGCCTGGGGATTCAGGGGCTGCCAGCTGCACCTAACATGCAGCAAACAAACAAAAGTTCTAAAACTATTCATTTCGTATTGTTTGCATTCCCACCTGATTAGAAAAAAAAAAACCCACATTACATCAAGATTAATGCTACTGCCAAAACCAAGAATAGAGCCCAGTTTAGGACCGAATTAGAAGTGTCTGAAAAGTGAGTTCATTGTAAAAGTGCACCGCAATGCAAATGGTTTCCTCACTCCTCTTTGTAGTGCAGCAAATAGCCAAAACACCTGTTCGCAGCAAATAGCCAAAGATAGTGGCTGTTCTGGCTGCTTTGCGCAGCTTCAAGCTGCCCTTCCTCACCTGCCTTCAAAGGCAGCAAAACACCCTGGTCCTTAACTGAACAGTTACTCTTTGAAGTGTTACCAGTTACACTGCCTAAATGTTCAACATAACCAACTGACATTTTTTTTAACATATCACTAAAAATAAGAACCCTTCCTTACCCAGTCTTAGATACAATTTTGGCTTTTATTAATGATATAGTGTTCTCATTCCTTTAATATCTTTTTCAAAATAATACCCATAAAGTTTTCCCTAGGAGATCATAGACAATAACTAACCAGAATCAACGCTTCAGATGAATCAGCATCTGCAGATCTTATCGGCGGGGTGGGGGAAGACTGGGGCAAGGCTAAATAACTAAATAAAACAGTAAACCAGACAACAAAAATTCAGAGGGGATGCCATCTGCAATATCAACTCTTATCCTTGTATCCAAGTGCCCAATGCTCAAGTAATTTCATGAACGATTAGAATCCAAACCTTTTGGAAAAGCAAACAACTAACACCCAAAACAACAGCACTGGACTACGGTTTCCAGTGACTTTGATCAAAACTGACAATGGATAAGCAATTAGAAAAAATAATAATGGTCTGTGCTTTTAGGTAACGCAGCTATGAAAGTGCTAAATGTAGAAATTTTTTCTCCCATACTATGAAATTTCATCAGCGCTCATTTATTTCCATTCAAAATGCCTAACCATTGGTGCATGTTTAAACACAAATATGTATCATCTAAGCGGTGAAAATATAATCCAGGCTGCCTGGACGAATTACTTGTTTTGATACAACATCAATTATGTTTTCCTATCTGGTCTGAAGGTTTCTTGGTACTGCCAGCTATTTACCCATATAAAATTTTGGAAAGTGACTTGACAACTATAAAAACGTTTATGCTGAAGAGCTACTTGCTGTGTTGTACTAGAAACAGATTTTTTTTAATGTGAGTTTTAACTGCACAATAAAAGCGTTGGAACCATCCGTCATATTTTGCTGTTGTTGTTTGCATTTACTATATAAACAGAATATTAAACTCAAGATATAATCAAAGACCCTTACTTTTTCATGAAGTTTCATAAGCAGTAAGAAAAAGGCATTCCATCTAACAGTGCAAATTACACAACTGTGTGAAGTAGTTCTCAACACAGCTTAAAAGTTGTGCCAGAAGTTTCATATCCATGGTGCATTTTGCCTGATAAGAGACAATTTTCACACCGAGGCAATTACACCTTCACCAGAGCAGGCGTTTCCCAGAGCTGGAGCAGAGGTGAGGGGCTCAGTGCCCCACGTCCACCCAAACAGCTTCTCCTCTGCCACAGGTATTAAGCGTTTCACTCCTTCCCGTGGCATCCACAGGGCAGCAAGCTTGTAATGCTTTCAAGACAGGATTAAAAAATGCACGAGGCTCCACATGATGACATGAGCTCTAGCAATTTTCCTTCCCAAACACATCAGTAAATAAAATTTCAGAATACAATTTGGGGCTAAAAAGAACATGATGCCAATGGCAGCATTAAATACAATGAATGGCATCACTCCTCATTTCAGTATTAATCACGATCTTCTATTCACACACACATCATAAGCTGGCAGCTTCAAGAAAGGCTACTTCAGGGATAGGCAAAGTACTTTCCCCAGAGAAATCACTCCTGCTTTTAAGTCTCAGCTTCACTTTCTGCAAAGTAGAGGCAATAACCTTTATCTGTTTTTTCCCCTGGACAGTTTGTGAGAAATTCGTCAACATTTGTACTTTTGAACTCATCAGTATCCTTTAAATACAAGTAACTTGATTCTAGTATGAGTGGTTTATCTATGTAATGCACAAGATTCATTGGCATTATAAGAGCCGTGACGGAGCACTGGAACAGGCTGCCCAGGGAGGTTGTGGAGTCTCCTTCTCTGGAGATATTCAAGACCCGCCTGGACAAGATCCTGTGCAGCCTACTGTAGGTGACCCTGCTTCGGCAGG
>Ga0065711_1027890_pt1 | contig 45224 bp, 19 predicted proteins | sample Hoacrofraction12_FD_59098 | JGI IMG/M metagenome (GOLD analysis project Ga0065711, IMG submission 59098) | Hoatzin crop microbial communities from Cojedes, Venezuela - Epithelial fraction 12 v2 (version 2) | ecosystem: Host-associated > Birds > Digestive system > Esophagus > Crop | place... | reverse complement strand
AAAAAAAAAAAAAAAAAAAAAAAAAAAAAATCTTTCCATTATATTGGCCTGAAGACACAAACATCTTTTTTTGCCTTCCTTACACCTCCTACTTGAGAAACTAAGACACAACACAACTCACTCTATTCATTCTAAAGATAAGAAGGAACGTTGTCCACTGTTCATCCTCCTCTGCTGCTACAGAAATCAACACAACTTTATAACTGGGTGTGACTCCACACAACTCATTCAAAAACCTATACTGACCATGCTGCTCTGCATGAAGGACGCCACGGCTGTCCTTTCAGTAGCACAGCTTCCCACATCTTTCTTTCAATGAAGCATCTTTTGAGAAAGGAAAAAGCAATGTTGTGAAAGCAACTCTCATTTACTACTTGCATTTACTGCTATTGCAGTGTCAATTTACAGGAGCAAACAGGAAAGTGTATTCTGTGTTCTGCTATGCGATTTCCAGCAGTAACGTGCTGTCATTCAGCAACTAAGAGAAGCTGATAAAATTCAGAAAAGGAAAAGCTCAATATCCTATAAAACGGCAAACAGTGCTGGACACAGTAAGACAGTTCCAACTACAGAGAGAGGACAGGAAATGTAGTGTTAGATTGTTACTCTTTTGCTTTTTAATCTCATTCCTACTAAGAGCCTTTATAGACTATCTATAGTTATAATTAAGCGTGTTTGGTGTGTCAATGTGCTCTACTATAATTCTACTAACAATTTAATTAATAAAAACTCTTTTTGCCATTAGGCTGTTAACATCTGAGATTGATAACAAAAGCACAGGATAATTAGATGGGGATATTTAAACCAAATGGAATTCATGCATTTATTACACACTTGGTTGCCCATCTAAAATTAGGTAACTAATCTGAATATGAATGATGAAAAATAACAATGATGAAAAAGACAATTAAAAAAGAATACAGAGATAAATGCAATGAGTTTTCTCTTTTTAGCCGCAAGTGCCATTTCTATTCCTGATTATAAAAGCAGCCTAATGTGATTTCCTATTTGGTTTATGACTGCAGGCTGGCAGGAAAGCACATCGTTAATTGATCAGCAGAAAATACTTCATTTCTTTTAGCTTATGTTTAGGCTTTGATCTTAATTTCTCTTGTGATTTCTGCCAGGATTGTTTGTCATACTTTAACAAAATCCATGAGCCACATAGGAGATGCTAAGTTTATATCTAGGCATTTGCTTATGAATAATCTTCCTATAGTCTAATTTACATAATTTTATTGTTTAGTGGATTCTTCCTATGCAGATATATTACTGCCAGTGCAACTGTACTTAAAGTGGTGTCAACGGAGGATGCTTCTGAGAGTTATAGTTTACATATAAAAATCTACTCTGAGCTAAAATATGACACATATCACAAAGCAATGCCTCAGAGGAAATTCAGCTCACAGAACGTCAGGAGAAAAATCAGTTTGGCTATATTAACCTATAGGAATGCAAAACACAAATAGAAGATAGAGATTTTTAGAGCTTAAGAATCTGTTGGTTTGTTTTGTTTATTTTCAAGGTAATAATGCATGTAGAATTCTGCCTTTCGGTTTGGAATACTTAAGAATTAAAATCTGAAACTGATAATTAATATTGTGTTTAGAAAGGTCAGTTTTCCATGTCAGACTGAACATACTGGGAAAAGGGATCATCAGGATTTTTTGAAAATAATTGAGCTATTTTATAGGGTTTTATCCATTCAAAAAACTTGCTAGTTTTCAGAGCTGCCAGCACAAAGATCACACCCGTTAATGAGATTATAAAATATTAAATATTATCAATGTCTCAAGAATACTTTCTGACCTCACTGCCCAACAGCATACCTGAGCAAGAACCTACAGATTGTTTATCTGTTACTACACGCGACCCCTTTCTGAATTACCTTCACGCCTCGCAAACTTTAAAAGTGTTTCTTCAGTACAAGGGAAACCGAGACCAAATACACAGGGCAACTAACTCCCACTGATTAAAATGCCAAAATCCTTTTGTGGATCTGGTTTAAGTGATTTGGGCCCTTTTAATTCTTGATCACCCCCCAAAGGTCTCTACACTCCGAGAAGCTGGTCCATGCTGATGCCAGGTCAGTGCTGGAAAGTGCCACTGCAGTGAAAGGAGTGGGCATTAATGAAGAGAAAAGATGCCCAGAAAGACTCCTTGAGAATGAACCAACCAACCAACCTCACCTCCCTCCCACATCTTAGCGAGGCTTCCAGAGTCACCAACACTTCTCAAGACTGGGAAACTGCATTATCAAAACCGGCACTGAGCCCAGGCAGCCAGACCCCAAGGAGAGGACAGTGAGCTCAGGGCCCTGAAGTTTTCTGTCATTGAGAAGGACTAAATAGAATGCTTGCTCTCGCTCAGCCTCGAGGGTGCAAAGTTAAATTCATGGGCTTTGATCTAACTCTGTATCTAGGCAAAGCAGAAAATAAGTGTGCTTTAATTTTGTTGCACATACAGGGAAAAATGAGAAAGCTGAAATAAATGTGACGTAAATAATTCAGATACGATTGCAATTTGCACATTTAGAATGTATAATTAAAATATTATGAAGATACAACTGTTTTCATTACAATCCTAGGCTACATTCACATGGCATAATATGGACAAGCCTCCTTCTTGCCCTGCTTCTGAACTACATCAGCGTGATGTCAAGCCTGAGTGAACTACTCTGACTTTTCAAGACAGTGTATTACTTCAAACTCGGCAAGCAAGTTTGCCAACTCTGAGATTTTAAATACAATTCCCACATCCTTTGCAAATAGCGTTCTCACTAGCAACACCTTTTTAAAGATGTTTTAAATGTAACCTAATGCCAAAGGTATGAAAAACATAGTACAAAGTTATTTAACAGAAAGAGTTTAGCATATTAAACATAAGAAAGTAAGTTCTGTAAAGAATGAAACTCACCACCCCATCCTTCTGAGGCCAGTTAATGGAATGTATCTGATTCTTTGAGGAGCAGGTAACTTTACGTAATGTGGCAGCACAACATATTAAGAAAAAGCTTCATTTTCTCACTGTTCCTGGTTGAAGTCCAATTTTTAAACTAGTATCGCACAATCCTGTTCCTTTGTATTTCCTAGTGCATGCATAGTTTTGTGATGTTTGTTTCCATGCTTTGGTGTATTCAATTTTTATTGACAAATATTTCCTCAGAAAGGATTCATTCTTCCTTTTCTTTGTACAAGGGAACCTCTTGGTAGGATATCCACATCGACAGAGGTTCTCGGTTTCGAGGACAGGAAGACAACAATTCATTTTGTTCAAAGAATTTTGACTCCTCATATCAAATAAAAACTTTGTTGGAAATAAACAAAAAAGTTAAGAAAACAATATTTTATAACACCTACTTGGGTCTCAAGAGATATCTCTCTATGCAATGACAACAAGACTGTATAGCAGCTTGATACAAAACAACCATATGTCTCCTCAGTTCATCTAATAGTACAACAGATATCCAGACAACTGAAGGCTAAATTTTGTGCAATCACTTTCTCACAAACACCTACTTTAAACTCCCAATGGGAAAAAAAAAAAAAAAGAAAAGCAAGCATTTATGGATAAACTGTGAAATATTTTTATATTAGAGCAAAATATTCCTAGCTCACATGGACTGCAAAACATCCTCACAATAAATGTTTGCGTGCTGACCCACCTCCTTACCTATTGGTATTTTGGCAGTTCTGCTTAGGGCAAGGAGTCAAGTGAAAAGCTCATACTGATTTCAGTCATGTATTCGCTGGAAAGCATAACATGGGAAAGCCTCAGGCCAGAAAGATTAAAATGAAATAGCCAGGGGAAAATTCTCAAGTATTTAATGGCACAAAGGAACTGACAGTTTCTAGGTAGTTAGACACACGTGCATGCCACAGCAGGGTAAACTACACTGCAGATTTACAGATTTCTGAATATACTGCTCAGCCACTGGTACTGTAATAATTAGGACAGAGAAGTTCCCCTGAGTCTTTTAAAAAAATGCAGGACTGAGGTCTGTGCGCAGACACATGAATGCCTTTTTCTGCTCCTGTAAAACCTGCATGTATAAAACAAAATCCTGACAACAGGCTTAAATTGTCAAAGTCTAAAAGGTTTGAATATCAAAATAACTTTCAGGGAGCTATGACACAGACTACTTCTCAAGAGTGAACTGAGTTGCAGTTTTAGCAACTGACCGGAAAACCATTTAAAACTAAAAACTAAAATGCAAGCAAGGCATAACCTCCCTCAGCATGGCAGCGCATCTGGGCACAATTTTAATAAGCAAATGAACAACCTCATACACATCTACTTCTACTCCTGCTCCCACTATCACACTGGTTCACCTCAGCTAGTGAAAAATGTTTTTGTCATTCTCAGCAACCAAGGCTTAATGTAGCTGCACAAAACCCAGTTATGTTCATTCTGCTTCACCGAGCTCCCCCACCAGCCAGATAAAACGACAAAATGAAGCCATTGCAACTCTCCAGTGTTCGCTTTTATGTACGAGTTACACTGATACTAGAAGCAAAGATCCAAGCAAATGCAATTAGTCAGATGTTAAGGCTACACTAATATTTAGGTTCAGTTTCCCAGTATGGCCTCAGGAAGAGAGCTTTAGTTCTGGGAGGATTTTTGGAAGCAATCTGGTACGCTCTTACTCTAATTTTAAAAATGCATCAAAGCAGAGCATATAATCTAAGCATTACTACCACTGTAAAACATATGTTATAGTTTCTTTTTCTCTCCTCTTATCATATCAATGCTCTGGTTAAGTTATGAAATTCACTATTATTTTTGTTGATATTCTTATTATTAGAATTAGCTTTAAAACAAAGCTTGAAATGTCTCATTTTACCAATGAATTTGCTTTTTTCTGTATTTTAAAGTATGCCAGAATTTTCTTCTTAGTGCTCCAAATTAAGCATAATATTTTATCATTTTTAAAATAATGTTTACTATATAGAATCATAGGATGCTTTGGGTTGGAAGGGACCTTTAGAGGTCATCTAGCCCAACCCCCCTGCAGCAAGCAGGGACAGCTTCAACTGGTTGCCCTTCTGGGCTGCAAGCACACATTGCCGGGTCATGTCCAGCTTTTCATCCCCCAGTACCCCCAAGTCCTTCTCGGCAGGCCTGCTCTCAAGCCCTTCATCCCTCAGCCTGTATTGATAGTGGGGGTTGCCCAAACCCAGGTGCAGGACCTTGCACCTGGCCTTCTTGAACCTCATGAGGTTCACACAGGCCCACTTCTCAAGCTTGTCCAAGTCCCTCTGGGTGGCATCCTGACCCTTTTGGTGTGTCAGCTGCACCACTCAGCTTGGTGTCACCTGCAAACTTGCTGAGGCTGCACTCCATCTTGCTAAGTCATTGATGAAAAAATTAAACAGCACTGGTCCCAGTACAGACCCCTGAGGGACACCACTTGTCACTGGCGTCCATCTGGACATTGAGCTGTTGACCACTACCCTCTGTCAGCGACTTTCCAACCAATTCCTTAGCCACCGAACAGACCACCCATCAAATCCCTACCTCTCCAATTTAGAGAGAAGGACCTTGTCGGGGACTGTGTCGAAGGCTTTACTCCAGATAGATCACATCCATAGCTCTTCCCTTCTCCACTGATGCAGTCACTCCATCACAGAAGGCCACAAGGTTTGTCAGGCAGGACTTGCCCTTGGTGAAGCCACGTGCTGCCTGTCTCAAATCACCTCCCTGTCCTCCATGTGCCTCAGCATAGCTTCTAGGAGGATCTGGAGGATATTTTTTGCCTAGTCCTTAACCCTCATTTCAAAAATAATTTCAAATGAAAAATTCAAGTTAGGTAAAATTATCCGGCTATTAAAGAATTAGGAAATTACAGAAACTGTCTCTCTGTTTTGGATTTCACGTGAGTGCATAGAATCTCTGTCCTACAAGCAATGTGCTTTGATAGAATGATAATGCAAAATCGTCATATGGGTTTCTAGTCTAAAGCTGTAACAGCCTGAAGATGATTAATTTTTCTAAGTTACATTAAACTGGATGAAATTTACAGCAGTTAAAGGCTTGGTTTCCAAGCCTTCCAAAAAAACTAAATAATCTCTTTGAAAAAGCTGAAAGTAAAAGTTGACAGCTGTCAGTCTTCTTTGGTTTTTTTTTCCCCAGTTTTCTGAGGTTCATGAATGCTTATAAGATATGGTAAATTGTTTCTGCATAATGCAGAAATGAATATAGAAACTTGATGTAGCTTCATCACACATACAGTGAAGTACACACATACAGTACAGTACATTTATGTTACATCGTACTCTTGGATAAAATACCGCTGAAGGAAATTAGAGATTAAAGATAATCCACTCCAAAACTAAATACGTTACTAAACAACAAAAATACAATAGGAAAAAAGCACACAAAGATGATTTCCCAGCCTTTATTTCCTAAACTGAGACTGGTTTTCTATTCCAATGTGCTACTCGCTCAGTTAACAGATCCCACCGTCATCTCCTACCTCCCACCCAAAACCTGTAATCCACTTTTTTTTTTCCTGCTATCATGTAGACTCCCATGACTACAACATATTATAACTACAGCACCCATTAGAGGCAGGGACACATTCATTCTTCCTAGAACAAGCACGTCTTTTGACAGCACTGAATGCTTATGAATTATGACTTCTAAATCCAGTAAATAAATTTAAGAAAATTCTAGTCTGCTTTCTGCTAAAAAAGCATCCAAACAGATCTGCAACAAAAATGTGATTTTTAAATTTTTTTTTAACAACGTTTCTTTAATATAGTACAACACAAATGCAGTCTGTCAAGTCTCAAGACACTTCCCAATTTTCAACAAAAGCTGGCAAAACTCTATCTAGCTAGATACGACAGAGAAAACAGATTTTTCAACGATTACCTTGTGTCTTAACAATGAAGCTGAATCTCAAAAGAAAGAACAAAGCAAGTTCAAGAACACAGTAGCTATTAGAACTGAGATTCACAGGACTCTTGAATTCAGGGTTACAAATTGGCAAGTCTCCCTTCAGGGCAAAAGGAATTCACTCAAAGACAATATTCCAATCTGTCTTTTGTTACAGGAGCTGACTGCTTACAGAATAGTGTTAAAATTCACGTGCTACATAAAAAAGAGAGCTCCAATAACAGAAGCAGTGTACCAAAAACATGCAGAAACTAATACAATTTCTATAGCAATACCAGTGTGAAGAGCAGCAGAGGTATATTTTTCTGTGCCTGGTCTATACACATGTCCACAACAAACTGCAATATTATCTCCAACATCTATAATCGAAATTTCTTGAGAGGGACGTCTTTTTGTTTCAACATTCCTTGAAGAATCAGAATAACAGAAAAGCTGAAATTTTATTCTGCACATATTTGGGACATGAAGGTTGACAGTAAAACAGACAACAGATACAGAGAAATTACAAGGGGAAACAGTCACTAGTCCCAAATATGCCAAGGTCGGTCTGTCTGTCCCTCTAACACAGAGCAAGTCCATATAAGGCTGGGACTTGGAAGGGCAAAATTTCATATCGTCCTTGTAACTCCAAATATTTTACAAGCTGATATGCAGAGGAGTTTCTTCATGTAATAACAAAATGGTTCTTTCTCTGAAAAAGTAGCACTGGACATACTAGTAAGGTACCTCACCCATGAACATCTGTGCTACTGTTCCCAGGTCTTGGCCATGGAAAAGCAGGTGCTGTAGCCCCAAGACTTCCATACTGTGTCATTACACAGTAGCAAATACAGTAGTAATAGATAGGGATACAAAGCATTGGGATTTGTGTTCACTTTTGTAATTTCTCAGAGCTGTCCAGAGCAAGCATCCCATACAGAGCAGGACTCTTCCTTCTCATGTTCCAGTGTGTGCCCTAAAAATTCTTCCCTCTCAATGGGACATAGTGTGGAGTGATAACCGAAAACTTTGGTTCCTTCCAGCTGTTTTTTGCTACATAAATGAGAAGTATATATACATGACGGAAAGTATGAAATGTTTTCACTTCAGTATTTGACCGCATATCTAACATGAACGGTAAAGCAGTAGATATACCAACTATTTATACCGCATATACCTGCCAAGAAATACATCAAATACTTTTACCGCAGAGCAGTAGCACATGACACCACTTTCAGATTCCTTGTTCTACACTACAGCAAGCAGCACTAAACAGAAGAAACATTGACGGCATGGCAGTTCCAGCCACCCCTCACAGATCTGTGTGGCCCAGAGGTGCTCATAAGGCTGTTGGAAAACCATTCATTTCTATGTTCACCTAACGCCATGCATAGTAACGTCCCGGCTTGTGACTGAAACCTTTAGGTCCAGCTGAAATCCAACTAACCACCACCACCACCACCACCTGCACACTTGCTTAATTATACTAAGCTAGAATTAGGCAGAAAAGTAGCTGGAGAATTACTACTGTACCAAGCTCTTAAGATGCTTAGGCTGTTGAGTTTTTTTTTTAATCTTCTTGCTGCCATGAAAGCTTCTCTTTGTTTAATGAAAGTTGATCATTTTGGTAATTAAAACCAAGTAGGTGCCCTGCAATTCTTGAAGACACTGCACAAAGCCAAAAGTTAAATGCTGTCTTCAGATAAGAACTTGAAGAGAAATCGTAGCCTCTGAGAAGGTGTAAAGACACACACACACTAATCTTACCAGCTGGAAAGGTTAAATTCCTTTTTAAAAACTAGGGTAATACCCCTTGGAAATGGAAGTGTTTACACATACACCCTACTTTTTGATGAATCCTACATAAAAGGAGATTCAAAACTAAAAAATGCATTCAGCATTTTTTCTTTATACTAACAAACTTCCAATGAAAAAAAAATACGTTTTTTTTTTTAAAAAAAAAAAAAACACAACTCAGGTCAAGGGGTTTTGCAGGCAGATTCCTTTTCTTGTGGTCATAGTTTTAAAATCATAGAAGTTTAACAAAGTGAAATTACTCAGTTTCCACACATCTGTGTATCTAAAACACTGGTCCTCAAAAGGTATTCATTCATCACTTACAACAACTCTTCCCCAGCCACACTCACAATACGGGACCATTTCCAATCAGGGCTTACTCTAGGAGTAGCAGAGTTAGTTTGTCCTACAGCACATGTTTGCATGCTTCAGATAACAGACTCAGCTGCGCAAATCCAACAGATGTAGGGAAATAGGGAAAGGATGCTTGCACTTCACAACTAGGTTTATACATCTCCAGAGCAGAACAACTGCAGTCTCCTCCAGAATCTGCAGTACGGCCCCTTTGCTGGACAGTCACCATATGGCAGCATCTCTCACTGACATTTCACCGCAAGCTTGTACCTTCCCTTGGATCCACACAACTAAAGTCAGGTGAAGTTTCTAGAGTTTCCTATTATAACAAAATCCTGATAGCTCCACATAGAGGGAAGCAGAGAAAAAAAAAAAAAAGGAAAAATGTATACAATGAATACAAATCTAATTACTGCATTGTATAATCTAACCCATGCATCGGAAATAGCTGCAAAAGAAACTAAAGGGAATAAATCAGTTGAAAATTAAGTATTTTGAGCCAATTTTCTCAGAATTTCTCTTGTAATTATTATTATTGGTATTTGTTCAGCGTGTTCTCACAACTAAATGTCACAGCCTAATATTTTTAGCAAACAGGAAATAACATTCACAAGGTAAGACACACAGATAAGGGCATTTACTGTGCTGTTACTTCAGCAGCAGCAGCCATTTTTTTTATGAAGTAAGCAAAGATCAGCTCGAGTAGGAAGAAGTCTCAACGCTTTATAAAGCAATAAACCCTTTCTCCTTCCTCTGCTTTCCCCGCACCAGTCTTTCATCCTATTGATAAAACATGTAAAAGAAGATCTGGGTGGAGTTTTTTGCCAGTTCTGAAAAGTTCTGAGAGAAACTGCACATGCTGATCCCATTCAGAGCAGCGTGCTCGTGTGATTCCCATGCTTTTCAACACACAGCAGCATTAAATGAGCCGAGATAGACCGGAGACTCCTTCTCCGTATCCTGGAATGTGTCAACGCGGCACGCTTCAGAGCAGAAGGACAGCCAGCTGAGGAGAATTACTGTCAGATCACATACAGGAGACTCAGAGGACCAGGCGAGGATCCAAGGCCCTTCGCCAGGCTGAGCCGCGTCCTGGTGGCGAGCAGCTTCATGGTGGCCAGAGGACCACACCAGAGCAAGACACTACTCAGTGGGAACAAATAAAAACCAAACAAACAGGAAAAAAGTCTGATTGTCTCATTCTTCAAAATAGCCTGGAAAGTAAATTGCAGTAGGTCACGTCTTCTTGTTTATAGTTAAAAGCACCAGCAGGTAATCATATAAAAAGCAGTTAGGCCATCTATTCTAGTCAGAAGTGCATGAACGATTTATTTCTCTCTTTAATCTGATTCTGTACACACTGTCTGAAGTGTCACTGTGCCAAATGAAATTTAAGTGGCATTAACATTCTAAGTTTGCATATTTATATTTGGGGCTTGGCAACAGGAACATGCTTTACCAGAGTATTCATTCTAATGACAAATAAAGTATGAATACAATTTGCACACACAAGCCTGAGGTAGATTCAGGCTATTTACTAATCTTGTAGCTCAGGAACACGAGGCTCAGAAGAATGTGGGTATGCACCTACGCTGTGAGCAGCTCTGCTCCACAGCAGCTTCTGACCCTGACAGCCCTCACTCTGCCCATGGCCCGGGACCCCATGTCAGCCCTCCCGGGCTGTCGGTCCCTGCCTCACCGACACCCCAGCAGGGATGGCCTCCATCTCCCCGCAGCCCTGCCCTGCCACGGGCTCCAGCCATGGGCCCACGTCTCGGCCCAGATGGCCAAGGCAGGCCTAAGGTGAGACGAAGCCAAAGGATGTGAAGGCTCCAGCAGCCAACCGCAGGAGGAGGCTGAGCTCGGCGAGTTTCGCAGGCTCTCCTGATAATGCAAGGGCTGGTGCAGACATAGTATTCACAGAGCATCATCCCTCCGAAGGGATATTCACATAGCCCTGACACAGACCTGTCCCCGCAGCGTGCCCAGCCATCCTGGGGCTGTGCCTGATCTCCCTGCCCCTCACTGGGCCTGATCCTGACCCCCAGCCAGGCCAAAGCCCAGCCCCAGCCCATCTACTTCCCCAGCTTTCAAATCTGCCCTTCAAGAATCCTTCTTGCTCTGCACTGTCCCGATGAGACCCCCTTTTCCTGGGATTTAGCTAACCTCCTCTTCACCCAGTCCACGGTTTCACACAACGCTTGTGAATCCCACATCAAGTGTGGGTTGCTGCTAAGTGGCACGGTCACGGACCAGCGACAGATCAAACCGTGCCCAGAGAGCTGCTGGCTGCCCTGCTCAAAGCTAACAGCCGCTCACTGAAGGCACAACTTCAAAAGAAACCGCGCTGTCAAAGGCACAAATGCTGTCTTCATTTCCAAGCTATCGCAGGAACGCCACTTCATTTGAGAAGGAAGCAGGGTTTGCCCATTATGAATTTGGACACAGAATGGCTAAAAATTGCCATCTAAACCAGAGCAGCTCTGAACGACCCGACTTCAGACACCCACTCACAGCTCCAAAGCAAAATGTTACAAAAAGGCTTTGGAAGAAGAGCTGCTGGAGAGCAGCGTTACAGATTAAGGAACTGGTGGCAGACCCAGTTTAGGTTTGGCTGGTTCCTTATAACTTTTAGAGCAGACCTCAACCATTTGTTAAGTTGCAAAAATACCTAATTCTGTCTAAAGACACAGAACATGATCAAACAGGGAGCAAAAGGAAAAAAAAGAAGTTGTTTTAAGAGAAAAGAAATCTGCTTAACGTGGATGACTTTTTTTTTTATTATTTTTTGGTGTAAGATGTCTTTTAGTTCAGGAAATACAGCATACAAACCAGATGTTACAAAGTGATCTTCACTGATGAAGATTACCGAGTAAGTAAAAAGGCTTATTTTAGTGCCTTGCAAAGCAAGCTGTGAAGCGGTAACGAGACAACAGTGGCCCACGGACAGAGGTTACTTATTTAGCAGAGTCTTATACTATCTACCTTTCACAAGCAGGAAGCCCGTTCTGTTGGCAACAGCAGTTCCACAAATAGACACAAGCTTCTTGCCTCTTTCGACCTTGTTTTCACAATGTGGTTTAATACAGCTACCACCTGAGAAAAGATATCCAGTGCTCACAGCCACTAGCAAAATGCCACAAACACAGAGGACTTTGCTTCAAGCAATGCTAAAGAAAATAAAAGTTTATGCACCCCACAGCATATTTTTCCCTAAACTTGTCACGGAGGTTCTACAGCACACATTTCTAAGCATCAGCCACAAAAAAAATAAATCAGAAGCTTTGTTAATCTGAAGAGTCTCCAAGATCATCCTTTCAGATTCAAGTTGTTCACATAGATCTAAGTTTTTAATTTTTTTTATTCTCTTTTTAAATTATCCTGAATAAATGAAATATGCCTACAACACAATGAGCACATCGAGTTGTAGTTTTAGTTCATTCCAGTAGCAGAGAAGTCTGAACGTGGTATTTTCAATGTTACCTCTAAGTCTTTCCAATTCTTCTATTACCTTAAAATACTTTTCTGAGATTGAAATATTTTCTCTCATCTGTCAAAATATTGCCAGCAGAATAAAGCTGGTAGTAATTTGTCAAAATATTTAATTGCAAATACGATCTTAAAACCAAGCCCAGCTTCTTGAGCTACTTAAAATAGGCTGTCAAAGAGAAAAATTGTTTTCAGAAGAGTTTGAAGGATTTTGCTATATTCATGTTAAAAACGTTTAAGCACAAGACTAACACAAGTAGTAAAATATATAGACAATGAAAACTGAGTTTCATTTTTATGCCTACGGCTACAGTTTACCACACATAACTTAGATAATGAAAATTACAATAGGTGCTTCAGGGAAACTATATATACCACTAGGCAGGCCTCTTCGTTTCATTTACAACTCCTTAGGAAAAAAATACAAACAACAACAGGAAACAACAAAAACCACAAAAAACCCCAACAAAACAAACAAAAAGCCCCAGGAAACAAACCACGCAAAAACACTTCTCCATTAAGAGTTTCAACAGCTATCCACTAGGAAAAAGCAAAAATCAGAAATACACTGTTTCATCACTGTACTTTCATGCTTTTGATACGCATATTTTACAAACATAAAACTCTTAAAGAATATTCAGACTCAGACTACAAAGTTAAGCACTCTGAAATTACAAAACTTTGGATTACGATTGTCTTTGACATTTGAATTTGGCTGCATTTTTTACATGTATTATGGCAAAAATTTTCATTAAGTATTCATATGCTACTTAGGATCCTTATATCAGGGATTAATGTTACTCATTTAACAAAATGCTTTTACGACTGCTTTGTCCCCCCATTCAGTCATTAAGGTTCCAAACTCAGTTTATGGAACATTAGCTACAGACTCCTTTGGAAATAAAATTATTCACTTCTTCAGTGACCTCCCTAAAATGTTCAAGAAAATCACTTTGAAACACATTTTACCTTTTCAACATCCCTCCAGTACAAGAGAATCCTCTACGCTACAGATGTTGAGTGGAATCACCAGCTTACTTTGCAGACCAGTTTTCTTCCAGTCTGGCCTTTCTCAAGTGAGGTCTCCTAGCCCCAGTTTCACCACACTGCTCCCATGTGCCAAGATCCATGTCTACCCAGCACCTCTACCAGTCCAGCTCCCAAACCTAACACCCCTGATAACCTGTTTGGTATTGCTTCAGCTCCCTGTGGATGCTCTCTTACCATGTCTAGTTAATAGACCATGTCTTTACTTGCCACTCTTTCAACTAAAATTTTACTCAGCCTAGACTATTGCTTCTCCAAATAGCAAGTCATTTCTGAGCTGAGAAAATACTGCCCGTTACAAAAAAAGGAAACAAGAGCCCCAAAATCAGGACATGTCTCATCACCATGACACTGCCTCACGAACTCTCGGTTGGACCCGGGCCTCGCCTTGGAGCCTGCCCAGCTTGCCTAAGGCAGGCACTGTGTGGACCCTGCGGTTCTGCAGGAACTTTCCCACTTCTCCACAACACTGCAGGATTGGGAGTTATTCCACGCAATTTAAAGGAGTCTCTAGGGCCTTTCCAAGCTATAGAAACCTCCCCAGTTTATTTCATGTATCTTGTGTAAAAGTCCTGTATTGGATCCTCTTCAAAGGCTTTTCCATCTGCATGCCTCATCTGAGTTCACCTCAGAACTAAAGCGGAGCTTCAAAAACTCCTTGAAGAACTGCTTTTATGCTTTGTAAAAGTTAAAGAAATCCTCAGCTATTCCTTTAAGTTTGGGTCTTGTAAAAGCTTCTACCACGTATCAAGAGGGGCAGGGCAGGATAGATGTAAATGTCATCCCCTGAACCTCCACGTAGAGGGCTCCCAGCCATTTCATACAACATGAGATTTTCCATATAATCTTTTTCTCCTTTTTAAAAGCACAGGTCTTTTTAACTTTCCCTGTATTTTTCTGCTCAAGTTACAGACTCAGATTGTGTAGCAAGCTCCTATGAAAGCACCTGAAGGGTACAGAAGCACCTGCCAACAAAAAAGGCTGGACTCTCAGGTTTGGCTTTAAGAAACACTAGTGAGAAGAAATCATCTTTTAATGACACTATCAAAAAATGCTCCTGGGATGGTACAACTTATGCACTACCATTCTTCAGAAGCACTTATAATGGTGTGTGACTTCACATGCACTGTTCTATAAACAATGTTTTCATTTCCAATAACTGTAGAAAGACAGAATCTGTAGCGCGTACCATAAGGTCCACGGAGGCAGGCTTTGACCTTCAAGCTATAGAAGCGATACTTCAGATGAGCCTTATCCCAACATATCGCTATAATAGACAGTACAACTGAAACTTGTCTCATACAGCAGATTTTGAAAGGCACAATTAATAAAGCTAATCTGTTTTTGCAGCTTCCAACAAATACCGTTTTCCTGTTAAACCCAGTCATTCTTAAACACTGATTTCTGAGAATCGTATTTGAGAGAGAAAGAGAAACAGGAAATGTAACTGACTAAATCAAAAAGCTTAATTTCCCTGAAAGTGGTCATATTTTTAAGCTCTTGCAAAAGCTGCTTATAGCTATATATTCCATTTAAATAAAATAAGTTTTTAAAAAGCAGGTACGGAGACAAAAACAACATACAGGCCAGCATGCTTGTGTCTCAGCTCTATTTTCAGAAAGATCTGCTTATGTAGATATTTAAATGTTTTCCAAAATCCCATCAAATGAACTCCTCTCAAAAAGGAGCCATACATCTGAACAGTGAAATGCCTAATTCAGCTTAAGGTGCTGCTGGCCTTCCTTGCTGCAAGGGCACATTGCTGGCTGCTGTTCAGCTTGTTCACCAGAATCCCCAGGTCCTTTTCTGCAAAGCTGCTCTCCAGCCAGTTAGCCTGCAACCAGTATTGGTGCATGTGGGTATTCCTCCCCAGGCTGGATTTCAAAAAAGAGCAATGCCAAGTCCTGCATGAGATTCCTGTTGGTCCATTTCTCCCACCTGTCAAGGTCCTTAATGAATCTTTTAAGCAGTACTGGCACCAGTTATCAGCCCCTGTGACACTCTACTTACTTAACTGGCCTCCAGCTGGACCTTGGGCTGCTGATTAGAAGCCTTTGAGCCTGGCAGCTCAGACAGTTTTCAGTCCACCTTCCTGCTAACTTATCTACCCATACTTCTTCAGTTCATCCATGAGAATGTTATAGCAGACAGTACTGAAAGCCCTAATGAAGATAAAAAAACATCCACTGCTCTCCACTTATCCATTTCTGCTAGTCGTTTCATTGCGGAATGCTGGTCATGAAGGTTGGTCAAGCATTACTTTCCTTAATAAATCCATGCTGACTAATCCCAATCACGTTCTTTTCCTTCATATGTTTAAGAGTGTCTTCCAGGATTATTTGCTCCATCACCTTCCCAGGGATCAAGTGAAGATGACGAGGCTGTAGTCTCTCCTTGCTCTTCATGAAGACAGGAATGACATTTGCTTTCTCCCAGTCCTCAGGAACCTCTTCCAAATACCTCAACCTTTCGAGGATGACCCAGAGTGGCCTTCACAATGACACTGGTCAGCCCCCTTAACACTCGTCGGTACATCCCTTCAGCTCCCACGGACTTGTATATGTCCAGCTTCTTCAGGTTCCCTGATCCTCCTCTTCTGAGGGTCAGTCTTCAGTGCTCCAGACCTTCCTACTGGTCCCACGGGCCTGGAATTCCTATTGGCCTTACCAATAAAGACAGAGGTGAAGAAGATATTGAGTACCTCAGCCTTTTCCACGTTTCCTGTCACCAGACTCCCTGCGCCATTATTCATCATCAGGCTCACATTTTCCCTAGTCTTCCTTTTGCGGCTGATACACCTGCAGAAGCCCTTCTCATTGCTTTTGTTCTTCACATCCCTTGCCAGATTCAACTCCAAGCGAGCTTTGGCTTTCCTAACCCAGTATCTCCCTATTCCTCTAAAGTCATCTGTCCCTGCTTCAACCTCATATATGCTTCCTTCTTACGTCTGATTTTTGTTAGGAGCTCCCTTGTCATCCACGCAGGCCCCCGAGCATTTAAATGTTCAGACACCAGGGCGGATTGTTGCTGAGGTTGGAGGAGGAGATCCTTAATAAAATCAACCAGCTTTTCTTGACCCCTCTTCTCTCCAGGACAGTATCTATTTTAATTGGGGTGTAGCTTGGTATCAGCGCTGTGCCTGCGCACACCCAGTGCACATAAATCATTAATGCCCTGGGTGTCCCAGAACTCCCTAGGTACTTCTCTACAGAGGTGAGATAAAAGGACATATTTGCAACTGTAGTTGCAAATACTTAAGTATTTGACTAATTGCTGAAGGAGCTTGCCAGGTGGGAATTCTGGATGGTTCTAATGATTCCCCCAGGCAGCTCCTGCTGTGCCTTGACAGTCATCTGCTTCAGTGTTCTGATTAACATTTTGAATGGAGTCTCTGGTCACTCCAGAGAGACACTCCGGCAGTTTCTGCAGCAGAATTAACCAGACTGTACATAGATTAGACACTTGCAAATAGTAAACTGTTCCTATGGATGCAGAAATGGTCACATACAAGAGTCTTTGTAGTTAAGATTATTTAGAGATGATTTGTACATAGTTGAAGATATTCTAGAGCAATCAATCATGCACATGCTTCAGAGATCCCATAGGGCCTGAAGTCAGCTGGGTTATAAGAATTCAGTGGAACCGTGTTTTGGGGAGTCTCAGGCAATCCAGCTGAAGACACTGCTGCAAAGACCCACCATCCAGATGAGCAACTGATTACTTTGTTCAAGAGATTTGATTGTTGCGGGAGTCTGTGCAATGTACTTCTACTACGGGATACTCCAATACTGCATCTGTTTCTTTTCACTGTGCGAGTCCATGACTTGAAAAGCCATCATCAGTCACAGACATTTCATAATTTATGATTTTTGTTTATTTACCACTATCACTACTTTGCAGGCACCTGAAATGTCAACGTGGAAAACTAAATACAGCCACTTGATATAGGAACTGTTATTGCTAGAGTATGCTACAGGTGCAGTCAGTAAGCCAGATGAAAGAATTAACGTGATCAAAATTTGCATATATAATGAATTGCATTCCTCCTCCTAAAGTAATGTTTTTCTCCGCATTACGCACTTATACTACTATGCTATTATGATGATCTGAAAAATGAATCTGACAACATATGCATACAAAGTACTTTAAGCATACACTTACAAGGCATACGCTTACAATCAAATGCTTCAAATCCCATTTTGCATTGAAGTGACATAAGCAGATCATTGCCTTTATAAAAAAAACCTCACAGATAGCCACCATTTTGGCATCTGGGTTGAGACAGGAATAACAACTTGATAGATGTGTGACTACATGAAGAAAATAACTAATTAGAACACTGTAATCATTACACAAATATGTACATAAAACATATATAGTTCTGCAAATAATGTCCTTTTCTTTTACGAATGCATCTTTTCAGCCTTTTCCTTTCTCTACTCTTGACAATGCTGACACAAAAAAAAGTGCTGTAAAATAATTCTGTAAACATTCCACATGTACTTTTTAAAGATAGTACATAGACAGATTTCAACATGGGTTGCCATAGGTGGTTGTTTAGACTTTCCCAGGTGGTTTATTTCACTTTCAGTAAGTTTTAAGTCATTGCAAAGCCCTCCATACAAAGTTCAGGTCTCCATTTCTGACAAATAAATACTAATAATACTCGTAATAGTTTACAAAATAATTGAGGAGAATGTTATTGTAGTAATCTATTTTTGATGATGTTAGTATATTCATTGAAATAATTTTGTATCAATTTAACATTTATTTTACAAATCTGAACTTGAAAGAAATTATAGACAGAAAAAAACTATGTAGAAAAAGTAAGACTAACCATATCGTGAAATATTGTAGGGAAAAAAAATGACTGTTCACACACACTGAAGCCAGAGATGCACAAATTTGATATAGTCAATGTAAAGAAAATCTCTATGTAAATTCCAGTTACCTGCTTCCACCATAATCTTTATCTCGCACTATACAACCACAATTTAAAAAAGTTGTTTTGTCGCATTGAGATGGTTCTTAAAATATGTCAACTCTTCTTCAGTTATGTGAATCGGTTTATGAAATTGCAACTTTAAATATTGAAATGGCATCATAATAAATAAATATGGAATATGTGTACTAATTTTTTTTTAAACAAATTACTGCAATAGCTGCATGGATCCACATTTAGAAAAAACTCTACCTATAGCATGAAAACAAAAATTTTCTCCGATAAAGCCTGACACTTAGACATTTATTACTGAAGGTGAGTCAAGATTTAATTAGCTAGTCCTTCAGGTGTACTTTGAGGCCTGGATACTAGTTCAGGTATTTCACTGCTATTGGCTTGGACAGAGTTAATTTATTAAGGAAAATGCACAGTTTTATTAAATGACAAATTATTTCACCAAAGTAACCATCTTGGAAAATCCAGGAAATAATTGCATTTTCAGAATATTTCTGTAATATAAAAAAAAAGCAAATAACATTATTTTAAATGCTTTGGCATTGTGCTTATTTATTTCTCCAAATCAGAGAGGATTTTTTGTTGCTTACTGCGAAGTTTATGAACAAATGACAGCCATTAACAATATAAATTCCCACTAAAAGGCAATTAGATTGGGGATGAAAACATAAGTAGTGATACCTGAAGTGGTATTTTTAAGTATGGTAAAAATGATTAAGACAAAGTGAAATGACAGAATTGCCCTATGTAGGAAAAAGCATTCCTTTCTTTGTCATTACCAAGCAGGGAATGGGTCTGTGGTGTGAATGGCCGAATCCGTAACATTGCTTCGGGATTTCAGAGCAGACAAAACACAGTGCAAACAAGTATTATCAAACACAGATGTCATATATTAAGATGTATGAATAACTGTAATCCAGCATTGCATTCCTTATCTACATTAACACATGAAGAGGAATGAAGGAGAAAGAGGGCAAACAAAAAATAAAACCCCTTCTCTGCAGGCTTCTAGTCATTTGGTGTGACTAAGACAGCTCTTCTATGGACTGATAATATGCATCCCAAACACTTGCCATTTGAATTCGTTCACAGTAGTGCAAGCAGTAACTTTGAGGAACAAATGCAAAGTATATCTGTGTATGATTGCTGTCAACCACTGTTAAAAAACCTGAAAGACAGCACTCTTAGAAACATCATATAGAGGGCACGATCTAGAAACCTTCAAAAGCATCTCTTCATCACACACAAATATACAGCTATACCAAAAGTACAAATAAATCAACTTTGAATTTTCTGGCTAAGTAATAACAACAAAAAAAAGTCTATTGTATGCAACACTGGAAAATACTTTTCTAACTGTCAGAAATTAGAATTCATGTCTCATTAAAAAGGTATGTTGTATCATTAAAATATTTACGCAAAAAGTTTGTAAGCACTTCACTGAATATGTAAGAAAATACATATAAGCTGATGCTGCAAAAAACAGAAATAGGACCTCCGTCAGCAGGGCACAAGCGCACAACCTGTGGGTGCCCAGGGGAAATGGTGAAGCTACAGACCAGTTTAACACCCAGAACAAAGCACAGGGCTGCCCACAACACCTTATTCATTCAGAATTGTTACCACACTTTCAGGGAAAATTGGGAACCATTACTCTAAACAGACCAAAGAGTGAAGTGATAGTATTGTTCCATGAGGACAGCATTTTATTTTACTTCATTAACTTTGCCTTATTCAATTTTGCCAAGCATTCAGTCTAGCTTTGGTATTAAACATGTTCATTGTTTACCACATTTATATCACATTGCTATAAGCAAATCTGGCACCTGAATTCAGAAAGGCATTGGGCAGAACCCCGAACCATTAAAAATTAGTTTGTATTTTTGTAGCTTCAGGAGCCTCTAAAGCCAGAAAGGTGTAAAGGTTACTTTTAATTACAAAAGGTACCTTCAAGAATTTATGACATAAATCTTTATGACTCTTCACATGACCTCCCCACCACCTGGGATTTATCCATCCTCATCTCAGGCAAATTACGGTGGTAATAGACAGGTCTCACCCACCAATGCCAGTCTGTACGTCTCAGCTGAAGCAGCAGAGTTTTGGGTTTTTTTTTTTAGGTTTTGGGTTGGTTTTTTTTAGGACATTAGCTTTTCCTCTTGTCAGCCTTGAAATTCAAGGCAAGAAATGGAAAAACTGCAAACTCTCACTGCTGAAATTTATCTTCAGGCATGCATTGTCTTTCCCGCAGCTATGGACTACTTGAAATGAGACATATTTAGGAAGTCCCTCACCAATTCCCAGATGAATGCTTATTATCCCATTCTGTCCATACCTCTAACAAATGCTCCACTTCATGGGAAGGCAGGTAAAGAAAGAAATGGGAACTGCTGCTCCCACTGCAGTCTAGACGGAAGGCAACCTTCTAATTTTTGATCTGCTTGCGCAGAGGTTTTTCCCTAACTAGGAGCATCACCCATAGGAATCAGTCACCTTTGCCCGTTGGGGACACAGTTGGTTAGGCCCTGCTAACTATGAAGTGCTTTACAGAACTCAGAAAATTAGTAATAATCAAAAGCTTAATTTCATAACAACTTGTTCCGCTCTGTGCCACCTGACTTTAAAGGGAGGGATTATTCTTAATCAGCCAAGGACGAAAAGAATTTGTATGCAAACAGAATTAAGGTACTGGTAAAGCATGCCAGTTGAATGTGGATTCATTAAACAGGGCTGCATCTGAGGACTGAATTAAATCTATGTCTTAAAATGTGATAAGGTCCATTTACGCTCCTAGATGAGATTACTTTTCTCTACAATACATTACCCAAAGGCACTTCCAAAACGAAGGGAGTATATTACATGGTGCTAATCAGAACTTTTTTCCTAAGTAGGTCAAACGTTGAAACAAAATCTTGAAATCTTATGCACTGTTAGAACAAAACAAAAAAACTCTCCCGAAAGCAGTACAGGCAAGGTGCTAATCACTTTCTAAAATATAGAAAGCTTCTGCATAAACATTAAATGTAGCACTTTAAAATGCACAGTCATACACCTGAGGCTGTTCTTTCACTGTCAATTTAATTCAGTTTTTAATAACCAACTGAATTTTAATTAGATGAATGGTTTTATTTGCATATATAGTTGTTTAACTTCACAAAGATTGACTCGTTTAACGTTTCATTTTTTGTGACATCAAAACCCCAGTTCGAAATGGTCAGGCATATTTAGACTTTAGGAATATGTTCTTTGTTTAGAAGAAAATGACTAAGGCAAGATAGTGGTTTTTTCTGTTGTTATTTACAATAGGCATATTGTATGTTTGAATAGCTGTGACTGAGAATGGGACATCATGGGGAAAAACAGTGAAGGTATTAACAAAGCTGAAGGTGAAATAGCTTTGAGGCCAAACTTCAGAAGAGACAATTCTGACTTCACGCAAACACCACTTACACACTTGTCCTACATGTACTGTCCCGCACCGCCCATAACTCTGCAAATTCACAAACTAAAACCCTCTTCAGTGGAGTACATTTTCTAGTCATTATTCTAAAGCCTAACTGAAGATTACCCATGATTATCTTTCATGCCTTCTTTCAAAGTTCAGAAACAAAGTACATACGTGTTCATGGATGAGTATGGAAGGGAGGAGTTGCCACGGATTTACATGGAAATTATTTTAACCATTAACCTCTCTGAAGGTATATGCAATAAAGCTCTACCTGCCTCCTGGGTTAACTTAACGCTGTTTAAATACAAGTAAGGCAGCACTGAACCCTTGCTGCTACAAAATAGGTTCTGTTGGCTTGGGCATAGTACCAACACAGCTCTCTCTAATCTCAGGATGCAGACAGAATCATCTTCCAGCTGTTTGCAGCATGAAAACCATAAACTCGCATCTGTCTAAAAAGCACATATTGATTTACTGATGTTACAGCTGTAAGTGCAGAATTAGGATTATGAATTTTGCTGAAATATAACTGATCAGGGAATGATGACTGGAAGCAGTTGAATCAAATCTGAAAACAGAATATGTTACATATGACTTATATTCATTAAAATAGGATGGAAAGAAGTGGGTAAGTTTCTGGGGAGTACAGTACTGTACTTTGGTCTTGAAAATAGAGCCAAAGTAGCTTCCTGAACCAGGTGACATTTAGAAAGGCCCAAGGGGAAGCTGCACCTTTACCACCCAAGAAAGAAACTTAGTAATGGACCGTATCCAAACTGCTGTGCTTCAGCAAGAGCTTCACATAAATTAAAGGTATTTTTAAATTGTTCATGGGCTCGGAGGGGTTTTTTGGCCTATAATTTGGAGAGTTTGGTCTATAATTTTGGAGGGTTTTTTTGGTTTATATGGTAATAAAGAAAAATTCTGGTCAAGAAAATAGTTTGTCAAATAAGCTATTGTGTCTTATGGAAAACATAATAAAATACTATACTTGCATGCATATAGCCTGCATCCCCGCCAATGTAATTCCTTGCAAATAAGACAGTAGATAACCAAGATCATCATGTAAACACATATTACCAAAGACAGAGTCTAGAATGCTATCTTGCAGAAGGAACATATTATTGCAGTGAAGAGTACCTGAATAAAGAGGGTTCTTTGAAAATGAGAGGAACACAACATTACTGTCCAAGGGGACGTTTGGTTTGTTGACTTTCTTCACATAACCCGTAAGCTATACATGATATTGGCTATGTGTCTAAGAGTCACATAGTAATTACACAAAATATCACTTTTAAGCCCAAGTCAAATTCTGGAATGATTCCATACTTCCCGCCTCAAGTTAACTTCTTGTGAGTTAATTCAAGGCATCAAACATGGTTTTGTAGAATAGTATGTAGGCTTCCACACATTTGTTCTGGTCTACCAGTAGGTGTTCAAGCATGAAAAATAACCTAAGTTAATTAGCAAATAACTTAACAGAGAACAGTCTTCAGCAGACATACTCCAAGTTTTGTCATGCCTTCACGGAAAATAAAGTAGCTCTCCTAATTCAAATCTCAACACTAAGTATTCTTAGTAGACATGCATGACATTAGAGAGAGAAGATTTTGGTTATAAACCATAAATACTCATTAGGGAAATACTGCACGGCCTTTTCAGACAAATACATGTCTGAGACAAGAGTATATTCTTTAGAATTTTTGCCAATTTATTATTAAACAGCATTCAACTGTATGTAACTTTCCTAAATGCAGCAATTCAGAGTGAGTACATGAAAAAATAAATCCAGTTCACACAGTCTAAAATCTTCTTTACAGTCTGGGAAAACATTACAACAGGGAAAAAAATTCATAAGAAAAAAATCTTCATCTATCAGTCAAAGATTCCCCTGGCAAAACTTCAAAACTTTACTCCCACTTTGCTATACGTTTTGATAGAAAAGTTCATCTTTTCAAATCATCATGTTAGACTAAGCTAGCAATCTTGCTAGAATATCTGCAAACAGAAATCCGTAAGAGAGTAAAAATTGGTTGCAATCTCCAAAACATACTTATGACCTGAAACCTTAAAATTCAGAGTTTTGTTTGTTCTTGAATACTGTATTCATCTGCCTAAAACAGTTTCCTCACAGACTTCTTTTCTTCACTCCTCTTCCTATGAAGACAGATATGAAAGGAATTGGAATCATACTACCAAACATGAAATGAATAATGCTGTTCAGTTATTCAACAAATTGTACTAGTTACTTCCAAATGATTTATTCAGTGAGTATTTTCTGCTGTATGAAAACAATGTATTAAGTCCTGCAATCTTTGTGTCTTATTAGTACAAAATGCACAGAATTTGCAAATAGAGCCCATGTGAAAGAAAGAAAAAGAAATTTTCCGAGTCATACAACCATTTCTTAAATAAACGGCAGCAACAAACATTCTCACAACAAAGATTTGACAAATAATCAGAAGTTAATGAAAAATCTACAATTACCAGGATTATAAATTACAGAATCATCAACAGGATTGTTTTCATTTACAAAGCCAAAAGCAATTATAAATAATGAAGTAAGAGAGCTCTAGTAACAGCCTTGGATAAGAGCATCAAATTAGTGAGCTGAGCATAATTTGTAACAGCAGTAAAGGGCGGTCAGAGTGATAATAACTGTCAGTATCTGCTATTTCACAACAATAGTACATCAAATCCAGCTGTAAATATAGGGCTTTTTAAGCTTTCTCATAGAGTTGTACACTCTCCTGCTTCCTCTACTTTCAAATACAGATGTGCAATGATCATGCCTCATACAAGAATATTTGATGAAAAAATTATGATTGAGAATAAAATAACTTACCAATATTTATGACAAGAGGTGCCATTCTAGACAGAAACACAAGTAGGACAAATGTTTTCCAGCCTCTATTAAAATATTCTAAAGTTGTTACCTGACAATTTTAACTCTGCTCCTATAGAATTCCTGTATACTACTTAAACTAATTCTGTTCCATTCCATCTTCCACCAACACTGGGTAGAAAATTGGATCAATAAAAATCAATCATACTACTCAGTGAGTTGTATTATTCAAAATTCTCCATTAACTCTTGAAACTTCTGCTGCCAGAATGATATGCTGACATTATCTGAGATATAGGCAGCAATTTAGAAGGTTGAGAGAAGCTTTAAAATGTTACTGCTTCCTACAAGCTACAAACCCTCCAGATCTGACTAACTTGGGCTGCTTCATAACCACAATCTTCCTTTTTGGATTAAAAAAAATGCTGGGAAATATCAAACCCCACCTTTATTTTAAGCACAACTGAAGTTACATGGAAATCATACAAAATCCTAATCACAGCCGACATGTCATTTGCTCTCCACAGTGACTACAGCAGGTGACAAACGCAGGCTGGACCTTCCAAATACCTATGATGGGGAGGGAGAATACAGACAGATGAAGCAAAGGAATGTCCAGTTGCCACAGAGATGTTCCAGTGGAGCTCCCAAGTATCTTCTCCTATAAACTGTGAAATCCTATATAGCTTCATTTCTTCCACGTGCCTCCAGAAACAGCACATAGAGAGCACAACATTAAGGACTTTCCCTCACTAAGAATATCCAAGAGCTAGAGAGAAGAAGAAAAAGAATTGACAACTCAATACTTTAAAAACTAAACAACAGGTCCTCCACACTATTTGGCTAAAATGTCATATTTTTAAAATAATCACTTTTTGCCTCCCATTTTGCAACAATTTTGGTGCTAACATTTAAAAAATTTTCTTCTGTACACAGAAGAGCTGAAAACTTATTTTTAGCCTGGTTTCCTAAGGAAATGAAACTTATCCGTTAGGCCCTCATCACAATAACTTTTGAATTCATAGAATGATTTCTGCCAGGTCTGACAGGGTGTAAAACATGTTACGTTCCCAAAAATGGCAGCTGGGGGAGGAAAGAGAATTTAACTAGTGCTCCCACTGCGGGTTTGCCATTGCTGGGCATCAGGGAGGACCCCCAGGAGCTTCCCTTGGAGATCTCGCAGACCAGGCTGCTGTAGTTGTGTTGCTCAGGGGTCTAGGTGGAGGGGGAAAAAAGATAACGTTGGTTTTGTTTCAATGGCTTGTCAGCTTTAATGAAAGCTGGGGTGATCACACGTTTGCACAATTCCAGTTCAGTTGCAAATGAAAGCAGCATTGACCAAATCCCTCACTCACGTGTATCGTGCCACGGGTCCACCAAAACTTTTAAGAACAGATTGGCTCAGGATCCCGCATCAGACACTGCAATGCAGTGAAGACTGAGGTGGTAAAACTTCTTAGTGACGTGAGGGAAAAATTCGAAGAAGTCCAAGATGATCTCCTGTAGCCAGGGAACTGGACTTCAGCGTAAAGAAGCAGAGGGCAATATCAAGGGTTAAGATGTCTGCAAAACAAGCTTATTTTGTCACTGCAGTAAGAACAAATTACTTACTAATTACCTTCATGTTGCTCAAATGAGGGATATGGATGGGCTGAAAAAGCAACACATTCTGCAGATACTATTACTCTGTAACTTAGTCACTACTGTTAATTTTTTTCCTCGTTACAGGACTTACTTGATGTTTTCCTTGATGGCTCTCCAAAACAATTGGTATGAAAGATAAGTTATGTGAAAGCCCTTTCATTACAGTACACCTATATTTCACGGCAAGAGTGGCTGGCAAGCACAAGGTCTCTCCTAGCTGAACCTTCCACGGTCCACCGTGTTTTCTTGTGCAAGATTCAAGTGGAATTACTTCTACTGTTTTTCAGAATGAGAATATAAATATAGTGATTTCAAAATCTTTTTATCAAACTCATGAAACTCCCAAAACATTTGGCTTAATGTTTTTGTCTTTCAAAAGTGAATATCCAAAATGTGAGCAGAAAACACAGAAGACACTTTGCAAATACATGTTGTAGAAACTATAAAGTATCAATGTGAATAGAGAGCTTGCAATAAAACAATATGAATTAAGGTTTTTGACATCGTGTCTTGAATGAAGAAACTAAGATGTATTATCAACTTTTTAACTATGCCTTCCCCAAGAAAAACACCCATTACTGGGGTTTTTTGTTTACTTGTTTTGGGGTTGGGTTTTTTTTTTTGCTAGGAGAAGTATCATTAAAGAGCTACTAATACATTTCAAGCAAAGCTATTAAGAAAAGAAACATACTGACAACCCAAATTAGCGCATCCCACTAAATGAACAATGCTGTAAAACAGATTCTGAACTGATACACCCCAAAACTAGGCGAGGGCATATTCAGCCACATCACAGACACACTGTAGAGTCAACAAAAAGAAAGAGCTGTTACAGCTGAAACCTTTGTTACAATTTTTGGCTGCATACTAAGAATCCAATCGAACTCCCCTTCAGACCAGTAAAAACAGGCTAGAACCGTGAATTGTACTGCTGCTGAGACACCAGGCTTTAACTTCATACAGACTTTATGGTTGGTTGAACGTTCGGTGAGCACAGCACGTGTAAAACCAGCTTCTTTTATCCTTACCTATACATCTCCACTGTAAGACTACTTCAGGTAATCTAGTACATTTAGAAGTGAAACTACTGAAAAGTATTTGCCTGTGCATTTAGTCTATTATTCAAGTTTTTTAATTATAATAATTATTACTAATAGGACCTACAACAGAAATCATAAAACAAAAATTTTCCAGTCACCAGGTGGTATTAGCAACTAACATGGATGGCTTCAGCTTGTGAAGGACAGCACAGCACGAGATACAGTACTTGGGAGAGACATGGAAATTAATTTTTCAATTAAGGCAAAACCCATAAATTACATCACCTTTCAGACCTTACAGGCTTGCACTGGTTTTTCAACTGTTATTATTATTTTGGTAATTAACTTGTAATTTATCAAGGGAATATACCCTTCTGACCCTGCATGACGTTTGCTGCTAAGGCAGGAATGTGTCTAAATTTGTTTACTATAGACAACACATAGGATAGTTTTTCATAATAATAAAAAATACGAACATAAAGCAATACATCTTGTTCAAATTTTATTCACTGAGAATCATTTCCAATTTAGACCTCAAACGAAAGGAACTTACCAGCTAGAGCATACATGGTCTCGTTTATGTAACTCATGGTGGTTTAGAAATCTAGCAAAGCTGTTCTGATATTAAAAGCAACAATGAAGGGAAGTGGTTAGTCAACTAGCTGGTTCTGTTATTCCCTCCCACTTCTTACAGCAGTACCTAACTCTGTGGGTTCATAATTCAACTTACCATCCGAGTTTTTGTGGGTTTTTTTTTTTTTAAAAAAAAAAAAAAGCACCAAACCAATTTTGCAGGATTCTTACAGTATTTCAAACCAGATGTTCAATACCTATAGCCAGAACAAGATACCAGATACAGCAGCCAAGTAGTAACAAGCTCTGCTTCTTTGGAGAGGAAAAAAAAAATATTTTACCTAAGAGCAGTTTTTTGTCACTGCTGCTTTGAACTGAAGTTAATAAAACGCAAACCATTCTGCATTAGTGGGATGGAAGAATAAATTAGCTGTATACATCAGCAGTTAAGCTACCTAACAGACTTGATCTAGCCGACCTTGGACTCTTTACAGACAGCAATTTTTATTGCAAACTCCAAGCCAGAATGTGTCACACACCACAGAATACCATACTATATTTAGGTAAGGAAAACCAACCAAATAAAAAACCGAAAAAACCTGCAACCCACCCCGCTGCTGGCGCTCTTCCAAGAGGCAAAACCAAACGCAAAAGGGTCAGGTGCAGCTATGCAGCCCGCACTCCCACCTACCCAGGTCAGTCAAGATTTTGAAACCAGACCAACGCTCTCTCCACCCGCAACCAGTGCCACCAGCAGGAGCGTCACTGCGTTCTGGTTACGGTCCCGGCTGTCCCAAGGCAGAGATCCCTTCCAGCAGGCACTGAGCGCTCCACGTGAGCTCCTGCCATATCCCCCCCAGTCCTCCTCACCCCGACCCATCACTCGCCGATTATTCCAACACCACATGCCACACAGAATTTTGCTAGTTAAATCAGAGGTGAAAAAACAGCAACCTATCAACTTCTCAAAAGCAGCGCTTCCTTGGAAGAGGAGTGAGATTCTCCTGGTCTTGTGTTTTAACCCCTGCACAGGTGCTTACACATTTGTACAGAAATATGGGATGCTATCTAACAAAATATTAGTATTTTGTAATCACTTCATATGGATGAAAGTGACTAAGGATAATGAGAGAAAAGAGCTAAAAATGACAGCTATTTTTAATGAAATATGTTTCATTTTTGTCTCAAAGCCATGTTTGTAAGCGTATTTTCATATGTGCACTGTATACTTCTTCATTTCAGGTAACAATCTGGTTCTCTGGGATTTATTTCAAATCGCAGTTTTAGTGCTAAGCCATGATTTTTTTCTAAAATACAAAGGTTAAGAGTTCCTTTTACATGTGGTGTTAACGCAATCTCAGTGTCCTGATTTAGTAAGGTCCTTTAAACACAGCCAAAGAATTCCCACTTTTAGCAACACTATTTGAAAAAACAAGACATCTTCCTTTGTTTTTGTGCATTAAAATAATATAAACCAGATTAAGACAAGTTGATTAAAGCCAAGCCACAGAATAGCCTGGGTTTATCTTTACATTTGTGGTCTCATGGTTTACTCAATGCCTTCCTTTGGCATTTTCAAAATACATCAAAGATTTAGTGCCTAAACAATCCACCGTTTTGGATGTTTTGAGTCACTTGACATAATTCATAAGCTAGATCAATGTTCATCTTCTGTCCCTTCCAAAAAAACCCCACACCAAAATATCGAGATTTGAGTGAGGCCACAGGGAATCGCACTCTTGGTGTCCCTCCCTCTGCAACACATGCGCTGCCCAAGCCAGCAGCCTACAGAAGGTCTCTTGCTTTCGTGAAAGAATGACCTTGCCACCACCCAACAGAGACATGGTCGTACTTCACATGCTCTCACATGTTTCTTTCTTTCTTCCATCCATCGGGATTGCCCATCTAACACAATCAACAAGCTACACGTAAGAATTTTCAGCATACCCAACAAAAGTCCACCACATGTACATCACCATCCTCTTTCAGGGCACAACAATTTTAATAGCATTCTTGTTGCGTCTTCCCAGTAAAAGCATTCAGCTGGATATTGCCAAGCCCCACCTGCTGTAGCTTGATAGTGCAAAAGACCTTATAATAGTACTATTAATTTCTTAAATACTTACTTACTAAACAGCCTCTATGGAACCATTTCCCCTCTCCTGGGAGGAAAAGGAGACAGGATCTGGAGACAAAGGGACCCTCCAGGACCTGGTGAAAACTTAACTTGTAGAGGTTATGAAAAAGGACTTCACTTAGTAGGAGTAAAAATGTGGATTAGGTTACGCTACTTGGTTTTGAAACAATTTCATGGTATAGTAAGCAAATATTTCATGTTTATAAACACATCACACTAACTGCTGTGCCTTCCCTCATCTGCCTATTGAAACACTGTCCCATAGTTTCATTTCCTTGACGGTTAGAACATTTATGGGATTTCCAACATATATGTACTCATAGCTGGTCTGTTACCACTGCTTCTTAACACTGAAGCTGTCCTTTGGCTTAAGGACAGCTTTTCCCTCCCTTGCAATTGCTGCACTGGTGCAAAGACATCTGAGTCTGATAGATCTGGAGCAGTTGTGATGGCTTCCCATCACGCATATTCGGGGAAATGGGGGGTGGGCAGGCAGGTGAGTCTTTAGCCATGTTACACATGCCAAGACAATGTGTTCTATTTAGGCTTTTTAATTACTTCTTTTCACTACTGAAAAAAATTGCTACACTGGCTCATCCAAAGTCGAAGTTATTCTCATATTTTTAGCATGTATTGCTGTATCTATGTGCCATACACACTCTGTGAAATGATCATTATCCATGAAAACAATTTTCTCCTTCATGCCCTAAGGTATTTATAATTTTTGCATGTCCATTGAAGTGGAGAATTTTCCTCTCTTTCTGCACACTACAGAATTTCTGTCAACCTAGTCCTTTAAAATATATAAATATATATTTGAATTACTAGAGTTACTGAATGCAAGTATTTCTTAATGTAGGAGATTTTCATCATTTTTTAAACATCATCATTTAAAAGAATACTCAATTTTTAATTCCTTGCTATGCGCAACATCATATTCTGCTTGTTATTTGTGAAATGAATGGCACATTATGTGATTCCAGTAGAGAATTATATTGTTTCCCTTTCATATTTTCTCCATCCAGGGTGCACTGCCTTGTTATTTTCCAAGTGTTTGTCATGTTTACTGCACAGACACTGGTCTTCAGGTCAAATATTCCAAAGGCTTCAAAGGCAGGAAAATCACTGTTCAAGGTGACAGACTAATAAACAGGCATTTAGAAGGTAGTTTAAAAAAAGCAAAGATAACCAAGTGCTAGATGTGATAGCACAGTCCCAAAAATCCCCACTTGGATCTTCTACTACTGGCTACATCGTGGAGCAGCGCTACTACAAACACTACGCATGGAAAAATAAAAAGAGTCAAGGAAATCACAAGATTTCTACTTCAGAAGATCATCGAGGCATCATCACTGCCTGCACACTTTCAAGACGCATTTATTCAAACAAAGAGTCAACCGAAGCATTCCCATAAACACGAAAGGGGAGCAGTGCTTTATGCATACTAACTACATCCCAAAACCAAAACACTACACTTGCATTGCCCTCCGAAAAGTAGCGCTCTGATTATCTCTAGTTATTAAACAAACAAACTATTATTCAAAACTCCATGAAAAGCTTTCAAAGTTTTTCCTGAAGAACCACAAATCTGGGGTCTCTGGAACTCAGAGAAACGAAGTTGGAGATCCTGTTAGTACACCCTGTGTGTGACTCTCCTCCCTGTCTGCTTGTGCCTTTCTACAGATTATGAGACAGCATGAGACAGTGCAGCTACTTAAGTAAGAAGAACAGAGCTAAATTACCAATGCTAGGGATTGCATCACATAAAGAGGATATCATCTTCTTCTCTAGAAGAAGCAACTAAAAAATTCTTTCAATAGCTGCTGAATTCTCAGCATTCATTTGTAAAGTGCCTTATGAAGAAACAGTAAAATTTAAAAATTGATAGCAGATATAAGTTACTGTACTGGAGATTGTGCAGGAGCATAAAGCTCTCTTCATTAGTCGCGACATACATAACTAATATGTATGCCACATGGCAAACACGCCAGACATCAGGGCACTCCACACATTTTGGTACAGTTAACTATAGTGGCTACTACTCTACTCATTCTACTTCTACACGTGCAAATGCTGTTGTGTTTGCTCAGACGTTTCTACTAGCTTAACACCACCACAGCAGAAAAAAAAAAAAATAGCTACATGTTTCATTTTGAAAGACAAAACATGATAAAGCAGGAAAACTTTTGGTTTATATGTTAAATATCTATTTTTCTTCCAGCATAACTTAACTATGCAAGTATCAAGCCAATTTCTAAAAACCACCCTTGCTCTCTTGAGAAATCATTAAAGTTCTCCTTATTTAAAACAAATACAAATACAAATATCTAAACTGTTCCAACCCCCATTTAGACCAGTTGTTACGCATTACAGAAATTCCTTGAGGAAGTGCAACTTTTACAAATTTGGACAGCTTGTTTCATTTCCCTAAGCGGTTTCTTTATAATATCTTTGCCTAAAGGGCAGGGGGAAAAAAAACCCAGCAGAATCTAAAAAAAGGTGTTTATATGGACCCAACAGAAATGGTGTCTTTTTAAAACTGACCTTTTGGTCCATTCAATGGACTGAAAAGTCTCCTAATTAATTTTCCAGTCCTAGGGCTGACCACCCCAATGTGTGTGCCGTGTGCCACAGTGTAGCCTTTGGGTTAGAGAGAAGACTTTGCTTTCCTGGGAAGTTTCTTCAAACGACAAAACTCTTCCAGTTTTTCTGTTGCCAGCGTCCCAGCAGCGCTGCCTGCAACAGCCCTGCCCAAGGCTGAGAGCTCCTCCAGAGAAAAGCCTGAGAATTATTCACATTGCTGCAGAATCAACCCCCACTGTCCTTTTTAAGACCACCTTGAGTCTTCTCCAACACACAAAGACTCTAAGACTAAATAAAGCACTAAATTAAATGAGAACCCTCTTTATCCTGTTTCAGGTTAAACAAGAGCAAATTTACTTTAGAAGGAGTATTTTCAAAGTGTAGAAGACAAATGTAACTTGTGTCTGGATCGCTGTTTGTACAGGTCCCTCAAGCTGTTGCTGGATGGAGTCACTCCAAGAAGGTTCAGCACTGCCTCCTCACGAGTGATCATCACAAAACTAGCATGCGTCTCTCTTCTTACGTTACTCCTGTTCCACAGCCAGAAAAGAAACTGTATTTTGTAGATATTTGTTCTTATATTGTAGATTCTCATTGTGAAAAGACCCTGAGCATGCTGGAGCTTCCAAAACTGTTTTAGCTCATTGTCCTAGACAATGCTTTCTCTTGTGCTCCAATATCTCGTTACCTTTGATTACGCAATCTGGGCCACTGCTCGCAGTTGGACTTAAAAAAAACAAACAGATGACCAAAGCATCATATGTCAAGCTGTCACAAAGGATTGCACATTTGAAGTAAAACTCTTGAAGTGAGCTTTACTATTAATTTTAAAATATAGCTTTTTGCAAGTTTTCCTACATACACCCATCAAAACACAGAGAGATCAACACCTCATGCACAAGACCAAAAAAACTGATAACAAAAGCAAAATGATTTTCTACCTAACATGCAGCATTATTTCATTTGAAAAATGCTTATGTAATGAAAATCAGCCGTTTCACACCTGTCCACAGGTATCTGCGTGTGAAATACCACCTTTTGTAACATTTCTTGTAACAGCTCTGCATTCTCCACGCTTACACACGTGTTGTGCCTCGCAACACATTCCAGACGCTTCCTTTGCTCTCAGTGTGAAAGATGGTAACTCAAGCATTAAAGGCTGTTTATGATACCACTGCTAAAAATGACTGTCACAGGATGCTAAGAGTGAAAAAACTTTAAACAAGATTAGATCAGACAGGATGAGATCTTTTGCCCTCTCACTCTGCACATTTCAGAGTGCGCAGCAACTATGGAAATAAGCCAAAATACTAGCACGTACAAGTCAAATCAGACATAATTTCTCATTGAAGACTACACATTTCAAACAAGGTCAAAAATACTAAAGTGGGCTTCCAATACCCTTTTAAAATCTCCTTGAACTTCTAGACGAAATACGAAAATATGAAAAAAGGCAAAACAAAAAGCGTTACAGATTCGGCACATAAAGTACTTGCAGCAGTACTTCAAAAAAACTCATAGCGATTTTTTGCATTCACCTTTAGTCGCTTTTAAGGTTTCCGTTTTTAGCTTATGTATTCCAGATATAGCAGTCCAGTGTTTCAAAGAACTTAAAAATAGACTCTTGAACTGTGAGTCAGAAAAATAAAATATATATAAAAAAAAATATCTGGTCAATTTGAAAAACATTGACCTGATATAGCTGGAAAATCTACATTTGCAGGAGGGAAAAGTTGTGCAGAAGACAGCAGACTCCAAGTCTGTTATTTCAGTGTGGGTGGGGAGGGAGATAAAGGACAAGTGTTGCTGCATAGATTCTACAACTATTCTTCATCATGTTTTTAACATATGGCATGGATGCTCAGAGCTCCGAACGAGGAGCATTTTGGATGGAGCTTTTTTTAAAATCACAAGAATAAACAAGTAAAATAGAGTACTAGGAGCGTCTCTACAGAGGGAACACCACATAAACCACTTTGCTCCTCCTTATCAAAGCAAAGTATCTTCCACTTTCACACAAAACCTGGTATCAAAACGGTCAAAGAGCATACTCCAAGTGTTGATCTTGGCCCGAAGACCTCAACAGAATTACTCCCAAACTGCCCAGGTTATAGGTTACCGCTATAGCAGCTAGCGGTATTTTTGTATCTGCCTTTTTGCCAATAATTTACCTATTATTTAAGTTTCCAGACTGCATCTGAAATCTATATTAGGATGAGATGTGAACACATATCAGCTGTTCCTCTGCATACTTATTTTCACAGAAAATAAACCTGGGTATGCAGCCCAGCCAGAACCGCAGCACGTTACCAGTAAGTACCCATGGAACAGATCCCAGATATACAGAAAGATCCTTAAATTCACTAGGATTTGTTTTTTACTTTACCTTTTATTATTAAAACACAACTCAAAATACCAAATACACATCTGTGCAGTAAAGGTTTAACAGCAGAAAGACTCTTACCTCCTGTACTTCCCTTTCTCGGCACTACTTTAGATACAGAGATGACTGCTGGCTCAGAAGAAAGTGACCTCCCTTTTTCAGGGAATCGTAAACGCAAGAGCTAAAGTTACTATATTTACTTTGTCTCATACTTGCAGCATTACAGAGAAAACATCTGAAAAGAACAGAGGAGGAAAAGTCCATAAGGATTCTTTTTCTCCTTTTTTCTCCTAATACCTCAGTAATTTTCTATCTCACTTTTTGAACCTTCCTTTAGTTCTTGTTTCTCTCCAGGAACAGCAACACAGGTAGTTTATGCTGACACTAAGCAGATCAGGCTGATCACTCAGTGACTGAGGGGTAGAGAGAGAAAGAGAAACAGTGAAAACACATATATATTCAGTGACAATATGCCTAATGCCAGCTGAGTTCTTAACCTTCCCTTGGCTTTTTCTCCTAAATTATCTATGTCCCTCCTTCGCCAACATTTCTTTCTCCTCAGAAAGGAAAATCCTGCATGAACACACCTTTCTTACAGACAGCAAATGACAGCAAGTGGCATGTAGATTTTTTAAGTGCAAGCAGTTCTGAAAAGAAGAAAAAGATTTACTCACAAATCAAAAGAGAACTGATTTTTGCTTTGCCAAGACTGTCGTAAGGTCTAATATTTTCAAACTGGTACCCCCAGAAAAGTAAAAATTTTAACAACAAAGCTATTATTTTGCAGAATTACTCTTGAAGCTTTCAAAGCTCAGTCAGCTTTACATTGACTATGAGGAGCTTGACAAGCAGCACAGCTCTACAGGGATTTTATTTGGTAATGCATTAGCTTCTAGTTATTCCAAATCTAACTGCAGCTTTATCATCTAATCTCTTGTCCTGCTCATCAGAATGACTTTTATGTATGCCAATCTCTGATTGTTTAAGGAGAAGCTTAAATAAAAGAAAAAAAAGCAGGAGAAACATTTAAAGGTAGAGATTTTGAGGATTTGGTGCCAACTTGCACTCTTCACTTCTTTGTAAAGAAACTCCTCCCTTCCACAAAATAGAGCAACTTCTGCGGAGAAAAGTTTTAATCCTCACAGCAGTAATTCATCGCAAACAAATTTTGCTAATATCTACTGAAGCATGGAGAATTTTGAATAATATTTCACAAGTGATTGTACTGGAAAAATTTTCCAGTGTCTAAGCACCTACACCTAACTGCTCTCTCAAGTAACCTGAGAATCTGTTTCAATGTTCTTAATTTCTAATTCCAACTGGAGATAGCTGCATTTGGTTGTCAGTGTCTTTAAATAGTAAGCAAATAGTACAGCTCTGCAATGTACCTTTCTTGGAAGAAATAAAAAGCCTGCAATTATTACTGTATATCAGTGTGCACTCCAATATAAAAAGTGCCGATTATCTGTACTGTTACAGGCTGCAAAATGTGCACCTTTAAGGCAGTACAGCAATTTATCAATGATGGTGCTTCTTTAAATAGCTATGTTAGAAGAATGAATATTAAAAAAAACTTTTAATGGCTGCGTCTACAGAAGACTTTGTGGCACTAAGCCACGGATCTTTCTCATCTGAAATTTATATTTAGACCCGTAATTTCTTTTATCTGTATACCAATTTCTCATTGTTACAGAACATATGCTCTTCCTCAAAATAACTTACTATTTTTGTACTATTACTCAGCCACATACTTCCACAAAGCTGCAAGTGTTACTTCAGATAAACTTAGCAGCTTTTTGGCTAGTTTCCATATTACTTTAATGACAGAAAAAAAGACTACCTAATGAAGTACGTCCCTGTACCCTCTCCACCAAATTTGAGTTTGCTTTAAGTGACGGTAACAAAACCAGTTGTTTATCAGTCCCCTGTCAACCGGTGGGGATGGAGGCAGGGGGAAAGGACAGGTTCGTGCACATTTCCCTTCTGCTAGAAGTCCTTTGGACAGGAACGGTATCATATCCTACCTCTCTGTAACTCTGAAGACTTTTTCTGCTATTGTAAGAGCTTCTGAATAGAAAATAGTAGCAGTCCAAATTGTATCTCATTAAAGGGTGGATGGAAGAGAATGTTTAACATCCACAAGATTTAGCAATACTGTTCACAAATCTGATAAGCATCTTTCTAAATCTTTGAGTTGATACATTCAGCTACAGCAACTTACAATTTCAAATGCTTTAGACAAATTACCATTGCCTCACTAACTGCTATTCAGATGTTATACAATCTTTGAATTTAATAGCCATACTACATACATGCATTTTTGCGTCAGATTTCCCCCCCAGCCACAATAAGATATATTTCAGCAACAAAAAGTCTTCTTTTACGTCTAGAAGCAATTTAATACGGTCAAAGATACATGCTTTTTGCTATGTATTTTTTAAAACACAGATACTCCACACACTTCATACAGAAATAAAGTATTTCAGCGTTCTTCAAAAGAAAGTAGCAGCTTGTTTCCTACAGGATTTGAAAAACAAATTGACAGTCTCCCTTTGCATTTTGATCATTGCAATAGATTCAAATTTGTACAGATATGGAAAAAACAGGAATTTAGCAAGATACAATACTACTAGCTAAAACATGTTTCTCTTCTATTCTAAGTATAGACACATTTCTTATGAACTATATGCTTTCTTTTCTGTCTTACATAACTATTTGAGGCCCTATTATGTGGAGTTTAGCCATATAAAGTAATACATCCTCATGCAAAAAATCTCATTTGTTCAATCACATCATTCGTACATATTCTACCCAATACCGCCAAAATCTTTAGAACCAGAAACTTATTATACAGGCAGATAAATAATTTCTAATGTAAAAAAAAAAAAAAAAAGATACTCTAACTTAAACTAACTTGGACCCAAGTAATTTACTGAATTCTGATTTTATAATGTTAAGCCTAAAAAGGCCTTGCTAAATTTAGCGACTTTGGGTCACTGACCTTCCTCTGTAGCTCCTCCCTGAGGAAGCTATTAAGTGTCTGTCCTGATAGATGTTCAATGTGTTTTGAAGAACTTGCATTTAAATAACCAGAGAGTTTCCATTTGTTTGGGGATGTTCTGAGAGGAAACGCACCGCTTTAAAGAATTGCTTGAAGCTACAGCAAAAAATGTTCTGGACACAAGAATTCTGAAAATCGGTTGCAAATGAAGGTGCTTCATCACACAGTGATTGTCTCATACACTGGTTGCACAGCTCCAGTCCAGCAGAGCCCCAGTTCATTGCATAGTTTCAGGACATCCAACATGAATAAATCATCTACAAAATTTTCTGAACTTACTTTCCCTTAAGTGCATCTTATCACTTTTTAATTTCAGTGATTTTTACTCTATTTTCCCTACAGTCCTCAGAGCTGACACTTACTACCCTAGGAAAAAATTATCCTAAGCTGTTTGTGATCATATATGGAACTGCTAGGACACAACCGAGTTGTGAGGGAAGCAACCTCCAGCTGGAGAGCACTGAAAGAACTGAGAAGGGAAATACACCTTCCCCTGCTCCAGGCAGAACTAAAAGAGAAGGTCTGACCAGTTCAGGGTGTTAGCCTCACATTTAGCTAACAGAAACGTAACTACTCTTAGATAAATATATTTCTACTAGCACTGCTGTTATCAATGTTAACTCTCCAACAAGCTGCCCTTGCAAAGCTTTCCATATCTGTTACACAACTCCTGCTAAGGACCACTCTGTGCTACACAACCCGGCGGGATGCAAAAAGCTCCAGGGAGGAAGCTGGGGCTGTTCACCAAGAAGCAGGGAGGGACAGCAGTAACGTACCGACCTTCTGCTTTCACTCTTCCATATTCTACTGCATTCCATGTGCTACTGCTAAGTAAATTACTTGGCTTATTTCAACTAGCAGAACAAAAGCAAAAAGCGTAATTGCCATGCAATGGTTTAGTCATCAGAAATCCACCCTCTCTTACCAAGTTATCCTGACAGTTTATCTGCTTGGGAGTCAAGTAACTGCCCCACAGCACAGCAGGACCACTGTCACTTAACCCACCCACAGCCACACAGACATGGCTAATCCGGAGTATCCTCTGCCCCTCTGTACCACTCTATCTCATGTTGGAAAGCTAGTATGTTCTATTTTCACAGAAGAGTAATATAATCACAAATTGCAAACTAAAGTCAAGTCTACATAAGATGGTTTTGCTGCTATAGCGCTACTGGCTAGCAGAATCACTCTTTTCAATATTAGACATTAATGGATAGTTCAGAAAAATTTCTTTAACGCTGTAGCATCTCTGCTGGGCATGTTCTGATCAAGAAATACTTTATAAACCAAAAGGAAGCTCCAACAAAAATACAACTAGCAGCAAGACAAGAACATGATGTTTGTCTACATGTACGTGAAAGATCTTGTAGCCTGACATGGGTCCAATTGTAAATTAATAAATAATAGAAGAAAAAGTAATAGGGAAAACAATTAAGCAATCTGACCTCTGTACACATCAGACATGTTTGAATCAAAGTTTGGTTTGAATTTAATGCATTTCATCAAGAAAAAAATTCAAAACATAATCAACAAAAATTCCAGATCGCAAGTTGTTTAAAAGTGTCCTGGTCCACTTTGAAAGAGCTAATGTTCAGTTACTGAAACTATTCATTATTCAAAGGTAATACAGCTGTACATCTAAGAGAGCCTTCAAATTTCTCAGTACTGATTTGTCAGTTTCTTTGCATTAAGTCATGATGAGCTGAGCTCGGTTTATTTCTTTTTAAATGAATGAACTACAAAATATCTTAATTTAAGAATTCAGAAGTCAACAGAGATAATGTGCAACAACTTCAATGAATTTTTAGTAGAGACAGCAGTGACAGGACGAGGGGTAATGGTTTTAAACTAAAACAGGGTAGGTTTAGGCTAGATATAAGGAAGAAATTCTTTACAATAAGGGTGGTGAAACACTGGAACGGGTTGCCCAAAGAGGTAGTGGAGGCCCCATCCCTGGAAACATTCAAGACCAGGTTGGACAGGGCTCTGAGCAACCTGATCTAGTTAGCAGTTGCAGGGGGGTTGGACTAGATGACCTCTAGGGGTCCCTTCCGACCCAAAACTTTCTATGATTCTATAATTGTTAAATGAAGTATAAGATAAGACCAATATCCTGTCTACATCAATAATCACAAGCAGACATCCAGGGAAAAGCAGGAATTGAACATGTAGGATACTCCCCTGAATACTCTTCCAGACTCCACATCTTTTCCACTCAAGGAGCTTTCTGAGGCAGACATGATCGTTGTATACTGAAAAACCTTCACACATCTCTCCCCATGTACTTGTCCAGACTCCACTTAGACCCAGATTAAAAAAAAAATCAGCACCAGTAATATCCTCAGCAAGGCTTTCCACCACTGTTGCTAAAAAGAGGAAACCTTTCTTTGTTTTGAGCCTGCCTCCTAGTAGCTCCATTTGATACCTTTTAGTTCTTCCAGAAGAGACAGGAAACAATTAATCCATATCAACCTTCTCCCACACTGTTTATGAATTTGCAGACGTCTACCAAGTCCTACTAAACTGTCTCTTCCCTGATACAGAAGCTCTTCCATAACACAGAGTATGGTCTTGTTCTACTTAAATTCCTCCAATTTTTACTAAATAATTTCTGAAATTTAAGAATTCTTTCTGAGAGAAACAAAGCCACACACTGTATTAAGGTGTAGGAAAACCTCAGATTTACATACTGACATAATAATGTCTTCAGGTTTGTTTTTTATTTCTTTCCTAATAATAATTCCACACACTTACTTCACTGAGCGCTAATCATTAGGTATTTGCATGGGAGTATTAAATCTTCAAGATCTCCCTCCTGAGTGACTGCAGTATTTTTGGAGCCCAGCACATCCTATATGAAGTTACAACTGCTGTTTCTCATGGCCATCACTTCACATCTAGTTGTGCTCAATTTTACTTGCCACTTTATTGCTCAAAATGAAAAGGGTTTTGTCCAACTCTTTACAGCTGTCTCTCATCCTCTCTAACCTAAACACCTTAGAATACCAGCTAACTTTCTTACCTTACAGGTCATTGCCTTCCAGGGTTAATTATAAAATGCTGAGCAGCATAGGTCCCAGCAGAGTTCCCTGTAGGACTCCCCTTCTGATCTTCAACATCTACAGCTGATCATTTATTTCTGCCTGTTTCCTACCTTTATCCAGTTTCTTCCCCTACCCATCTCTCTCACAAAGAATTTTCCCTCCTATACCACTTCGGGTCTAGTTTCCTTAGAAACCTTCACTGTTGTCTTTCACAAATGCCTCCTGAAAATGCAAAGAGATCATGGTGCCCAAACTACTCTCCTCCACACGACTGCTGAACCCTTCAAAAGGGCTTAAGCCTTTATTATAATATCCTGCTGAATTTCCCCTGAGAATACCTTTTTTTAGCTAGGTGTCCACTATGCTGCTCTTCATTACAGGCTTTACTGACTCGTCCAGCAGAAGGACTTTTTTCTACTGGTTTCCATGGAGTCTGTTTCTTCACTGAGCTGAAGCTGTACCGTTCTGTTGGCAAAGAACATGGCGATGCTTATATGTGCCAGTCGAAAACCTGATGTCTGCCACCTGAAACTTTCGTTTGACCAGCAGCATACTGAAAATACCTCCAGAGCTAACTAACTCCATGAATTTGAATTATCAAAAAGAAACTCTAGTAGCATATTTGAATTATAATTCAACTTAAAAGTCTGGGACTGCACTCCCCTGGTTTCCTAGATCCCCACTGAATTTGTTGTCCAGCTCTGCCAGATCTCTAAAACTCAGAAAATTCAGAAAAAACTTTCAGATTCTTGTAACACACCACTTCGGGCTCGTGAAGTTTACTTAAACCTGGACTCGCTACGAAAAGGAAGTGCTCTCTGGATGAGAACCTTATATTGGTACCAGCCTAAAATATGTGCTGTTCAACTCCCATGTCACATATGGTGATTGCATCTCTTCTACTGTAAAAAAAAACACTTCAAAACCAGCATACGTTACATTATTTGCACATATTTTAAAAGGGCATAAAATTTAAAAGAAATGCTTCAGGAAATTAATATCGCTCATTAAGCAAAGCATCTTTCTCACAGTCCTACATTCACATTGACATAACCCAAAAATTTGTCAATCACAAACTATTCAGCAGGTACCAGAAAGACAGTCTGAAATGCAAAGAAGTGTTAAGAGTTTGAATAACACATCTATTGGTAAAATATGAATATCTTTATTTTAAGTGCATATTGCTACATCACAAACCAGATTTAGTTTTCCAGCTCCAAGCAAACTAACTTTTTCTAAATTCATATTCAGCCTACTGTTATATAACCCTGATCAATACTGCTAACTCCTGCAAGTCTCACATTTTTTGGTAAGGAAATAATCTATCCATAAAAATAAAGTACAGTAGTGAGCCAAAATGCAGAATTTTGAGTTTTAATTAGGAATACTATTAAATTCAAAGAAGTTACTACGTAGCTTTATCTCTTCAAGCATCCAGGAGACGCGCTGAACGCATGTATAAGAAGTATTTGCATTTCTTTTACCTTTAAATTGTTAGCTTTTCCATTAGATTAGAATATAAGTATGCAGGAATTGAAAGATATGGAAACTCAAGCCCTGTGAAAACATTTTCAACATAATTATTTTAATTTATTCAGGATAGAAATGCAAATAAATCTTTTGAACACATACTGAGCACAGACGACTGCAATAAGAGAAGTATTAGTGTAGCAGCTTGGAAAAGAGACCTTCTAAGGATACAGCCATCAGATATGTACTAACAGGGTTCATGGTGCCTTGAAATCAATGAGCAGCAACAATAATTTGCAAAATAGTATCAGAAAATCCAGCAAAACAATATAACTCTTACACTGAAAAGCCCAATATACAATAACATAGGTTAGTTAAAATAAAACAACAACAAAAACATATCTTTTTAACATAGGAATGATGACAGCAGCTAGTATGTCTTATTGTTACACGAGGCTGAGAAGGTCCAGTGTTGGGTACAGCTATCTGATCTCTCACTCCCTCCTTTTGCCTCTTTCTCCTTCCTCCTAAAGATATTTTATGTAAAAATAGGAAAGAGAACTATCAGATGCATCAAGCATTTTACTTCTGTCCTTGAGGAAGAATGACAACAAACACTTACTTATTCAAACATGTTAATCTTTATATATGGACGGTGGAAGAGCACACACAAGATACAGCACTAAAATCTACTGCAGAATACACACATGATGAATATGTTCACACAGACCATTATGGTGACTGAAATTACCTAGACATCCACTACTGTAAAACTACTGAAAATTTAATTATTTAGCACGTATAAAAAAAAAGACCAGGAAAGAGATGACAGTTTCCTCTTCCATTTCTGTTGTCATTATAATCCTGCGATTCTCAGAGGTAACCAAGAAATAATATGCACTTATTTCTTTCGGCATTTTGTTATTTAAAATATTTAACACTATTATAGCATGGAGAAAATTAGTTTTATATTCCTAAAAATTGTGTATTTGAAGAAAACTCACATTAAAAATTGATTCCAATACTGACTGTTCTGGATAATAGCTACACATCCACAGCAATTTATATATTAATGGTTTCATCAATTGAACCTCACAGACCATTTTCTTCTTTTCCTTAATGTTAATTGATTGCCGTAAACTATACGGAAGCCCTTCAGCAAATTCTTCCCTAAGATCAACACCCTTTCAAACACAAAAAGGGACAGGTATCACTTTAAAGGTTGTGGGGAAGGCTAGAAAAAAAGCAGCCAGATAACAGTACACTTCAAAAGATACACTGCACAGGAGGGAACAGATTCCCAAATATTATGAAATTTGATCTAAGAACTAGCCTGAGACCAACTCATTTCACCTGACTTCTGGTCACTAACCGTGAACAGATATCATGGGTCCCCTCTCTTACAAACACAGACATACTTTAAATCAGAAAACCATGCCAAAGAGAATACCATACCTGACTTTTACCTTCTACCAAAGCCAAAACGGCTTTGAGTCCTGTTACTCTAAAATGCAGTATGACTGGGTGTGACATGACACATTCTTTTGAAAGGCTTAATGTGGCAGTCATCATGAAAGGAATCTAAGGGAACATGTTAACATAGTATCATGAAATTCTTCTGCTTGTACAACAGATCAGTCAAAACTTGATGAGAGAAAGCAGGTGTGTATGGAACACAAATCCATACCTGATGAACTTTGTAGGAAAAGAATAAAGTTCAAATTTACTACTCCACCAATGGTAGACGTGATGAGAGAGATACACTTCTCCCCACCATTCCCAGTGACTTCTTGTTCCCCCAGCCACCACTACACATTTCCACTCCCTCAGTTGTTCTGGCTCATCCAGCCTCCTCCCTGTCATTGAAATGATCAGGGGTTTCAGAAACCGTTTGACAGAGGCGCTGGCTTTTGTCAAACACAAACCAAGCAACCCAACATACCTCACAAGTCTAGTTTACAGCTACCTGGAACACTACATATATCTGAGAGGGGACAACTTCCCAGAGGGGAAGATCCTCTTCTGCCACATCATCTTCTTTTGGACCTTCTTCTACCACATCTACCACATCATTGGGGTACTGATAGATGAAAGGCTGGACATGAGCCAGCAATGTGCGCTGGCAGCCCAGAGGGCCAACCGTGTCCTGGGCTGCATCAGGAGAAGCGTGGCCAGCAGGTCGAAGGAGGTGATTCTGCCCCTCTACTCTGCTCTGGTGAGACCTCACCTGGAGTACTGCGTTCAGCTCTGGAGCCCTCAGCACAAGAAGGACATGGAACTATTGGAGTGGGTCCAAACGAGGGCTACAAAAATGATCTGAGGGCTGGAGCACCTCTCCTATGATGACAGGCTGAGAGACTTGGGGCTTGTTCAGCCTGGAGAAGAGAAGGCTGCGGGGAGACCTGATTGCAGCATTTCAGTACTTAAAGGGAGCCTATAGGAAAGATGGGGACAATCTTTTTAGTAGAGACAGC
>Ga0065711_1027889_pt1 | contig 45225 bp, 19 predicted proteins | sample Hoacrofraction12_FD_59098 | JGI IMG/M metagenome (GOLD analysis project Ga0065711, IMG submission 59098) | Hoatzin crop microbial communities from Cojedes, Venezuela - Epithelial fraction 12 v2 (version 2) | ecosystem: Host-associated > Birds > Digestive system > Esophagus > Crop | place... | reverse complement strand
CTCCGCTGGACTCTCTCCAGTAGCTCTTCATCCTTCTTGAACTGGGGAGCCCAGAACTGGACACAGTACTCCAGATGAGGCCTCACCAGGGCAGTGTAGAGGGGAAGGAGAACCTCCCTTGTCCTGCTGGAACTGTAAGTGCTGGAACTTCCCCTGTAAGTGTTGCAGTTTTAATATCTTCCCACTAAAAAGCCTAAGGAAAATAAATCTAATAAAGAGAATGTTTAGGAATTGTCTACTGTGGTCTTAGGAACAATTTTTTGTATAATCATGTCTGCCTGGACTCAATATACAACGCAGTGGAATCTGAACGCTGTAACTTTTAAAAATTTGAAATATTTAAATTGGTTCCTTTCTGCTAGAGTTTAATTAATATAATGTTCTTCTGTAAAAGAGATGATTCTTACACATAATACTCCTTTAAAGTAGACGGCAGTAGCTGCTGCAACAAAATGCTGGCAAAGCAAATACTGAACTGCCTCCACCAGCCAGCAGGGATAGGCTATTAGTTCATTGGGCGGACTTGGTATTTGCAATGGGAAACGTATCTTGTTACAACAAGGCACAAGTTAATTTAAGCAGTCACAATAACACAGTTGTTGCACCACATCAGACAACTGAAAAGAATCCTGCTGGTTGTTCAAAAGGCCAGAAGTAGAGTAGGTTTCATGGTTATTCTGTTTCTGGCAAATCTCTACCTGTGTCACGACTATAATTTTCACCACATCAGACTTCTCTGTCATAACCAAAGTATTATTACTAATAAATGGGAATAGGACATGGATTATAGGTTGGGGAAACTTCTGTTTACAAAACATGTGCAGTCAGAGTTCTCAATATAAGGACAAAATAGCCACATCTACACAAAATGCAAATCGACAGATTTAATCATATGTTTCCAAATCTGAACTCAGCATGAAGAATTAAAAAAAGTAATAACTTCTTATACCACAATTCAGAGTACATAAAACAAGCTCTGCATTATTGTTGGAACTGAACCTCCCACAGTGCTTAACTTTCAGTGACCTTGTCCTACAAGCATCTCTAATATGGTGCATGCTAAAAATAATACAACTATAGTAGCAAAGACTTACCTAAAATAAGAGAAGCAGTTAAAAGACATTCCTTAAGCCCTCTGTTAGATGACACAAACTGCTGTGGGAGCTTGTAAGCCTACCTGGTCAGCAAACATTACTTAAGAAGGAAAAATAACTTTAAAAATTAATCCTTTGAATTCATGAGCTAAAACAAAACTTTAGATAACAAAGAGAATTTAAAAGTGTGAAGAAGTCTTATCACACTAGAAAATATGAACCTCATAGCTAGTACCTCCTGCAATATGATCAAAAGTCATGAAAAGGGCTATCATTGTTACAAGGGACGAGTTATTGCTAGGACAGAGGGATGTCTTCTCAAGCAACAAGTACCTAACCTAAATTTGTTCTTTGGAAGAGCAAAGCAGAGTATCCTGCAGCTGGAAATGCTACAACTTCTAAGCACAATGATATTTTATCATAGCCCTTTTTACATTTAGTTCTGTCTTCATTAAAATGATTCAATAGTACTATTTAAGATAGGTGTGTTTTTATGTTTGTATATGTGTGCACATAGGTGGGTTGGGAAGGAAATAGCCAATAACTGTATTGTGCAACAAAGGTCAGAGACACCTTTTGCTTTAACCTGACATTCATTACACAGAATCATAGAATCATTAAGGTTGGAAAAGACCTCCAAGACCATCAAGTCCAACTGTCAAACCAACACAACCACGCCTACTAAACCATGTCCTGAAGTGCCACGTCTACACGTTTTTTGAATGCCTCCAAGGACGGTGACTCCACCACTTCCCTGGCCAGCCTGTTTGAATGCTTGACCACTCTTTCAGTAAATAATTTTTTTTTTTAATATCCAATCTAAATTACATTACAGCTCATCTTTAAGATCACCTCCCTCTCCCTTTGTAAAGCTGGAGTTATTTAGAATGACTATGGTACCAGGTAATCTACATCTAACAGTATTCCTTTACACTGAATTGCAGACTTTCAACCTGTCTTAGGATGATGTGTCACTCAAGAGTGTCAAGGACAGTATGGTCTGCTATTCGTAGCCATAATCCTAGAATTCTTGAGATGAAGTCATGTTTACTTTACAGAATATCAGTTGTTCTATGTTCTCCTTCGCTGCTTAGCAGTATTCGCTATTCCTTTGGGTATCTTGACTGGTGTCACCAACAATTCAGCAAAGCACACAGTAACAACAGTTACAGCTCTCTCCTGTGGGTGAGGGTGGCAGAGATCTAAAGACAGACTTTCAGTAACCAAAAGGTAGCTATGGAGAAGATGGGGTTACTTTCTTCACAAGGATGCATGGTGACAGGACAAGAGGTGACTGACACAAGTTGGTTCAAGGAGAACTCTGTCTGGATGCAAAACAAAATTATTGATGCTGAGAACAGTTATACATTGGAGTAGGTTTCCCAGAGAAGTGATGGAATCTCCCTTGCTGGAAATATCCAAGTCTCAGCTTGACAGGACCCTGAACAACCTCTTGCAAGACCCTGCTTTCAACAGCAGTTTGGACCTGATGATCTCACTTTTCTATGATTCCTTCCATAGCGTTGTCTATAGCATAGAAAGTGAGCTTTATATGGTCTTTTCAAAAGCACTTAAAAGCAGAATTTGAACCCAAGAAAGCTATGTTCTATACAAGAACAGATCTGAAAGCTTTCGATAGCACAACTTCCCTCTCCATAGGACAGCTAACAGACGGAGTGATCATATGGCCTTGAAAGACTCTATTATATACCACATGTCGCATTCCTTTAAACACCTTTGAGTTCCTTCATAGTCACAAGTCATTAATTCTCTTATTGTTGTAGATAGTACAGTATGAATGAGTTCTACTGAAGGAATAACAAAGAGACAAGTCAAGGCACCGTACGAACACATGAAGTACAATTTTAATATCATCTGCCATTTCTTTCCAATATCTTTGAAAATAAATGAATTTGTTCAGTATTCTTGGTAACCACATGAGCATGTATGCCATTTTTATTGAAGGAGCCACTAGGCCTGTGTTCCGATGCTAGAAAATCCTGTCAGCAGAACTAATGGATGTCAGACAAATAAGCTTAGAAGAGCAAACAAGTGCACTGCCAAAACCATGTCATCAACCCACAGGCCTATTTGTAGTGATATTACACACTCCACTGTCTCCAGTCACCACCAGAATAATCAGAATCCATGTTCAGAGACATCTGATCTTGCCAAAATTGACACAGCATAGCTAATAATCCACCAGAATTCAGATAAAACCAGTGGATTTAAAAAGGCAGCTTATTTTTGTGCCTTGCATTTGAGGCAGATTAAACAAATGGAGGCTATCAGGTCAGTATTTGTATATTACAGCTGTCCAGTTAGAATTGACAGACACTCTTTGCGTGGCCTGTTGACTGATTAAGAGGCAGAGTAAGCCTGCGAGAGTCATAAATGGAGAGAGGAGGGCAGCAATTGTGATAAAGAAAAAATCAAAGGCTGATGGAGTAACTCACTAGAAACAGTTGCACTTCTACACAAGCCACAGATACCACCTAAAAAAAAAACCCCACAGAAAGGCAACTGGATGAGTACATTACAGATTTGAAGTGGGAATCAGAACAAAGTTTTTGTTACTGTTCTGCATCGGAAAACTGGACTGAAATGTTCTGCAAGATGAAGAACAAGAAAAGCAGAATGAAAGGTGAGATACTGAAGCATTCAGATTAATACAAAATTTTTCTGTTCTCTAAGCATTTCTGTGCTAAGCAGTGTTTATTTTAACTCTACATTGGCAGATGTGTTTCTGAAGCCAACTGTTGCAAAACAATGTAATGAACTGAAAGTATTGCTTACCTTGCTTGCTAGAATGTTGAATACTTTCAAGTGAATTCTACTATGCAGAATTCAGTAATGCAGAACTTTATGTATAATTTTAATATAAATACAATTTCATTTTCAAGAGAAAATTAATGAGCTGTTTGTGACAAACTGTAGTCTCAAAATAAAACTGTCATTTACACATTTGTCATAGTCAACACTATAATCATACACTGTTGTGTCTTTATATGGTATTCCCTGTTACTAATTAATGTTTGATCTCTGTAAGTCAATAAGCAGTATGACCTTTAATTTCCAAAGGTTTCAAGTAGTAATTAAACTAAAATGTTTTTCATTTTGAAATAGTAAACAGTAAAAATGATCTGAGGCATCTCAAAAACCACGTTACAAAAGGATTTATCATTCTGAATTTCTTTAGTCAAAGAAAATCTAATTATTCAACACCATCTAATAATTTTTTAAATTACATGCTGTGCATATGAATATAGTTTTAAGTGGCACCTTGTTTTCAAAGTGATATCATTACCAAGATATGAAAGGTAAAAACTTTTCATTTGAAACTGACCTAAACATAGTGGAGCAGAAGATAATTACAAATACTGAATATTACTAAGTACTCCTGTCAACTCATTTATCTTTTTAACAGCTTCTTGACAAATGTTTGCTAATTCTGTAGAAACTCGTATCTATGGGAAATACAGCTGGCATTCAGATAGGGGAATTAAAGGAGTAAGTATAAACACAGCTAATTTAAAGAACAAACTTACAGAATCTGGATTGCTCAAAAAGTACTGTTAACTTGTTATAGCAATGTCTTTGAAGCTTGTTATTCTTTTGACGGTGCATTAACTTAATTCTTTTTAGGTAGTACAATTACAAAAAACACAGAAAAATAAAAATTCTACCTGCAATTCTTCTGATACAAGATGGTTCAAAGTTGTTACTACCACAGAATGATAAACATTCCAGTTTAATAAATTCAGAAACTGTCGCATTCTCTTCAAACATCACTGCTCTGCTGATGGCAAATCCTCCTGAAAACCATTTGTACTTAACATAAAGGTACGGGAAGTACTGCATTTTAAGACCATGGAAGCACTAACTTCATTCTGCATTACAAAAGTACTTCAATACTATCTGTAATTTACTAATGTATGGTAAAAGAAACAAACTCTCTTTATGTTATCTACATTAATGTTTGTTATGGAGCTGTATATCCTTTGCCCATATTAATGACCTGTATATTGCCAAAACACAAACATTTTCAACTAATTTTAAACCTTCTATCACTTGTTATACAGGTAACTGGCTTTTGGTTTTGAGTGTCATTTTGTTAATATACGCAGCTCATGGATGTCCCAATAAATGCCTATGCTATGCAGCTTCAAAGACTGCAGACTGCAAGAACAGAGGATTTACTGAAATTCCTGCCCGTTTACCTCCTGAAATTCAGATACTACAGTTGCAGAATAACCGTATTTGGAAAATCAACCAAAATGCATTCACTGGAACACCGTTGCTCAAAATCTTGGACTTATCTAATAATTCTCTCTCAAGTTTGGCACCAGGTGCTTTCCAAAAATTACGGTATCTGCAGGTTCTAAACCTAACCAGAAATTTGATCCATTACATAGAAAACCAGACTTTCAGTTTCCTCCCACACCTAAAAGAACTGGACTTGTCATCCAACAGCATTATACGTTTGCCTGAGACTTTTGGAAACAGCACGGGGAATATAACATTGCTGTCTGTGAAGCATAACAAACTTCAGAAAATGGAGAGAGTTCTGCTGGAGTCACTTCCAAACCTGAAAGTGGTTCTTTTCAAAGATAATCCCTGGCAATGTAATTGTAATGTCTTTGGCTTGAAACTGTGGCTGGAGAGCTTTTTATACAGAGGTAAGGAATTCTTCTCATTACATACAATGCACATGAGAACACATGAGAACACTTCATCAGCATCCAGCTGTTCTTTACCACTACGGCTTAACAATTTACGCTGCACCTTAGATCATCCCCTCAAATAAGCACACTAAAATATATTCTTCTGCACAGATCAGAATATAGATGCCTTCATAAACACAGGTGGCAAACTAGAACCATAGAGGAATTTTATATTAGCACAAAAAGAAAGACAAAAAGCATACACATACAATCACATAGTATGTACATACACATTCTGGAAATATGTATGTATAGCATGTATATGCATATATATCCATATCTATATATACAACAAGTATACTTGCACACATGCACTTGCTTTAATTCTACCAATGTATTTTTCTCTGGAAACCAACCTGCCATTTAAAAGCCTTTTACCTGATGCAAGAGGATAAACATCAAGAAAGATATCAATACCGATTTAACTTTAGAGAACTCGGGATTCTAATTGCTCTATAAATTATCACTTAGTAGCTCTTTAATATTTTAAGAATACTTTACCTAAAAATGTATGTTACACCTTGGACTAGTTTACTGTTGGCTAGTATTGCTTCCTAATCTGTTGTTAACCAGAAGAGGTACTAAATTCATTGACAATTTCCTGACAGAAATGTGTAATGCCATCACATGGGGGAAAGTGAATTTTATAACTAAAAGTAGCCTCATGTTTTGGTCACACCTGCTTTTAAATATATTCATTGAGTTATGCTGTAGAAAAAGAGAATTTTATTTAATTCTAAAGGAATTCAGTATTAAAAGAAATTAATTTCTTTTTCTCAGAAGGTATGTTCAGACTCCGAGAATTCAGAACAGCAGGGCAATTTGCTTTTCTCTAAACCACGCTCTGATGCTTGCGTGTGATCAAACTACTGATTACCTATCTGTTTAGGGAAGTGACATGGAGAATGTTGCAACATAGCATATGTAAAGATGGTCCATGTTGCCTGTGACTGAGTGGACTGCCATTTTCAGGCACCAGAACTCTACAGGCCAGCCAGAAAAGTCTACTGGCTATGCAGGGACTATATTAATACAGGAATAGTCTCTGAGTGAGGTAAAGCCACTGTCAGAAGCAATCTTTAAGAAAAGACAAAAGGCTAAACTCCTCTAGGTTAAAATCTTGATATTTCGGATTGGTAAAATACTACATTATCCCCGGGCTTTAGTTGTATTATTCTGGAACCTTTCCCTACAACAAATTTCAGTAGGAGTTCTGACTTCTCTGTGCAGAAGAATTTAATGATCCAAGATAAATGTGTCAGATTATCTTAATTACTCTGCCAGCAGTGTAAGTATTGTAATTTATTTCAAAGATCAACGTTGTTTAGAAATTCAGTGTTGCCCTTCCATCTTTCTGAACAGTGCACAGATTTCATTAAATGAAGTGGTATGGGAATTAAAAATTCATTTTAGGAACAATTTTTAAAGGAAGCCCAAATACTATGTTGTATTCTACATTTATATTTCCCTAAAATTACTTGTGTCAATCACATGAAGAAAAATTTTTTCCATTGCACATTAACCTTTCCCACTACTTATATTTTATATTTATGATAAAATAGTACTGTGGCTCTGCAGATATTTCTTGCAAGTCCTAATGGAACATTGCTAGAGATGGAACTGTTGTGTCCAATATTACTCTAAAATATTGCAGTATTTTTAGCTGAATCCAGCTCAGGCAATCGACATTTGATACATACTCATAAACAATTATAGAGAATGCTTCAGTTCAGGTGAGACTCCAGTCTTCTATTCTAAGCATACATATTTAGTTACTTAAAACCACAGGAGGATCACAGTTGCAGGAACTGGAGCTACAGTTATACCCAAATTCAAACTAACACATCGGAGCCAAACCCCACGCTTTGGGTTTGGCTACTAAAGACCAAGAGACAAGCTTCTATGCTCATATCTGTCTTGGAATATCATCATTATTTGTGGAGTAGTCTCCAGATGTCAGTTTGGGTCCATCTGTATTCACTACTTTCTCAGACAAAGTCTTTTCAGGGTGAAAATATCTATTCCTGGTTTTAGATGAAAGGTGGATTATTTTGGATAGAGGAAGAAAATTCAGCTGATTTGATTAGTTAATTTTTTAAAATATGTAAACATTGTTTTTGGCCTTGTTGACTCCTTGACACACTATACCCCTGAAGTATGGACTAATTAGAAACCTGAAGGCTATGCTCAGTGTGTGTTACTCTTCACACTGAGCAACAACTGCTTCCTACTTCACTTCCTATTACACTACAAACATCCTTTGGCAGAGGGCCGAAGCTGGCTCCAAGCAATCATGAAATTCACCATTACAACAGGGTAGTAGACTGATTAATCTCAATTCCTTTAGATCTCTATATTTTCTTACCACAAGCCTTGCCTCAAAAAATTCCTCATGTATACATGCAACTTACTGAACTTTTTCTTTGCTTCATTACAGTTATCATACAATGTCAGAATAATGACTATTTCATGGAATATTTCAATCAAGTGGGAAATCTTTACTAAGTATATTGTTTCCATTCCTCTTTATAAAAAGAAGCAATGATATGAATTTGAATGGAATGAATTTGCTGTTAACAATACCTCTTTGTTTTCATCTATTACTTAGTTCTTACTTCTACACCACAGTTTTTCACTTTTACACCAATAAAAGCATAGATAGCTTAATTCCTGATGAATTTCTTCTTGCAAGTATGCTCTTATACGAGTGTTAAAGTGTAATAATCTCACCATTGATCTAACCAGAAAAAGATGTTAAAGATATACTTATGAATCCTTAAAAGAATAAAGTCAAAGATATGATAAGTTTACTTCCGGTTTCTGTTAATTTTACATTAAGATAATTGAGGAACCACCAAACCTTAAGATCATAAACCTGTTTTTTTTTCAGGAGGAATAAGTGATGGCATTATCTGCTCAACGCCAGCGATTCGGAAGGGAAAGGACCTCCTCAGAGTCCCCTATGAGCTGTTTGGGGCATGCCCTCTTACGACAGCTTACGTTCATCTGGCTAGCATTCACCACCATAGCTTTGAGCACAGAAGTTCTCTGAAGCATGCTCATCACAACGAATACAGGGAAAACAGCCGTCCAAACTGTGAACCCAAACCAAAGCCAAGGCCTGTTAGTTTGCGTCATGCAATTGCCACTGTAGTAATAACTGGAGTTGTCTGTGGAATTGTGTGTCTAATGATGTTGGCAGCTGCTGTCTATGGTTGTGCCTATGCTGCAATTACTGCTAAATACCACCGAGAACATTTGGCCCCGGTCAGACAGCACGGGACTCCTGAGGAAAAAGAGCCATTTGATAGTTCCTTGGCTTGAGTTACTTTTGTCCTTGGTTTCTTGAAAGTAAAGCTCTCACTTCAGTAAAAAGCCTGAAATATAAATAGGATTGATTTAATAGTAATTACTGCTTTTTTTTTTTTTGCTTTTTGACATTATTTTTTAACATAAATATATATATATATACTCTTTGGAATATATATTAAGACTTTTGTAGAAGAATGTAAGCTTATTTATATTTTGTGCATGTATATTCTGAAGGCACTATTTAAAGCTGAGTGTTTGAGATAACGACATCTTGATGTAGCCACTTTAAAGTATTCCATTCTCCATTACTAGCTCTTGATGTAATATTGGTACAATACATGAGTTATGGTGCAGCTACAGTCAGTAGCCAACACGAGCGAGCATTCTGCAAAGAAAAATACAAAATAGCTACAAATGACTGACTATATTTTAAGTTCTTAAAATACCTGGTATGTATCCAGAAATAGAATTCACCATCAGTTTTAGAACTGGCCAGTCTACACACTGCCACTGTTAAAGTAAGATGTGTTAAAAACGTTTATAAATACACTTTTTCCACCTTCCAATGTGCCCTAGAAGACAACAATTCAACATTACATCCATTATCTAACTCAGAAAATAGGAAGTACCTTGTTAACTATCACATTTCATTTTTAAATTACTTAGTAGGGAGGAAGGAAGAGAACTGAGAAAATGCTGAAGAAAGAAATGCTACACTGTTTCAGATACAAGCACTGAAATGAGCACATACAGTGCATATGAAGAGACACTATCCTTTATCCTGCTGGCATACATGCTTGCTACAGACATTTCTGAAGCCTCTTATTCCCAAATCCACACACAAGCATTCCATTTTGCAAATATCCTGACTGCAGATGCAGCTGCCGTCAGTGTTGCCCTTCAGCATGGAGGATAATACAGTTGCATGTTTACATGTTCTCTCTCACAGAGAAAACATTCAGCTGAATTCATTCAGGGGTCCACCCTAACTTTCTGCAGCACAGTTTTGCCATCATAGGAAACCAGAGCTAAAACCATTTGAGTAATACAAGTTTAAAACAGAAATAATATTTTGAATGTGCAGAAGTATTTTTTCAATTATTCTAAGAAATTATTTTAAGGCAACTAGCAGAGATCAGCAACTCCATCTACCTTTTCCAAGACTAGATGAAATACATCTAGGTTATTTGTGACAGATGTCTACTGTATTTTCTAAAATCTCCCCAGTGACAGGGTTAAAGACCTGTCTAGGTAGCTAATGCAGAAATAAACTACGCTTATATTCTAAGAGCCTTTCTCAGCAATTCTCCTAAATTTCTGGTGAAAATCTTCCCAGTTTATTCCATTGGGCAGAAGACTTGAGCACAATGACTGAATAGCAGTCTGCAGTAAGGGCAGAAGGAAGCTGTGTCATGGCATTCAGAGACATCCACTCTCTTCCAACAGATGGATTCCAAGATCAAGTTCTGTAGCTATTCTAATGACAGCCTCAACTGAGTAATGGGCTACATGGCAGGAGTCATGTAACCCTTGCTCTTATCTACTTAGCAGTAATTGCAACCTAAATATTAAAGCTCATTCCTGCATCTGCAGTTGCTTTCATGTCCAGAGAAAATTAAGCATCTCAGTCTTAAACTAGATCTTGCAGACATTGAAAACAATCAATTACTGTCTGTACGTTGTTTTTTTTAAACTGCTAAGTACTTCATATTATTATTAGGCGCTCTTCAGTCTTCTCTGTCCTGAACCAAATAAACTAAGCTGTTTCAAATTTTCCTGTAAGGCCACATTCTCCAAACTACTTTTTTTCCTGCATTCCCTGGAACCTTATCAGTTCTTCCACATTTTGTTTAGAATGTGGCACCCTAGATCACGCACATTACCTCAGCTGAAGAATTTTTAGAATATTTATATTCAGGCTCTGTAAATGTGATCTCTTGATGATGTATCTCTGAAGCAAGTTTGCTTTTTTCCTTTTAAATATTAATTTTCATAAGTAATTGGAGTCTGTAGATCTACTTTTTTTGACTTTTTATCCATTTATTGCAATAACATTTTACAAAGCAAAACAGTTTTTCTGATAGAGAAGACTGAAGTAATACAGGATAGGATCTTCCTGCCCATGGGCCAGAAAATGAGTTCAGAGTCACACCACATCAGCGCTTTTCTACAGCGACCGTCTAAAATAAGTACACCTGCACTCAAGCTGCAGAACCTAAGATGAAAGCTTATAAACCTCTGACCTCCAGTGAGATTTCACCCACAGTGTTTCTAATGGGCTCAGATTCAGCAATGCAGCTTCCATCACAGATAAGTTCACACTTCTAATACTGTCAAGCAAAGGAAAAACAAGAACTGACTTGATAATTCCTAGTCAGGAATAACCAGAACATCCTCCTAGTCCTTAAAAAAACAGTCCTATCAACAAAAACTTCTCAGGATTTCCTTACTGTAAGATGTTTTTTTTTTAAAAAAAAAAAGAGGAAAAAGGTGAGAAAGATGCAATGAAGTGCACAACAACATTTAAAGAAACTCTTTCCAAGTCACATGTAAGATGCTTTGGAGATTTTCATGCACATATAAGGCTGTAAATTGATATGGAGTTGCCAGAAAGCAAAGTATTTCATATTTCCATTAGTTTACTCTGCTACAGGAGTAGTGCAAGCCAATCCACGCAAAATCTGATTTATGCTTTCTAACTTGCTGTTTGCTAAAGAAAGGAAAAAACACCCACCTCAGCAGAAATCCAAACAAAAAATCCCAGAGAAACATTTCATTTAAGGTATTACATATAATATTTACAAATGTGTTTACCTTTAACAAGCTGCAGTTATTTCTGATAAGCTAGTAGCAGAGATTCAACACAGAAAAGTATTGATTCAATTGCTTAAATTAATAAAAAATTATTTCATTTTGAGTAGATGAAATAGAATGTTCGACTACTGAAAAACACAGATAAGAGGCACAATTTATTACCCATAACAATTATTGACTACAACAAATTGAAGACTGGATCTAGGGATTCCCCACAGAACTGCCCTTAATTTTTAAAGCTTAGCAATGGACATCTGCCACTGAAATAAGTTGTCTACACAGATTTATTTTTCAGATAAAGGTTCCTGAGAAAGCTTTGTTGTTTTTCCAGCAATCTCATGAGAGGTATTATAGTGAGCACAGTATTTTTTCCTAATCTCCATAAAAAACACTCTTCCCCCCAAAGTTAACAAAATATCAGGACACACTACTCCGCAAGGTATTTGCAAAGACAGAGAAAGTACACATATTGTTGTATTCCTGTCTTTCATATAGAGGCTCACCATATTACTTTGTTTTCAGCAAAACAGGCTTTCTGAAATTTCAATTTAGAACAGAGATTAAAAACTAGAATACGCCAATGTTCTTTACAGAAAATGTCCTTAGAAGCTATATGAAAGAAACAAAGCTTAAACTAAAACTTACTTGCTTTGCCATTCTGTCTCTTTCCATCCAGAGCTTGCAAAAAGTCAATCAAAACTCAGCCTTATTATTCCCTAGTAATATAATGTCCAAACAAAATCGGGATCCCTCCTCTTGAATATCACAGTAGAACATTTAGTGACATTATACATAGCTTATCTATCATTAACAACATTAACAAAAGAATGCCAGCTGTTGCCTACTAACAACCATCTATCTTTGCTGGCCAGAAGACACACAGGCTTTAGTTAAGCATCCAGAAACTATGCCTACTTTTACAACTTTGATCTTTGAACTTGGCTGAAAGTGGCATAGTAACAATAACCGTAAGAGAGTCTTGGGACTTCCTGGGTTTATACTACCTGAAATGTGACTGTATGCTCCCCAGATGAGACAGGCAGCAACAGCAACCATCCGGATGTGGCAGTAACCCACAACAGGGGAGAAGTAGGAATTTGAAACCATAACAAACAAACCAACAACTACATACTTCTTAACTACTTCCAGCAAAAGCTGCGGTTGCTCTCTCTTACTGATTACACAGGGATCCCTCAATGTTTTAGGGCTATTTACACTACAGGTTGAACTTTTTGCATAAGGCTGCCATCCTCATTTCAAGACACAACAAACAGATGAGCAAACACTGTTAACATTTGGAAATACAGACTACTGGGGTGAAAATAAATTAGTTAATCCACAGTACATAAACTGGTATTAATGTATTCATATACTACATAAATGCAGCTTCATACTTGCACAGCATTATTTGAAGCTTTCAAAGGGACCTGACAGTTTATCTGCTGCCTTGTTCTGCAATCAGGGATTTATTTTGTTAGCAGCAGAATTATTTAGCAAATTTCCCCTAGAATCTGATTGCTATACAAGGTCTTCCTTCTATCCAAATTAAATAGCATTAAAATCCAGCTAGTAAACCAATCCCAACAGCAAAGCGGAAGCGTAGAATGCTCTATGCAATTTACTATACATGTCAATACTACACATGTTGGAATACTCTTCTAATTCATGCATCAGTCACAGATTCTCTGAGAAGAAGTGGTGAGGAAAGACCAAGAATTAGATAAATAGGGGTTAAATTACCACGCCAACACCAGCAGTGAACTATTCTAAAAAACCCTGTTATTCAATTATTCCACACACTAATTCTGCATAGTAAATGAATTGAGAACAAATACAAACGACTACAAATATGTGAATGTTTCATATACGAGAAACTTCAGATTCCCTCTTCAGTCAATGGAGAGAGGTAGGATTTTACCACATGCTCTGAAGCATTCTGTGGAGGAGCTTACCTCTCCCCACACATGACCTACAAACGATGTTTCCTAAATTATGGCTCCTAACCTAAGTCTGTGAGTTGTTTAATGTTAGACTGTACAAATACACATTTCAATTTTCCTGAAACTGCAAACGTTATTCTAGGTACTAATATTAGATTTATGAATACAAAGATAATATTCAAAATTAACAAGAAACTCTGGAAAAACATAAACTAGTGGGTTTTCACCAAGGCATGAAAAGCTTTTTGAGGGATTTACTAAATGCTACTGCTGAATATAATCTTCTGTGGCTTATAATGTGGAGTAAAGCTTAAGTAAATCACTGTCTTGCCTGACAAGGAAAACATCTATTTTAGAACGCTTCAAAAATTTGGTTGCACTGTCATTATGATGACATATTCATTTTCCCTTAGGCCTTCACACTAAAATACAATTTTATAGATGGTATCATAAATTTTAAGGACTGTGTGTGACAGTGACATTTGCTTGAATGTTTTTAATAATATAGTACTACCAAAGCAATACATGGGAGAAAAAGGAAAAAAAAGTAAGCAGTACAGAGCAAATGCATTTATTCTATGTTCTATTATAACAATAGCAGATTGAACTATTTGTTGAAAATTTACAATATCTGCCACTCCTAGAAGTACCAGTAGTTTAAACTACCTTTGATTAAATTATTGGGAGTCACTTTTTCAAAGTGTGTTTTGGTATCTTTTTCAAAGAGAGATGTGTATGCAAACTCCACTTGAATTCGCTCAAAAAAAACCCTGAATGGGGTTTTTTTCCCCCCCAAAAAATAAGGAAAAACAGGGAAGAAGAACAAAATTTGTGTTGTGAAGGCATTTCTTTTCAGATACAATGGGCACATTTACCTCCATGAGATTATAAAAGAATCTTCCTTACTTAGAGCCTAGGTCATCAGAAGCCTCAGTTACTGGAAAACTGGTACATTCACAAATTTTCCTTTCAAATCGCTGTTCTGTAGAGGCTGATTCAAACAAGAAGATTAAAAAACTGATGTGTGACCAGCCTCAAGCAGACAGATATATGTATTTTAGAAGTAACATGAGATATTTGATCTTTCCTGTTTTCAAGGCACCGTTTTAAATATCTTAAAGAGCAGGATCATCAGGGTCACTTTCCTCTGGCCAGAATAGAGGCATTCAAATTTGCACGGCATTTTTAAAAAATTAGTGATGAAATTAAATCTTTACCGTGATGGGAAACAAAAAGGAGAACCTAAATTTTCAAATTGTGTCATTCCATGTACCTGAGGGCTTTTAGCATCTTGACTAGGAATACTTAACTGAATTTACTGCTATACTAATGTTTGTTCTTAAAATGATGTAAAAAGAAAAACGAGAAAGGTGATGGATGAGGACACTTGTAAAAAACCTCTCTTTAACCAGGGTCTGGAGAAAAAAAACCTTGAACTTGTATATGGGTAGGTTACAAAAATAAAGGATCAGCCCAGAAGAGTTAAATACTAGAAAGGGAAAGATCCTGGCTTTACTTGGGACAATTTGTTTGCTGGTATAAAGCATAATATTCCTTGTTTGCGTAATAGGGTTTTTTGGTAAAAGCATTTAAAATCAAACTGTCAGTGAACAGAAGAATGTTAGGCTGCCTTTTCTTCAGATTCAGTAACACCTCCTACATCTGACTACACAGCCCTGCTTATTATAATTTAAATACATATTTTAAATACATATTTTAGTGTATATTTAAATATAAATAATATATACACAAAATAACACTTAAGCATGATCTACAGTTTTAGCAGAAATCCATAGTACTATGTTAAAAGGTGTTTCTTTTATTCTGCTATTCTTTCATTCTGCAACAGATACATTGCTTTCCAAGAACTCTCTTACACGATAAATTATTTGTATTGGTCTCACACCTTTACTGTGTGGCAGACAACAGGGAGCAACCTAACACTTCTTGTACCCTTGTGTTATGGCACCATCTAGTATAGAATTAAATACACCTGCCATGCATTTAAGGACAGATTCCCTGGAACCTTCTGTATCACATATCTATATAAAGATAAAACACTATATACTGATATAAATCACGGGTGGTAGAAAGTGTCTTCCATTTTCTCTTCAAGCTTTTACTGCTTGGCAGCAGAAAATACCAGCTGTAAGAAAAATCTGGCCATCCTTAATAACTCTGAAATTAACAGTAAATCTATTCTCTTGAAAGGACTACATACAAAATGTAACTATTATTCAACATGTTCATGAAGGGCAGAATCTGACCCTTATGGGTCTACTATTCTCACAAGAGCTATACACTTTTTGGTAACCTTCGCCACAGAAGATTCTGAGAGTGGCTAATCTTCAGGCCATCTGTATCAGGAACGCTTAATACGCAGAAGAAAAACTAAAACACCAATCAAGAAGCTTGCAATTGTGAAGAAAAACGGCTTTCCTTCTGCACTGATTTTTCACTTCTGTCCAAACAGGAATTACTGCAATTGTTCTTTTCATGTGGCTTCAGCAGAAAAGAATGAGCCAAGGTAGGTTCACAGAGCTATGGCAACGCTTCAAAACACATCCCAAGCAGTCACTCTTCTTTGATAGAAAATGACTGTAAAGCTGCCTGTACATAAGAACAACACGGATGTCTTTTCTTTCCAGAACTACGCTGAATAAGAGAACTCTTCAGATCATTGGAGTACTTTAATTTCTCGCCAATTTAGCTACACTGAACTTCCATTAATCTACTATTTCAGTTAAGTCGACACAGAGCAATAAGGGCTTGCTTCTTTTCAGAAACTACAGGTCTGACTGCACTGGTAAAGTTTTTTATGTTTTTAAAATGAACAAATGTAAATACTACTTGATTTTGATTGAGAGACCACAGAAAAGCATGTGTGCAGGGAGGACTCATTTAGTGTTTTCTGTGTCCTAATTTCAACTTTGATAAATAGCAAGGTCAACAGAAAACTGATCCTATATAAAATATTTTGGTAGAAAATAAATATCAAAAAGCTTTAGATATTCCTTCCTCATACTTTGGTATCATAGAAACAAAACTTATTTGCAATTCTACATTTTTATCGATAGGTGGCAATAGTAATAAAAATTCACCTGTTTTTCCTATCTAGTTATTATGTCAGTTCTACTGCAACTTTCCCATCATAGAAAGAACATGTTGATGACATTCAAGCTAGGTTTCAGAGTAGTATCATCTTTTTATATGCTTATTTTTCAAATCTATGTAGGTCCTTTGCAACTGACAGCATAGCCATTTCTTACAATGAAAAGACTGATACACACTCACTAATCTTGTTAATCCTTAAAATAAGTGATGTTCACATGGTATCATACTGTATGTATGCTGTTCTATGTCCTGCAATACTAGAAATGCAGGCACATTTCATGGTCTTTCTGTGACAAATTTGCATACCTCTTTACAACATAGATCTGGTTTCAGAACAAAGAGAAAACACTTTTTTTTTTTAATTTTTATTTTTTCCCATAGAGGATGCAGCCTCTCCATCTGTGGCGACATTCAAGACCTGACTGGACATAGTGCTGGGTAACCTGCTCTAGGTTCAAGATTCTGCTCAAGATAAAGTCCACTGGGACTGGACTAGATGATCTCAAGAGGTCAATTCCAACCTCAACCACTCATGTATATAATTAGTCTGCACAAAAATAGGTACAAAAGAAATAAAGAAAATTTGTACTTCATTTCAGAATTTTTAAGCAGCCTTGTATTAAACAAAAATTGACTATTTCTTCTCCTCTCCTTCAAACTCTGAATTTCAAATGACCATGAGACTAAAGACTGTGCCTGTGTATAATATAATCCTTCATTCTTCTGACTAGGTATCTAGAGCTTTTACTAAGCACTGCTATAGACTTCTTCAGTGAGGCTTGAAATGCCAGGTTCTGCTTGTTCTATGAAGAAAATTTAAGAGATCTTGACAATTTTCATCAGACATTTTCTTGAGTGTTTTTTAATAAATTTTTGCCCTAAGAAGACTATGTCAGTTCTGCTATCTTTAATTAAACATCCCAAGGGGCTAATTTTCATGTTTTCTGTGAACAGCAATGGCCTTTTTCAACATGAAGGGCTTTTAAGGTCCTGTATTGTACTGCAGCTTTTGAGCTAAAATGCATCTATAGGGAAGTACATATATGAAGATTCATGTACTCTCTCAGTGCTCTCAAAATCTGACGAGAGAAACATTTTTTATTTTTTAGAACCTGCTTTACTCCATGATGACTTTTGTTTGCTTGCTTCTGTCCCCATCTCTTGCCCAGAACTGTCTAGGTGGGCAGTATCTTTAAAAGTCTATTTTAAACAAAATTATAATGATGAAACCATCACCTTTCCCCAAAAAAATGGAAATAAAAAGAAACATGTACATAACATATATAAATCCTACGCTGCACTTATCCAGATGTCCATACATTCACTACTTGGAAGCAGAGATTCAAATAAAGGATCTGAAATGAGATCAGTCATCATGCAATATCAATGAATACAAGTCTGTAATGCTGAATTCTATCAACAATTAATGTGAACAGTGTGAAATGTATTGCCTTTCACATGAGCATTGGAAGAAATATTTTAGTCTTCATTTGTCTCATTTTTAATAACTAGATTGCTATATAAATACAGACATCCTATATTGACTGGCTTCATCTTGGTCGCTGAAAGTAACATTGATCTTACATAAAACTCATGGAATTTCAAGATTAGGGCAATTCTACAATTTTTAGATCATCTTGAGAAGAATAAAATTCCACTTCAACATAACTTGATATAGGAGACATGGTCATAGAGAACACTAAGACAAAGCACTTTTGAGCATAAATGTGTTTAAATCTAAAAAAAAAACCGCATTCAGGACTATTGTCCCTTTCTCTTGCAAATAAATTGAACGCTTTATAAACAGTAATAAATATGATGCTACTACATTTCTATATTAAAGACTTATCTCCTTCTTCCATACTTTCTATAGAAATTTGCATTCATTTAAGTAAAAAAAAAAAAAAAAAAATCACAATCTCAAATGAAAGCAGCAGGAGGGATTTTAAAAACAAATTACATGTTTTTTGGGCCAATAAGCAAGCACATTCTGATAGTGAACTGGTATTAGTAGGTACAGATGGCGAAACAGCAGCAGAAACACTCAAGTTCTCTTTAATAACAGTCTGGACACTCATTGATTTAAGGATTTTCCGCCTATATTAAAAAGTTGAGAATTCCCTATTTGCAATAAGCCTTAGTGTAGATTTGCATATGAAGTTTGTTATAACTCATTTTTTTCTACAAAAACAGAATAAAAAAATTTTTTACAAAGAATATAGAAGAGACTGCAGATTTTGTAGTAAGAGTAGGTTTTGTTCTTTTTTTCCCTTTGTGGGCAGGTCTAACTCAGGTTTCCATTTTATAATAATGTTCTATTTTCTCTCTGCCAGTTTTAAACTCTTGTAGTGATCTGTAATAAACAACATTCTGGCACAGCTTTATTTTCAATCAAATCCCGCTAGGGTCCAGAGTGAGTTTACATGAAATGCGCATCCCGTCCTGCTGCTTTTTGTAATCCACCACTCAGACCAAATGGGGATGAGGAATACTTACTTCACACAAATTAAAATGAGATGTTTTGGCCAAATTTGAACTTCAATGTAGGTATTTGAAAATGTTACTCATAATCCTACTTTAGTCTCCCAAGTTTGGCTAAAAAAACCTTCAAACTTCTCCTGTTCACCATTGCTCCAGTTTCTGCATCCAAATCGATTTTGCTTAAAACAGAGTATTGTGGACCTTGTAATAAAACCTAAAAATTGAACTAGATGCTGCGTACTTTGTTGAAAGTAGAACTGACAAGTCGCATTTCTGATCTCCAACTTAAAGAGGACAAGAATAACACATATACTTTTTTGTCTCTGAATGGCTGTAGCTGGCTGAGTGATACTTTCACAGAAAAGAGGTCGTACAGATCCCAAAAGGCTCCATCCCCCTCCCCCCAAAAACCCTGAAAGCATTCAACCATACAAGACAGAAGGGAAAGATCATTCAAAGCAAATTCTTAAAAATGCTTCATAAAAGAAAATCTAGTGCGCAGTTTTTACAGTTTACAGAAAGTAAAAAAACACTTCTGTGCTTCAGAATGTAAATACACTGCTCGTATTTTTCATGGTATTATGCATTTACAGATATCATTGAAATCTTTTACATGATTTGGTATTAAAAAGCTTTGAAAACCCTGTCTTTATTTTAGATAGAAACTATAGGACCCAAGTAATTTCAGATGTTCAACATTAAACACAATTATTGAGAAAATGGAAGCAACATCTGCCTCTCTCTTACAATCACTACAAAAAAACCCCAAAGCTTGCTGACACAGTATTACAGTTGGTTAAGTGCGATACCTCCTCAAAGTCAACACTAAATTGCAAACACTAGTGAGGAAAGAATAAATTTTAGGATGCCTGTTAACCCTACACATTTTACAGATGATGGTAAACTGCATGATGAGCCTTTTGCTAACTCAAGATGATGAAGCATTCTAGAAATAACATGTCAACCTTTTTCATTGTTCAGTGAAAACTCGTAATTACAGCTTCAGCAATTTGCAGATTTCTGCATTGACATTAGTTTATAAATGCTGTTTTATGCTTTAACAGGAGTATAAAGTCATATTTAGGACTTCCTGTTATATTATGGGAGAGTTCAATAAGTTGTGAAGAATGTATTCACGCAAACTGGAGTCAGAAGGGTGCTTTCCTATTGACCTTATAAAATCTATTATTATCAGTGGAGATATTCTATGTTTGAAGAAACAGATTTGAGATTTCCCAATTATCTGGCACTTTCTTGCTCTTTCAGAATTGCATTCACTGTATCTTACTGCATTTTTAAATCTTATTTTACATGTGAGAAAAATAGCATAGTTCTTGCTTTGTGCCGTAGGTACCTAATTTTCCCTGAGATAAGAGAGCTTGGTTTCTGGCATAATAAATCATAAGACTTTTCTAAATTAACTTCTTCAAAGTCAGTAACCGTTGGGAACTAGAGAAAACTTTTCAGAAAAGCATCTGAACTTAAGTGAGGAACATCCAACAATCTAAAATATAGTAACTCTCATTTTTAAATCTGCATGGTTTATCTCTAATCTATAGTTGTCAAACCTCTCCTTTTAGTCTTTGGGTACTGCTATACTCTTGGCTGATAGACTGTACAGCTTTGGTCATTCAATCTTTATGCTCTGATCAAGCTTTGGTCTTTCAGTTTTTATGCTCTGATCAAACACATCTCAGATAATCTAGACAAAATGTCCACTTTGTATCATTTGCTATAGGACAGGATTTTCAAACCTGAAGACTGAGTGGAATCTTTACACATCAGATAGTCCCTTCTTATATTTCCCTTTCCTTAATATAATGTATTCTGATTTATGATGATATAGAATTGTGTCTACTAAAAATGCTGCACTGATAATGGTTATTTCCATTGAATCAAACTCCATAGCTCGCAGGGAGCTTGGATATTCAATTAATAAAGGATCAGGTTCTTAGGGAGAGGAGGCATTAAGTGTTCTCTACACTAAGTCATTCAATTACATCTTTTAGGTACAACTGCATCTTTCCCTCCTCCTCTCTTCTTAAAAGATATTCCTACATTAAATTCTTAATAACCCAAAAGAGAAAGAACTCATAAATGGCTTTAAAAAAAAATGAACAAAACAAAGTACAACAATTTTACCTGCAACAACTGGAGATTTTCTGTCATCCAAAAGTTGAATAGCAGTACTGGCTGTCACTACATTGCTTTTGTTCGCAGTTTCTGCAAGGTGTATTAAGAAAAAAAAAAACAAAACACAAATTGAAATAACATATTGCAGAGTGAGGAAACTGAGCTTTTTTCTCCTGGTTTGAAACAACAGACTATGTGGATTTAGTACTCAGAAAATATGAAAGCAAACATCACTTTCTATGTATGCACAGAACATACAGGCACTGCCATTTCAAAATTCCCCAGCATCCCAACAACAAGCTTAAAACACTAACATGAGTAACCAATTTTTGCCTTCACTGCTAAAAGTAGCAACAAAGGTGAAAACTGGTAGGGCTTCTCATTAATGTGGACATGTGCTCTGTTGGATTTGTCTTGCTTAAAATACTAGGCTTTAAGCTCAACCTGTGCAAACATGAAATGAAAACTGTTACGCTGTGTCTTGGGGTTTCACTTGGATCCCTGTAAAAGATGCATCTGGTCAAAGGACGAGTAAATTAGCTGCAAATTTCAATGTATATTTTAGATTGACATCTGAGATTAGCTACAGAGCCCACTCAGTACTGACATAATTAGAATCCTTTCAGCATCATATATGGCTCAGCATTTAGAGAATGACAAAACTACAGACCTGTACTAAATGGGATTGAATAGACAAAGCTCCCAGGTATTTGCTCAGCAGCTCTTCTGTACCAGAGTGGAAAATGGTCAGCATTAAAAATGTTCTCCTTATCTTCAGCTGTCAGGAAATCTCTTGAGAAAGAAGAGAGAAAGAAAATACTTGTTGTTTGTTGCATGGCACACAATAGTTTCTAGCTTTGAAAGATAAGAAAAACCAAAATGTAATCTTTTGGGAAAGAAAATTATCTTGGACTAATACTATTTGTTCAACAAAAGGGTTAACTTTAGCCCCTAATAATTATTTGTGACACCTGTAATTGCTTTTGTTGGGAAGGATGAAAAAAGAACTAAAAAAACCAGTGCCTCTAAGTAACACTAAAAACCTTTGTACTGATGTGTACAAATAAAAATGCTTAGTCTAAAAAGCCTTTTTCTGTCAGCACAATGCAAGAACTGTGGACTGTACAAAGTGGAAAAGGAACTGGAGATTTGGATTTCCCTCTCAAATAATGCAAAAAAGTAATTTAACAGCCTACTTTCCAAATAATATGTCAGGGGTGGTAATGGACAAATACAGACTTCGTTCTTCAATAATCTCAGGGAATGTTGACAGAGGGAAGTTTGTGTCAGTGAAAAGAGCAAGAATGGGCTCCACGCTATTGTTCTGGTTTGCCGTCTGACAATAACAAACTGCAGTGCTATTCATCTCACCTGTCAGGCCACTCACACTACAACAATATTTCGTGGTCAGGTAAGCACCATATAATGTTATATTCCATAAACTTAGTTTATCATAAATATCAAGTGCAGATTTTCTTTTACATGCATAATGCACATAGATTTGCATGGCACTACCAAACTGTTGCCTGAAAAAGTCATTAATTATGGGACCTTATTTTATAGCTCTCCATTTTAAGCAACTTGTACCTCCACTAGATTACATCTTCTCCAAGCAAAACAGGAAAGTTGAATAATGAGATCTCCTGATCATCCTTTCACCCAGTCCACTTCTGTCACTTGGCTTTATTTCAACACCAAAAAGTATTCCACACAATAATTCAAAATCCCTGAAAAAGCTTACAGATATTTGTATTTTAGATGGCGTAGTAAAAGAAAAAAAAATCATAATCTGCAGATGTAGCATATTCATCATTCTGCTCTGAAGAATAAAGACGTGAGGCTAACTCCAAGGGAGTGGGGGGAAAGTAAATGTATGGGCCACAGGTGTAAAACAGCTTTGTTCCAAACGTTCCAGTTGAAGAATCTAAGGGATCCTATAAAGTCTTTCTAACCTGTTCTACGTATTGCAGTGTGCCAGCATAAAACCTTGGAAGAAACAGTAGATGGGCTTCCTAAAAACAAACTTTTTCTTTTTTCTTCTTTTCTCATATGGCTGCCAAGCACAGCTTTGTTACTTACTGATTAGTAAGCTGTTCCGGACCTACAAACAGGTTGATACGAGACAGTCCAGTCCGTGTTCCAAGGAAGGCAACTTCCACTCCCTTGTCAGAGTTTCTGAAATAGAGCAGAACACAAGCAAAGAAAATGTTTGAGACAGTAAATAGATAAAGCTGTATTACTGGTCACAGAAAGTACAAGTGTACACGTTCTTGAGAAAGATCATTTTAAGTATCGTTTCCTTATTTTCTTTTTTAATGCTGGTTTTTCAGTCACAAGGGTTTTGGCAAACAAACAACGTAGACATGCTATTTAGACCAAGAGTCACTAAAAAGTCAAAGACAGTAAATTTGGTAGGATTTGTGGGAAGGGACTATATGGAAGCCATAAAATAAAAAGGTGTGGCATAGGTATATACCAACTATTTAACAACCACAGGCACCCCGTGATTCAAGATGGGCAGGAATTCCAGGATTTGGCTCCCAGTCCATTCAACACTTGCACAGTACATCTATGCTTCAAGTCATAGGTGTGACCATTGCTAAAATAAGCAAAAACTAAGCTAGATTTAAAACAGCCAGCTCAAATGTAGCTGCCATCAGGACTGGCCTTAGCCTTCAGACCTTAGAAAAAAACCGCAGCAGGTAGCTCTGGCAGAACTCTGTTGCTGCATTGTTATCAGTACCAAGCTAGCTACTTGAAAGCTAGTTCTCCTATGGCTACAAGAACTTCAGTCATATTACCACAAAACCAGGGACCACAGTCTTAGCCATCTTGCTGTCTCATACTTCATTCTTCAACATATGGCTTGTCTCATTAGCGCAAGTCAGAATATGAAAGGAGATCAAAAGTCTCCCGCTAGCATCTCGCCGCAGCTGTCTTCCTTGTGTTTACTGGATGTCTCTTATTTCATTGTGTAGGAGGATTCCAAGAAACCTTATGCCTCTACATAAATTCATCAATGTCTACAGCATATTAGCATGCAACGATTTCTTATATTTATCTTCTAAGAGAAAACTGGATAATCGTTAGTTTGATGAACCAGATCTTACTATATTAATCTTACTCATTCAGTATGAGTATGTGCTTTACAGCAATATATTTTTTATTCAACTTTTAAAAAATAGTTCAAATTTAGTAAAATCTAATCAGGATAATCTCCAGAATTGCCCTTCAACCACAGTATTTCATGCAAACTGCTACTCTTAACAGCTGTTTTTTCTAATATATATAACACCTTGTTACTTAACACATTAGTACAGCATAACATAAATTAATTAAGTAAAACATATAAACTCTAAAAAGGCCCAGCTAATCTCCTGATTATCTGTAACAGGAATCTAGATCCCAGTTAGTTCTGAAAAACAAATAAAACAAAAACAAACAATCAAAAAGATTTAAAGAAATTACTTATTTTACCATGCAAGTTTTTCTAGATATTGTTTGTTCTGAGACAAATTACCAATTCTAGCAACAATGTTGGTAAATTTTGCATTAAATTTCTGAAGTACTCTAACCCATTCATCACAAATACTCAGACTGTAAGCTGTAGTTAGCATACCTCTTCATTAATTATACTGTGAAAACTGGATAACCTTACAACTAATCATCACGATATACACTGCAACATAAACACTTAACACTTAACTCAGAATTGGTGGTATTTAGGATCAAATGGTTAATATATTATTTTCATGCATATCAGGATTTGCTAGGTATTCCACCAGTTCACCAGCATATCTATTCAAAATTCACTCATGACTGACACAAAGCTTGCTTACTCTGATTTATTTAATGCCAGACTGGTCCAATAAGCTTCAATTGGTGCACTCACAACTGCATCAAACAGAACTTCCTGGATCAATTCTTTATCACCTATTCCAATATATTAAAATCAGTAAACATATGTACATACAGAGAGAATTTTTTTTACAAGACTAAACAATAATTTTTTGCACTGTTTATTCTGTGATATCCGTTCAAACTTTACGCACTATTAAGCATTTACTATGTAATATTACATGATATATTACCACAATGCAGTTTTTCATATATCATTTCGTTGTACTAACAATGTTAGATTAAAAACCAAAAAATGATTCTCCTTCATGTAACACATTTACATACATGTTAGCTAATGCTCGTATTTGCACATGACATAAGGTTAAAACAGTTAGGCCTACGAACAGTCACAAAAACTCTACATTTTTGCAAACAGACAAAAGATGCACTTCTCCATCTGATTTTTTTTTATTCTGCTTTGCAGTTCAGAAATGCTAATTGCATACATATTCTCCCTGAAATACTCATGAAATATCTGTCATATTTTTTAGAGGCGTCATCCAAGGATTGATTCAGACCAATCCTCTCTAACTTATAAAATCAGATGGGGCGATAATATTGCATAGTGCAGCTACACCATCTGAACAGAAACTTGAGTGTTTAGTTCAGGCATATTATTTACCATAAAAGTCAGAAATGTGTATCATTAATATCTTTATTGATACCCTGGAAAAAGCTCAAAACCAAATGAAATTCCAAAGTAACATCAGCCAAGCAATCCAATCTCAATTTATCGCTGTTTAAACCAAGCAGCTTTACATTTTGTAGAAGGTTCAGTACAACACTTTTTAGCTGGGGTAAAGCCTACTACATACATATTTAACAAAATACTTGCATTGGAGCAATGGCTCTTTTCCTGTGAGGTAGCGTTTAATTGCGTCTAACTGAGTCATTTGACGGTGTTCAGGATGTAAGTCAGTGTTGCAGTAGGACCTGTGAACACATTGCGAAAACATTAAAAAATGTTAAAATGTATAAGCATCACCTCTCTTTGTCTTTGAACACAAAAAAATTGAGCTTAGCAAGCACAAACAATATGAAACCAAGATGGGTAACAGACACCAATCTGATGCTTTGTTTAAGGCTTACCATTCATCTGCTAAAGATACATCAGGGTGTTCTAAATCATGTAAACCTGTAACAGGAATAATAATGGGTTATTTAGGGAGCAGTCTGGGTAACAGATGGTTATTTACATACACTCCATAACATAAACCCTTCCTTCTTGGAAAGTGCACTATTACCACAATGTAATAAATCACAGTAAACTATGTTCAAATACACTTTAGGGTCTAACAAACTGGCAAAAGCCAACTAAATCAGATCTAAAACTGAACAAGTAGGAAAAACTTCTTTTGTGCTGATATGTTTAACTCATGCTCACTTGATCTATTTGAAGTTTAGAAGAAAATTTGAGCAAAGAGAAATACACAATGGTAAAAGACTCCTATTTGTACTTCCGTGTTCCATTTGGCTAGTAAAGTTCTTTATGCCAAAATACATACTTCTCATTTCATAAGAGTTGTTCTTTTTTAAAAAAATAAAAATTTTTAAAAAGAACAATTCCCTCAAAACCTAATCACACAGCCCATGAACACAAACAGCAATTTACAGGATCGTTCAGAATAGGTTTATTGTACTAACGGGTCACACAAATGCTTGTCAATAAGAACTATATCATTAGTTATATAGCATAATAAAAATTTACTTTGGCAATTTTAAAAACTTTTAAAACACTTCTCAATAGACAATAAGCAAACAGGGTTCAGAAGACAGGGTCTGGGTTTAAACCTGCTGAGTACATAATAAACAACGACAGAGCTCCACTGATTAAAGAAAGCAGGGAAGTAAAAACTAGAATTATAATTACAGTCCTTGGGGAGGACAGTGAGGTGTCAGTGACAGAGAATCAGTGAAGGTAAGAGTGGGAGAACAGGCGCAGTTAGCTATGGCTGTGTTAACAATTCTGGTGATGCATCTGGGAGGAAATATCAGGCCTACTGGCTGAGATGTATGGCTGGAGTAAAGAACATAGGTGAGAGGTATGTTTGGAACAGTTTGGAGAGTAAGCAGCTCTAAGCCTCCTGCTGTGCTCTCTTTCTATCTAGACGTGTATTTGCTGTGCAAGTGACTCAAATTTTAAAGCATTTCTTTTTACATCTCTCCTTGGTACAGGAACATATTCATGTCCCAAAATACAGCTGAGGAACAGTGACATGAAGAAATTAACTATCTTGTTTAACATCACTGACAAAACAAGAAGCAGAATTGGAAATGCAGACTTAAGCATAATATCAGAAAGCATTCCTCTATTGAAACATTTTTTGCTCAGCAGCTGCTAAAACTTCTCAACCTTCTCTTCACTCTTCTGAAATGCCTCTGCTCTTCCTTCACCTCCAGGAACCTTTGTTTATGATCTTGTCGCCAAACAACTTTATCACTACTCACAGTTGACTTCTCCACTCATTTTAATTGTGGACTTACCAAAACTAAAATCCTAAAGAAAGAGTTGTTCTCCTGGTTACTTCTACTGCTATTATAAAAATGCAAAATGTAAAACCCTGTAGACAATGCCCAAAGTAGTTATAGCTCTGAAAGATTTCATAATGTATAGTCTGCAAACAAAACAGCCATAGCCATTACAGTGCTCTCAGTAGTTACTTCATTCAGAAAACACCACAAACAATTAACATTGGACCCCAAAAGATTCTCTAGAAGCTTAAGAGAGGAGGACGGAAGATGATCCCCATCTAAAGAAGATTCACGAAACAGTTTGACTATACAAATGAGGGGAAAAATCCCATCAAGATCTTCAAAGAAAAAAAAAAAAACAGGGAAAAACATCTAATTCTCTTATGGAATCTGCAAACAAACATACAAGCTTTAGGTCTACCAAATCAACAATAAAACTACTGTGTAAGCAACATGAGAAGGTAGGTATCTTACCTTCTTCTACAGTTACATTCCCTCTGAAGAAATATTTTCCGTGTCCTCTAGAGAGAGCCACACCTAAACTGTGCAGAGAAATAAAGCATACCTTGAAATCTGTGAGATAAACAAAACAGACATTCAGAACTACTTTCATTTCTAACATTTCCAGCCAGTGTACTATGATTAACTTTAAAACCGTTTGTTTCCAAACCCTCACTGATCATATTTATTGTTCAACTAGCTGCTTCAATGCTGTTTCAGTTCTGACGTGCCTGCAAAAAATTGGCTGTATTTAGGTGTGCTTAGAGGTGCAGTAAACCATTATTCTCTGGCCTACTAATAAACTAGGCCCTCTAAGCTCACTGTTGTTCACCCAGCATGAGATTTCTTCAGCTAAGCCTTGAACATGCCCCTGGCCTTACAATGAAGGAGACAAGTTTTTGTAAATCAGACTAAGCTGTTGAGAAACTACATAGGTGTGTGAATCAATGGAGCTACTGAGAGGAAAATAATTTCATATGGGACATGACTCCTCTTGGACTAATTTTTCTGCAATTCATACTTTATAGCTAGTTTAACTTTTTTGTATTGGTTTCAGCTTTATAAACTCTTCACAGTTACGCACCCAGTTTTGGTCTGGTTTTAAGTCTACTGTTTAAACTATTCAAGTCTAACGAACTGGCTGAGGGATCTCATGCCTCTTCCTATTGAACCCTATCCAGAATACCTTCTGGCATACATTCATTCAAGGGGATTATATCAGGCTAGGAACCTGCCAGTCATCAGTAAGACTGCAAATGCATGGGCGGATACTTTAAGCACATGTAGAGGCACCAACTCCAAGAGCACACATGCTGCAATTAATAGCTCAATCTGGAGATGGGCTGTACAGTAAACACCTTTGACACTACAGTGTATATTTTAACAAATGTTGCCCCTGCTGTCTTCCTGAATCTATACTCCCACCCATTAAAAACAGATACAGGTCACGTTGAAAAAGGCAGGACAGTTTTCCTAATACATTTCTGTCCTAAGAATCAGAACTCACACTGCATGCATATATGTAGTCCCATATCTACTTACTAAACAACAACAACAAAACCCCAAACCCCAAAACACACAAAAAAACCCCACTGAGTTTTACCACTCGTGTGATTTTTAAGAAGAATAAACACATGTATTAGAGATCAAAGAAATGTGCCTATATTTTCTCTATGTGGAAATGTAGCTCAAGTTCTGTGAAATTGTTCCATTGAAGAAAATTTCAGCTAAGTATTGCAATTATCAGCCTCCTGCTTTAAGCATAAGGTATAATTAGTATTCTGTTATTAATGGATTATTTCTATTCCAAATACAGGCATTTTAAAAGTGATTTCCTGTCTTTTTTTTTCCCTCCTAATATGCATGCCGAAATAACATGGCTGAGTTGCTCAGTTTTAGTTATACTAATACACTGAAGATAGTTCAGAGAAACAAAATATCCAAACCTCAAATTGGAAGTGAAATATTATCTCATTTTACATTACATTTCTGTTGTGGAAAAACATCAAAATGGGGCTCAAAATGTAGTTATTTAAATGGATTATAGTATTTATAGCTCTCCAAGTACTTGCAAAAGCCTTTTGTTCAATGTAAACTTCAACTGAATATTTTTTTAATGAAACGTAAGCCATGACAAACACTGTGAGTTTGCCTGTGTGAGCTTGCACAAACTTTCCATCCCTGGAAAAGCTGAAAGGAATGCTGGTAGGCTCCTTTTCCTTGCTATTTCCAGCATTGTCCAGGGATATTTCATTGTCAGCTTTTGCTGATGAGCTTTTAATGAGTTCACAAGCTCTGTACAAATGCAAATCCAATGAGTCTGATGAAATGTCCATTTATATGGTCGGCTCTACCTGAACGGAGTACCCTTGATGTCTGTATAATAGTAGTCATTTGTCATCACCAATACCCGCTTCTAGATTCAGAACAAGAAAGTCAGAAGGGGAAGGAGGAAGAAGTTAGTTTGCTATAAGAAATGTATAAAAGATCAAGTGGTTAGTCACTGATAAAATTACAAGCAATGTTTACATTCAGTGAGTGAAAAAAAATATACTGCAGTGAATCATATTTATGGCAATCTTAAAAATTGTTAAAAAAATGAACTCCTTGCTTTATACTTAATTGGAATAATATTTTATACATTGTACCCCTTTGTCCACTGTCTTCTTCACTTCCATGGAGAATTTCCCTGTTTTCCGATTCACCATTGCATTTCGGAGCTGAAATGAAGGAAATGTGTGTCAATTCCTTTATTTGCATTTTCTGTAATTCTTTCAACTCTGAGCTCTCTCGTACACTCAACTGGCCTAAGCAGTATTTATTTTTCTTCATTTCTTCACTTTTTACTACACACTGAACAATTCCCTTACAGATTTTATTATTGACTGTCTAGGACAAGACTCCTGCTGCACAACTTTACCAAGTTGCTGAGGTACATGAGACATGAGCTCTTAGCAGCCTTCATAGTAAAATAGCTCTTTGTGTATTAATCTCGATCTTATGTGGGATAAACAGTGTAACTGACTACTGTTCTGCAGTTACTGCATAGGAAGATAAGGACTAGGTTCCCAGCTAGATTTAGCTGAAGTTAGACCAGGGCTCAGTGTTTAAATGCATCAACAATTATACATTTAACAACAAAGCAAAAAAGAGAAATCTCCACTTACACTTCACTATTCCTTCTTCTTCTGCTTGATACTCTACATTGGGCCACGCACAAGAAACTGCATCTTAACTGCATCAGAAATTAGAACTAGCAAAAGAATGACAGCCCATTTGATCAGTAACCTATTTCAATGGGAACACACAGCTGCAGTGCCCTGTGATTCCCCCTGGTTGTCCATTGGTGTTCAGGTGCCCCTTGCAAGGTAATAAATTCTATCTCTGTAATGGAAGCCCTAGGTCAGTCACAGCTTTAAGAATTGGCCTGGATCCCTCCCTCTCAAAGTCATCCAAAAGACTTTTTAAATCCCCTTCAAAAACAGGTTTCATTATTCTATAAACCAAAAACTCAAAGCAGGTAGGGAAAACAGAAAGTAAATTTAAAAGGGCTTATACACAATGATTTATCTGCTGTTCTGCAAGTTAAACCTGTTACATTTTAAATTACCACAAACACTGTTTTTCAGTAACTTTATTCTAGCCTCTGCATGAGCTGCAATCTCCTGAATCTGGGCTGCTAAGTCGCTTACCCATCAACTCTGAAAAGTCTTCCCTTAGCACACCTATTTGCTCCCTAGGAAAGAAGGGCCTTCTCCCAGAAGACACCAGCTGACACAGCCGCACGGGTGAACATGCATGATGATGAAAAAAAGAGTAAAAAAACGCAACAGCTGTCTACCAGGTCCATAAGTCAAAATGACCTGTAATGTTCCTAACAATGCGTTCACACTACCCTGACACAGTTGCTCTGAGAGCAGGGTCTCAGGGCTGGAACTGAAGAATGACAAGACATGGGTTTTGAGAAATCCTCAGCTTTAGGGTTTTGAATTTGCCTATTTATCAGTTCAGGACTTTAGGGAATAAGAAAGTTACTGTTTAGCAGTTATACCATCCATATACGGGTATTTTATTTGAATGCTCTTAGATCTACAAATTGAAGAAGTGACTCTTTTTGCTTATATTTTTAATTAATAGCACGGATGCAGAAAGTTTAAGGTGGTTGTTTCAGAATACCTTCAATTACAAAGCAAAACTGCTGTAACCGGTGGGATTTTTTGTGGTAGGAAGCACCTATAAATCTTTCGCAGCTGTAATTTTCATTACAATAGGAAAAATCCACTATCACTAATCAATTCACACTCCCTCTTCAGGTATATTCAAAACACAGAATAATATTGACAAAATGAGCATTTTTATGTTTCTTCTATTGCTTATCTATCTGAACACAATTTTGGACATCGTGTTCTCGCTGAATAAATATCCCCTGTTCTCCAGTACCTCATACCAGATTGGGCAACTCAGTCAGATTTTAATGAAAAGTTGTGAAGATAGTCATATCAATGCACTCTGCAGACTTGTTGAGTCAGCATGGAGTGAAAAGGGAATGACCAAACTTGCCAGTGAAATCTCTGGTTTTATTCTCATGAATAAGTTGAGCATGGCTGTCCTATCAAAAACTGCAAACTGCAGCTCTTTAATTCTGGGGCATCTAGATTTGAATTAACAGTCTTACTCTTCTGTCAGTGAGTGTAAAAAAATAATTTCTAGCTGGAGGCATGTATAATATAAAGCATATATTTTACTGTAGATTTTTTTTAACAATACATAATAGGCAATTCTGGAAATATTTTCCCATTTTAAGTTTTGTGGTTTTGGACTTGGAGAGCTGGTCTTAATTAACCATCTACTTTCTAACATTTACAGAACAGTTCCATTTAACATGGTTTTCATTTTTCTCCTATTGGTGCCTGCAGTCGTCTAAAACCCATTCCTCCCACAAGCCTCAGGCAAGTCATAGATTTACTAAAAGGGCCTCCAAACTCTCAGTAGTGTTTAAGATCAAGTCTGCATGTGGGATTTAGTTTTACTTTTCCTCTTTTTTTTTTTTGCTTGCTGCGATTACATTTCTTGGCTTTGTAATCTGGTTTCTCGGCTCTTCTGCAGTTTCATCTGCCTCCTCAAATCCATGAAATAAGTACTGCCTCAGTTGGCTTCAAGCCCCCAAACATTCATTCATAGTCTTTTTTATATGGAAAAAATATTTCATTCAGCTAGAAGTTATAATAAAAGAATAAGAATAAAAGAAAATGAACTGATCAATATATTTTTACATCAACTCTATTTCATGGTGAAAAAAATTCTAATCTTTGTTCTGCCACCGTTTCATTATTTGGTGACTAGTGAAAACCTATTTCTTCACCTCTTCAGAGTAACACACATTACTACTCCTTCAACTAAATACCTTCCAATCAATTGCTAAAAACCCAGTTTCACTGCTATAGAATGACATCATTCTATATTCTTGGAAAACTATGTAACCATTAAATTAATGTGGTAAATAGTAAGAAAAAGTCTTAATCAGCTTCCACATAACTGTTTCATGGGAGAAAATATACTAGTAGTAGTCTATGGTATTAAAAACAGCTATATGAATACATTAATTCTTTCCCTCTACAGTTGAATAAACAATGCTTTACTACCCAAGCTTGGAAAAAATCAAGGACATCAAATCCAAGGCATTGGGTAAAGCAGAGCCACATGTGGCTCTCAACTCAGTAATTTACTTCACAAAGTTTTAAGTCTTCTACACAATATTTACCATTTTCACTCAAAATCAACAATATTAAGGAATTGCCTATTACAAAAGACCAACAAAAATAACACACACTTTGTGGACAGTCATTTGGATTCTCACATCAGAGAAGCACAAAAAGATGGGTTTCATTACAATACTCCACAGAACTCCCTTCAAATTCTATTCTCATTCTATCTCTAATGCTAATAATGACTCTGCCTGAAGCTTCAATATTAGTTTATTTCATATCTCCTTCTTTTTTATTCTTCTATTAGTATTTCTGACCATCAGCCCCATTAGTAACATAGTATGAATGACTTGCATATGATTTCCCACAAACACAAAAAAACCTGTAATGATATAGCAGGTTGACTTTTAAAAATAGCTGCAAAAATATTATTTGTTTGACATTGTATTTTTTGCTATACAGATATTTACATCAAGGTCTCCATTATGTGTGGCATTGCTGAAGTATTACAACAATATTTGGAATGGTGATACATTTTTCTACAATATTTAACCTGCTGTTTTTTCAGATGACACTTGGTCACAAGTCATCAAACAGTAGATGTGTAGGCCATTTCACAAAACTTATCTTTTGGGGGGATTATTTATCAAAGAACGCCTGCTTATTCAGGAATGCACTTGTGAATTATTAGCATTGATAAACAGGATCATTGAAAGAAGTCACTACAACACACCTGTATTACACGAGTACTGAAAATTGTGTTTATTGCTGCTCCAAAACCACCACAGAATCTCTAGGATTTTCCTATTATGTATTAAATATTTATTAAAATTTATTTCACTTATGATTTATCTAATTTTTTTCTCTTACATACTGGGCAATGAACCTGGATTTTTTCTACAAATGTAATGCTCAATTTAGTCTATTTGTAATCTAGCTTAACAACTTCTCTCCTTCAAAAGATGAAACAATTGGAAAGGCTGCTTTTTAATATGTTACAACTCAAAAAAACCCACTTTTTAACAAACTTTTTTTTTAGTTGAAAGGGAAATAGTCAGATAAAATGTATGTATGTATCTTTCATCAAAATATGAAATAAAACTTTCTGCAGCCTATGGATAGACAAAACTTGATTTTTGCTAGAAATTTTCAGAAAAAGTGACAAAGCTTAGAGGTCTCAAACCAAGGAAATAGAAAGAGCTGAATCAGGACTTTTTGCTTTCATATGTATTCAGACAGAATCTCAATTACAAATAAAACTTAATTTTCAATGCCATAGAAATAGTTCAGCGTTACATTAATTGAACCACTGAATTTCTACTAAGATATGATTAAAATATATGAGGGATCAAACTATAAAAACTAAGCTGAGCAAGTATTAGAAGAAATAAAAAGGGGGAAAAAAAACCCAAAGAGAAATAATATGAAAAAGAAGTCATGAAGTTTTAAAAGCTGTGCTTAACTACAGTAATAACATTTGAAAGAAGAGAGGAAATTTTAAAAGGTCATTTGCAGAGGAACTGGTTCTGTAATATGTGATCAAAGATAAGAGAAGAGGCAAAGTATAAAATATTAAGTCAATATGACTGCCAAGATTACAGAAGGCTGCTACAGTATATGAAAATCTAATGAGGAAGCCTTAAATACTGTATGCATAGAAAACTGCACAAAGCTATAAAAGAAACGTCAAAAAAGCTTGAGCGTGCACTCCAACACAAAACTTTAAAGAAGTAAGATGGCGTCCTAGGAGAAGATGAGGACAATCTATCACCTGATGAAACAGACATTGTTTAAAACATAAATGAACTGTTTTCACTATTCACAAAGGGGGCGGAGAGAGGGAGGAATGTAAAACATATATTTTGCAGGGGAGAAAGAAAATACAGACTTATGTCAGAACAGGGATCAAGAAATTAGTACATCTGAAGACTGACAAGACTCCAGGGGCATTTGTACGTGATCCATCCCAGATTTCAGAAGGACATAACAAAGTAAACATGGGAACCTTCAGTGGATATGTTCAAAACCTCCCTGGAAAAGCAGAGGTATGAGGGACTTGAGAGAAGCTAACACAGTACTGATATTTGAGAAGGCATTGAGGAGACATCTATGAAAAATACAGACATGCAGTCGTGACTTTGGCAGTAGGGAACTTATGGGAGAAACTAAATTACAGGACAGAAAGGGGAACACCTGGAAAGTTACGATTTAATTAAGGACAGTCAGCACAGATTCACACAAAACGAATCATGCCTAACAAATCAGATTTATTGAGGAAGTAACAGAAAGACCAGGCAAAGGTTAAGCCATGGACATAAGGAAAGCTTTTGATACAGTACTGCAGAAAAGGCTAAGCCTGCAAGGTAAGAAAGAAGAACATAAAGAGTGAACTACAGAGTAGATGGAGCACTGAAAAATGAGTCTAACGGATTGTTTGCACAACAGCTGACAGACATAGAACGCATGCTTCTGCAGCTACCCATATGTCTGAAATTAGGCGTTTGGTCTGTGCTCTGAACAGAGGTCAAAGAATCCAATTTTACTTATTCATCTGATTTTTTTTTTTATTTTGTATATTAAGGGAAACAGCTCTCATTACTTCCATTAGGAAAGAGGGATCTTCTCACGGAGAGAAGTTAAACTCACTTCTGAGTTTCAGCAGTTGTCTGGGCCAGTCCTAAAGAGATATTCTATTCCCTTCTCTAGCACTGTATTTGCTATCCAGCAAAAATACACAATGGGATGCATGAAGAATACAAGGGTGATGAGTTTTACCAAAGATACAAATAGTCTGTGTTTGTGGTATACACATATGTAAGGAAGAATTAATACAAAACAGTTATAAAATTCTGAATGAAGTGAAAGGGGCTATTGTCCTTCCCTTCCGGCAAGCAGTCAGGTGGCCTCTCTAATGACCACTTAAACAGCTTACAGGTACAGTAGTGGGATCCAACAATGTCTTCTGACATGGTTTTAAAACACAGCACTTACCACATCATCTCTGTCTTCCCACTCGACCTCAGAAAGATCCACACTACTGTAGTTGGGCTTTCTTCGCTTCTTCCCCTCTTCATACTGGTGTAAAGAAGGGGAAATATTTAGCACATCCTGTTTTATTTGCACAAAGATTATGTATCAGAAGATTATTTAAATCTTCTGGATGCATGACAATCGCAAACAATACACATAACAGTAGGTAGCTTAATTCACACAATGTGCACCATATTGCTGCATAAATGGTGTCTGTGAACTAAAAATCTATATCACACAAGATTATTTGCATGGTCTCTTGCCATGATACAAAGCGTTTCTGCATACACACACTGGGAAGTCAAACTCAGCAGTTGCACCTTCTCCCCATACGGAAAATACATGAGACCTTGATCTTGTAGTTTATGTTAAATATCTCATACTAGCTCTTTCGGCTGTACAGAAAGTTATTTTTACTATAATCTTATCAACAAAATGTTTACCCATTTCTCTTTAAACAAGACAAGATGCAAGTCTTGGGAAGTATGGTGTTAACATTTGCTGATGCTCATTTTATCTACAGCTTCATGGGGAAAAAGTAATATACTAATAATGATAATTTACAGTTTTTTATCACTAGTCACTGTTACACTGTAAACCACACATTTGAAATAAACATTCTAGCGACAAATTGATTTGACATCAAGGTGTTTATAACGTAGGAAATTCTGCCCTCTGCTGAACATTCAGAATCAGAGAGCCTACTAGCGTTAAGAACAAAAATCTTGCTCAGCAGAAGAAGAAAAAAGTATTTAGGAAAATCTGTGAATAAAGAACCTAACTGGTTACGAACAATTATGAAAATATATTTGAAAAAATTTAAATCTGTGAGAGGATCAGCGTACTGTGAAATCCGGTCATTTTCTTTTATGATGCATCTAAGCAGGAGGGAAAACCACAAGTCTTTCTATGAAGTATCACAGGTGACATTGGGATATCATGAAAAATCCCCAAATTGCTTCTGTGACTCCTCAACAACAGCATCATAGAAGGACAGAAAATGCACCTGTAAGCTAGTATATATAGTTGATTCTCCTATCTCAGGGCAGGACCGACTACACCATAAACTAAACCTGTCAGTGCTTGAGACAGCCAGTTTATCACTGGGGCCAGTGGTGCAGGAACTTTCAATCACATTCTGCAGATAACAGAGAGACTAGAGAGGCCAAAGAAAACACTTGCCCTCTGAGCATTAAGTTTATTCCCATCCTGACTTATTCCTCTCCAAATTAAAAGATTCGTATGTGAATACCGCAGTTGCTTTTGTAGACCACAGTATTTAAAAACAGGCATGACAAAATCTTCCTGAGGAACACCAAACTTCTAAAAATATCAACTACTGGATCATAATCACAAAGAGATTTTGAGGTATTGGTAGCACTGTAAAGTTTCTTTCAGCACAGGCTTCACTAAGCCTCCTTAATTTTTGCTTATAACAACTTGGATATTTCAATTATTTCTACAGATGATTCTTTTAGGAAACTATGTGGGATAAAATCCCGAATCAATTCTCATTCTTCTTTCGAATAACAAGAAGTCCTTGCAACTCTGATGGGCTAAGTCTTTGACAAAGTTCTGAGAAATCATGCAGCTGCAATTGAAGAGTACTTTCATCTGCTTTTCTTGCCCCTCTGCTAGAAGCCACCATTCTTGTAACAGCAAGGTTATCTACTTCTGGGCTAATGCTATTCAACAGATGGGTAGAGAGATGTAAAAAATTTCTGCTTTCAGCACATGCTTATACACTAAACTGTGAATTCAAGCAGCTCAGTGCTACTATTCATGCTTTCTATGTGACAGCTTTGATAGCCGAAGAGACAACTATACTCAAATACTGAAGTACAAAATTTGCAGCCAATATAGCTAAATCTCACAAGAAAAAAATACGAGAGGATAACATTCAAGTCATTAGCAGGGCTTGATTTTTAGAGCTATGTTTTGCAAGACTTTCATTATGGCTGCAGCTATATCAACATTATCTTTAATATTTACAAAGAGTAACTACGTCTACTTTCTGTGGCTGCACCGATTAACCAAGCAAATCTTTCATCTGATTTAGTCATTCTCTTCTAGAAATGGTTACAGTCAAGCTCTGAAATACTGAAAGCTGAGAAGTGTTACACAGAAGTTAGCCGGGATCATTTGAGTAGAGCAAACAGCTCCTGTACTGGTTCCCGTGTTTAATTACATCCTTAGTCACAGATGTTGAAGAGCTTCTGGGCTATACTGCATTCTCAGACCCATGTGCAAATCCTTACTTATGACAATAGGAGTTGATCTTGTGTGTCTGACAGCAGAAGTAGGCTTTGAACATAAGGCAAACCATTTGCATCATATTGATTATGGGGTTTGTATTTATTTTAATCATACAGATTCCACACCTTGCACTCCAAGAGCAAAAAACAAAATCCAAAAACAATAAATTAAGAGCTGGATAAAACATTCAAAGTTCTGCAACAAAGCCAGAATTGGAAGCATTCATGTCTTTAAAAATTCAGATAAGTGGAAACAAAGCCAAAATCCCAGTGCTCAAGCAAGGGTTAGGCTCTATAAACACTCAAAGGAATTGAAAGTGCAGTTCTCAAATGCATTTAAGACAGGAACTAATAAAGTACTGAGATGCCTAACCCCTCATTCAGCTCTTACACTTTAGGGGCTACTGTTTAATTGCCTACACAGGAATTCAATAAGTGAAGAGTAGATTTATTTTATTGTTCAGAAAAGGATGACAGAGAAAACAGAAAAACAACCTCCAGCAAGGACAGTATACCAAAAAATAGCAATTATTTGTACATCTGGGTAACTCTGCCTACAAATCTAATCTTCATGAAGGTACACCTTATTCCCAGCAGTAAACTGACATATCTTTATGCTTGTCTAACTAGGGCCTAAAACATAAATTAAGTAGATCAAATAGAAAATACTTCATAATACTGCTGTTCAGTTGGCCATTCCTCTCTACCTTCTTTCTAGTTTTATTGCTTAACTATTTTCTTATTAAAAGTTATTAATGGACATGGAAGTCATTCACCATAGAAGCGTTTCAAAAACGGCATTCATCTGAAGAATTCATCTGAGACTCCTTGGTGAAGTACAAAATACTGATTGAAGCCTGAAGCCAAACCCATCTGCAAGATTACTATAAAGCATTGAAACAAATTATTAAGGGACCCACTGGGAAAGATAGAAACTAGGAGCTCTACCAAATTACTCTGATTTAAGTATATGAGGAAAAGAGCTAGATTTAAACTCTGTGCTGCTAATCTTCTTTGACCAGTATAAATTGCGTGGTGATATTATACAGTAGTTAACCGCAGGTGTGGGTGGGAGGGTGAAGGATGCTGAAAACATTTTAACGATCTGGATTGCAATGCAAGAATCTCTTAATCTGCTCAAACCTACGTGATAGCTTCACCATATTTTTGTTTGGGAAAAAAAAACGGAAATGCTTTTGTTTAGTAATCAAAATGAGCTTTATCTTACTCAGTATCTTTTATTTGAGGCTTAGCCAAACTCCTATAGCACTGGATGATTCAAACAACATGTGACATGTACTGTCCAAAGACTGAAGCACATTTTTTCACCACCCCATATACAACCATTTACATGTGTCATTATTAAACTCTCTGCTTTGATTTTTTTTTTTTTTTTTAACACTAGCAGTCCCAAACCATCTGCATTGAATACGACCTGGCACGTATTTATAAAGTCATAGTGCAGCAATCTGATCATGGAGGGAGCACGCTACATCTTAACAGCTGCAAGCCTTGGGTCTAAGGCAGTTGGAATTTCTCAGACGTGCTCCATCTGGGTAATCGGGAGGTAGGAGACAGCAAGTTGCTGTGATAGCAGCCTTGGAAGCATCGATAGATTTTAGCGAACTTGCTTAGCCACACTTGTGGAATCATCTGTGAGAAAATATTAAGCGAGAAAGTATCTACTAAACAACAACCAAAAACTAGAGAGGTAAAATAATTTCAAGGGAAAGCTCTTCCTTGCCAAACCACTATCATATGTACAAAAGTAAGGAATCGGGAACTAAAAAAACTCCTCCAATTTTAAAACATAGCATCAATAGATTAAGTTTCATCTTTTTGGATTTGTACTTCAAAATTAGGATAATGTCTTCATCTAAACAGATCAGAGAATGATCCCAATTTTCTTTGGTTAGGAGACAAATGAACATTTGCAAATATATTTCACTGTGCTTGAATTCTACATAACTAAATACATAATACAATTGCATATATAACTGTAACTTACATTCAGCCATTCTGTATTCTTGTCTACACAGTTTGATAGGAAAGGCTGAACGAACAAATATCAGAGGAAAAGCATCATGCACTAAAATTACGGACTTTTCCATATAGTTTCAATAAACAAACATTGACTGGATACACTGTCATTATTGCAATTCCCTGGTCTAAGCGGTTATTCAGCTACCTCGCCCTTCTCGAAGATTCCGGACACTAACTTTACCACTTTTTTATTGTCTAGTGTAGCTCTGATTGACATAATGCCAAGACTGCAGCTGTTTGAATGGAAACTGCATTGAACCTGACTTTACACAGTCAGTGCAATGGCTGACATCGAGACCTTTACCAGCTATCCACCCTAGCATGAATTGCTACTGAGTCACATTATTCCTCACTGAGGTGACTGTGAGAGGGGAAAGCTGGTTTACACCAACTTTTGGAGTAGAATCATCTGTTTCTGTCACCAGTCCCTCACATGTGCCCTCTTCGCACAGAACAAGGCAGGAGTACACTGCTGCTTCCTTTCCTGGCTGCAAAGCGGGGTATGTCCCTGAGTGAGGCACTTCTCCAAACAGAGCCACGCCGCTCTGCTATGTAAATGTGCACAGAAAGGAAAGGGAGGGGGGCACTTCCTTCCTACTTTTCAGCAAGGATTGTAATACTTTCAAATTGCAAATTCCTTTAAATACGGATTAAGTCTTTCAACATTAGTCCATTAATAAAATAATACTTCTATCATAAAATGCTTTCGGTTTAAATACTATGGGGCAAAGATAAGATAATGGAAAACACAGTGGAAGGTTGTGAGAAGACAGGGGAAGAGATCACTTCTATAAACTGACACATACTCTGACATTAAAAATAAAAAAAAAAACAAAACAGTAGAGAAAAATTCCATTCACTGCTTCACCTGTTTATAGAACATCACCCACAGTGACCGAGCTTTCACTCACCGTGTGCTATGCAGCTCCAAAACATTCTGCCCGGGGATACATGTGAAGCACCATCCTGTCTCAGTGTAAATCACTGCTGCTTGGCTTTTAAGCTCTTGATTTCATTTGAATTTTTGTTTTTCCCCACTCACATGATCCTAATTTGTCTTTTGTGATACTTTTGTTTCATCATTTGCATCTAGTTTGCGGCCTCAATTGATCTTTTATCGATCTGAAATTAATTTTTAATTTGTAGAGCACTCGTAGGTGTCCAGTCAAAACCAAAGTTGCTTTCTACACAAAGCTCCCTATTTTAATATTAAAAAAGGTAACATTTTGATTGTCTTAGGAAAATAGAAAGAACTTCCTATTCCAAAGAGAGATTTTCACGACAAGCCTATTATTTAAGATGTTCATCAAGAGACTTCTAAGTTATAGTCAGCAGCAAAAAAAAATTATTTTGGACTGATTTTTCATGCCAGATGGCAGTGAAAAACTGCCACACTATAAAATTTACAGAAATACTGTAGTGAAAAGCTGATAACAGGAGCCACGTCATTTGTTGGGGAAAAGAGAATAATGCAATTCTAAGTTTCCAGGCAGAGAAAAAGTAGGAACGAGCAGATGTACCACGTACACAGAAGAACCCTCTAACAAAGTAATAGAAGAAAATAATTTTCATGCCACATGTATTTAAATTGCTCTGTCTACTTACACTCATAAAGTGTTTGCATTACATATGGTGCAGGAATGTCTAAATTGATGAAATAAAATATGCAAATATACAGAGTGAGGTAAAAGCAAATACAAAAAACAGCTTTAAGTCATACACCTACAGACTGGACAAAGACTGCGTCGGCTGAGCTCACATTTTCAGGTGGATTGCAGTTGATTAGCAATACAATATGTATGTGATTTGCTCCACTGAAAAAAACAACCCCTTAGGATTTTATTTGCATTCTCAGGACCTTATCATTTGGGATTATGTAAAACTGGCAGCTGCTTATAATTATTTGGGGTTTGAGTAGAAATAATTGAAAACATCTGCCTTTATCTTAATACTACCAGACTTAAACCCATGAGCTCGGTTATACCTAACTTCAAAGCTGAAAGCAAAGAATAAAAGAAAGCTTCACATATTGCTAACAAATTTTCAGTGATCCATTTATATGTACAACCAGTTATTCAACAGCCTTCAAACCTTTAATTATCTTTTAAATATATGTAATTTTGCACTTCTAATTAGACAGCAATTTAATGCTCTCACAGGGATTCAGATGGGCTGTCTTTTTTGAAATGTAAACTCCAATAGGAATAATCATTGGCATTCAAGTGATTGAATTCTTCAGTTATTTAAATGAACGTGAGGCATTTACACTGTTCAAATCATTTAAATATTCTGCTGTCAGCTACAGCTGTAGAGTTTTATGGAGTTGGTGAATAAAGCAAGGGTAAGCGTAGGTTATCTTACGTTCCAGGCGGGACTCCCCAGAGAGAAATGAGATTTGCTGCTTATGAAAGGCTAACACTGCTTAAGTGGGGCATTAATGTTTCCCTTGAGACTTGGATTTCTCTGTTTTTCTACATTAGGAGAAACAAATTTTCCCAGAATTTACAGTGACAAAAGATTTAACATACATCTAGCAATCTTTAAATACTTCAGGTCCTTTAGCTTAATACGATATATCGTGACAGTCAACATTCTAAGCTTAAACTGTTAACTTATTCAGGCAGCTAAATTAGCAATATAGTTCAGTGAGGGTACCATGACATACACGTGGGCTTTGATTTCTATGTGTAACTTTCCCTGTTAAGACTGATCAAATTAAATAAAGATGTGCATCATTCTAAAGAAAGCAATGTATCAATTGAATTGGTTTACAGTGATAAAAAGAGCATTCACGTATAGCCCTTTGAAAGACCATTACTAGCCTTCCAGAGCTTATACTTAGAGTATGAATATACACCTCAGTCTTCTTGGAGATGGAGGATTTTGATTTAAACTCAGAAATATTACAAAATCCTTAGTCATCATGGATGTTATTAGATTAAGTCATAAGTTACAACACATTCTTAATCTTACATTTATAAAAAAATGGTACTATTTGAATACAAGATGCAATTTAATTCCATAACATACGCGTTTTTCTTTAAATGCATATTTTCTTTACTTGAGGAACTTCAGCTGCTTATTCAGGAGCTTCAAGTATTCTACCCTAAATGAACCCAGTAATTACTAAAAACAAAATCCCTCTTTACTAAAATATAAATTCCATTGCCAACTATGAATCAAAAAAGCCACAGACTTCACAAAATCTACTCGCAATCTTGCTATTATTCACTGAAAACCACACAAACATTAGGACTGGGAGGCAACAGTACAAACCCCTAACACCAGATAAGATTCACAAAGGTGTCACTCTGTGCCTATGGCAGACACTAACTTGCCAGTGGCTCCTTAATTCCTCTGTATTCCCACTACACTCTCCTAAGAAAGCAGTTTTCCTCTGGCACCAGCATTTAACAGACTGGACAATGACAGTTACAGTATCAAGCAATGAGCCATAATTAATACAGTGCTCGTTTTTTAAGTGTATGCAAAAGGCATACATAGCTTGTTTATTACTCTTCCTTTACATTCAGTAAACTCATTTCTTTGGCAAACTGTAACATCCTCACGACATATTTTGCTTTCTAATATTCACTGGAGTAACACCTAGCACACTGCAGGTGCTAAGAGGACACCGAAAAGCAAGGAATTGAATCTGACATAACTGTTGCTGAGAAAAACTTTGTCTTCACGTACACATTTCAAGCATGTCAAGGAGCCTCAGAAACCAAGCAATGGCCTTGAAAATCTCAACATCCACTTTTGAACTCCCCAAAAACTCAGTTTTTTCTAAACAGTAACTCGTGGTTTTAAAGCAAATACACAATTCAAAATTACATCATAGAATTCAAAATATTGTCTCGTGGAAAATAAAACTCTGCCCTGTAAAAATATAGACTTTTAATCAAAATGCAACTCCTAGGAGCATTCTGATAGAGGATTATTAAAAGAAATTTGACCTATCATTACCATCAGCTATAGTTTCTCGAGTTACCACTGGAGTATTCTTGGTAGGAAATGCACTCTAAAAAGCCTGTGACGTGTAAAAACATTTAAAACCTACTCATCCACTACGTAAATAAAAAAAAAAACAGAAGGCTTTGAAATGCAGCAGGAAGGCGACAAAGGCACTTTTCCACCGCAATTCCAGCCAAGCCGAGCCCCCGGACCCGCAGGCGGCAGCTCGCACCCCCCGCCCGCCCAGCGGC
>Ga0065711_1001293_pt1 | contig 45233 bp, 26 predicted proteins | sample Hoacrofraction12_FD_59098 | JGI IMG/M metagenome (GOLD analysis project Ga0065711, IMG submission 59098) | Hoatzin crop microbial communities from Cojedes, Venezuela - Epithelial fraction 12 v2 (version 2) | ecosystem: Host-associated > Birds > Digestive system > Esophagus > Crop | place... | reverse complement strand
AGACGGAACTTCCTGTGCTTCAGTTTGTGCCCATTGCCACTTGTCCTGTCACTGGGCACCACTGAAAAGAGCTTGGCCCCATCCTCCTGACACCCACCCTTCAGATATTTATAAGCATTTATTAGGTCCTCTAATTCGCATTGAAGAAACTGCATCAACGTAAGACAATTCCATCAAGCAAGATGTAATTTCAGCCACTTTAGCTTAAAGGGCATAAAGGCTTTATAGCAACCGTGCAGGTAACTGAGCAATACTTCTTCTGCTCACATCTGGTGGTGCATTCTTGCACACACAACTTTCAAGCATGTTCCAGGACCTGTAACAGAGGTTTTAAATGAGACACGTGTGCAACAGCAGGAAACTATATACCTGTTGCAACAGCTTAATACAAACAGGTCCTTGAAATACTGGGAAGCTAAGTAAGACGAGGCATGCACCTGTATCATATTGGAGAGAACTTGCCAGGAGCAGCTGAACGTGGTCCCCTTGCTGCCCAAAGAGAGAACACTGAGGAGGTAAAATTTCTGAACTGAGTACACTGGTGTTCAGGTGTTGTTTGGCCCTTCCTTTGCTGATATTCTCTCATTTTCCTATTTTGCTTTACACGGGACACAAAAGCAGAGCTTCTGTTAGCATACATTTACAAATTCAATCGCATTTCTCTCTGCAACTGCCAAAGTCTTCCTAACAGTTTTCCTAAGGTAAGAGTTCACTGCCAAATTACAATGAACCGAAGACAAGGCAGTAGAATATATTTGTTTAGTTTCAGCACAAAACCACATAATTGTTTAGGCCCATTTCCTTTTTATTAATAATATAAGGTTCTATAATCTTTTAACATTACAACTGAAGTTTTACAGTTAATCTCACACTAAAATGACAAACAGCGTTTGGCTTTATTTGCAGAAAGTTGAATGACAACCTCAATAAACGTACATTTCCAAGATTGAGAAGCAATTTGTGTTTTCTAGATTTCAGTGCTAATGTATCCCTGCCTTTGAAATTGGTTTCAGTTCATTAACATTGCTACGGAAGAACTATTTGGCCTGGCCTCTGTTCGCAGCTGTAAGGCAAAAATGACATCTCTAACTCAACCAATATACTGTAAGTCAAGTCCAGAAGAAACACATTTTTCTTTGACCCTAAGATTCAGAACTTGGATCAGTTTCTAACAGATTTTCTTCTTTTCCCCTCAAAACTTTTACAAAAGTCTCTTTAATGTAAATACATTTCACAGTCAAGCCCTACTCACTCTGCACCTTTCTTCAGTCAAAGAGAGCAGAAGCGGGGTAAGTGGACATCATGACAAGCCTAATTAAAACTTCTTGTAATTTACGTATGGCCAACAGTCAAGCAAATGAAAAAGTGATGTGTTATGCCAAGATATGCTTCTGATCTGCATGGATCAAACTCCGTCTCTGAACTGGTTGCAGCTATGGGAAGTGAAGTCTTTACAAAGAAAGTAGGGAATACAGAAAGAAGAGTGGTGGAAGTCTATTAGAGAAGGGAGGATTTCTTTTAAATGGATAATTATCTGTGTGTATCTAGGTCTCCTACATTTGTATTACATTTTTCCCTATTTTCAATGTGAAATTAAGGTGTCAGTAATATATGTGTTCCAACTGCAGTTTCACTAAACTCTGACAGTTCCTAAGACAGAAAAATATTTAGGAAGACAGCAATAGAGTGGCCATTAGAAAAAAATATCCATTACAGTTGTAGTTAATCTTTTCCTCAGAGCAATCCAGTGACATTGCTTTGGGACCCTTACAGCCTGTTATTTCACATTCCCACAGGACAACTGACATGTAGTAAAAATCTTTACTGCATTTTAAATCACTTCAGAAGCCAGTGGTTAGTTAAAGGTTAGAAATAGAGAGTATAAGGAGTTTTTGCCTATGTAATTTCAATACAAAAAAGGGATGGGGAAATCAGTCAGAAAATTAAGAATTGGGAAGGATGTTGTAGAACTATGTAGTAGTTTGAGTCAAAGTCTTACAAGACCAGTATTACTGAGCTATGACTACTCGTTTTAGTTCTGTTTGTGCTGTCATTCTGCAAAAAGGCTTCATACACTTTCCTTCAAAACTGATTCTTCATAGTTAGTCATACCCTTTCACTGAGGCACATAAACACCCTTCATATTCATCTTTCATATTTACAAAGTCCTAGAAAGGTCTCTCTTTCAGAGTGATGCAAGTCATCAGCAAGATGCCAGCTGTGGCCATGCACTCACTGTGGTGCAGCATGCAAGATGAGGAAGTCCCCTGCATAAACATGTACAGATTCACTTTGCTGAGACACCCTTGTGTACTTAAGGAACACTTAACCACAGTGAGAAGAGTAACTTTCCCAAAACAGACTAAACCTAGTGTCTTGGTTGCTGCTGAAATACGAATTTTGGGGGCCAAAACCCAAAATACAAAAGAGTAGATTTTTATGTTGAAATGCTGTGAAAAAGACCATTTGAAATAAATCTAGCTGCACTGCAAATATCGCATTAATGACCTGCAGATCATAAAAAGTCTTCCTTAAGTACCTTGACACCATGCATTTTAAAGTGATGTTTTTTTTCACGTTTTTTGATCGTTTTAATTATAGAATTGAAATTAACCTTTAAACAAGTTCAAAGTTGCCCGATATGCACTATTTTTCAAGCATTTTATACTTCTTGGTATATTACCAAAACTGAGAGCTCATTAGACAGTTTTCTGAAATAGTTTAAAAACAAAAACACAATTTTATCTTTTTCTTCTCATTAAGGGCACTACCAATACAAAAGGCGTCCAAACTGACACTACAGAGCTGTGAAGCAGCTGGCCAGAGAGACACTGTCCTCAAAGGATAGTCTGTATTTTTTCTATCTTTTGCAATCATATACATTAATTATCAAAAAGTTGGATAATTTGCTTTAAGAAAAGAACCCACCTTAAAAATGGATTATGAGTATTGACAAATACTTTGTTTTACTGGTTAAGATTCAAGTTTCAATGTACAAATGCTTACTCGCATATGATACTGACGAAGAAAATATCTCTTTTTCTTAAACTTCAATGGACAATTAAAATTGTAGCTAATAGTGAAGTGATTCATAAAGGCCATAGGAAACTGTACAAAACTAAAATGGGAAATCTCGCTTTCAGGATGACAGCATGTCATCCACTTAAGTGTTTTATTAAACTGTTGAGACTGTTTCAAAAGACAGTGCTGGGCAGTTTCATTTGAATAGCCAAAACTTTTTTTTTTTTTTACTGAAAAAGATATTTTGCACCTCCACAAAACAAACAAAACAGGAGCAAAACCCATACACACTAGGACTGAAGTACAGATGAAGGCAAAGTTTTGTTACAAACCTGTTTTCAACGTACAGTGAGAAATGTCCACTGTACAAAACTTAGTGACTGACCTACGATTAATTTAAGATTATCCCAGCAATGCAAATACAACTCAGAACCGCTCAACTGTGTAAGATTTTCCAATAGTACTATGGTGGGAGACAGCACACTGAGTTTTAGAACTAAGCTTGACTTACATTGTATCTTTTGATCAAAGCCTACATTTGTAGTTTAATTATTCACTGGTTACAAGTCTGTTACATACTTAATCCTTCAGCACAGTGAAGTACTCCTTGATGTTCTCTCATCTGTCTCCTAACAGCTTTCCTTTAGGAAGAGGCTGGGTTGAGCAGCTGCTTCTGTAGAAAACACTGTTGTCAGTCTTTGTTCTCCTTGCAGGGGATGCTTTAGTAAGAAACATCTGGCAGTATCCAGCATTGAAAACACCATCAGCTGCGTTGCCCAACCAAACTTGGTAAACCAAATTTGCATTTCCTGGTTGGTAATAAACAACCCACTGGGCACAAAGTGTAAGAGTATAAGAGCATTGTAAGTAAAAATCCATAAAAGTTAACAGTGATGTTTACACTTTATTGGGGGGAGGGGGAAGGGGGTGGCAAAAATCAGTGTAAGTTACTAGTTTTTTAAAGTTTAGTCTGTTATATTTGATTACTGGGATATCAATACAATGAAAGTGGAGGAATTTCAACAGTAATTCTGAGGAAGTTTTAGTACAATGCATTGTACAGGGCTTTATAAAAGATTTTTGTTTCCAAAGATGTTATTGGGGTCCACATATTCTTTAACAGATCTCAGCATTCCCAGGCCAACATCAGAGATGCTCTCCTTCATCCAGCGCTTCCGCAATTTGCCTACTGGAAAAACAAAAACAAAGTGTTTCAATATATGGCAGGATTCTAGGAGCCAATCAATCTTGTGACCATGAATGAATAAACACTGTGTGATAAATGCTTTTATTCAAAAATGAGAAATGTTTTGCTTTATTTGATTTATTGAGCCCACCAGACTATCAAGCTCATTAAGCTCAGCATACTCCCAGAGGAAGACTGCGTTCCACACTGTCTACTTTCTTTAGAAACTATGAAATTTAGATGAAGCTTAGGCTGAAATCACGTTCTATTAAAATAGGGAATTGGTAGTAAGTTTTAAAAAGCCACCAAACTCATTTTAAGTAGGAAACTGAAGAGGAGATTACTAAAAAGCAGAAGCCACATCTCCCGATTTCTTTAAAGTGAAAATGTAACTCCATAATAAAAAAAACCCAAACCTTAAAACAGTATTTGTCTAAATAGAAAAAAAAAAAAAAAAAGATGTTTCTAAGGAGGAAGCTTAAAGCCTAGTTTTAAATCAACAACATACCTTATTTCACTCAAAAAATTTTTTGCACAGGCTGGTAATTGCTCATACCATTACACAAGAGCTTAGTTTCCCATGTAATAACAGATATTCCCAACATACACCAAATACAAAGCAAAGCTGAAACAGCAGCCATTTCACTAGTCTCATAATAGTCTTGTTAAATGGCCAAGTGTTCACATAATAATTAACCAAGTCATCAACTCTGATTTAACAGATCATTCAAAATAAAGGACATTTTTTCATTAAACACTATAACATTTAACTTGCCAGCCGGAAACACAATCCATTCGTCGGTATGATGCGATATAGTAAAGTCTTGAGAGATAGATGCTTTAAGAGTATCTGAAGCTAAATTCAAGCCATCTTTTGTGCCCTGTTCTCAGGTAACCATCAAACTGTCATCAGAATAATGAATTACAGGGAAACCTCTGGAGAACAGAGTATATTTGTTTATACCTTAAGGAATATCACAATGCCAACTCAAAAAGCAAATAATGTGAAAAAGAATGAAATTTGCAGTTTGCTAGAAAACAACTATTAGCAGCATGTATGTCAAGAGCAAAGATCATAACTAAAGGACAAAAGAATTTGTCACGTGGTAGGAACTGTGGTTGTATTTTGCAGCCCAGCTCAAGAAAAAAATCCCCAACTGTAAATATACCATTATTACAATTTGACTGTCTGAGCAAGCTGATGCAGCTGAATTTTATCTGGGGATACTTTAATATCTACTACTACAAAAAAGAATCGTGGATGTGGCTTGACCATCCCCTCAAGTCACTCACACTGGCTCTTACACAAGCAGCTGAAGAACAGTCATTACCATTCTCAACTGTTATCTGTAATATAGTTTCAGTGAATGTGTCCTGTGGTTATAGATGTAATTGTCCTGAAAAGACTGCAAACAACTGCTCCAACAAGATGGAGCACATTAGAATCACAGCAGGATGCCCAACAGCTAGCATGCCTGCCTCTTTTACACCTCCAGTAATAATGCAATTCCACAAGGAACTGAACTACTGTCTGAGCAGCACCAAACAGTCGTTGCATATTTAATGAAGTCACTCACCAAGTGCTGGAAAACAGAAGGTGCTTGGAGTGCATCATTAGTTCTGTCAAAGTGATAATTTACACATCTATCTTGTCAAATTTTCTATGGTTTATACTTTTGCAATAATAAATCTAACATACATTTGATTAGTGAACTGGAAAGAAGAAAAGCTGTACTACAGTTACCAGAAGTCCTTCACAAACAATTTCAATGAAAAGATTTTAACCCCTTGGTAACAGTAGGTTGAGCCCCTGCTTGCTCCTCATGTCAGTAAGATATACATGGATTTTTCAGCTACCCAAGTTTTCATATTAGAGTTAAAAAGCATTGAAGCAATCTCGCTCTTATAATTCTAAGCTGGTCCATCTGATTAAATGGAAGACAGACCGAGTGAAAGAAAGGCTCTGTGCAGATGAGAGCACTGCTTAGAAAAGTAACGTTGGTATTTGTTTCACCTCAGGTTAGTGCTTCCCTACATGTGTTCTGTTTGTCCTCCATAGGACAATCCAAGAATGAGAAGGGAAAAGGAGGAAAAAAATGCCATAATAGTAAAAGATGTTACCATGAATGCAAAAATAATTCCATACGGCAAAGTTGCTTAACTCCACTCTAAGCCCAGGCAAAGAACAGCTTTGGGCTCAAGGAAGCCTTAGCTTCCCCAACAAGAAAGCTCTCAGTTAAGCCTGATACTACCTTTCCATTTCTAGCCTAGAGAATGTAGATCTTTTCGTTTTAGGAACAGACAATGCCATTTGTATAGAACTGACACGAGACAGTGCACAGCAGCAGATTTTATCCAAGCATCTACCATTTATGAGCTCTCAGCCTGGTACACTTTTCTCAATTAAAAACTGACATTGAATTCACCTGATTCTATGTGCTACATCATAACATTATTAATAAGATTCTCAAATCAGCATAACATTGTCCAAACAATTTGTAGTAGCTTAACAAGTCACTACTTGTCAACTCCTCTATACACACCATTACACACACAATCCTTGTTGCCCCAGCTGGAAACAAATACAGCCCTTCCTTCTTGCACCTTCTTCCTCTGAAAACACCTGATCTTGCACCTTAATTATCCAAGATGAAGTGCTACAGAATTAGTTTTCAGGTTTCACAAGTGGCAAGTGCCATGTTCCTGAGGTGTACTGAGCAGTCTAATGCCTTAAAACATTCACTGCTAGCAAGCCAGAAGCCTTCAATCCGAAGCTCAACCTATCACAGACACCCCAGCGTGACAGAGTCCACTTCACACAGAGTACTGCAGACCAGAAAGCCAAGAAGCTTGTTTAGTAGCAACTCTCAAAGACAGTCCAACACCAATTTTATTTTTTCAGTATTTTCAAGTTTTATTATCATTATAGTCCATGTATGAAAGAAAAACACGTGAGCTGGATAACTTTTTCCCAGTTCTGATACATGCTGGTCCAACCCTTAGCTGGTTTCATTAGAAAAGATGTTCATGCTTCCAGTGCCCTTTTAATCTGCTGGGAATAAAATACACTTTGTTGAAGTGCAACCATAGTCCACGCTGCTCCTGTAGAACCCACCCTTTGAAAAAAAGCAACGAAGCAAACATTCTCTGCCAATAGTGACAAGTTTCCCATGTGCATGGCTTTTCAAAGAGAAGCACCTTACACAGACAGCATGTACCTGCTGGCCACACAGATGATAAAATGGGAGTACAGCTCTCCTGGCTCATAAAGGCTACACTTGCTCATCTTTGAACATGCATCTCGATGACTGCAAAAATGTGGCTGTTAAAGGACGGAGCTAGCAAACAGCAAGCAGCAATTGGTTTTCTCACTTTTGGAATATGAAGTACTTGGGCACCCACGAGCAGTCTTGTCAGGAAAGTTTTAGTGTAGCTGATGGATCCCAGGAATAACTCTACACCCACGCAGAACAGATTTATAGCGTTGTGTGGTCCCAGTGGAAACAGGCTCCAGTGGCACTGTGCGTGGCCCTAGAATTCCTCTGCTCCCGCCCTTTCAACTTACAAGAGGCAGTTTTTGCAGAACAAGAGCTCTGCAAAAGAAGAAGCAGTAACAGGTTTTCAGAAGGATGGGGCTCTTCCAGCTGTTGCATGCTTTTCCTGAAGCTAGTTGTCCCTATGGAAAGCATCTCTTTGCTTTTAGAAATTGCTTAACGGGTTATTACTCTTCCAGAGAGAACACTGCACTACTGAGAAAAGTCGGTGCATTAATCTAATACTGTCGTAGTGCTGGAGTATATTGGACCAGTGTATCTGAAGTCTACTACATAATTAACACTTACCATCACCATAACATCTGGCACAGTTTCACATTGTATCTAAACAACTTATATACTTTCAAGTTCTGTGTTGATGAATCAGAAAGTCCTTTGCATTTATTTTGTGGAAAAGGCACTGAAGATGACTATTCTATTACGACTGTCAACAGATCAAGGAGGAAAAATACATCTGTGTTATATTATTTCACATAAGGTTACTCTGTGTCTGACAAATGTCAGTTTAAACTCATTCTAATCAGTAGAACAAGCTCTAGTTTTAAGATGAAAGTATAATCAGTCTCCAGTGCTTAACTTAAAGGTAAGAAGATAACTTTTACAGTGCGGAGGAAAAAGAATGTGTTCAGCTCCCCCAGTAAGGGAATTTTCTTATTCCAGATTTTGTAGTTTGTGCAAGTTAATTACTGCGGTGTATAGCTTAAGTCACAGCCTCTTAATGATGCCAAAGAATTGCAATGAATTGCAAATGTCAAACATGCAATTGCACACAAATTAGGTGTGGGGGTTTTGGGGGGTTTGCTGGGGTTCTGGGAGGTGTTGTTTGGGTTGGTGGTTGGGGGGGTAGGTACGTTGTTTTGGGGTTGGTTTTTTTTTTTCGGTTTTCCTACATAAACTGCCAGGAAATTGATACTATACCTAAACCTGTGGAGCCTGGCCTATGTTAACCTTTATTCTAGTCAATCTGTCTAACAAGTAGAAGAAAATTAGTTCTATTACATTAAGTGGCTAAATGGGGGTATTTTCCTCAAACCCACAAGCTGGTAATTGTTTCCTTAAGAAGCCAGTTTTAGTTAGAACATTCCCTGCAAGGGAAACAATCTATCATTAATTTTTATGCTGTTCCTCAGTTTCACATGGGTGCTTAGCTTGGTAATACAGAAGGCATCAAGCCCAAATCCAGCCAGCTCCCTTCTGATGCTGTACCCCGAAGGGGCTATAATTATATCTACTGAAACTTCTTCAACACATGTTATTTTATGTATACAAAAAAGCATGTATTTTATGAAACAGGAATTCAAGAATGCAAGGTGTGACACATGATACAGGTGGTTTCAGGACTTTCCCTAAAAGATTACAAGAATGATTTATCTAAAATTAAACTTGTATCTACAAGAAATTGTCACTCCTAATGCTGCTTTTTAAATGCTAAGTTTGTGGAAGCTAACTGTGGCTTCAGCAACCCTTACTTACATGACTCTCAAACCTCAAGATACTCACTGGCCAAAAAAGCAGAAGGATCAAAGATGTGAACTACCCCTTTCTAAGTGTAGGACATGGTCAAGGCACAGTGAAAACTATAATCAAGACTAAAATCTCATGTAGGAAATGAAGATAAGGAATGCTTAGGATATCCAATTCCTGAATACCTTTTAAAAACTTTTACGAAGTCACAAATCATGTCATAGCATTAGTTAAAAAGAGACAAAGGAGGCATAAGAAACCACTTCAAAGTCACACATTAAAAAGTACTTTAAAACCACTAAGAAGCTTTTCAGCAACTTGTTCACAACAAATTTAGAGAGAAACAGACCTACCACATTTAGAGAAGACTGCCAGGATCATAAGAAAAAACTAAAAGCCTCCCCTATAAGGATCAGTTGCTGATGCACTGGAGAATGGCTGAATTCCCCGTGTGCGAGAAGTGCTTATCTGATCAGCTATGTATTTTGGGTGCATTTTTATAGCAACACATGCCTCAGATTCTTCCTAAATGTAAATTCTGTCCGTTACATAAGCCAGAAACATTATCAAATGTTAAATACTAACACTAAAGTAGGAAAACCATCCCTGACAGTTACCAATTACCCCAAAATACAAGCAATTGTTACATTGAAAGGATAAATTCGTAACACAGGTGTATATGCCTGGCTTTGCTGCAGCTTCTTGTGTCCATGAGATGCTTGCTGTACAAGGCTGGTATTGATACACTTCCGGAATTTCTTTGTTGGAATGTTGTTATTCTTACATATTGGAAGGTGTGATCTTTAATGTAATCCATTAACAAAGAAAAAAAGTGATACTTCTTACAAGTTTTCAGTCTCAAAAGTCATCGGGGGGGGATGCTCTAACAGTATTACTACATTTAGTCTGGAGGGAGGGGAGAAGAGATATTGAAATTAAAATAGAATTCAAAGTAAAGTCTTTCTGAAGTTACTCTTCATAAAATAAAAAGTATCATTATTTCAATTCTCTCTGTCGATTGTAGCTATGTGTCTACCTGCAGTTAGTACTTCCCCAGATGTAACGTAATTTAGAGCTTTACACATCTCTAACTATCATATATGACCACTTCTTCACTCAAAGAAGATTGACTTAAGCAGGCTTTGTATTTCCTATAGCCTCAAGTCGCAGACTACATCTGTTTTCTTTGATACACAAAACCAGAGCTAAAATAGCTCCATTTATCACAGTGTGATTGTAGGCAGACAAACCAGCCTGTCTGTTTCCAGATAGTGAAAACAACTGTTATTAATCACAATTACAAGACAAATACTGAAAGAAATTCAACCAGTATTTTCTTTCACCCCACACAATAGACCAGTCTTAGCAGTGCTAAGAGTGACAAGGCCTGAAGGTCAGTAAATAAAACTGATACTACCAGGCTAATTCTCAGCAGCATATCTACTCCACGATGGAAAAAAAAAAGGGATCTTTAATGTCGTACACATGAACTGCCAGACAAAAGCACTCAAAGCAGAAAATATTTATCAGTGTGAGAGACAGTCGCATACAATAGGAGCATAAGAAGTCTAACAGAAACCAAGTTTTCCATATCTGTGGAGTCAGAAAAGTTCAAGTGTGCAAGGGTTTGAAAATGCTACATAAGATTTTTTTTCTTGTTCAATATATGCTGTAAGCAAGGTTTCATATGGTGAGGGCAAATACATCCAAACACGTGACAAGCTCCAGCTGCATGCAAGTTAATGGATGAAATGCTAGTCACAGTAAAATACAGCTGCCACAGCAGAGGAGAGCACAATAGTAGATCAAGGGAGTAATTCCACATCCCATGTGTGACAACTGACCGGTCCACTGTACCATCATATTAAAGATACAATCAGAGGACGAAAAGATCCATATTAAACTAAAAATACTAGAACTGTTTTCATTCATGTTAACATGACCTACACATCTTTCAGTATCCTGATATTGCCAAAACAGAGTCCAAAGCTAGATGCCTGAAAACAGCCCTAGCTAAAAGTTTCAAGTCCAGGAAGTCACCAACATGTTTCCAAGCACAGCTTCTGCCTTTCAGTTTTCCCCACACAGAGCTTTCTCATAATTACACAATTTTAATCTGGTTTTAAACCATTAAATTTCTTCCTCTTTGCTCTTATTTCTGTGGCCAGACAACACCAAAGAGAGTACAAAGAAGAAACGCATTCAGTTAACCAGTTTAAAGCAGCCAGCTACACAAATCAAACTGACTTCGTAACAAGTCTTCATGACATCCGAGTTTACAGCACTATACAGAACACACACAATCAAATTAGGCTATCTGAATACTTGGGAAAGGCATATGTAAAGCATCAGGTATATGAAGTATGACCTATGTGTGACACTGGCTCTTAATATTAAAGCTCAAAACAGCTGCAAAGGGACGAGTAACTCTGGACAAGTGACTCCCAAACTCCAAGAGAAGAAACCAATTAATCAGAAGTTAGCAGAGAGCAAGCCAGTAATATCAATACTTACATAACATCAATTATGAAACAAACGGTAGATTGCAATATAGACCAGTTTAAAGTCACTAGCTCTTTGATGCAGATACTTTCACTAAGTGCTCTGGAATTAGAGCTAACATCATTCACCTAGCCACAAGGGACACTAAACTGTCTCAAAACTGTGAAACTCATTTGGCGTCTTTGTAACTGAATATACCTCTACACAAGGTTCAGTAGAAGCTGCTTAAGACAAATTGATGAAGTACATTTTCAGGTTCTGAGACAGCTTGTAGACTTCCTGTCAAAGGTTTGAAGCTGGTGCTCATAAACACACCACATTGTGTGACTTGACATCAAGCAAACCAGGTTTGGCAAACAGGTGAGAAGTTTCTAGAAAAAATACCAGGAGATTCTCGCCCTCTCCCCGCCTCCCCACCCCAATAATTTCAGTTCATGCCTGTGAAATATTTTTCAAGGTTTTACTACAAACTATTTTATGTACTCATAAATATTCAACAGTATCAGAGATTAATATTAGACTGAAAATATTACCTCCGTGGTGATGTGACAGACTTCCTCCATTGGCAAGTATTTCTTCTCTAGCAGCCCTCTAAATTGGAAAGATAAGGTATTTACTCAACAGCAAAGGCGCAAGATGTTTGCTTTTAGTGAAATGCTCGCCATCACACTAATTTACACAGGTTTATGAAAAGTTTCAGAAGTAATTAGGGCACACAATACAGGTAAACATTTTCGTTCAAGTCTGCAGATAAATCTAAGTGGGGATTTTCCAAATACACATTATCAAAGCCAAGACATTTAAAATGGCATCTATTACAACAAATCCATTATTCCAGAATGGAACATTCTGGATCACTTCCCCCTTTCTGAAACTAAAATAGTCTAGTGGCTGGGATGCTCATCTGGAAGATAGTTAAGTGTCTATTGAAAAGGAAATTGCAACAAAGAAGTTTGAAAACAGGCTCCCCAGAGTGTTTCAAGATCCTTATTCAGACCAGAGTTTAGACACAGATCTCCAAGATTCTAGTTGAGGAACTGATGTACTTTACCACTGAGAAGACTTTCACGGGTGAAGCTTGTGGCCAAAAACAAAATTTAGATTTTACGTCAAGAAATATTTGAACACTTTGAAGCTCTAGAATCTGCTTTCCCATCCAGCTCTGATTATGAATAGTTAGACTGCTTAGAAGGTTGTAAGAAAGAAAGCTTTCCTAAGTACAAGCACTAAATGGTCTTTCAAAAAAGTGTCCTTTTTCAGGAATAATGTCTATAACCATGCCTATGCAGTTAGAGACTTTTTCAGTCTGCCACAGAGTACATATAACTTGGTTGGCAAACTCACTTTGTTAGGTTAAACTTAGTCACCTGCAATGGAACACTTTTGTCCAGGTGATCACACTGCTACCTAATTCCAGTAAATGGTAATATCAAAGTATTACTAAAGTTTCATTAAATAAGCTCTCAAGTATTAAGATTCTCCCATGCCCTAGGATTCAATAGCACAGAAGCCTCAGAACTTGTGAATAAAACTTTATACCCACTTGCCAAGTTCAACAGAAATTTCTAAAGAATAAGGATGAGAAGAATGCTATCCTAGTTATAAGTATAGACTATTTCTCCACAGTCCTATTAGCAATTTTGTGGTGCTGAAGCTTTAGCATATGAACCAAAAGATAGGATGAAAACTCGTTTGGCCATAGTCCTTCTATGTTTAATTATTACTCTTCAAGGTAACAAGGATACTAGTTTCCCCTAACTAGGTAAGTACAGTGTTTCACCAGCCAAAGTGTTAAAAGCAGAGTTACTCCGGAGTTTTTTGGTAAATGTTAAAGCAGATTACAACTGGTCTAACACAGCAGACTTAGACCAGCACTTATCTAGGCCTAAACAGAAATAACCACAGCAGTTAATTCTCCAAAACAGCATGAGAGACACCCTCACATTCATTATTCCCTACACACAACGCTATTAATAAAGTATGGTCTTAACAGTCTTTAAAATACATGGTGAAACTAATTAAGTGAAAGAAGTAGCTTTGTACATAATGGAACTAAGTAAGCCTTGTTTTCCATGGATTTGGGTTTTGTGGTTGTAGTTGCTGCCATCCAAGAACAAACTCCAGTTCAAGCTTTCCTGTACTTTAGTCATAAGCGTCCATTTAATGATGTCTAAAATAGTGACCTTGCAGTCTTTCCTCTACTTGGTGCACTATTAGAATGCACTTCTTTCCCTAGCTGCTAAAAATGAAAGCATTATGAACAGACTTCTAAGATCTTTCCTGCAAAATTCAGTTAGCTTGGCCAATGGGTTCACTATATATTATTATGGGACATCACCTTCACCCCCTCCCCCTTAACTGTTGTTCTGATATACATTACCTCAATTTGCTCATAGACATGAATAGGATCACTAATTCCTCTGTAGTTAAAGGCAAAGTAGAAGTAGACACATGCACCTGCATCGTAAGTCTGTGTCACCCTGTTGAAGAGAACTGCATTACAAACAAAGCTTTATGGTATTAAGCCAGCCACTGTGGGACATCACACAACTCCTAAGGCTACTTATTTATTTTAAAGGGTAGCATATTTTTTCAAAATAGTTTTGCATCCTTTTTGCTCATACTTCATGAGTGACTCAATGCTATGACTGATAGCTGAAGCTCTTAAGTAAGTTGTTGTACTTGACTCGTGCATATAAGCAAGAGCAAGCATTAAGCCTAATCAAGTGCTACTAATTTCTTGAATATTACTCGCTCTTACATATAATCCACCTGCAGGCTAAAGAGGAAGGTCAAGATTCCTAGTGTTTGTAATACCATTAATAGATGCACTTTACCTACTATCTAGCAAGTTTAATGATCTCTTCCTCAGTTCTCTTACTAATCAAAAATTCAAGAAAAATTATTTAAGTTGTTGCATGGCTTACCTGCAGGTGGAAAGAGGAGCAAATTGAACACCTTTTTCTTTGCATTCTCTTACTATCCTTTCCTTTACATTCCTACAAAGGTCCAAAACCCTGTAAAAGAAAACACATTAAAATATAAAATCTTAGTATATGATTTTATACAATTTCCTAAAAAACTACAACTTCAGCTTCCGTAATCTTTTTTAAAAAGTATTATCTAATAAAACAGAAGATTGCCTTCTACAACCAGTTTTAAGTAGCATAGATTTTGTTCTAAAATAGTCCTCATCATCAAGACTTCATTAGTATTGCTTTTTCTGTACTTCTGAATAGCAAGTTTACTCTGAAGCAGAGTACATAATGAAAGCTCTTTTCCATATGGTCTAGGAGTCAAAAGTGTTCAACAGAAAATGGAGGTTACCCACTTCTGTAGGTCTTCACTTATTTTCTCAGTAAAACAGCCTCAAATTTTTGGCAAAGTAGTTGACAAATACAGCTCACAGTAGAAAGCTTGAGAACTCTAAGGCCTTGTATACTCTGCTAATACCATACCTTTGGTATGTTGCACTGCTGAAACTGGAGATACTCCAGCTGTGCACTAGGTTTGCCAGCTTGAAATGTTACAGTTCTAATACGGCAGCGAGCTATTAAACCTCGACATAAGCCACACTTGTTTTGCTTTTATTATTTTTATTTTTTTTTCTTCCAGGGTAGACCCAGGTGCATCCGAAGTGCTAGAACAATTGAAAGAAATCACTGTTTCTCAAATGACCATTTCTTCAGTTATATGTTCTCCTATGAAGGTCTGCAGTGCTATATTATACAATTAGGATTTTAAAGACATTTTACACAGATTTAGAACTACTTTGCAGATTGACAGAAGTAATACACAAAAGAAATGCATCCATTTAGTGAATAAGGAAGTAAAGCTAAATATTTTATTCAACTACCTTCAAACAGTTAGGAACAAGGTAACTGACTGATTTATGAAAAATTACATAGTTCTTGTGAGTCAAAGTAGAAAAAAGCTTTGAAAGCATTTGCTTTGGTGACAACAATTTGAAATATTTTCTTAAATTTGTAGACAAAAAGTCAATCTCCTGAAATGAGGGACAGGCAAAACAAATTGGTGACTAAGTAGTTAGCACACTTCAATATCTATAAGGCTAAAGTAAAGTAAAGAACAATTTTGCTTTAAAATTGTCCTCAAATTTCTGCCACCCATTTACGACACTATGCCAATCTTCAAAGCAGAGGCTGGTACTTACCACTGGCACTAAATTCAATAGCAAGAATACAGGCTTGCCAACTTAAGCTATCACACTTTGCATACTTGCCATTAAATACTGTAAAGCTTTGATTCAGATCACTTTAGATCCTGCTTAACAGATTTCTGGCTTACCAAATGGACAGAAATATCCAAAATTATTTCATATGTTGCACTCTGCTGTAGTCAAGTGTTTCTCAACCACAGCTAACAGATAAAACAAGCCTAGGAAAAAGATTTATCTCAGGTAAAATTTACGTTTTCAGTTCTTTGCTCTCCCAGTAATGCAGAGAAATTAAAAAATTTATTTAAATACATATAATTTTTTTTTATCTTCACTACAAGCTTTTCTGTTTGAAATGCATTGCTAACCCCACACATGTGGCTGCTCATCACACAATACAGTTATTGTCACCATTGCCCATCTTCCTAAACTTGGCAATTTCAAGTCCTGAATTTGTTACAGTAAGCTAACCTAAGTAGAAATATTACTGAATGCTTGCCTACGTTGCATTTACAAAAACCTGATATGTAGTTTACTAGCAACTTTCGCAAGAACACACAGGTGGAAGACTTGCAGAACGCCAGGGAGTCTCCAACACACATAAGGCCTAAATTAAATTAAGTTTCTCTATGAGCAAGCACAAGTTAGGAATAATTTGAATGAAATCAAGTACAAGTTTTAGGGAATTCTAAAGAATAATCACAGTTTACCTATCCCAAGGAACAGATGTCTCAAATGATTCGCCTATTACATAGTAATCCAGGCCCAGGTCCTAATAAAGAAAGAAAGGAAATTATCAGCAATGTTTAGCATCAACATTTGGGATTCCAGTGTATGCTACACAGCTAACAGTTGAGCAACTTCAGTTAGTTTGTATGAGAAAACAGAAAGTCTACTTAGAAAAAACATTCATCTGTCCCAGTGACATTAGTTTATAACCATGGAAATAGGGTAGCTCTTTGAAGGCACAGATGAGAAACATTTTGACGTCATGGCTATAGTGACACAACTTGTCAGACTCAGTATGCCTACACTAATCAAATATTTGTATCACTATAGCATCAAGCCAAGAGCTCCAATACAATACCTAGTAGAAATATTAATTTGGAATGCAACTCCTATATATGTAGAATAAAGACAAACTTTAAGATCTTGTGCCCAGCAAGATCATGGAGCAGATCTTCCGGAAAACTATAATAAGACACATAGAAAACAAAGAGGTGATTGGTGACAGCCAGCATGGCTTCACTAAGGACAAATCATGCCTCACAAATTTGGTGGCCTTTTATAATGGGGTTACTGCATTATTGGATAAGGGAAGAGCAACTGATGTCATCCACCTGGACTTGAGCAAAGCATTTGACACTATCCTGCACAACATCCTCATCTCTAAATTGGAGAGACATGGATTTGATGGATGGATCACTCGGTGGATAACGAATTGGCTGGATGGTCACACTCAGCGAGTTGCGGTCAACGGCTCTATGTCCAAGCAGAGACCAGTGATGAGTGGCGTTCCTCAGCGGTCAGTATTAGGACCGGCGCTGTGTAACATCTTGGTTGGCAACATGGACAGGGGGATTGAGTGCACCCTCAGCAAGTTTGCCAATGACACCAAGCTGTGCTGTCAACTTGCTGATGGGAAGGGATGGCACCCAGAGAGACCTGGACAGGCTTGAGAGGTGGGCCCGTGCAAACTTCATGAAGTTCAAAAAGGCCAAGTGCAAGGTCCTGCACATGGGTCAGGACAATCCCGAGCACAAACACAGGCTGGGCAGAGAAGGGATTGAGAGCAGCCCTGAGAAGGAGTTGAGGGTGTTGATTGACAAGAAGCTCAACGCGACCCAGCAATGTGTGCTCGCAGCCCAGAAGGCCAACCATATCCTGGGCTGCATCAAAAGCAGCGTGACCAGCAGGGCGAGAGAGGTGATCCTGCCCCTCTGCTCCCCTCTGGTGAGACCCCACCTGGAGTCCTGCGTCCAGCTCTTGGGCTGTCAACTTAGGAAGAATATGGACCTGTTGGAGCAGGTCCAGAGGAGGGCCACAAAAATGATCAGAGGGCTGGAACACCTCTCCTATGATAAAAGACTGAGAAAGTTGGAGCTGTTCAGCCTGGAGAAGAGAAGGCTCCAGGGAGACCTTATCGCAGCCTTCCAGTACCTGAAGGGGCCTACAAGAAAGCTGGAGCAGGACTTCCTACAAGGGCACAGAGTGACAGGACAAAGGGTAATGGCTTCAAACTGAAAGAGGGTAGATTTAGCTGAGATAAGTAAGAAATTATTTATTATGAGCATGGTGAAACACTGGCACAGGTTGTCCAGAGGAGCTGTGGCTGCACCCTTGCTGGAAACATTCAAGGCCAGGTTGGATGGGGCTTTGAGCAACCTGGTCTAGTGGAAGGTGTCCCTGTGCATTGGTGGGGCGGTTGGAACTAAATGATCTATAAGGTCCTTTCCAATCCAAACCGTTCTAAAGTAAACATTTTGCCCATTTTACATATAGCCTGTTGACCTACCCGAAGGTAGGCGATGACAAATGTCAGCATATATCCTCTCTGTCCATTATCTTCTCCTGCTGCCAAGCCACTGAAATTAAGAAGAATTTAATTAACTTTCCAGCAAAGTGGTCACCGGTTTTCAAAAGAATTTTAAAAAATACTTTGATTATCAAACATATGTTTAGCTGCCTCTAAGCTGTGTTACAGTAGTTGCAAACAGTAGGGTCTTTTCTTCACTGGAAATGAAAAGTACTTCAGATCAGACCTTTAACTCTGCATTTCTCTTTTCATTCCATAATCTGAAAAGATGAACATTAACAAAACATCTGATGTGATCTTAAAATAACAGTCCTCAAATATCACAAAAGAGCAGGGGAAACAGAACTAGACATAGTATATCCTCGATGTTAATTTACAGGAATATGTGTACTGACATTTCTAAGTGCGTTGGATGCTCACAGGTCATGACAGCAAGACTATTGACTTAAGATCCCCAAAGAGTAAGTGATGTTAATGGATTTAAAAAAAAAGACACAACACAAAAATAAATAAAAAAAAACAAGCCTTGCTTTCACTAACCTATCAAGTTCGGAGCATTATGAAAGTATTTGTTTTTAACTATTGGTTTCTGAGAACAAGAAAGTGTTATGTATCTGTAATGAGTCTTCCTAGAAGCTCCTATAAATCTGATAAAGCTGGGGGGAGGAGGGAACAACATCCCAAAGAAGGATAGAATTAAAGCATTTTAGACCGTTAAACAGTTTAGCATTTTAGACCAGGCTAAACTATTAAACACATAACTAGTTGCCTTAACTGCGCAGCACAGACAGCACCAGCTTCTAACAAACAAGTTTCCACCCCTTATCAACACACCATCTTGAAATACCAAAATACAAAAGGATTCAGTTCAAGCCTTTTCTTGCATACAACATTAAAATAACTAAAATGCTCTTTAAGATCAAGAGCAGTATTATTATTATTACTGAATGTTAGCAAGCTGCTCATGTGAAATCCCACTTTTGTAAGTTATTTTAAGCAGTATAATGAAAGCACAATGAAAAGAAATTTCAGAAATGATAGCCTTGAAATGGATAAAACAGTATTTATGTGTATTTGAGACTAATACTAGCAATAACTGTCTTAAAGAAAAAAGTATATTCTTGACAAATCACACTTCTAATGATGGTTTTCATCAACCATGCTTAATCAAAGCAGAAGGACAGAAACTACCTAATCATTACTCAGCCTGCCACTCCGATGAAAGTTTTCTGTTCCTTTGTAAGAATAGAAAACAGTCTGCGAGACAGAAATTCACTGCAATCCTTTAACTAAACACAAACTCCTGCTTCAAACACGCTGCTTCTACGCATACATTCACATCAATTCTGCAAAGATTTAGTATTACCCTTCTGACTTTGTCTTCCCCTTGTGTAGTTAAAATATAGAGTCCAATATTACAAAACAAGCAGCTTCCATGCCTATAAGCAATTACAAGGGTTAGTTTCCATTTTAATAACATCAATTCTATATTTAGTCAAACACTTGTACTTCTTTTTCTGCAATACACAGACAGCTGAATTTTTTCAGCAGTCACCTATTAAGAGTTAGCACAAGCCATATTTATCAAAGGGAACATTCAGCAGCTAATTGATTATTGCCACTTCAGACTAGTAAATTGAGGACATACACATACCATAATCACTACAAAAATACTGTAATCCTATTGTTTCCTGGACAGTTAACACACAGTTTCATACGAAAAAGTTCTTTGAAAAGCATACCCAAACTTGGTGGCAATATCATAAACTTGCTTTTCATGCTGAAGAACCTTCTCTCTGTCACCCTCAAAAAGCAAGGTAGCTACACACAGTACGTTGGGATCAAATCCTTTAAACTGCAAAGACAGAAAATTTTCTATTATGTCATAGTCTATGTGGTAGAATACAAGCAACAAGTTTTTACTTCTCAAATATACAGCATGCGTGCTTGTTAATAAGTGTTGTTGCAACTAAGAAAAGATTAGGAAAAAACATTTTTCAAAAGTGGTTGCGGGGAGACCTTGTAGCAGCCTTCCAGTACCTGAAGGAGGCCCATAAGAAAGATGGGGAAAATATTTGCAGCAGGGCTTCTTGCAATAGGACAAGGAGTAATGGCTTTAAACTAAGGGAGGGTAGATTTAAACTAGATATAAGGAAGAAATTTTTTATGATAAAGGTGGTGAAACACTGCAACAGATTGTCCAGAGAGGTAGTGGAGGCCCCATCCCTGGAAAGATTCAAGGACAGGTTGGACAGGGCTCTGAGCAACCTGGTCTAATTGAAGCTGTCCCTGCTCACTGCAGGGGTGTTGGGCTAGATGACCTCTAAAGGTCCCTTCCAACCCAAAGCATTCTATGATTCTATGAAAAATTTACTCCCAAAACAATCTGTTTTTTCCTTGACAGGACAAATATTCACAAGGCCACTGAAACAGAGACTACATCTGTCACCTTTTTTCTCTCCTGTTAAGAAGCAGGACAGACATAACAGCTGTCTACCTATGCTGAAGAAAGGACAGGTCTTAAGTGCTTTGAGCTATAGGGAGACATTCACATTCTATCAACTATTCCTGTATTAAAGCAGATAACTATGATAACCATAAACATCACTGCTCTCAATCAGCAGCGTGCCACAGAAAATCTCTACGCTGTGAAAAGCACTAGGGGAGGAAAATAACTTCTAAACTTGTGGCAGGGAGCATATCCCAGTGGAAACGGGGAGAAAGCTATTACAGGTTTAATAGTAACGCAGTCAGGCTGTCTGTATGGCTTTGTTTCAGAAGTAACAGTCAAGAGTCATATATTCACAAGTCCAAGAAGTGTCTTATTTCCTTCATACCTTTATTTTATTATTAATTAGCTCCAGTGAACTACCCCTGCTAAGAATTTTCAGAAGGAATAGAGATGAATATAAAGTTGCGATAAAGTTTAATGACTTTTTCCACAGCTAAAAAGGGTAAAAATTTATTATTTAGAACAACTTACCCTTAATATGCATACTGACCAGCAATTATATTTGTAAAGCCTTTCCCTTTCCAGCAGCATTCATCTCTTCCAATCTCTACTCTGCTTGTGGTAACTTGTTATTTTAGCACCAAGCAAGACTATATGAAGTTACATGAATAGTCAAGAGATTCAAAAATTCATCCTTTATGAACAACAGCTATGCTGAGAAAAACCCAAGTTGGTTGCTACTCCTTTTATTATTCCCTTAACTGAACAGAGTAACTGTACTGGAAGTTAACCGAATGTACCAGGAGGGTCCAAGAAAACCAGCAAGAAAGCAAAGTATCTTGGGGGGACTCAGTCCTCCAGCCAATGAGCTCAAATCTGTGTGGTGAGCCTCAGACACACACATCCAAAATAGTATTTCTGAAAAGGATATTGCATCTTACCATCCCAACAAAACACCACCATGAAAACCACTGTGAAAGAGCATATACCTCCCCTCCCCAGACCAAGGATCTGTCTTATCCATCAGTCCTACAAAACCAGCATGGCTAACAAACAGAAAGAAATATTGTTACTACAGTGATAAACTCCAAGGACAGGAATAAAGGTCTATTAAGATGCTGTTTACTGTCCCTTCTCATCCTAGAATCACTTGTATTTCATCTAGTACAAATCCTTTCGTCTATTCTGCCATCTTTTGGCTCTAATGCTCAGGTAACACCTTACAGTTCTCTTTAAGAGGCACTGGAGGAACTAGTTACAGTGCAAACTAGTAGACAAATAACACCTAGAGCATTCACCCATCAGTGAACAGTCCCAAACCACATGGAAGAGTAAACAAGAAAGACTTTGTCCGTATTCTCTTCAGTGGTATCAATTAAATGACTACTCCATTCAATACAAGAATGAAGTCTTAGTCTGATGTGTTCTGTATTCTGATGTTTTGGTTTTTTGGGTTTGTTGGTTTAGGGTTTGTTGTTTGTTGGGGGGGGAGGGCAGCGCACAAGGTTGAGGGGAGATGTTATTTGGGTTTTTGGTGTGGTGTTTGTTTTTGGTTTTTGGTTTGTGTTTTTTTTTTTTTAAAAAATACAAAAAAAAACCCAGGAGCAATTCACAGATGAAGTAAGCATAAAATGGATTTGAGTATCTTGGTCCCAGTAACACCTGCAACATCAGTCTCAGGTCATTAAACTTGCTCCTTTCTCGACTCTAACCTCCCCTACCAGCTGGGAGTCTCGCTGACGTAGCAGTTGCTCATATACACCAGGGGTCTGAGCCCTGAACTAAGAGCTCCAGATTGGTCACCAACCTGGAATATCTCTGCAGCAGTATTACATAGCATTTCGCTCATTTCTCATGTTCTTTTTCTCCTGCAGAACTGGAAGAATTGGAATTGACATACAACACCCCTTGGTGATACGACATCCCAAGAAGCAGTGATGCTTGTGGATGACTACAGAAGCAGTAGATATTGCCGACTACGATTGTTTCAAACTGACAGCAATCTTGTTGCCAAAATCTTTACTTTTTTAGATATTCCTGCACTACAGCAGATCAGGGAAGGAAGACAAAATAATTTTGGGGCTATCTATCTAAACCTAATAGGTATTCCCTAGCAAAAGAAGTCTCCAGACACATGGCACTCTCTACTCTAGTAGCACAAGAAAAACCAGCAGAATCAACACTAGCCACCACTTCTCAAAGTCCACTCCTTGAAGACGTTCAGTACTATCAGATCAGAACAGAATGTTTACCTCCTCCTGTCTAACAGTTATCTAAATCCAGGATGATGTGATTTTCTGCATTTGAATACCCATATTTACAGGAACTCTATAGTTAGCTAAGTAGGAGGAAAAATCAGTAACAAATAATTTAATACAAAAGCCTAGGTGAAATCATTTTAGCACCAGATAATTCTGGATTAAAAAGGGTATCCATTGGGATGAATTCCAGAAAGACAAAACACCTATTTATATGGGCAGTTTAAGACAAATATCTCAAGATCCTCCTAAAATTCTAGTTCACTGCAATAGCAAGGTAGATCATGCCTTGACAAAATCTGGCAAGAGGAAGATAGTAAAGAGTTAGCCTCACTCCACCAGTATTAACTGATGATCAATGGTCTGCAAGCTAGATAAACTAGTTCCAGTCTTGCTCTGTCACCAACTCACTGTTAGAAAAGGCACATTAATCTCACCTACAGATATGACCAGCGAGAACAGCTTTCACAGAATAACTCCTCAAATAGGTACTCTCACTTTGGATTAAACCACCTTCAGAATCTTGAGTTAACTGATACTACAGTGTAGGATCTGTTATACTCACACACAGCTGCATTAGAGACAGCATACAAAAAAAAAAAATCTTGAATTTTATGAATAGCAGGCAAAGTTCCAAACAGTATTAAACCCCAAAAGTTACCTTTGTGATGTAGAATTTTTTCAGTCCATCCAAAAATGACGTAAAAATGGAAGCAACTTGTGGTTTAAGAGCATGACCTTTGGCAAAAAGCAGAAAAAGGTGTGTTAAGGCCAACAGTGCTCTTAAAATTCCTACTTCTACAGGCAAATAAAAGTAGCTTGGTAGTCAAAGTTGCAAGAATCACTTGGGAGTACTTTGTTTATCATAATTAAAGAGAATTCCCTCTATTCTTTTAGAAGACGATTTAGGAAAAAGTTTTTATTAATTTTTTTATAAAAGGCATACATACAACTGTGCACAAATATTCGACACTTTAGTTAAGGCTGCCCTAGTTTGACCTCCACTACTATATGGCACATGTTTAAGAGCACTTCATTAGTTTTTACACTACAAAACTAAGCAAAGTCAGTGAGCTTTTTTAAAGTTATGCCAAAACCACTGAAACCAATAACCAAAAATGGCACAAGTTAGGAGTTTAGCAATTTTTTCCTTAATGGTTATGTCACTTGTGTACTCCTCCTACATAAAGCTAGTAATTGCTTTCTTAATCACATATGGGGAACTAAAATTACCAGGATATATAAATGGTGTCTTGGAGTCTGTTAAATTAACATCTCTGCCTCAGGACTGGGTTTAATTGAGATGAAAGTCTTTTACTGTTTGTTCCATTGTTTTCAGTCACAAGAAAGTTCTGAACTTCCATTACTGCTTCACTTTAACAGTCTTGCATCTGGCCTACATGCTGCGAGCCCAATTCATAAAAAAAGTTGTGCACCATTTACATGATACTTCCTTCTAAAATACTTCACAAAGTATTTCCTCCTGAATAAAGCACGAACTTCAGCAATTGATTAGTCTCCTTCCCTAGTCACTAAAGAGGGACTCTCCCTGCAGATATAAACAAACCCCAAGGAGTACACCTCCAAGCACACTTAAGTAAGCACACAAAAAAGCACCAGATAACAAAAGGACATGAATTTATTACATCACAATCCATAAGAACTATTGGATTTAAATCTACTTAAGAACCACTACAAGAAAAATCTATATCAACACACCTGAAACCATGTTTTGCAGATGACCATACAAGCTGCAACCTCAGATCAAAGCCAAAAAGTAGAATAATGATTTATTCATTGTTGGATTTATAGCTCATAATTGGTCAAACTTCTTCCCAATTAAAAAGAAAGAAAAATGCATCTGCCTTCTGTTGTATGTGTCACAGAAACAGTGTAACACAAAAGAGTGACCAAAGCAAGCATTCAGGCTTGCTGGGCTCTTGGGTCTTACAGATCCCGAATTCCTTAGTTTGAAAAACAAAGTTCAACTTTCTCAACATCATCATATTAATGACACTGAAATGAAAGATTCATCACTGAGGCGTCTGTCCAAAGGAAGTTTCAGAAATTCTGATTTGTTCAAGTGGTATTAAAAAAAGAGATTTTCAATGTCAATCACACTTCACATTTGCATCCTCTGGGCACAAGACCTTCAAGTTCTGTAATCTATTAGCTTTTGGATAGTGGAACTTCAGGTTCTCCTCAGGAGTGTCATAAGCCAGAACACATTTTTTGACAAATTTCCTACCGTTCAAAATGACAGCTTTCCCTAAGAAGTGCTCAAAAATGATTGCTCTGCATGTCCAGCATTGTCCTAGTTCAGTATCTGAAGTAGTTGAAATTTCACAAAATCTTTGTGTTCAGTAATCTTCTAGTAGCTTCACTGACTTTCTATACTTAAAGTCTACAGCCTAGTTCTATTTGCATACAGTTATGGCGCTTACTACGTCTGAGCATCTCTGGACAAGTACGTCATTGCATCTCTCCCACTCAAACAATCATTGCAACATCAGAATATTTTCAAAAACCCTACTACTTCTAAGGAATTTGTATACCTCTTGTGATGCTTTTATGAAATTTAAAGGAATCAACCAACTTACCTTCAAAGTAAAGTGCCTGCATTCTGATTTTTTTCATATCCAACTTCTGATTAGTATTCCTAGCAGAAAATTTTTCAAGTACTATATTGCAAAAATATCATTTCTGCTCCTTTACCGCAAAATAGAGGAAGTGCCTCCAGAATTTCAAACTCTCCAGCAGACTATATGCCAAGAATGGAAAGACAGCAAGAAAATCTTGTGTATTCATATGCAGAGCTGGGTTCTTTACTGGCTGTTGTAGTTGATACTGTTTTCCCAGAGACAAAGACAGCCTTCTGTTTCTCAAAGTACACATTATGGCACTATCTGGAGTTTGAACTTCAGGTTCATTGCCTCCTTTGCCTAGTTTTGAGGAAAAAATTACCACCTAAAATAGGCTCAAGCTACTAAAAGTCAAAACTCTTGGAAACAGATATTTGTCCAAGAAGATCTACATACTTACCAAACTGAAACTGTGCATTGTCAACAAGACGAATTGATGCAGGAGCACATCTCTTGGGGGCAAAGTTAGGGGAATAAGAGGGAGGAAGAGTAAAAAAAATAATTATGTACAGAGTTTTGCTAAAAATCATGTCAATCAAATTTTCATTTAAAAATAGCATACAAGAAAGCGCACTTTAATACCAGAGACCTATGGCCATCATTATCGAAAATGAGTGAGGTTTGATTCCACTTGAATAGCAACATCTATTAGCTATGTCTAGATATAATGAATTGAGAGTTTTCAGTTTAACCTCAAGCCAGCACAGGAATAGTCCAAATATTTTTGACCTTCAAGTATTGAATATTTTTCTAAATTGCCATATGCGCTAAAGATGCCATACTTGATTAGAATATCGAGCTTGTGTTTCTATGTAATTAAAGATACACATACATTGCAAATCCATTGAACAATCTAATTGTTGTTGGTTAACCCTGGCAGGCAGCTAAGCACTACACAGCTGCTCGCTCAGTCTCCCCCAGTGGGACTGGGGAGAAAATCAGAAGCACAAAAGTGGGAAAACTCATGGGTTGAGATGAAGACAGCTGGATAAGAAAAACGGGGGAAAAAAATACAAAAAGTGATCTAAAAGCAATCAATTACTACCAGCTGACCAACATCCAGCCAGTCCTCAAGCAATGGCAGTCCCTGAAAAACTGCCCCCTCCAGTTTTATTTCTGACCATGGTATTATACACTATGGAGTATCCCTCTGGTCAATTTGGGTCAGCTGTTACAACTGCATTCCAGCCCAGCCTCTTGCCCGCTCCCAGTCTACTTGCTGGTGGGAGGAGAGTGAGAAACAGAGAAAGACTTGACACTGTGTACACACTGTTCAGCAATAGCTAAAATATTAGTGTGTTAACATTGTTTTGGTCACAAGTACAAAACATAGCACCACATGGACTGCTATGAAGAAAATTAACTCTATCCCAGCCAGACCCAGTACACTAATGCTCTACCATCAGACTGCAATAGAAATCTGTATCTGGGTCCGATCTAGATTCTGCACTGTACAGAAATGTGAAAACCTGCAACAGCTGCCTTCAATTAGGCACGCTTCTGGTTATACACATGCCTACATCGTTTAATCTGTGATGGCCATGTCCAGTCATACTAAAATGTATGGCCTGATGAGTAAGTCACAGCCTGACTTTTAGGCTAGTCTTCATCTAATCACACAGATACAGAAGTACTCCTTTATCACTTGATTTGACATGTTCACCCTCCATCGTATCATTAATAAATACTTGGTCACACAATAGGAAGAAAGAACATAAACAAGAACTAAAATGATCATGGTGCAGGTTGAAAGAAGGCTAGATGAGTGGTTTTAAATGAGACCAACCCACCTACAACCTGCAGGTTGGTTACTCTTACATTAAAGTACACCAACAGAGACAGGAAACAGCTTTTCAGATAGTGATCATTGTAATTACTACCAAGATTGATGCAAGGGGCAACAGAAGAGAGAAATAAGTAGTTCAGGCTCAAGTAAGCAGCCAAACAGCAGCAGCAGCAACAGAAGCTTAGAAACGGAGCAACACTAAGTGGCTAACAGTGCCTTTTCTTCCCCCTCTTCTAACTAAGCCCATAGCTAGGGAAAAGACACTAGTTCCTTAATTGACTTCAAATGTTGATCAGCCATATTATGAAGCATTCCCAAACAGTTTGCTTAGGTACCTTTAACAGGAAGAACAAGCACTAGCAGTAGAAGCACGACAGAGTAACTGGCAAGTGCTGCTGACTAGCATATACATGTCATTCACATACCAGTTTGAACATCTGGCTTGGAACATTAAGTCACTAATTTAGACCAACCACTGGAAAAAATGTAAAGCTGCATTTAGTTTGGCATTACAACATTTCTGAAATTGCTTCCCTAATTCAGGGTATATTCCACCATTCATAGAAATTATTTGATACATTTTGCACAGAGCAAAGAAAAGTTAGTCTAAGATTGTGAAGAAAGAGACTAGCCAGTGTAACATTTGCTTGGAAGAATAGCCATGAGGAAAAGCATTACACAATTTGGATACCCACGTCTGAGTTTTGCTACCTGAAACCATCTGACCACACTACTCAGAAGGCTCTATCTAAATACTACAGAATAAGCACAATTCCACCTCAAAACATCCAGCTCACCCGAACACGTCACTGTGCTTCGGGCAATGTTTTCTCAGCACAGGCCGTATCTTTCTACTACATGACTTTTGTTCCTTTGTCACTTCAGAGCCATTAATTCAACTACCTTTTACTCATATGCTGCAACTTAATTCCTTTAAATACTGTTCCCTTTCACATAGTCCTGCATTAATCCGAGGATAAACTCTCCCATGAAGGAGGTGCAAAGCCAAATTTTCTGTGCTGAGATATGTAAATAACTCCCATCGGAAAAAAAGCCATCAAAAGGCACATCCACAATTTGTCTCAGAATATTGAGCAAATTCAGATGTTCAATCCCAAATTGCATAATTTCCAAAATCCTCATGGACCATACAAACTTACAAGGTTCATATCTCAGATCCTTGGTTTTCAATTGCCAGAAATACTAGTGCATCAGTACACCCCTAGTGCTAGATTCTGTGTTCTTGAATGAAGTCAACATCCAGCTTTTCTTTACCTGCTTTGCCACTTCCCTTAAGCAGGCCACTCCTCGTTCAAAGTTGGGGAAGACCACAGAGCCATACTTCTGGTATTCAGGGACCGGGCGAATCTTTATTGTAACTTCAGTAACCACTCCAAGAGTTCCTTCAGAAAAAAAGAAAGACTGAGTGAAGTGTTGCACGATGTACTTCTTGCAAGTTACTCAACAACTGTTTACTAGGATGTTGTATGGTAATGTTAATCAGAAATCCCAAAAACTCTGTACTGCAGTAGCAGGTGATTTACTCTTGACTATTTATGTGGTGAATGCTTACAAGATATCCTCTAAATCACGATGTTTGTTACTAAACTTGTAGGCTAACTCCACAGATCTGTTTTAAATGCTGTTCAGAGTTAACTTCACAGTCGTAATTATGGTCTCTACATATTATCCTAACACAATGCCTGTATAATGTCACCCACAGACACACCAGAAAACACAGCATTAAAGATGCTCAGATCATCAAGCCATTATAGAAGATGAATTAAGATGCAGTTATGTGGAATTACTCTGTTTATACCTTCAGATCCCATAATGAAGTGATGGATATCAGGTCCTGTTGACATGCGAGGTACTTGACAGTTTTTTTCTACTATTCCTCTAGGAGTTACCATTTTTATATGAATCACCTGTTTAAACAATATGCAGTGACTATAAATACTAGCATTAAGCACATTTCAAAAATTATATTTATTTTCTAGAAAGAGTATATTAAGCTTGATACAGTTCAGCTTTGTTAACCTTAGACATTCTCTAGGCAGCCCCAAGAACTTTCGGGATAACCTGAGGACAGTTACCAACAATTATTTCTAACACAGCATGGATTGCCCACACAACAGATTGCTTCCAGTTCTATGCCAAATCAAATCAGCTGTTGGCTACTTGCAGACAGTACCAGTTAAAACTCTTTTGTTTCTCAGTATATACGGTACTTTACGAGTACTAGGCTTTTAATCCAGAATATACATAGTACTTCAGAGGAAAAAAGTGAGGGTTTAAATTTTGCTTCAGAACTGCTGCTTGATAAAGTTAATAATTCAGTCAGCAGTTGCTACAGAAATATTTCTATTAGGAAGAAAGACCGAATCAAGCTTTGTGAAACAGACTATCAATATTACATCTGCCATAAGACTGATATGTATGTAAGGCTAGAAGGTTCTTTTTGTAAAATATTTTTCAATGTTACTGCTTCCAGCTTTATTAATGCACATGAAATACAGAGGCCATTACTGTATACCAAGGAAGGGTGGGTTTTGAAGCCTCCTAATGAAGCAAAACTAATTACTTTCAACTAATAGCTCTAGAATTTTCAAGCACAGGTAGCTAGGTAATTTTTACCCTGCTCCAAATTCTTCAAGAATTTCATTATCTGCATTTTACAAACTGTTGATTCTGCAGTAAGTGGGTTTTAGGCAGCTTATATAAACACACCATTTCTAGATACAAAGTTTCTTCAGAAGGTAAATACTTTCCTGAAACTTTCTCTTTGCAGCATTTTGAAACTCATGAACTGTTCTGAATCAATTTTCAATCCTATTTCCTCCTAATGAAAATTTCAGAAGCTGTTTTAGCCTGAGGTTATGCTTCCATGATAGAAAAGCCTTCTGCATCACATTTCCCAGCACAAGCAAAACTATACCGTTCCATAACACTTCAGGCAGCAGGGGACAGATGACACTTCGTAAGTGCTAGTAGTTTTAGTTCAGCCAGGCCTATTGAATAAAAACTGTGTAGTTCCTGCCAAGCTCAGTCACTGAGAGGGAAGTGTCACATCTGTGCACAGAACAAACGCATCTGCGAACTACAAGCTGATGAAAAAGCCTGAGGTGATGGGGATACTTTACCTAGAGTGTCCTGCAGGAAAAGGAAAAAATCCACAGGTGTGGAAGGGCTATTGTACAAACTACAAGAGAAAGCTGGAAGTCTGAAGAAAAAGGCAGTAAAAGTCTGAAGAGTGATGATTTAACTTCAATATATTTAATACATTTGTTATAACAGAAAAGGTAGATTCTTAAATCAAAAAGTATGCCTTAAAAAACAAATTACCTGGGTTAATATAAAGATGAACCATTTTAACGCTTAAAACAGATTCAGGAGTAGAATACTGCCATTCCCAGTCCATTGCTTCCTTCCTCAGGGTTCCTACAGACCATGTGGTGACATTAGATTTCACAATTGTGCATCCACATGGTCAGTTACATCAGCNTACTGATTTGAAAAAACTACTAGCCTAGGGGGAGGCAGGAGGGTGGAAAGAGCTAGCTTGCTGTCAGTTAGATGATCCACCTAGACAACTTCAGGAACGCACAACAGGTAGGAGAACACATGGGCCTTTTGTAATCACCCTAAAAGTTTGACAGTATTATTACACTGAATCAGGACACACTAACAATTCCTTGAGCTAGCCAGTGAGTACCAAAATGAAATTGACTTTTAGATCAGTGATAAGGATTATTAGTACTAATACAAAAAGCAAGCAAACAAGCATTTCAGTCAAGATTTTATGCCATTTGATGCCACTGTATCACTTGTTAAAAGAACCACAATTTACTATCCCTTTTCCTTGTCATTATGAGTAATTATAAAAGTTCAACCTCCAAACAGAATAATTAATTAGAAAAAATGTTAGAACTATTTACCAGATCTTCAATGTTTCCATAGATGTTTTTTTTCATGCCTGATGCTCGTGTTGCTACCCATCCTCCTAGTGAGCTGAACTCCATGGAGTCTGGTTCGTGGCCTGTACAGAAGCCACTTTCAGCAAGCTAAAGAAAGGAAAAAATACATTCTACAGAGTCTGCATTCGCTTAGTACTCCAAATCTCAGTATTCTAGGTTTAGAGGGCTTTTTGGTGTTTCTTTCATTTTCTCGTTGTTTTGTTTTGTTTTTTTTAAATAAGTATTCTGACCACACATCCATTTATTCAGGCACAAGCTTTGTCTTTGATATGTAAATGAATGGCAAATTAATTCTGCTTCTACTGTGTATATGCTGTGCTACGTATCAGCCTACAATACTCCTTCCCATATTTTAAAATTGAGACCTCTATTGTTCTTAAGAAGGGATGAATTCAAATATGAATGGAAAAAAATTATAACTAATTAACTGCCAACTTTGCACAAATGCTGCCAATAAATAAAGCACTTAATCTCTTGTTCTTTCTATCCTAATCTGATATGCAGTAGGTCTGCAGAAAATGTGAGCAAATTGCTTGTACTTAATTCTCTCAAGGAGTGATGTGTTTTAATATACAGCCATCTGGTTGGGCTTCCTGTATGCAACGCTGTCAACTATTTGTGATGCAGATCACGCATTCCTGTACATTTAGTCGTCACTTGTTTCTCATTTTTCTGTATTAGCTTGGCTTTGCCATCTGCACAGCACCTGAGGTTGATTGGATGCCCTCAGAATCACAACACCAAAGCTGTCAGACAGGAAGAATTAACATGAGACTGTGGGGTCTTTAAGTGATAACTACGTTAGTGCATTTGAGATGATCAATTTGCACTGACCAACTGGTAACAATCCAGTTGGACATAGGTGTTCAAGCATACCACATAATGTGGATCATTAACTATGTTCTGTTGTACAAAGCAGTTCTAACTTAAATGACTGAAAGTCAATTCTATGTAACATCTATGGTGATTCATCTAGCTCATGGTCTTCTCTCATACCAGAGGAGCTTGTGGCTTTAGATGCTTACTGGCCATATATTAGGAAACGGTTGGAGACTGCACCCTCCTCATTCCCCAAGATGACAAGAAATTTCCCTCAGTCACAATTTACTAATTTCTGCAAGTTGTATAAACACAAGCACAGACCATGCTTTTGAAAGCTTGTAACTGACATGCAGTTACAAAGCATTTGGTCTGAACTCCTTGAATCCTGTTGCATGAACAGCATGTGTTAAGAGCACTTACACAACAGCGGAGAGCTTATGCTATGTACTTTGCAGATGCAAGAGACACCTTCATCCAGAAAATATGAGCATGTACTAGGTTTTCTTACAAGAATCGTGATCTGATTGACAATGCTTATCGCAAAAAACAGTATCAAGTATTGCTCCATCTTCACTATCCTTTCATCACCTTTAGTCCATTTGTTTTCCGTATCTGTTATTTGTTTAGAATTCAGCTCTTGATTTTAGTTACTGTTATAAGGTTCATGACATCTGTAAATGAGATGGCCTAAGTAACTTCAGCATGCAGACAATGAGGAACACAGTGAGAGGCACCAAACCTCCCCATTGCAACGTAATTCCTAGATAATGCCAGTAAAGTCTCTTAAGGCAACAGAAGTTGGATTAGCCTCCAATCCAAAGCTAGCAAGCTGCAAATCAAACCAAAAAAGTTTCCTCTTTGTACAGTCCAATTGTATACCTGCATTCTACCTGTACTTCAGTGGAAGCCTGCATCAACTATAATATTAAATCACAGTTATGTTCAAATTGTACTACACAAAACAAGCATAACTTGGGAGTTCTAGCTTTAATCACATCACATTTACTAGTAATACTGGAATTCTGGTATATGCAATAGAGTTTTTAATATATACACACTTGAAGTTGATCATCTTGTTTTGTATTCTTTGCACATTGAAGGAATTGCACAGAAGCCTTCACGTGCTCAGTCACTCCATACATTAAAACCTTTATTCAAATCCTACATCAATGATAAAAGGGAAAATAAAATAAGAGGCATAAAAGGCCGTCTTTCTCATCATAGACAGCTCTGTTACTCAGGTATGACAAGTTTTCTTCTAAAAAGTGGTCTAGAAAAGAACACTGTTCAAAAAAACCTTCAGATCTCTGAATATTTGTAAAGTACACAAAGAAAAGTTTAAAAGGCACAAAGAAAAGTTTAGACAACATTTAGCTATCAAACAAGTCCTAGAATTTGGGTTTGTTTTTTTTTAAGCAGAACTGCACATCCTGAAGAATAGTAACAAACATCAACTTGCTTGATTGTGGAGTAGCACTGAGAAAGACCCTAAGAACGGTGTGTTGTGGCTCATCTATTAAACTGCAATTAAAAGCCACTAGAGGTCACTTCGAAATGAAGATGATCTAATCTTCCACTGGACTCTTGTTTTGGGCAACTCTGCATCCTTTCTGCCACACTCCTGCAGCTGGCCTTAAGAAGCAGCAATAGCAGCAAATCTGTTATATGCTCTAACTTTTCTGCGGAAACTACCTCTGGCCAAATGGACTAAAACATGCATCACAAAATGACAATTTGAACTTCTCCTGGTAATTGGTACCAAGTGTCATGCCTTGCAACCACATGGATGTATCTAAGGCCTGAAACAGAAAGCACAGCATTACATCCCATGAATTGTCCACTTCCTACTGTGATCGTATTTTGTGGTTAGAGTTAAAAAGAAAAAAAAAAACTTTAAAATGGTCATCAAATACAGCACTCAATGTGATGTGGTACATAGCCATGCATATAATGCTTACCAAACCGGTCTGCATGAAAACACACAAGAATTAAGCTAGAATTCAGCGATTTAGACAAGGCATGAGGAACAGCTAAGAAAAAATATGTAGAAATACTAGATGTTTGACAAGTAAAAAATACCTGTTTCTCCAGATCTTGTCCAACAATGCCAGCTTCCACACAAGCTGTTAAGTTCTTCTCATCTATCCAGAGAATCCGATTCTGTTGAAAAGCCAATCGAAACTAAGAATCAGTTGGTTTGTTTATTGATTACTTATTGTTTATTTCGTATAATTCTGTTGTTGTTTTGTTTCCTTCCCTAATGCTACAGGATCATACAGTTTACTACTGATACAACTCTAGTTATTACAGCAGCGGAAGCTGAGCTCTCTCACTCCCTCAAACAGCTACACAACAGGTTACAATTTATGAAGTCACCACTGTAAGAGTAACATACTTACTAGTCAATTTATGCTATAAATGTTTACAGAAACCACACAGAAAGACCTGAAAGAATTAAGTCAAAACTCTTACTAAAGTTCAGCAATACAGTAATTCTTATAACTCACATGCTTGAAAGTGCCCAAATCTGACTATCTGGACGCCAAGTACGCACCAAGAGAAGTATTGTTAAACATACTCCCTGGGTTAAATAGGCTGCATTCAGTTATTCCAGTTCAGCTCTTGGATTTTGACACAGGAAGCTAGAAGCAAGACACACTACAGGATGCCAGCGTATGTACGTACTTGAGAAATTTAAGCTCCTTGAAAGGATTATATCATTTTATCTGAGACATTCACTGTCCCATCAATATATTCTACTAAATAGGAGAAGTAATAAACACTACAAGTTACATGGTGCACTAAGGACGATTGTCCATGACGACAATCCATGTAAAGGAGAAATTTGACAAATACAGTTTTAGCTTTGTTTATAGTAAGGATGTCCCAGAAGCTTCAGCTTCCACTCTTCATTCTTATTAATTACACTTCTGGTCTACTTCTACAATTTTGTGTATTATTATTTTATAGAAGCAGAATAGCTCTAGCTTCCCTTTGCCTTGATTTTTCAGATGACAGAAATGTGGATATCTTGTAGTCCAAGTTTAACTATGCTTTAAGGCAATTGTCTCTCCTCACAACATCTAGGCTAACTACTATTCAAAGCCAGTTATTTCAGCTCTTTTCAGACACCTTCAGTTTCAACATAAACTGCTTAACTGATCCAAGATGCTTACGTAAATCAGTTTTTATGCAATATAGACCCTACATATAAGATGAAGATACCCACTAAGTGTCTATTAAAACAGCAAAGCTTAGTCCATGATTTTAACTGCTATGAGACACCCAGGTTTTAACTCTGACAATGCTTCTTTTCACCTTAATTTCCTTAGTTTTCCTTTTCATTAATTATTACAAAAATTGCCTGGCACAGTCATTCAAGACACACAGAAGCAGTCAATTTTCTGACTTGGTGTATACCCATATATCTAGCTGACACAAAAGCATGATTACAAGAGTTAATCACATTTCTTTCCCAACCCCAAACCATACAAAAGTCAAAGCTGCAGGCTATGAATCAATGAGTTCAAATGAAGGCCTGTGTCAGTACTGCACTCTTTGGATTTCACTCTGTATAGACACTCAAAGAGCTTCTTCAATATGCAACTGCCACGTTTGTAGAAAAGGCCACTTTGTAGCCAGACCGGAAAACATCAAGTTTAACTGATGCACCATTCATGGAGTAGAGAAAATGGAGCCAAAACCCAGGTCTTGCCTTCAAGGCTAATGGAGTTAATAAGCTCAGCAGGTGCTCAGAGGCAGTAGAGTCTTACATCAAAGATACAGAGCTGTTTCTGAAGCATTTCATTACCATGTAGTCATAAAACTATCATTTTAAAAGGATAAAACTCCTTCATAATGGAAAGATGAAAACTAGAACTAAATTTTACAGAACTTTATTTCTAGACTGCCATAAGCTATGAACTTCACATTCTCAAGATGCTATCTACACAAAAATCTAGGTATTTTTTCTTTAAAGTTGACCCTTCAAGTTGATTTATAGATATTAGGTCACTTTATCAACCTCTGTTTTAAGTATTTTTAAGTCTGCAAAAGCTAGCGAAATCTGCAATAACAAATAATTGCTCCTAGTTTTTCATTTAACCTCAGACACCAGTTCTAACAAAGAAGAATAGTAGCTTCCTCTGATTTTCACTTAAAGTTGCTATAAGAAGGCTTAACAGTGATTTTTTTTGTTTTAATTAAAAATGTACAGTTCATAGGAAGACTACAGGGCTAACATTAGCAAAATATCACTTAAATTGAAGGAGTAGCCATTTAATCGTGCATGGTACAGATTAACACTTCCATCCCTACTTTATTCCTGCAAAGAAAGAAATGTCATTCTCTAGTGATCACCATTCAAAGTAATAAGAAATTGAGACACATACCATTTGTGATGTATCCAGCGAGACAATTGTTCTCTTTTCTTCTTCAGGACATTCAAGGGCACTAGAGACACTTGTCCCTCCTGCAAATATGGGAGTGATATTGTGATAATAAAATTCTCAGGTAGCTTTTCTTCACATACCATCCCTCTCTTCCTCCTTTTTCATATTGAACTTGATACAGTAAGATCAATGAAGTTAACTGTTTGAGGCTAGCAATTAGCCTTTTAAGGCTGTCCCTTCTCCCTAACTGGGTTTCACAAAATTAAGGCAGCACTGGAGCTGACAACGCTTTAAGAGCCCTCGGCAACAAACCATGAAATTCTGTGACCATCTCAGCTGCTTTTGTTAAGCCTAGAATAGAGTCTTATTTCTTATCCTTCCTTGTTTTAAAAGTCATCCAAGAGACAGAGACAGCTATGGTTTCTATATGTTCTTTTGAGATCACTATGGAAGCCACTACACTTTTACTTAGAAAGCTGGTTTAAGAAATCTACCTAATACAGGAATGCAATACTTATCCGAAAGCAAGAAAGAAACTAAAAGGGTGTAACTATAAAAAAATGGATAAAACCAAATGTCAAACTTCTTTGGAGGTTTCTAATGTATCTTTATAGGATGTCACAGAACAGCCTCCAAGAAGCCTTTGGCTTCTCAAACACTACAAAAGCCATACGAAAAGAGAGACTAGGAGGCTAAACAGATCCACAGCAAGCTACCAGAAGAACAACCAATGGCAAGTACAGAGACAGTGCCAACTCACGAAACACTCTCTAAGAGCAGTAAAGCAAATCAACTTTGTTTCCAACGATAGGAAAGGTGGCATCTTCCTTAAATACCAGCCTCTATAGTAATAACCCCAGAAGCTAACCACAGTTCAGTATAAACAGACTCGGAAAACAATCTGAAGATCTTTCTGTATCCTGATCAGTCAACAAGAGATAGACAATATTGCTGCTTTCAGCTATACCAGTTTACTGGTACCAAAGGTGACTTCCAGCAGTCTTACAGCTCTCCAAATGTAGATCGAGAAACCAACTCCACTAGTTTGGTATTGGCTTCAAGTGACATGCTCATCTTCTCAAACAGTAAATGTCCTTCCTACAGGGGCTATGCTCCTACAGCATTGGCAAGTACCAAGTAAAACACACAGATTTACCCCACAGAACCATGAGTTCTTGACAAAAAAAAAAAGCTTCTCACAGAATGAGCTCACGAAAGCTAGTATCGTGTGTTCCTGAGCTCTAAGTCAAAACAAGGCAGCTCACCACTCTACTTCAGCAGGCTTAGAGGAAAAAATACCCACTATCAAAAATCTGAAGTCCTTTAGAAATTCTTTAGGCTGAGAAGGATACAGATGATATAGGCCTTTACTTGCACTCTGTACCTGGAACATCTCCTAAAAACCCCTGCCACGGGAGTCTCTATTCCAAATTTCAAACTGAACAATATCTAAAAACAAATTATAATTATGGTTAATGATTTTGCAGTATGGTGTCTGACTACAATCCTTCCTGGACTTATGAGCTTCAACAGCACAACAAAAAAACCCCTAATTTATACATGTTTGTCGGAAAAGAGCACAAGTAATGTGCCCAAAAACATGGTATCTCTAACACAGATATCTGAATAGCAACTTTTAATACTGCAAGATCATTAAGACCACACATAAATACTCCTAAAAAAAATGTAACTATTAAATTATTGGTATGATATATTACTAAGATCATGTATTTAAACTGAATCCAAGTAGAATACATTTTCACCAGTAAACAGACTTGAAATTTCATAACACTTACCACCAAAAGGTATTATGCAGAGATTGTGTTTGCAGGCTAATTCCACAATCTTAACTACGTCTTCATGGCAAACTAAAAAAAGCCCAAACAGTTAAAAAACAGGATTTGTGCTTAGTACTAAATATTGCAGTCTGAATAAGCAGCAGCTCCTTTTCTGACAGCAGCAAGGAAGACATTTCAAAGAGGCACTAAACAGGAGCTGGGCTCAGAAGTTAGAGTTCCAGAGTAAAGTTTAGACCTGAAACAATTATACATTTGAAGAACTAACTACAGCCTTGGTCTCCTGCTCTACTGATGGATTGAGACCTCCTGCAAATTCTCAAGGGCAAGATGGGTTACCAAACAGTTAACAATTAATCTCGGTATTTTGGAGAAAAAAAAAATCAAGTTTAAAGCTTTTATTGCAAACAGGCTGTCCAACTTATTCTAAGTGAGACATAAATCTCTTCTGAGAGCTGAACACATCTTTTTCTTCCTGGCTTTCATTCAGTTTCAAAAGCAGAGTTGCTGGTGTCATTTATGTTTTCAGAATGCATTCTATACCTGGTCAAAGAGGGAAGCAGAAATGCTTGTGCCCAGGCAAAGAAAAGGATCAAAAAAAGAGATCAATACAGTGCACACATGAGTTCGTGCAAACAGCAGAGAATGAGCAGGACTGAATAAACAGGCTTACGAACTCTGGCTGCTTTCCCCTTGCCATACAAGCAGCTTTAAACAAAGGTAGTGAATCATTGTATTTCAGTTGCTTTTGGAGCTGCACAAAATAAAGCTGTGACAAGTGTTGCTCATAGTCACCAGTGATATCATGTCAGTACTTGTCCTCAAGTAATGAGATGTATCTTATACTGCCTCTTCTTATGCTTCCCATACATGACTTTTTTTCCCCTAAATAAAGGAAGCAAAACTGAGCTAAGACGAAGTTGTTCTCAGAAATTTTGGGGTTTCTAATGCAGTCCAGCTATCAAAGTATAAGAAAGAGTTATAAAAGGTGAGGAAAGAGTTGGATTCATACAGCTGAACAGAAAAGGACAGTTACTGAGTTCAAATGACTTTTTGGTTAGCTACTGAAGAATAGCACACAGAAAGTAGTTCCTAGTGACCAGAGAAACACAACTCAAGTAGAAAGTTCACACAAGCGTGCAAATAAAGTTGTATCAGTTTAAGTATTTGTATCCTTCTACTAGACAGAAGCAATCATATTTTCTGCTACATATTATCTACAACAGCACTAGAATCATAGAGCAGCTCTGATTGAAAGGGACCTTTAAAGCTTATCTAGCCCAACCCTCCTGGAGCGAGCAGGGACATCTTTAACTAGACCAGGTTGCTCAGAGCCCCATCCAATCTGGCCTTGAATGTTTCCAGGGACGGTGCCTCCACTACCTCACTGGGCAACCTGTTGCAGTGTCTCACCACTTTTAGTTATTCTGGACGCTATACACTGGACACCAAAATTGCTTGTTACCCTACTTAAAGTGGGCCTAGCCTGTACTCAGATTGCACTGCTCTTTCTTCAAGTCAATGATCCTTTCTAAAGTGTTTCTGACAGGAGTTTCACGTGTTTTACTTTTTTATGAAAGTACAGCACGTCATAAAACAAAGTTCTTCAATACAAACATTTTACTACCCTTCTACCATCAGGTACTCCTTTAAAAAACAAGATTTAGACTGCTGTTTAGACAACTATTCTTGGTGAACACACAAGTTCGAATTACACTGTGGTTACTTAAGTCATTAATTCAGCTGTCAACAGAAACTTCACCTATATTTAATAATAAATTTGACTTCCTCACGAAGTGATGGGATTTCACAGGCACAACCCACAATCCAGATGTTAAACAATCATGATTACCATTCTTGCGAAAATTCCTTCCATTTCTGTAAAGACGAGTGAAGTCAGTGAATCAAGAGACAGCTTGCCCACGACAAGAAAGCACAGGTTAGTAAACAATGGCCTCCCAGATCAGAATGGAGAATAAGACAATTAAAGCTTACCAGGCCATACAACTATATCAGGAATTCGCTTAAACATTCCTTCCCTGAGTATAAATATCTCATGTAGGCAGTGACCTGAAACACAAACAATAAGTTAACAAGTTCAAACAAGGAAGCATTGAAAGCAGCACAGTTACATAAATGAAGTCATCTTACCATGAGCTCTGAAAACCCTATCTTCTGCATCTTGTGAATATGAGATTTTAGTGGCTCTAAGATCCTGAAGAAATTCTTCATTTACAATAGATGGAGGTACATCATTAACATTTAAGGATGCCTACAACACAAGAAAATAAGTTCATTAAAGGTAGGTTCGCTCTTACAGAATTTCTCTACAACAGAAATAATAAAAACAGGTTAACCCCAACGAACACCCAAAGAGAACTATTTAAGATGAGAAATACAGAAGTTCTCGTCCTCATCTTCAATCATTGATCCCACTTGTCCTACCCAGTACTCAGCTGACTACATGTACACAGGAAGCTGTATTTCAGCAGCACATTCTTACCCTTCTTCCCCCTTAGAAATGTGGAGAAATGCACTAGCACATGAGTGCATACTGAACAAAATACTTTTTTAAAGGCTTCCCAAGATCCAAGAAAAACAGCTGCCTGAACAGAACTAAAAACTCTCATGTTGATTAAGGGGTAGAGATTGAAGGTCAAATTTCCTTTTTGAATATAAACTCCTCCTCCAATATAGAGAAATACATACTAAAGCAACTACCCACTCTGCAAATTCCTCTTTTTGCAGTTCTGTTTCTATCAACCCACTTCCCCTACTCCTGTCCTGTACTGGAAGTTAAATGCATCTCAGATCAAAGCCTGATCAGAAGTCCAAAGCAAGGCAAAACTAAGTTAGACTGATCCAACATAACCAGCATACTTTAAGTAGACCTCACATATCAGAAAGACTTCATAAAATACATGTTTAGTCACTAACACGCAGGTATTTCCAGAAAGCCTCTAGCTAGAAGTCCTGACGAACACCTTGGAAAAAAGCTTTTCTTTTAGAGAAGGTACACTGGACATTTCAGCTTACCAACAGGCCTTGAATCAAGATTCTGTACATCTAGAGGAAGAACCCCTGCTTAAGGTTTTCTAATAACCCATTCTTCCAGGTTCTTACAACAGATGTCTCGTATAGTATTCTTACAGCTTCTCAAAGTGCAGATCCAGCCACTTAATTCTCTTTTTCTAAAGTCCACTTTAGGTATCAGGCACATAAACACATAGTTCATGTGACTTTCTAAAACCAATTAGAGAATGAGGATTCTTTACAGGATTCAGTTCCAAAAAAAAAATAAGATCTTTCTAAATATTAAGTGTAAAGCTTTTAAGTGCTTTGAAGGTTCAAAAAAAACCAACATGCTTTTCTTTCCTCCTTAAAAATAGATCCAATAAATTCATTTATACTTTCCTATGGGTAACCTCCCTAAAGGAATATGTCTTGTATTACAAATGGCATCTAATTAAGGAATTCTTTCATTAAATATAAAGCTTGTCTTATGACTAAAAACTAACTTCCGGGCTTCAATTCCTATTTTGAAAGAAAATGTTGGTCGAGAATCTTAGTGCTAGTTAGTGAAGTCCCTAAAGTTCAAGAACAGAAGAACTGAAAATTTTTCACTACCCCATCTTTTATTTTAAATACACTCTTCTAAAAATTAGGAGTTGCACAAAAATTAGGTAAAACACAGTGCAGTGCTTTCAAACTTCTATCATGAAAACCTTGCTGGCAAACTAACTGACATCAGCTTCAACTCAAATAGAAGAACATTCTTACAACTTTGTTATAAAGCCATCAGGAAAGACTACAGGCTGCCTAACAATCCCAAAGAGCCTGCTTACAGCCCTACCACCAAAAGGTATTTTGTACTACATATTCCATACAGTCAAACAAATGTAGACATTTCTTTGACGAGCCTAGCCTAAGCTTCTTGACAAGCACAAAGTGAAAACAGCAAAACTGAATTAACTTTTCTTTCACCCTCTGAAGTTTCAGCTTTCTACAAAAAAGTATACCCACTCATCCAAGTTTTCTTTTCTGGAATGGAGTTTTGCCTATCTTTGCTCTACATAACCTCCAGAACAGCTGATACTTTTTGTCACCAAGCGTCTGAAGATAAAACCTTAGAGGATAGCACCAGTTACCGAGCTAACAGCAAGGAAAAGAGAGATTAATAGTCTCCCATCTGCTACCACGGCAGCCTATTCTGAATGAGTCGAGTCTCAAAGCAAGAGCTGAAGAAGAGAAGATACAACCTTCAACAGAAAAGTCTTCAGGTAGTTAAAAGATCCATGGTGATGGAACTTGCCTACCAGTGTCCACCCTGCAAGAAACTGTGTAAGGTTATGTGGAAATTAAGAGTACTTAACAGGGATAAATCAGAATGCAGTACCTGCATGAGATACATTCGTGACTGATAGCTAACAACATTCAGAGGTTCAAAAGTCTAGCCAACTGTTCGTTTTAGAGTTTTCATCTGAGACACATAACCTAATGAAAATACAGTTTTAATAATTATTTGACTTCTGGAAGAGGATATGTGCTGTTCTGACTTGCTTTATGGGTAATACTATACTTCTCGAAATAAGGTGTCAGACATATGAGAAAAAGGCTTTTCCTTCCAACATATTCACTTTGTCACCTACAAACACAGAAGCTGAGATTAAGTGTTGCTTAGGTGAAAGGTACACTGCCACTGAGAGATGAGTATTTCAGGGGCCAGTCACAATAAGCACAGAGGAAGTCAGGTCTTGGATTGCTGCTCTTAGCTCTTACTATTCTTCTGTTAACGCACACTTGCACAGTACTGTTTGCTAGCCCAAAAAGCAGAGCTCTGACAGAAACTTGGGGAACATGAGAAACAAGTAGGTACCAAATAAATATCTTTAAACAACTTTAAAAAAAAAATCCCTCCTAGCTGTGCTTACATTTTCTATTTTAAACTTTGGTTTCTTCATCGATTTCCAAAGACAGAACTTTTTCGTATCATTTCAAGTTGAACACCAAGTGCTTGAATATCTTCGTTCTCCATAAGAGGGATACAAACTAAAAGCTATAGCAAATCCTTGCAGATGGTTGTTTGATTTTTATCACTCTTCCACAAGTATTTTAATCCTTTAGTTTTCATCTTCAAGATTGAAAAGTTAATATTAATCCATATAAATCTTACATAGAATGCCAAACCAAAATATATCTTTATTCTTATGGGACTGAAATATCTTAAGATTTGTGCACTGAAAGGCTAGACAGGAAGCCTACGTGAATTAGGTCTAAACCGCCGTCTGTGGTAAGTCTCGTGTGAAGCAGGAAAAACATCATCAGGCCTTAAGCATCAGAGAAGCAGGAACATTAACTGTTGTTAATTATAACCAAAAAAAACGCCTGCAAGAGGGAACCCTCCAGTCTTATAGAATAGAGGCAGGAAGAGATGAAAGACAAACAGACCCTCTCCTACTGCTGTTCCTACACTCGAGTTCCTTCACGCTGTGATGATAGTAGAAGGTGAAAAACCAATATAGCATGACAACCTGAAATATAAACTAGGAACCATGACAGACATGAAAATGGGGGACCTGGAGCAGTAGTTGAGAATAGCTACGAGAAGTCCAGACACATACTGGAGACTCCAGAGTCCTATTCTGTGTCAAGTAGTCAGCCTGTTTCCAGTCGCATCATCAGAACCAGAGGGGCACAACATAACAGGAAAGCACTCAACATTGCTAGCAGATATCTTGAAGAGCTGTTTTGCAAGACATGCTGTGGAATCAAGATACTATTAAAAAATCTGCCCTTCTCCTCCAGCTCCACTTTGTTGTATATTTCCTCTACATGTAGAAAGGGAACAACATCTCTCTGGACCTCTGGTCACAGCACATTAAAGCAGAGGCCAGTTAAGACCAATTCTGCTCAAGGAAAACACATCAAGATTAATTTTCTCAAAATGTCTTGGCAGATGGAGATCCTGCAAGTCATAGCAGATGAAAGAATGTATTGATTAACAGAAGACTGAAATGTTACAAGTTTTCAGGCTCTATGAGATTACCTACTTCAGAGAGAATGCAACTCACTCAAGAAATGGGTTAAACTGTTAACCAAAGCAGGGTTGCGATAGTCACTGTACTATCACAGCCTGCTTCCAACACTGCATAAGCAGCTATCCAGTCAGGAACCTGCAACCTCAAAGGAATTCTTAGAAGGGAGTCAGGTCTCCTGACTCTGACATGAGTTACTCTTCTTGAAAGGCAAAATATGGATGCTTCACACAACTGGGAACACTTCAAATGTGTTGTTTTTCTGAAAACATTCAGTTCAATCTTGAGTATTCTGGTCACCGGTTTTCAGCACCCAGACATGTACAAAAAAAATTACTGTCAAATAAGCACTTGGATATCATTAAATATACTGATAACACAGCACGATTTAGCTTCACTGTATCTTCCGTCTTTTTATCATGAACAACATTGAAGTTGCATAAACAAATTCCTCAAGGCTAATAGTTTCTACAATCTTGAAAAGTAACCTACAAACAAGGACAAAAACACTCCTTGTGTTGGAGACTTTCATTCCAATAAAAGCACTATCAGTCAACCTGGAACCACAAGTCATGCTAAGTCATTGAAAGCTTCACATAGAACATTTTTTTTTGTTTTTTCTTCCCCCCCCCCC
>Ga0065711_1027888_pt1 | contig 45235 bp, 19 predicted proteins | sample Hoacrofraction12_FD_59098 | JGI IMG/M metagenome (GOLD analysis project Ga0065711, IMG submission 59098) | Hoatzin crop microbial communities from Cojedes, Venezuela - Epithelial fraction 12 v2 (version 2) | ecosystem: Host-associated > Birds > Digestive system > Esophagus > Crop | place... | reverse complement strand
TTCCTTTTTTTTTTTTTTTTAGTAAAATACATTTCAGGAATAAAATAAACAAGTGGTTTATGTCATGTTGTTAAACATCATCAGCAATATAAATGTGTACAAAGGACAAAAATATAGACAATGGTGTGTCAACAGAGGCAAACAAACAGGCATTTGAGTGCATACTCATACATGGCTTTTTGATATATCAGGATATGGAGCTTTTAAAATCATCATTACCAGTGTTTACCACTTGCTTGCTTTCCAGTCTGCATGGCTTATTGCATATTGCAATTTGAAAAGATTAGCTTACTAGGGTAATGAACAATAAAAAAAATTGTAATTCATCTTAATAAGCTTGAATGGTAACCCACATGCCTTGGACATTTCTAGCCAGGCATAATTTATCCACATCTTTGGCTGTGAAACAGTGTGGATCTTCTTAACCGAGTCCCTGACAGATGGTTTAAGCTTTTTCAGGACTACATTTCCAATCATTTTGCCCATATTGCAAAATTGGCCTTGAAAAAGGGTAAAGAGTTGTTATGCTGCATTAACATCTCTTCTGAATTGCTTGCTGTGAAGGACATGGAAAAAGAAGGAAATCGGAAGGGGAATGTTTTAAAAATCCACTTTTGAAAGTTACAAATGTTAAACATGATGATGATCTTAATTATATCACTCACCTCAATTTGAATGTGAGTGTGGTCACATTATCTGTGATAATAAAAACACAACTTTTGGCTACGTTGTTTCATAAATGATGCAGATGGCATTTGTGGTACAAGAAGTGTTAAAAGTGCTGCAATTACAAAGACTTCCTATAGTTTTAAACCCTGCTGATGGATAACACAATTGACTGCTATTAGATGAACAGGGATTTCTGTGGTACATTTCAAGGTTTTTGCTACTCTGAATGGAAAGGCTCAAATGTCTGCATTCATTTCCGTGTGAAACATGGATTGATCACATGTACTATGCCAAATTTTCATTTTCTTTTGCAGCTTCTGCTGACTGGCTTCTTCATATAGTGTTGTTCTTTTCTTCTTGACACCTTTTAGTTTATGAGAAGAATCAATGAAAGCTGAAGCCTTCCACAGTCATCTATAAAATGCAATTACTGTATACAACACACAGTAAAACTCCTGTGGTGTATATGTTGAGACATAATTTATGCCACTTACCTCCAGAGAGGTATTGATCCTCTGAATATCTTACAAAAGGGCTGTTGAATGCAAGCTCAAGGAAATATGTGGTTATTGGGTCTGATCTATAATTTGATTAATAATGACCCACTTCTTGAGCTCTGCTCCTTACTGCACTGTTTTCTGTGACTGAACCTTTTATCTTTGAACATTGTCCCTGCTGATCTCCTTGAGAGGCCCACCCTGCCATGCTGTCCCTTAGGCTTACTGTGGTCTCTGTGATCCCCACCAAAGGAGCCACAGGAGAAGGCTGAAATGACCTGACAGAGTTGGTTATTATTTTTTAAATGGCTGGCAATCTTTGCTAATCCTGAAAGTGATGGTTTCCCAGCACCAGCCTGCACCCATTCTGTGACGGGACCCAGTTCATGGTTTCCTGCTGTGTATAGCAAGGGAAAACAATCTGGAATAAATAATGCAGCACGGATTCTCCAAGACATATGGTAAAAACTACATCACTTAGTTTAGTTCATGGTTTTAAGAGCTGAAATCTAGCCTATTAAACACTGGTAAAATCCCTCAAGAATGATATAAACCAGAAAGTGGGCGGATTTTTTGCAAAACCTTTCAGCATTCTGGCGGTGGGGTAATACCTGCACAGCGAAATCGTGAGAATAAACCCCTTCTGCAAGAATAAACCTTTGTTAGTCAATGTCTCAGCATTGTCTCTGGTAAATTCCTCAAATAAAGAAATGTTGAGTGGTGTCTCTGACCTGACAGTTTCCATTTCAAAGTTCACGTTCCCTGAGACGCTGCAAGAATGTTGGCAATTTGCTGTACTATGTGAAAAAAACATTGTGTATTCATAGAATGAAAGTTCAGGAGAGTTTAATTTGCTTTGAGCAGAGACTTGGGTAGCAGAGTAAGCTTCTCTATTATATGATTACAGTAAATAGCTCAACCTTGTTCTGACATAAATGGCCTGTTTTGGGATTTGACAGAAGTTAATTGCCTATTGTGATTGCACTGTAGTTGATGAATGCCATAGTGGGGTATGACAAAATAATATTTATTGAAAATGAGAAAAAGGGCCTGTTAAAGGAAAAATAGCAATATAATTTAGGTCCAAATTAGGCCTAAACCAATTCAAAGTAGAAATATGCATAATAAGGAACACGTTCCATCTATTTGTTGGTGGGGTTTTCAACCAAGCATAAACTTATTTCATCAGTTCTGGAAATCTGGAAGTGATGCTTGAGTAGAAACTGAATAAAAAGTGAAGTTTAAAATAGCCTCATTACTTGTACAGAAAAAAACCCAACAACCCAGGCTAAGAAAATAAAACCAAAAACTGAATTTGATTTTAAAATGCCTTTTGTTTTACTAATCATATTATTGTGGAAACATAGTCTCAATGAAGTCAGTGCTGGTCTATTATTGCATTCCTCAGAGCAAGGATTACAGCTGTGATTTCTGCAGCCAGCACTGTTACCTGCTTGGGCAAAGTCTCATCATGGCTTCCTGTCTCAGTTTCCCCATCCATGAGATGTTTTATATCTTTGTTTGAAGATAAAAGATAAAATTGCTTGGAAAAAAAAAATCTGTTGAGACTAAGAAGCTTGACTGTGCATTTAATAAGAGATGAAACAATTGCTACTGCTGGAAGCAAATCAACTAGTCTAATCTCTTTACTGATTCAATATTTTTTTCCTTCAGTGTATTTTGTAAAGTTTTGTACATTCAAGTAAGAAAAATGGCTTTTTAATATTGAGACGATGTGAATAACTGAACACAGTTCCTGGTACAGAGCAGTAGTCCAGTCCAGCTATTGAATGGTAGTCCAATCCATGCACGGCTTTCTGGAAAGCTCTTGCACTATGAGTGAGCTTGATTTTTCATTTGAAAAACAGAGAGGAAGGGTAGTGAAGTCACCATTTTTAGAACTCAGCTGCTGCGTTTGGGAATGAAGAACAAGAATTTATTTTATAAGCTAGAGAAACCATATTCTGGAAATTGCTGAGGGAGAGGAAGCTTGGTTGAATCAAATGATCACAGACTGACCAACATACATCAAGATGATTTAGCCATGAAAAAGCTCAAATGTCCCTGAGGCAAGTCAGGTGAGGTACTTCTACTGAGAAGTGAAATGATACTACTGGTACTTAATCTGGAAAACTATGTGCAATTCTAGTCATTCATATTCAAGGAAGAAATAAATGACTCTGGGAAAGGCCAGGTTCTTTTTGGAGAGGAGACTAAAAGATGGCTTGTTAAACCTAGCAGATAGGGGTTATGTCTGCTCTGTATAAGTACAGCTGGAGTAAATACAAAGGAAGAAGTAGACAGTTTCTTCAGCTAAAAATCAACATTGCTGTACAAATGAATGCCTAGCAATTGCCCATAAGTAAACTCTGGCTAGAAGTCATCTACCAAAGAAGTGGAGTCTGGAGCATCTGGCCAGTTTTTTTTTGCAGAGCTGAGTGAAGACCTTAATTAATATTAAGGTGTATTTTGGTCAATCTCTGAAAGACATGGTGGATGTGATGCCTGTAGTAGCTTATCAGGGTCCTTATTTTTTAACTATACCTTTTAACTCATATGAGCTAAATCCATCCATTTGAATTGATGTAATGTTCCTAGCTTCAATTTGACAGCATATCCATGTAAGCATAGCAGCACTTTATCTAAAATGTAAATGATGCTTTGCAGAGAGAGCAAGAGACTTTAAAAAAAAATCTTAATTACAACCAGGTCTAGTGGATGCATCTGGTCTTACTTTGCTTAGTGAAGGCTTAAGAAAGTGTCAGGGAGCTATCTGTGATCTTTCTAACACTAGAAATTCAGCTAGAATAGCCTAAAGCTAAAATCTCTCAACAGGACATTAGATGAACCAGAGCTTGACAAAATGCAGCCATGTTCCTTTGCAATCTTTTCACTTGCTGTGCACACTGTCCAGGCCATGTGGGAGAGGGCACTGTGGAGGCTATGCAACACTATCCTGTGTGGAGATCTCCTATTAATGGAAGAATTGTTAGGCAGCTGGTTACCTATGCCACTTTTTCTTCTGGAACAAGACCAAATTAACTGTATGGGCTCAAATATATTCTAGTTTAGTAAGTTGTTTTTTTTTTTTTTTTTTGAAGACTATATTACACAGTAAAGGTTCAACACCCTTCATTTACTTGACAAGTTGGCTCTATAAGTTCTCATTTGTCTGTATCTGACTTCAGTGGTTATCAACTGCCACGAATGTTACCACAATACCAAGGCATAGTTTGGTCTAGCTTGGGTGTCCCAGAAGAGATCAGACAACCCAAATGATGTTTTATCCACAATTTGATGAACAGCTTATAAGACTGTGCCTGGTCGCTGGCGCACTGTCTTGTCTGTCACTGAGATTTGATGTGTTTGATCTCCAGCATCAGGACACAGGGAGAATGAACCTTTACATTATCTGACCAGTGTGTGGCCAACAAGGGGTCTTGAGCGGATAATTACAGTTCCTGGATGGCTGGGAAGTCAAATCTGATGGGAAGTAATGCTTTACCTACAGCATAGCCAAGCTTCACAGAGGCAGGGTTAGATAAATGGCTGCATTGGTCTGTCATTGTCCCTCTACTTTCCCATTCTCTGTTTCATGACTATGTTGAATTCTGGCAAAGGATTTGGATTGTGGACCTGGGAACTGGCACAGGAGACAGGGAAGCAGTCTCTGCCAGCCCGGTATCTGTCACGATCACTCCCCCTGTGCAGAGGAAATCTGTAGACAAAGGGGAATTCTTGGGGGCTTTGCATGCACTTTGCAGCTTGAAAGTACCTCAAAGCAGGTAAACCCTGTATTTAGATGTTAGTGTTACATACAGATGAAACAATATGCAGAGTCTTTACAGCCTGTTTCACTGGTTGAAACTTTTATCATATTTCCCCATGCATGTTTTGGGAGTTAGATTTTGGCTGTTAGCTAAGGCTAGTTAATTTGGAATCTTTGTCTCAAACAGCACTTAGCTTTGTGACCTTGGAAGCACCTGGCACCTCCTTTGAGAATTTATTTTTTAGATTTCATAGGCTGTATACATGATGTGGAATTTAGTCTTTTACAAGATTTCTTGGTCTTTCAATATCTTTACCTACAAAGTCCTTATTCATATTAATTTATGTCCTTTCAGTTTCCATCTCCCATTTCACGTGCCAAATCTGGAATTAGAGAGTTTTCCAGTGGTTCATAACAACGGAAGGTTGTGTTTTTGGTCTGCGTTCAAGTAAGGGTATTTTAGGCTAGTATGATACTTTGATTCTTTCAGGCTTAGGGTACTGACATTGTCTGTTAGTTGCTATGCATCTGCTGATAGGTGATAACTTGCTAGAATCTTAATTTTATTATTTTCAGTTGTGTGACTGTGTACCAGAAATCTTCTGCAGAAACTAGATCAGAAAACAAGGCAGGTATAAAAACTCTGCCTTGTTTCTGAAGCAAAGGCTCAGCAGCACATGTACAAGTGCTCTGTACATCTCCCAGCCACGCTGTGGCAGAGAACAGTTCCCACATGTATTTAGAAGAGTGTTCGGCCTGTGCTTGCCTTGAGAACAAGATGCAGCCCATTGGGTTTGTTTGCAAATGTAGCAGCTACTATGAAGCATATTTTCTCTTATCAAGGTTGACTTAAAGCAAAGTAGCCACCTGGATGTGAAGGGAGTCCAGCAGTAGACTGGCCCTACACCAGCCTGGGGGCTGTTGTGTGGCTGGGAACAAAGCCAGGGCAGAGGCTAGAGAACGGGCCGGTCACAGATGCGGATGCCAGTGCTCAAGAAGTATAATCTGGAACTTGACAGCTGCCAAACTAACCCTCAGAGTGGCCAAGCTAGTTGGCTTTTTTCAGAGGAGATGACAGAAAGTGGCTAAAGGGACCAGTAATGGCAATTCTCCAGCTGCAGGACTAAAACAAAGCCAAGCAAGTATTGTGATCGTGCTATTTTTTTGGAAGAAGAGGCACTGTCAGCAGAATCCTAATTCAGATATTCCCAGCTGTTGCATCCGTGCATTCTGGAGGGCCTGAGATTGTAAGAAGAAAATACAAGCTTTCCCCCACCTTTTCCTATCTCCATCCCAGTCCAACAGCAAAATAAAAAATAGATACTTCCCCTTCCCCAAATCTTGTAATCCATGAAGCAGGATGGTCTTCAAATTACCAGCCCGGCCTCAACTATTGGGCAGCTGGCAACTGGCCAGGTGGGTCACCCCCTTTAACGGAGTCCACTTGCTATTACTCAGCATAAGGTAGAAGATATTCAGAAGCAAACTGTGACAGCTTGGCACCTCCCTGAGGTTTGTATTAAACACTGCCAAATCTCACTAACCTCCCTGTGGTCTGCTGCTGTGCCTGGCTCCTGCAGCTGACCTGGCAGCCTTCCAACTTGCAGCTGCAGACCAACCTCACTCACCCGTGCCGTGGGAGGTCGGGCGCAGAGGTCTCTGTCCTCAGCCTGAGCACCTCTGGTAGCATGCTCAGGTAATAAATCTCCAAAATTGTTGTGTTGCTGTCCCAAGGGGAAGGTTGACTCTGCCACCAAAACAAGCCAACCTTTCTCAAGTTTGGTCAAATCTCTCTAAAACTCTTTGACATGGTTAAGGGTGGGACCTCATGCTAGGAATGAGGGCAGAAAGAGATAGAGAGACAGACAGTTTGAAGTTAAAGCGACGATAGTTTGGAAGTTAGAAAAAAAGATCTGGGGAGCAGACTAGGAGAAAGATTTCATTTTTGAGAAACAAATCTAGTGTGAAAGAAGATTGATTTCTGGAGGAAAGGCAATATGAAAACTGTTACTAGAATTGACTTTTATACAATACTCAGCTAGTACCTCTGAGGAGATTCTACTTTATACGCCCAGGATGGACCATGTGGTAAATTATAGAATCACATGAGAGCTGAACAGATCGTATTCCTATGACCATCTTCATCTGTCGAACATCCTTTGTCAGGCAGTTCATCTTACAATTAAGCCATCATATTAACCTGTTAAAATTAGTGTGGAAGGGAAATGCCTCCCGCTTCTCTTCCTAAATACAGAATTTACTCCCTAATAACCTCAACCAAGTACCCAGGATGGACAAGATATGACCATACTTTTCTGTATGCACAAATGTCACTCCAGAGTACTTTATTTCAAATCTTGGTTTACAAAGAGAACAGTCTGAAATCTGAGTTTTGTAATTGGTTGATCATCCACTCACAGCCCGGGAGACAATGAAATATGGCTTGTTTTTTAGACCTTAGCAAGCTGGGTGACTCACTGCCTAAACATATCTGCTTCTCCCCATTGAGTACAAAGGGAGCCTGCTATGACAAGTTCACTTACAGGTGTTTACTTTGTAGACAGCTGTAGGTAGATCAGGTGAGTCACACTCAACGGAGTCTTTATGGCTTGGTGGGAGCCTGGAGATGAGACCCCAAATTACTAGCACAATCCTTTTTTTCGGGCTTGCCTACAGCTCGGTAGGTGGGAGGCTCAACTACTTAGAGACATTGGTCTCATTGCTTGAAAAAATGGAGTGTAAATTTTCCCTGTTCGTGTGTTTTACTTAGAGGGGAGCTTCACCCTGGGATTCTTTGTTATAAAACACACAAGAGAAGCATAAGATGTTATTATTACAACTCTTATCACAGAATCTGATAAAACATATCTGGAATCTATTCTTTAAAAATGCAATGACATGGATTTTACAGTCTTTCCAGGCAATCTGTTCTGATGCTTTACTCTCCTCATGTTAGAAAGTTTTTCTAATGCCTAAAGTTTCCACATTCCATTATTTCTTGTTCTAATCCCCGTGGACATGGAGAGCAATTGATTCCGATTCCTCAGCAGGATACTGTTGAAGTCTCTTATGACATTTCCTCTTAAGTGTTTCATACTCCAGACTTAACAACTCTGATTGTGTTCAATCTTTACTTGCAGATCACTTTTTCCAGCCCTCTAATCCACCTTGTTGCTCTCCCTGGACTGCTGCAAGAAGTTCACATCTCTTGGAGCAGTACTTAAAGGTGCATACAGTATGTTAGTGGCTCGCTATTTCTGGAGTATCTACAGAGATGATACTGCCTATACAGACTGTGCAATAGCTTTTGCAGGGAGGTGAGATTGTTTATTTCTGTTCGGCTTGTGATCCCCCATAGACCACAAACTGTTTCCTACTGACTCTTTTTTCCACCTTCTGTTTGTACAGTTGATTACTTCTACATAAATGTACCAGTTTCACTTGTCCTTACTGAATTGCATCCTATTGTTTTCAGACCACTTCTTCAAATTGTAAGGTTCATTTTTAATAGTGAAAAATGAAGTCTTGGAGCCTGTCTGTGCATAGTTCAGTACATTAACACAGCAGGCAGGGAAGAATCACAGACTTTTTTCCACTTGTATTCCTACAGGATGGCAAGGCACGATGACTGCATCTTTACTGGTGTGAGTCTGTGCTTTGGGATAAGAAGAAGTAATCGTCTTTTGTTACAGTAGAGTCTGAAGGCAAGTCAAGTTTATCTTGCTGTTAGAAAGTGTTCTTTAACGCCTGACATAAAGTTCCTCATTCCATTACTTCTTGTCTTGGAAAAGGAGAGTCAGAAAAACTTACTCGCATTCCTCAGCAGGACGACCCTTGTTTTAAGCGCTGGATTCATATGAATCAGTAAATGATTCCTGCCCTTTCTGTTTAAAACCTTTACAGAGGAAGTCAGGAATGGAGGCAAGGGCTTAACAGATAATAGGAAGGTAGCAAATGATATGTTCATTTTTTGGCACTTTGTAGGAAAGGTGGTGATGAAAGAAATAAAATGCAAAAGTGTAGGACAAGGGTACACTGAAGTTAGGCAAAATGAAGGGGACTGAGCATGCTAAAGGCAGCAGACAGGGAATGAAGATGAAGGGAGGAGACTCTGAGAGGAGTTTGTAGAAAAGAGTCAAAGACAAGAAAAGAAAGTCCAACCTAATCTGTATAACATTGTTTGTCTATAAGGAGATTCCAGTTTTATCTCTGTCAAGCAACACATGTCTAGCCATATTTGCTTTCGAGTTTGTCTTTAAGACCATAAAGCAGGAGAGGAGCATGGAGAGGAATGGAAAGGAGAGGTGCTAGCTAGACATGTTTTGTCAACAGTCTGTGTGGAGCTGAGGGTGCGTGTCTCATGAACATAGTTCAGGAAAGTGCTTCGAGAGCAGGTGGCACCTTTGAAGCTCTGTTCCACACAGAGTGAAGTGTCACTGTATTATGGCAGGCTCTTCACAAAAGAAATGCATCCTGTAGATTGGAAGAGGATGATGACACAACTGTATTTTTTCCTGCTCCGGGGACACTGCCTTCAGGAGCACTTGCTCTGGTGTTCTTCCACGCTGCCTTTAAAGCGTGCTCCTTCCATGCACCTTTAAAACTCTCTGGATCAGTAGCTAGAAAATTGCGGTTTACTTTCTGTTGCTGACTAGCTCACTGTGAATTAAAATGGGGTGTTCAGAAGGGTGAAATCAGAACCATTTATAATCCAATTTCTTTCTTTGTTTTTTTCATTTCTACTTTGTCCCTCCTCTCTTCCCCGATGTGATTGGGGCACATTAGCTTCACTGTCTCAGTTCATTAGGTCATTTCTCAAAATCGAAAATCACAGTTTTGTGTTTATTGGTGTCTCTTTACTTGTAGGAAATCATTTGCAATGAAACTACTTCTAAGTTTCCCACTGTGCAGAAGATTCTAGAGCTGCTTGCTTATACTTCATCAGAAGTATGATGGAAATAATAGTTCTGAGTTAGTGAATGATGTTGCCCAAGGACTCTAGCTTCAGTAATTAAAAATGCCAGTACCTCACAGTGTTGAAAACCCTCAGTCCTCTTGGGCTGCAGAAGGTACTCAGTTCTTTGCAATATCAGGACCTAATTGTAAAGCGATGGAGTCAACTTTTCAGAACACGCGCAAGGGCAAGTTTGTTTCTGCTGCAGTATCAAAAAACAGTGTGAGAACAGATTGAACAGCATCTATGGGCTACCCAAGGGTAGTTTCTTTTAACTAGTCTGTACTGATGATGCTCTCTGTGGCCTATGATGTTTATAACAGCTAAGATCTGGTCTGTTTCCATTTACATCTGTCAGGAAATAAAAAGAATCAGAAACTGAAAATTTAAAAAGATGACCTGTAAAGAAAACAACTTGCAGTTTGCCTGAGAGCTGCTTTTATTGAATCTTTATATGGCCTTTACAGAGGAAGAAAGAATTCAGGATTGTCTCTACAGGAGAAACAGTCCAGTGATTTATATGTTAGAAGATTACTTATAAAGGGGAAATCTGTTCATCTTGCCTTTCGCAGCCCTTTTACCCCAGCTTCACTTCAATCTCTTCTTTCTTCTTCAGTCTCCTTCATCCCTTTTCATATCAATGGTATCTCTTCCCTCATTTTTCCAAATCACAATTTAAAAAGTCATCTTAACCTGTGGGAATAGTAAGCCAATTTAGTCTATTTTTAATTATGTCTTTGAGTCCAGACCAAATTTTCTTGCCCATTTCACTGCTTGTTCAAAGATGTTCCCAAACAGTCACTGTGAATACGCATGAGAGGCTGTGAGATGCGATCTTTAGTAGCAAGCATTCAGCTAGGGCTTGTAACTAGAGAAACTGAAGGCTGCTCTGAAATTTCAATGTGAAAAATGCTTTTGCACTATACTTGCTTTTTGTTCTAAAGTCAGCCCTTGACTGACTACAGCGTAAGTAGGAGCTGTGTTTGATTGCTAGATCTGACTTTGAAAGTAAACATGTTCATTAGGACTTCTGTAATGGACCTGGAAACCTTTTAATCCAAAATTTTGTTACTGGAACAATTAGTTGCCTGTGCTCTAGTCTGAGGGAAACTACCACAAGGGAAAATGATATGAAAAATGGATGTAAATGGAGGACTGTGCCACTACCACTTAAAATTCAGTTCCTTGTCTGTGATGTTTTCAAGGAATACAAAATCATTTAAATATGCCAAAAAAAAATGAAAATGTGCAATCCGTATCAGTCGTAATAAAGTGGGACTTCCTAAAAGAAGGAATTTTGAAAGATAATTTGCACATTTTGTTTGCTCATTCACTGTAATTTGTTTTCTGTGGAAAATTTCAATAGTCTCAGCAGTTCAGACTAGCTGAATTTCACCACTCTGTAAGTGGTGAAACTGTTAGCTCTGTAATGTCAGGAGATGGAGTTAGCAGTGGGAAATTCAGTTATTAGTCTGAATAAGTCACTTACTGGGTAGGTGATGGTTGGGAAGGTATGTGCAACAGGCATCAAGATGAGTTATTTCCTGAGGTGTCAGTAAAGATCTGGCAAGATCTGGGAGACCCTTTTGGCCAGAGTCTGAACTCTTACCTATGGATTTGTAAGTGGGAAGGGAAATGAATCTTTAGAAATTAAAATTAAATTACCAGCAAAAAGGTGCACCTCTAAGCGAGAGTTTCATGAAATGTATCCCAGTTTACTAACACAGGCAACACGGGTGAAGTATTCAAAATCTCAGAACTGTAGTGCGAGAACTTATGTAAAGACAAGGGATTTAAATCTACTCAGAACCATAGAAAATTTTGAAGAACAAAAAGGCCCTACAGAAAGTGATGCTTCATTGTTGCCTAACAGAGCTAAAGTGCTGCTGCAGAGAACTGACAGTGTTTAGGGAGATTACATAAAGCAGGAGCAGGAGAAGGCTGACAGGTGCTAAAGAGAATTCAGGTCAGACAAAGACATCTGCCAAAGACATCAGTCATACGAGATAAGGAAAATTACAATTGAACTAGGGGAGGAACAGGTGCTGCTCGCAAAGGAATATCCTGGAAAGTTAATGGCATGTCAGAGCACAAAGTTAAATAAAAGAAAGAGTCAAAAAAATTAAATAAAACCTGTGTATCTGTGTGCAGCTGAGAAGGCGAGGTAGGTCAACTTTATTGCTTGGCCATGTGGTAAGGAGACTCCTGAAACATGGAGGAATGAGAGGTAAAAATAAAATGTTTAAAGATCTGGCCTTGACTATTCATAATGAGTAGATTAAGTCATCAAATCAATGAGTAGTGCTATACCTGAATTATTCTATATTCTCCAGTGAGGTACACTTCCTTAATATATGGAAATACTTACAGAAATGCAGGCTTTATCTCACAGATGATTACATTTATTACATTACCAGAATCCTGACCAAGCTATTTTGTACGAAAAAATCCAAAAGATATTGGGAAGATATCAACTGGTTAAAGACCACAAAAAATGGGGTGACTTTGGGTATCTGACTCTACACTCCAAAAAATAAAACATACTCTTTTTATAACATATGAGACTTAGTCCAACTGGAAGCAGCTGAGATGCCAGATATGACATTGATATAATTAAGCCTGATTTATTAAATGACCATGGATTTGGAAGTACAGTGTTGGGAGGCTACTTTTGATTGCTCACTATAAATCTCCACGATAATCGACAAAGAGAAATAATATAATGTGGAAGAAATAGAAAGCTGTAGTACCATCACTTTATTAACTCTATATGCTAGCTGAAGTCATATACTTATAAACGAGAAGAGACCAGTAGGTACATTGCAAAAATGGATAGAAGCATGAAGCAACTTTAATCTGAGGAAGGACATGAAGTAATAAACTTCAGAAAAGAAAAAAGACACAATGAAGGTATACAAGAGAGTGAATATTAATAAGAAGCTAAATCTGAAGCTTCTATTTACTTTCTAAAGATTTCATCAAAAAAGGACTTTGGTTTGAAATTAAAAGCCTCTGCAATTAAAACTGATAAAAGGAAATACATTTAAAGATAATACTTAATTAACCCGTGGCATTTATATAGATAATGCAAACATCCACAGTGCATTAAAAAAGAAACAACAAACAAAAAAATAATCAGCGACTTAAGCCCTCAGATGTCAGCATGTTTGCCAACCTGGGGAAAAAATCTCCTCTATGAGCATGTTATTTTAAAAATTGCCACTCAAGAATTTTGCTTTTTGCTTTCTCTCATGCACTGCATGCTGTCTAGGTTACTGGAGTATCTGTGTGTCACTGGTTTCAGAAAAAAAGATGAAAAGTTAGACACAAAAATATCCCCTGCAAAAGTGGTTTGACTTGCTAGATGCTCTCTGATTCCAAATCTCACAGATAGAATGTTTTTAAAGCCTTTCTAAATTCATATGGGAGACACAGCATATACTTTTTTAGCATTTTCTTGACTTAAAAATAGAAAATGATTTGCTGTCCCAAAGGAAGGGACAGTAACAATAGTTACTAGATAGTTCTTCTTTGTTGTCATCATTCTTCTACATGGGCAAGGGAGGGAATGAAAAGAGAAAAGCCTATACATGTTTTGTGGTTTCTTTGGGAAATGTGCCAACATGAAAAAGAAAGGAAGTGATGGGCCTGAACTGTTTACGCTGAATCTGAGCACTGTCTCAGTTTTTGAGGTTGTGTCTCCTCTTAAGGATGGCTTGCAAGGCTGGCAAGGTTGAAGCATAGCAATAAGAGGCAGGAAGGTGATGTGATTAGTACCTTATCTGTCTGTCCTTGAATTCCCCACTCCTGTGACCTTGTCTGCATTCACATAGGCTGGCTGGGGAACTGTGTGTTGAGGGAAAGGCAGGAGAGATTACAGCAGAAGTCCATAATGAAGTTGACTCATTTCAAGCACAATACCGGAATGCTCTAACTGCTCTGTTTGTGTGCCCCATGATGAATTCCCTGGTAATGTCTTCTCAGATTACCTGCTGGCTATGGGTTATTTGCATAGCTCTTAATGACATTTACAGTTAAGAATGCATTTTTAATGAAGTTTTTTTTAAGACCATGTTAATTTTCCCCATCCAAAGCCAGATTGCCATTTTCATAGACAAAAATATATATTTTAACAACTATTCTTTCAGATTTGATTCACACCCTAAAAACTTATTCCAGAGATCAACGCATAACGCACTTTAAAATCACATCAGTGTAGGTGGTCATTTGGCTATGTGAGGATACTCGGAGCACCAGGGAACTACAACAGTCCCTGCCCACCTCAGGTATAGTGGAGTGGCAGGCACTGGGGGCTGCTACCTGGATGTGAACAATCTGCAGATGGGGAAGCCACAGTTATTCCTCAGAGAGAATCAGTTTATAAAAAATAACTGACAGGAGATGTGTGTGGGGAGGGAGGAGAGGGAGGAAGTATTTTGCATCCTCTGAGAGCTGTCATGCCTGGGATGGAGGAGGGATTAGAAAGGGAGCTGTGACTCTTAGGCAACACTATAGTGGAGATATAGCAGCTAAGATTTTGCCATCCACTGGGAGTGAGAGGAAATTCTCAGTTAGCCCTTAGGAGATAATTTTTCTTATGAATGCATTTTTTCAGTGCATTCTCTGAATACTTTCAATACCAATAATTACATCTCCCTACTTTAAGAAGCTGATAATTTACTTTCACACAGGATACTCTAAGAGGAACAACAAAACACTGGGATGTGGAAGATCAGAGCAGTAAGGCTGGGGAGATTATTCAGAGATGGCACGGACATAACTCAGAGAAGACTTTTTTTGCATTTACATCCATTTTATGACTGCTCTACACTGCTAAGGTAGCATAAAGAGGCCTCATGCAAATGAGTCAAACCTAGATGAGTAAATGATTAAATAGATTTTAGCTGACACATATTCATGTAGCAATCATGGCAGAGTAGTTTTAAAAACTGGCTGAAATCAGTCTCAATACTGGCATTGATGGCCTGGTTTAATACTGGTATCGGCAGCCTGGTTGTCAAAGGAATTTCCTTTGAACATGTTTGAGACTACCACAGCAACTCACAACCGCTCATCCTCTAAGATGGCTGATGGCTGCTCCAAAAATGTTAGCCTCATGAGGCTTCTGTTACCTTGGACATTCTGTGGGAGAAAGCAGAGAAGCCTGCTGAGTGTGGAAATGGGACATATTTCCAAAACATCTGTTGGTATTATATATGCCGAGTAATTGCATTTCAAAATTGTCATGTTTTTCAACATAGGACATCTGTGCTGGTAGGCAGTATCTGTGAAGTGCAAACAAAAGTGGAATTAAATGTACAATAAATATGCTCAGACAAATAATACTTCTCAGTAGAGAAGCAAACATGCAGAGCAACTCCTTTATAAGCTATTCCCTTTTCTCAGGGAATGCACTTTCTCCATTCAACAGTCTGGCAACAGACCAATGTATAGGTTACATGCTCCAGGCGATTCTAGGACTGTGAAAGCTTTCTAGCTATGTACAACAAGTTTGTTATCCAAGCCCTAGCTGCTACACTCATTGGTACTTGATCTATACTGAGCAAGTTGAATTCATAATGTCAAAGTTCCCCGCACACAGAGTGAGGTAGGTTTGGTACTTATCCTGGGTGTCACAAAAGTTCATGTGCTAGTTAAGTTACTCGGCAGGTTATGCCAAAAAAAGAGGGGTGTCACAAGGAGCACTCCTCTACCAAGCCGGGAATCAGAGCCTGGAATGGCTGTGTGCACTTAGGTGTCTCTGTGACACAAGGTGTTGACCTCTCATCTGCAGGATGTTACCTGATAAACTGTACAGTATTCCTATGCTGTCACAGAGTCATGAGAGCTCTCGCGTTATCTCTGTGGATTTTGCTTACCAAGCAGTGCCTTCAACACCAACTTTTTGGCTGAAAGCATGCTGTGCCTTTTCTGTTGAAGCTGGCCTCCTGCTTTTGAGGCAAGTGCTTCAAACACTCAGCTGCTATGTAAGAAATGAGGACTCTCCGCTGAGGTCTCAGGCATCAGTGCATCTTTCTGAATTGTTAATGAGAGGTGACTTATCTAGGCAACCAGCTCAGTAAAGAGAAAGATGCCTCTGAGTTTCCTCAGTAATACATCTATAATTACCAGAGAGGCTTTTCCCTGAAACCTAAGTGGGTTGGGTAGGGTTTTTGTCAATTGCTTTCCTGATTTTAGTAACCTAAATTTTATCTATGTTTTATTTGGTGTTTAAAGGAAGTCTTCCCATGTTCCATCAAAGGCCTGTGCTCCACCTATCACATAGTGCCTCAGGGAAAAGACATGACAAGTGAGTGTGAATAGATAGGTCTCAGAGGCCTAGGCAAAAACTGAGATTTTTTTGTGCCAATATTGGAGCTCTGGCTCTGACCCACTTCTCTGCAGGAAGAGGAGGAACAGTGAATGGGGGAGACAGGCCAGGACATGAGGGAGATTGAGCTACAGAGAGGGTGTTGAGCTACAGAGGACTAGGTTTACTGGTTTTGCTGTCACAAGCAATTGCTGAGGTAGTGGAGCCTCTTCCACCAAAGAGGAGTACTGCCCGATGTATTACCACCTGCCCTGCAGCAGCAGCATGCAGCTTGGCTTTTCAGGGCTCTTGCTGTCAACAAAGCAGATAGAGAGGTAATGGCTGTTTTTGTTATTCGTGCCAGTCTGTTGACCTAAACAAATGCCTACTTGGCTTTTACCTAAAACAAGCCTGCCTTTGCCATAGTAACACATTTACTGAGCTGAAAATGACTACGTGTCCAAAATGTGATTATTTTGGTGGCATGTGCTCACTCTTTACATGCCTTGGAATTAGGACCAGTCTGAAAAAAATGCTGAAGCACTTACTAAATGACATTTGAACAAAGCCTTTATTTTACCATGTGTGTGTAGTAATTCTGTTAAACTCTTACATGGAAAAAAATGGATACCATCCATTTCTTTGAAAATCTTCACAACTCCTTTTTTGAAACCTGTGAAACACAGGATTTCAATTTTTCACTTTGAAACAATAATTTTTGCTTAGAAGTTTGTCTTCACTTATCAAAAGTATTTAAAGTCCCATTGACGTGTGGTTTTAAACACTGATTCATGAAGTCAATTGGAAAAAAAGTTCTGCTTGGGAAAAGATTTTAATTTTTTCGGTTCCCTATATTAATTCAAGACAGCAAGAAATTTGAAATCTTGCAATATTTCCCAGGCTGACAAATGTAGCTTACTTTTTGCCTGACTTTATAGTGCAAAATTAAGCAGAAACCATTACGTTTTGGTCCAGTAATTTAAATATTTCAGCCACTTATTATGAAACCACCATTTAGTAAAGTGTATAGGCTACTGTACTGGAGGAAGCTGTTTGGAAAATACAGTCCAAATATTTTTCACCTTCTTTCTTGATCAACATTGGATATCTAAACATGGTCAAAGAAGAAACCAAGCGAGAAGAGCAAGAAGTCAGCCTTTAGGCCTGATCTTAACAACTTGATTGATGCCTCCTAGAGAATAAACCTCATTATGTATTGAAAGTGAAGTTGATATTTTGGAACTGATTCCATTGCCTAGCACTACAAAGAGCAGGAAACATCTTTTACATTGCTTGCACTTCAGCAGTGATTTTTTTAGTAATTTCTTTCCTGTAGTTTAAAGGAGTTGCATTTGAGTGGACATGGTTTTAGCTAAGCGGGATAGGTTTTCTTGCTGTTTCTTGCTGAATTTCTTTGGTTTTCATCTGCAGGTGAGTATCCAGTGACTTGGGACTATCTGTTTTCTGTCTCTTTTATGTCCTGAGTTTTGGGTGCCATTTGCCCATTTTTGTTCCAATTCAACAAGATTTAACAGCAATAGAGATGGCCAGGTTAGGAACTTTTTTCTTACTTCAGTGAATGTGTTGTCTTTTTCTGTTTCACCCGCTCTGACATTATTGTAATAACTAGCAGGTACCATTTACATATGGTTTTTTTTTCTCTTCAGTGCTTTGCAATACCACTATAATATTGAGAATAATTGGTGAGAACTTACTGGTAGTTGAACAAGACACATGTTTAAAATTCTTTGTCTTTGCAATCTTGTGCTTTTAAAACTTAATTTTATGTCACAGCGATCATCCAATTCTGATGGAAATATCAGTGAATTTCATAATAGTCTTTATCGGGTCTCCTACAGTAACTTTGAAAATTGATACCCCTGTGTATTGAGAGATAGAGTTCACAAGGTCACATTTTTGTCCAGTGCCTTTGAAATCCTCTCTTCTCCTTCTGTGCCTTCCCTCAGCTTTTCACTAAATCGGAGAGACGACACCTCAGTCTCTGAGGCAATTAAAGCTGCTTTTGGACCCGCATGTTTGAGCCCTGATCCAAATGAACACTAAATACAAAGCTCATACCTACAGCTGAGGCCAATGGAAAAGGCATTCATTGGCCTGTGTTACCTGAAAGGCTCTGTCTGTTAGATAAGCTGTGAAGACTGAACATCACAGATATGTTTTCCTTCCTTTAAAACAGGGCCTTCTTACAGATTCATTTACCATCTATGGAACTTACCCCAATCATGGGCATCCAGGGTTCAGGCCTTTGCTTACTGTCCTTCTTCAGACATGCATTCTTCACCCCTTCATAAAAGGTCTGTTCCTGAAGTTTTGTCTTCAGTGTCTCCTCTGTTGCAGACTGGGATACTGTTTCTATATGTTCTGTCCTGAGGTGCCCAGTTTGCTTTTGCATTGTGCATGGAGTCTGTGTTCCTTTGGACTGTGGTAAGACAGCCAAAAAAGTAGACAGATGCTTAGACACATGGTGGCTATTTGCTTTTGTAGACCTGAAAATTTAACAGAATATTAGCAGAAGTACGTGAAACAAGTTCTCCACTTGTGGTTTGGTGTACAGTCCCTGGGTATAGAGGCTTTCTTTCCTCCATGAAACAGCTTTTGTTTTCTTTGTTTTCTGATGTTTTTTTTTTTTTCCTAACTGTTGTCACTAGCTTATTGCTCTGTTGTAAATATAATTGCCCTCTGGAAGCAGTGGAAAACAGCTGAAAAAATTTAACAGGCACTTATAACAGGGAGTGTTTTACTACTTCGTAAGAGAGGGAGGCATGGTGATTTAGATACGGTATGAACAGCTGAGATAAGTGATGTTTCTCATCTGAAGTACCTGCACAGATACAAGCGTTTTGTTAACTTGTGCTATAAAGAAACCTTGCCACCAGTAGTCAGGGAAAGTTTGGAAAAAGTTGTATTTACCTTGGATAGAGAGTATAAATGTCATAGAGTATGCTTTAAGGTTGCTGTTGCCACTGCATAAAAACATTTACATTCAAGATCTGTTCTATTACCTGCAGTTAGGATCATCCTTGAAATACATTTGTTAGCATAACTCTGTGGTGTGCTGTGCTGTATGTCAGGTTTATTGATGATGAAGAAAATGCCCTTGATATAGCATTTGTTCCAATTTGTTTAGGTATCAAATCAGTTTGGAACCTTATGTTCCAGATTTCACACAAATATATCTGCAGATATTACTGAAATGATCCTGAACTTATAGTTCCCAGGAGTTGTTTGTGATGCAGCCTATTCTACAAACAATATTTGGCTATGAAGCATAATTTATTGGGTGCAGCAAAGACTTCCATGCATCTTTCACTGTGTTATGCTATTCATTGGTAGTGTGAAACGCATTATTGATTGCTGCAAGGTATTCTGGTAAAGTACTGTGCAAGGATTGAAGTTTACAGATTTATTATAGTATCATGCAGTACATTTATTCTTGGTATAATGTCTACTAATCATGTATTACTTAGAAGACAAACATTAGTTTATGACTGTGAAACAAGATATTACTTTAGAAGAATGGGTATAAATCTTTCTGTGGAAGATACCAGCTATTGGTATAAAAGGGATTTCTTTTCATGCATTCTGGAGAAATGAATGTTTATCAAGGATTATTAAGGTTGAAAAATCAACCCATCAGACTGGTAGGAAATACCAGATTGTGTATATACTTCTAAAGACCTTCAATCTTTGTAATATGTTTCAATAAACTGTGGTAGAATACACTGATACATTGTAAACGGTCTTCAGTTTGGAATTCCTTTACTGAGATGACAAAATAAGACATGTTCAGAGAAAAACAAGAATTCAAATTTTAAAATGGACTCGCCACGTATTAAAATGCTGTTCAGATTGTACATATCCTGCAGAGACCTTCAGAGTCATCTCAGTGCTTACAAACACTGTCCATGGGTCTAGAGACCATGCCAAAATTAATGATACTCAATTTTAAAACTTTCATTGCTAACAATTTTTTCACACTTTCACCTTATTCTTCAACAGAGAAAAAGTGAACTATGCAGTGTAGGAAGAGGAAACTTGCTTTCTTAGATCTGTTGGAAATCTACCGGAAGGAACAAGGCAATTTTGAGGACTGCTGTTGAGGAATTAAATGTCAGCACTCTAGTCCAAAACTTTATTACACAAAGACTCTTGGCAAATTGAGTATCTTTACATGTGTGTACTTTCACCTGTAGTACTACACTAGGAATTACTAATTTATTTTCCTGTAATGGATGAATCAAATTTGGTCAGAGTAAAAGAAAAGATTTTTGAAATGTGAAAAATATTAATAAGAATTTTCAGACATAGAAGTAACTGAAAAAAATAATGGATATCAAGACACCCTCTGTGCATGAGAATATGTGTGTCTGCCTATCTTTACTGCCAACCAGAATAATGAAGCAAATTAACTTCAAGTGCTGGGGATCTTATAATGTGCTTTATAGAAATAATGATTTATGGATAAAATAGTAAACAAATTTCATATATACAATGAGGCACTTTCCTGTTGTGACATTTCATGGTAAGTTTGAAACTGACTTTTGCAATCATATGCTTGTGAAGACCACAGCACTCTCATGCAAATATATACGCTTTATGTAACTAAAATAGTAAAATTTGCCATCTAGTATTTTAAGGGTTTAGCATAAAGTGTTTTGAAGTTTCAGCATATTATTACTGGAAACTATTTTTGGCTTCACAAGTTTTTCTTTAAAGCTTGCTAAAATGAAATCCTCTTTTCCTCATGACTAAAAATAAGTATAGGTAAACTCTGATTTCCTGAAAGTCATGACAGATGACTGAAATCCTCATAAAAACAGGGTTAGTTATAAGAAATTTCAGACTTGATAGTTTTTGGGTACAAGGATTTCTATGAATTTTGAATACCAAAGACATTCAGGGCTTAGCTGTATTTCCTTCTTCTACATGAATAGTAGTGTTTATAAGGTGGAATTATTGTGCTTTGTCCAGAAGGCTTTGCTCTGACAATAACTGTTATAAAGAAGACCCAGGCATTTCCATCCCCTCAGCAGGCATATAGTGCCCGAATAACAGCAAAATGTATGTGACTTTCCTGCATGTAGTGGTTAGGGAATAGTCAACAGAAAGCTCACGCAGAGATGAAAGTGAGGGTCGTGTGTACTTAGAGTGGTACTCTTAAGGTCTCTCTTTATCGTTGCAGAGGGAATAAGGGCTTTAGGGACTGGGAGAAAATGTGGTGAATGCAGATCTACCTGTTAACCTCCTGACAGTGAGTGAGTATATATGGAGCAGTTGGTACACTGGATTTAATCATAAGCCTCCAAAAGAGTGTAGCAGGCATGTTGAAAGCAGGCTGAAATTTTTGGAAGAATTCACGGTCTAACAGAGGTGGTTAGAAATGATTATAAAAAGAACATCATCTGACATGTTTGCCTGGCTTCTTCAATGAATTACTGAATCAATTGATAAAGATGTGGACATACATGCTGTTTAACTGAATTTCTGATAAGCATATGGTGGTGTATCAGAAATAAGCTGATCTGTAATATCACAATGTCAATGTATAGCTTTCATGCTGGAGTCGAAATGAAACAGCTTACATCAGAGAAATCAAGATGAGAAAGTATAAGAGGCAAGAGATTTTGGCAAATCTGATTAAGGTTATGGTAGAGTCTACATTATTGTAAAGGTCATAAAGTGTACATATATAGACACACTTTGAGAAAAATCTGATTTAAAAGAAGTTTTCATATCTGGATAATCAATATATGCAGGGTGCCAGTTATTAATGGAGTATATATAAAGGTGATCAGGAAAAATCTGAAGTGAATACACTTTGTTGCACATATCCATGTGGAACATGGATGCCTTTGATTACATGTCAAATACTTGGTTATGGAGAAAACCTGTGGTCTTAATGAAATCAGTGAGCTCCAAGAGTGAGCCTCAAACACAAAACCACCTGCCTGTACTGGCCAACTGTGACTGGGAAAGAATGTTTAAAACTTTCCTAAGTTTATGAACAACTACTGTATGGGCAAAAATTCTCCTTGATTACTCAGCAGCGATGCTAACTGGAGCCCAGAGTGCAGATGAGATTTCTAGGAGGTGAAATTTTGGGTTATATGTTTCTCTGCATTTGAACAGAAGAAGCAGAAATTGAAGATGACTGGAAGGTAGTAAAACATTGGTCAAAAAGAATTAGGACAGCACATGTAAGCTTTGTAAAAAGAAGATACAAGGAGCTTAAACGATGGTAGGGAAGAAGGAAGCAGCAATTGATGAAGAATGTTTTCAAATCAGATATGAAAATTACCTGCTAGGGAATAAAAACTAGCCTGGAATATCAGATATGAACAGTGTACTAGTCTGGAATGTTGATCCCGAGGCTGATACTGTTTTTCAGTCCAGATCAAATAGGTAAGTTAAAATGGGGTTAACACAGTGGAGACTTAGAGGTTTCTTGAACATTCAGCATTCTTTGGTTAAGTAAAGAAACTGGGGAAAAAAAGATGATTGGGTAAGACATAATTTGAAAACTTTCTCATGTTATTACATTTCAAGGGATTCAGCTATTGCTGCTTGAGAAATTCTGAAAGTTCTAGGAATCCCATAAAGCACATTATGGTATCACATCTCAAATGATTTTTTGGGAGTTAATAAATCAAGAGGAATTATGAGCTGCTTCTCAGTAGTAACACCTTTTATGCTGCTGCAGAATATGTTGCCAGAAAAAAAGAGTGGATTGCTTATCCTTGTTTTTGACACCTATACCTGTTTTGTGCTAGCTATTTGTGTTATTTAGAGTTCCTTGAAGTCTTGGAGAAGGAATAGCAAGGGATTACGTACATGTCCCATCACAGAATCTAAAGCTGTTGGTATATTAAGCATAGCCAGAAATAAACACTAATCCCCAGAGAAGCTGAAAATTAATATTTATTCTTACCTAAGTGTGTGTTTTTACAGTTAGCATCTGTGTATAGAAGATGAAGAAACGTTTTACAGCAGAAATTTTTGAGCATTGGATTCTCTCTGTGCAGCAGAAAGAATACCTGTTCTTTATGTCCAAAAAGTATCACGAGCCCTGTAGGTGTAAATATGTCTAGTGCTCATGATGAGAGAAAGGGATACTAAACTGATGTATGAAATGCCTGAGATACTTGGAAATAAATTAAATTTAGTTCCCAGAGCCAATAACTTGTGCAGTAATGCAAAATGTAAAAGAAATACTTTTCACTAAATATTGGTACTGTGAAGATTGCTTGTGAAGTGCTTTTTAGAAATGTAATGCAAAATAGGGAGGCACATCAACAGCTCTTTCTGAAAGGCTCATTCCTGCTGAGGTATAAGCCGAAGAAGCAGAACAGAAATATTTCATTGCAGATACTTGGTTAGGTGCACATGGACTGTGCAGATAATGCCTTAAATGGCAGAGCATGATAATGTACAGGAAGGAGGAGGAGAAGTGGAAGTACCTTTTTGATGTTCAAGTCTTAATCTGGAATTGAGTTTGATTTGACACTTGGAGTGGCGAGACTAAGCCTATGATTTGCGGAATTGTAAAATCTATACAATTACTGGACTGTAACCGAAAAAGAAGCCAAACAGGTGGTTCTCCTCTCAGCTGTAAATCAAAATAGTTTAATTTACATTTTGTACTCCTTCTCATTTAAATGGTTTTAATTTAATGATGTCCTAAATAGAAGGAAAAGTAATTCACCTCCCAGTTGACACTTGGCTGAGGACCCTAGAGTGGGTTCAGATCTAGGCACTCAAAACTAGTCACCCTGCAACGCACTGTGATGTGGACACATTTAAAATTCTAGAACTGGCCAATTCCTAACTCAACTTCATTTAGTAACTGAATAACATTTGTAAATGTATAACAATAAAGGATAACGCTGAATTTTTTAAATTGAAGTTGCTGATGCTGAGGTTGTAGCTTATGGTTATAACGTTATTATATTCAGCAGCCAAACTTTGTTCTGTGTGTGATTTAAATGGAGAAGTTTGAAACTGTGTCTTAGTCAATGCCTTAAACTATGGTCTCCTGATTATTTTGTACGTATGGTAACATTTGCTGCCATGCCCCAGAACATTAAAGCTCCAAGATGTATGCTGAAGTGTGCATTAATACTGTGTTATCTAGAGTAATAAAAAAAAAAAAAAAAAATTGGATAGTTATAACCTTGCATGTATTAAAAACCAGAGTGTTACATTTGCAATGAAGTTTCTACCGATGCCAAGATACAGTATTTTAATTCTATCAGGCTTAAGGAATGTGCGAAGTACATCCTCTTATCTCTCACTGCTAGGAGAAATGGCACTGTTCTAAGATCTCAGAAGGTGATTGCAAGATATCAAGTACGCAAATTAAAGGGTGGGAGACAGGCCAAGCTGAAAAGTCATCAGAGGTCCCTGCTGTCAGTATGCAACTTCCAGATAAAGTTGAGAAAAATGAAATGCAGTGTTTTCTGTGGATATAAATCCAAATTTCATCTGATGGCAAGTTTCTTTTATCAGGTGGCTTTTGCAGCTTTCAGACCTTGGTTCAAGGAGAACTGAAATAGCCTGTAAATTATGCTGTAGCTATTATGGCTATTTATTCATATGGTAAAAAGGCAACATTATTCTGTCAGTAGATCACAGGATTCTAGCAGGGATAGAGAAGACCTTGAGAAAGTGAATATATTTTCAGGAAGAATATTTCTCTCTCTCTCTCTGCAAGAATCAATAGGGCAATAAATGGCCTATTTAAAAAAGTACAAAGATTCTATAATATTGATTGTTTTCATAATTAAAACAAAGCAAATTCTAAATATCAACAATTTTATTTCAAATGGCTTCATTAACATGCAGCAGAGAACATATGCCTACATTGTTGATAGCATTACTCTTGTTTAATCCATGGCAGCTATGCAAACTGGCAGCACTTAACATGATTATGTCAAGATCTCACACAAGTTAGCTCACAGCCAAGGGCTGACATGTAGAGTGAATACGTCAGAGCTAATTATGTTGATGTCAAAAAGTTACCTTTCTTTGTACATGATAAATGTTTCACACAGATTAAAGCATGTTCCTGTACTGTGAATTTTACCTGAAAGATTGCACCAAAAAGTCAGAAATCTTTGATGCAATTTAATTACAATATTGTTGACTATGCAAGCCTTGTAATCTGATACTCTGATCAAAGTGTGGGATTCGAAAAAAAAGTATGTATTATGGCTGTTAATCATCATTGCTGCTAAATGATTATGCCTGGAAGGACCAGTACAGTCTGCGTGTTAACCTTTGAAATAAATGCTTCAACTACATCCATTGTACTTCGGTTTTAATAGTTCACAAATTAAGGGTATTAGCATATTCTTTTTTGTGAGATTTTGTGTGGTCCATGGCATGCGCATATAAAGAGGAAAAGAGCTCCCAGAGATCCTCTTATAGACTCCAGGTTCAAAATTCTATATTTAGTTGTAAAAAAATGTCTGGGGCTTCCAGCTCTCCATTCTGATTTCATAATGTTCCCTTACTGCTAATGGAAGACATAGTGCTGATTTTGCAGTACTTCAACTCCTCTTTCTTCTTCTCCTGTGCTACTTAATAGTTTTAAAATGAGCATAGTTACTTGGTACTGCAAGTGTATGGCTTAGCTCCTGGGAAAAGCATGGATACAAGTGCACCAGAGGATAAACTCCTGGCTTCATATGTCTAGTTTGCTTCAACCTTCCTCAAAATTGTATAGCTTTTTGGTTTACCTTCCCAGAGGGACCGTCTCTGGACAAGATAATCCATAACCTTCCATCCTCCTCTATTATCAGGATGGTTGCTAGCTTATGCATATTATAATAGTAAGAAGAACTGATATGAAAATGCATCGAAAGCCCCACAAGTACCCTTCAACTTTCCCTTGATCATATTTTTGTTGTGAGGTGAAAATGCAGTTTCTGTAGTTTCATATAGTGCAAAATTGCTGATTTACCCCCTTTTTCTTGCTGTCTCCTCCTAGTACAGGCATAGTACTAATTTGTTCTAGGAAAAAATCTGTTAGAGGTTGGTGATATGCATGCTGCCCATGTCTTGTGCTTGTATTTTGTGTGTACATGCTGGAAAGGGATGTGCGTACCTGTCGACTGGCGTGCACACCTTGAATGCATGCAGGATAGCTGGTATTCTGGAAATAGAAACTGCTCTTTATCGAGTGTAAGATTATCAAAACAGATTCATGAACTATTTTTTTTTTTCCACCACTGAGAAAACAACTTTTTATCTTGTTTTGAGGGATAAATGTTTTGTGGCACAGCTGAATTCTTTAATCCCTCTTTCCTTTCCTCTTCCTCCAAGTACATTTCTTCAGTAATGACAGTTCACAGAAAAACTCTCCAGAGGGATATAAAATCTTGGCATCTGTGTTTCTTTTTGGAAGCAAGTATTCTGAAGAGCTATCCTTATTGCCTAATGAGCCAAAACCCCAAACCCTGGATTTCATTATGGTTATGATTCCTTAACCCACTAAAGTCTCTCGTCAAAACGTGGTCTCATTAAGTGAAAGAGCCACTGTGCACCACTCCATTAAAATGTGCTAAGCTAACTTGTTGTCTGACATGAGATGAAATGAAGTAGAATTATTTCAGATCTGTTCCTAGTGGACTGTAGCATACATTATAAGCTGGGAAAATATGTAAGACAATTTGGTAGTCTCAATTCTGGAGGCCCAAATCTGAATGCATATGTAAAGTCATGAGTCCAGGGAGGCATGGTCTTCTTTTGGGTGAGGAAGCTGGAAGGTCTGTGTTGCAGTCCAGATTCAGTCAGTGGTGCCTCCTGTTGCTTTGAAAAAAAATCGCTGCAGCTTGCTTCATGCCTGGTGTTTGCACACGTGTCCAGGAGGTGAAGGAGGAAGGAACCTTTCTTGACATACATATCTAACTTTACAGACCCTAGGCATGAGTGCAGGCTCTTAATTTCTTCCACGTGAAGGGACTATTCCTTGCTAATGACAATTTGGAGATCTGCAGAATGATTCTTGTGCTTTTGCAAATAGAAAGATCAGGTGAGCTGCAACATGCTTTGAGATAGTAAATAATGTGATTGTCCCAAAGAAGCTGTGATAAAAGCTGAAGATTATGAAGGGGAAGAAAATACTTTTAGTAAGAGTGACTGAGGTGCTTTGGGAATCTGTTATCAAGGGATATCAAGGGTTATCAAGATCAGATTTACAAGGCAAGGCTTTAGGAGTATGCAATTAAGTACCTAATTTCAATGCAGAATTTCTGTAACTAGGGCATGTAAACTTAACTCATAAGTGGGTGTTCAGCTAGCTATCTATGTATAAGCTATATGAATATATATTTGTAGTACCTGCATATGCAAATAAAGCTTATTTTTCTAGGCCCCTATTTCGTGCAAAGCAAATACAGCTGTGGATATCTATAATGTGAGAAAACTTGAAATATTCCTCTATGATTTATTTGAACAATTCTCTGAAAATAGATCTTGTAAATTACTGGATGGATTTCTGGATGCACTATGATAATGATCGAAAGAGCATAATAGGATGAGATATTTATACTCAACTGCTTTCACACCTCATCTGTGAAGGTGATATCTGAGTATCATGCACAATTAATAATTTCAATTGAAGTCCTCTGTAGTTATGAATCAGTAAGTTGGTTGTGTTGTCCTGTGTTATGTTGTGCATACTATCGGCGTGGTGGGTAAGATCATGAGAGCGCATGAGAAAAATGAGAATTAGCGTGGTGTGTGGTATTAAACTATCTCCTTTGGACTGCTGCTTGTCAGAAGTCAGGAAAACAGGCTGAACTTCTCTTTCAAGAGTGATCATGTTGACCCAGGCATCCTATGGATCACTGAATATTTGAATAATTCTTGAGTATTTTGGCACATTTAATTCCTCAAATGCCACTTTGAACACGATGCACAAGGTTGGTACAGCTGCATAGTGAGTTTGCTTTTTTTGCTCACTCCAAGAATTAATTTGACTCTTCCTGTGACTGAGAACAGTACTCCTGTTTGGCTTAAACTCAAAGATTTGCAGAAAAGAGAGCAAACTAGAGAAAGAGTAATGATTTGTAGAAGTCTACAGGAGGTCTGAGTCCCAAATCCAAATGTGACATTGCTTACAATTACATAAATAGTGTTCCCATGCATTTATCCCAGCTATAACCAATAGCTAATAACAGATTCTAGAGACCCAATGTGATTTACACACAGAGGTTTCTATACAGGACTTTGTGTGAATAAAAATTACTATTATTTCTTTTTGTATCCAAAGAAAGGAATCAATCGAATTCTTGTGGAGAATATAATTTTCTTCTGTTTAGTTTTAAATAGCATTAGCACAGCAATCAGATTTTGAGGTGAAAGATAAATGCTTCTGGACCTGGGTCTGAAAATGTACAAAACATTAGACAATAAAGAGAACAACTCCCTTGCCTTTGTATTTCCAGGGACATTAGCATTTTGCTGTATAGGCGAATAGCTTCTCAAACTGTTTTGTCTCTAAGTGACCTATTCCATTATTTTTAAACTGTGTTAAATGACCTCTGAATGTTTACAAAAAAAAAAAGGATAAAAGATTTAAACCTAAGGATTTTATCATTATTTTAAAGATACCTTGATATCACAGTATAATAACACTACTAATTGATGATTTCTTCTGATGGTGCTGTACCTTCCACAGTTGAAATTTCAGAGACTGTTGTAAATGTGTAACAGAATGGAGTAAACAGTCTACCTCTGTCAGAAAAAAAGGATAAGTGACAGTGTTAATCCTTAAACTACATTTGAAAACACACAGGGAGACCAGCGTCCTGTAATTATAAAAGGCAGCAGTAACGATGCGACAAAGACAACCCCATGTGGTCATCTCCTGTGCTTAGAAAAAAGGGAACCAAATCAATAAAGGCAACAATCCAGTTCTCAGCGGTGGAGGAAACGTCTGCCTGTGTGTAGGTCGGCAGGGGAGGGGATGTTTAGGGCAGGTGGGGAGAGCACTGAGGGGTGCCTGCAGGGACACCGGTGGAGAGATGGGTAGCGAAGGGAGAGGATGGGTAACAAAGGGAGAGAGGAAGGGAAACGGGGCTGGCTGCAGCAGCCTGGCAAGCTGCACCGCTGTAGCTTTCAGGCTCTGAATGCTGGGTTGTAGACTTTATTCATCTCGTTTTGTGGACAGAAGAAAGATTTCCTTTTTAATCAGGGCAAGCTGCAGAAGCCAAGATGAGATCATGGCTTCTGGTTCACGATTTTTATTTTCTAATAGAAGGTTATCTTGTTTCTTTCTCATCCTAGGTCAGAGCACGTATAGGGCACCTCACATGTCAAGTGGCTTTAATTATCCTTCTAAAAAAGAGTAATTAGAAATAAAGCAGGTAAAGTTAAACCTTTGGGCTGCTATTCAGGTTTTACCAGTCTTTCCTTGGGTAAATTCCTCTGTCTGCAACGAGAATTTGCCTGAGAAAAAAAAATGAATAAGAGCCCTTGGTTATAGTTTTAATTACAGAACAGAGCTACAGGAGAAATCGATGTCACATTCATTTAAATTTGCCATTTTGGAGCATACTATTGGTCTTGCTAAACCAGTGCCCTGCCTTTGTTAGCAGTGCAGATCTGAGACGATTTTGCTGATTTTTTCACTGTTTCCTTACAGGTGGATTGCTACAGTTCCAAGTAACTGCAAGACGTGGCAGCGGCTGCTGCTGTTATTGATAAATGGTGCAGCCAGTTCGACTAGGACACACTGAGGTGCCTTTGAGGCAGTGAAATAAGAGGATTTAAAGGCGAAGCCCTAGATAGGGTGATGTATGAAGTACTCACTCTGCCTAGTTGTGAATGGTTGTGTTAGGTTGATAGCTGTGCTATAAAGCATTCACAGTAATGTGTTACTGAAGACAACACTGCATACTTTGAAATGTCTGGGTAAACACTGTATAACTGGCCCCCTCCTCAAGCAGAGCTTAGGGCAATATCTCACCTGCTTCCCTCCCATCTGGAGGAAAGGATTAGCTTTTTTCTGTTTCTCAGAGGACAGCTTGCTCCCAGTGATGTACCTGCTTCAGTTTGGTCTCTCCTCCTTCCCTCTGGCTCTTTGCTTACTGGGGAGACCTGGGTTTGCTGCCCTTCCTCTCCTCCTACAAGTAGGATTAAATACGAGGAAGGATCTTTCTTGTCTTTGTTGCCCTGCATACACAGAGCTGTATCGTATTGTCTCAGCAGGATCCTTCCTCCAACTTTCAGACTTTGTTACGGGCTCTCGCTGCACTTTTCCTTTTCTGTCACTTGCAAGTAGATGTTTTTTCCTCTGTTTTATGGTTTTGGGTCTGAGGCGAAAAAAAATCAATAAAACATTCAAATAAAAACATAGTGAAAAGGAAAGAAGCAACCACACACAGAGCCCAAGGATGTGAGTTCTTTTGGTTGTAATATACTTGAAAGACCTTTATATTTCTGTGTAAAGGGAATGATTGCTTTTGAAGGTATATTCAAGGATATTCACAAAAAACGCTTTGTGAGTATCAGTGGATGAAACCTTACATTTGTAGTAGTCAATGACAGAAAAAAACTTGACACAGAAACAACTTTTCAGCTTACACAAGTTACGGAAATGCAGTGTAGTATGAAAACATACTGTCACTATCTAATTCAGAAGATAAGCAGGGAGGAAGCAACTATCCATGCTGAAAAGGCAAACATTAGGATTAATGATTGTAAAAGAAGATTGTGCCATTTTGCTAGAATACCCAACAGGCTAGTTTGTTTGCAGTCGGCAAAGCAAAATCTTTTGCTGACATTGTCACATTGTTTTTAGCTGGTATTTTGAAGTATGCATCTATGATAAACATGTAGGGGAAATAACCTGTATTGAGATGACAGGAGATATGATTAGATCATGAGAAACTCAGATCCCTCAGCGGACAGAGGATATTCAGAACGGACTAAGATGCAACTAGACAGGTTGTGAAGAGATTAAGGTTTGCATGACACAAAGCTGTGAGCTGGTCACACAGCATGATATAGGCTTGTAAAGCAAGATTTCCTCCCTCCTTCCGGGAACCTTCAAATCATTCACCCTGAAAGGAGATGATTGCTGAGAATTTAAGCAGGGTGCCTCGCATGCCTACGAGTTCGTGGCTGACAAGTGGCAGAGCAGAGCACTGATGTTACAACACATGGTGGTAGAGTGAGACCCGGTGGGCTGGAGAGAAGGATGTTACGATGGGCTACCTAAAAGCCATAAACACTCAGAATATTCCATTCTGCTGGTAAAAATCGATCTGGCTCGTACACTGATTTACAGAGAGTTTGCCTTGGAGGCGTGACAAAATCTGCTCGATCCTCCCACTTTGCACATAGAACATAGATGTGCTGCTGAGCTGCTGGGACTGTAGCCTTCACCATGACCCATGACGCAAGGTACCGAAGTATTTTTGGTCAATATTTCTCTACCATCCTGAATTTAAGCGTCACCTAGTATTTCCCTGCTTTGTTTCTTTCAATGCTGCTGTATGTGCTGTTTACATAAGAGATTAAAAATAATCTTTGATACTCTTTCTTTTCAGACAAAAAAGGAGTTCTACAGTCTGTACAACCATGTTATGTACCCCATCTTTACTTGACTGAAATTTCAAATTATGTAAAATTTGTGGAGAAACAGTTTGATAGAGGCTTGGGATTTTTATTTACTGGTTTCTGAGGTGGTAAAGGTGTTTTTGACAAAATTAAGTCCTGAATTTCCATCACTATTTAAATCTTATTACTCAAATCCAAAATGTCTGCAAGAGAAAAGATACTGCATTTAGTTGAATTAAACCTCCTTCAGATACTGAGAACCATCATATTATTAGGTGATATAATCATAGCAATCTGTTCTCTCTGAATTTATTAGGTCAAATTCATTTTAAATTTAGGGTCCTTTGTTATATTTTGGTTGTCATGACTCTTCACTGCCATCTCCAGATGTCTCAATAATTGGAAATAGAGTAGGGATTTCACAGCATTCCTACAGGGGACACAGATGAAAGGATCAAGGCTGAAGGGATAACACATGAAAAGAAGCAGAATGAATTATTATTGCCAAGTCCAACAAGCCTTCAGAGCAGGGTGTCAGAATGGATTGACTTCAATAAAAAAATCACCCTAGTAACAGCTGAGTTAAATGTATGAGTAAGGACCTCAGGAACTGGACTATTGTTTGATATTTCCACAGTCACTTTGCATGTCAGTCAGTATTAGTGACAGTCTGGGAAGCTGACACTGTCTGAAATGGTTTGGTTGTTAAGTATTGGCAATGGACTGATTAGCCTTGTTTAGAAGGAGCATTTGGGGTCTAGATTATTGTCTTTATCCTTGGCTTGTTGACTGTTACGTTCTACTATTTCTCACACTTGTTGCAATCCATTTTGAAGTCTGCTTTGAATTTGAATACTTTGTGGTAGAGTCGCCTTCCCTAGCAGCTCTTCAGAATACCCCATTCTCATTCATAACTTGTCTAATAATGAATGGAAAACATCAGTAGTACTGGATGTGGCCTGTGAATATGTTTTCGTAGGTCTAACAGTGTGTTTGGCCTTCTACTGTAACAGAGTCTGAAATTATTGAAAATTCACTCTTGAATATTAGGAGTTTCCTAACCCAAGTTAAGTCCTTATGAGCTGCACACCAGGAGCAGGCAAGTCAGTAGGTGGCATGGAAATTTTTGCTTTTTATTAGTGTGATTATGTAACTATAGTGTCTCTATTCTAGTGCAGTTGTGTTCTGATACGTGACAATGCAAAAATATTACTTTCATAAACATGCTCCCACTCTGCATTAAGCTATTGATTTATTTATAAGAATGACATTAAAAGAAGGATAACTTTCCTAATAGCAAAAGGGAGGGCTTGAAATAGGACAAGCGATGTAGCACTCCCTGTCACTGGGCTTTTCCTAAGCTTGAATCACGTTTGCCCGATTCATGCTTGAATCAGGTTTATTAGCAGCTCACCAAACTTCTGAACCTTGGCTGCGTACGATTTCAGTCCCTTTCTCTCCCCAGCACGGCAGCAACCTTTTCTTCCACCAGAGGCCACACAGGACCTCGGCTTTCCAACCTACTCTGGGTCAAGGGGTGGACCGAGGATGATGAGAGGAAACTGTGTCGCCCCACTACCAGCCTTTGCAGCAGCATTTGTTGACCTCTTCTGCCTTGCACATGGCTGTTCTGTGGAGTCAACATCCACCCTTGCCTTTATCATTAGATGTAAATAATTGAATAATCATACTGGTTTGTAGGAGCTCTTATACCATCTGTTTGGAAAAGAGCTGTGTCTGGGGAGAAGGGATGTGACCGAAGACCAGCTAATGGCTGGATACTACAACAGGTGCTTCAGTCTGGGAGTGGTGAGAAGTGCTGCAGTAAGACCAGACCTTTCACTTCTGGCTGCCAGATCAAAGAACTGCAAAAGAAATTTAGCTGCGCTTTTGTTGTCATATCACAATTTTTCATGGAGCTCACCATGATGGAGCACTTCAGATGCTGTCATGACACAGAGCAGTGTGAGTAAACCCCAAAGCAGTGCATTAGCTGTGGAAACAAGAGAGCTCTGCTGCCAAAGATCATTGCTGTTGAATTCTGAAGAAGCAACAGGCAATATAGCACCCAGCCACCTAGTAATTTAACTCTGATTCATAGTACATCTGTCAGCAGCTGATTCCTATTACTGGCAGAAATCAAGAAAAAATAAAAACAGTGCCCATCATCAAAATACACAGTAGGCATTGTAAATCTAGCCATCAGCACCATTCCATCCCTTGTAGCAGACTTAGTTACATGGGACAAAAGGTACAGTTGGATAATTAGGCAGACCATAAAATAAATTGTTGTGTGTGCCTTCCTGTTCTTGTTTTTGTGCCAGGTGGGACAGTTCACAGATTTGAAATGTGTTCAGAAGTTACTTATAATCTGTTTCCCTTCCTTTTCTGGATGTTGTCACATTCTTTTTTTAATTGATGCCATTTGAACTATAGACAGATATTAATTAGGCAATGATACAAAATCTAAAGGAATTAGGTGCCCATATACAAACCTGTGCGACAGAGAATGCCTCTCTTCTAGGTGGGCTTAATATATCACAACTCCTGTTTTACTTCTGCGTTGAAGAATATTTTCTGAATAATTGATAGATGGAGAAAGAAGAGAAGGACAACTGGAGTACTGGACAGTATGCCCAAGGAGATATTTTTCTGCAGAAATTTTAGGGAAAGAAGCGTAAATCATACCTGCTATGATTCAGATTATATAGGCACTGAGACATGCAAGTGGCCAACTTTAACACATAGCAGTGAGGTACACGTGTAAATAGTAGTGTATTTTGTATAGGAACTTAGTTTCAAAAATAAGTCTGAATTCTTTTTTAAGAATCAAGCAGTTTGACAGGCTCCCTTGTAAGCAATTTGACAGGGTCCCTCACATCCTTTCTTTTACAGTACTGCCATATTTTTCTGCTGGTATTGCAACACTGCTACTGAATTTCTCAGCTCTTTAACACAGTTTAAAAAAAGAGCTTTCAAAAAATACCAGAAGAAACAGAGAAGCATGGATCCTCTGGTTTTCGCCATCCTCTGTCTGTATTTTTATATCTGTCTTTTCCATTAACGCCTTTTAATCTTTTTTCTAGAGGAGTTGATGGGACTTAAACATTCTACATAAGCCCTGGCTCAGCTAGAAGGATTGTAGTGAAATAGGGACGCCTATTGGGAGCCTCATGTCCTAGTCACGTTTTGTATGCTGCACCCATACAGGTCAGAGCAGAAAAGCTGTTACCTTTTCAAACTGTGTTTTAAATGTTCCCGTACTATTTCAGACATTGTCAGATACCACTTTGATTTAGCTCACATAGAAGTTAGAGTCTCAGTAAGGCTGCAGCTTTGGATATAATTGATGGAGACAAATTTTCAACAGATTTCAATAACTTCTTGGTAGTTTGTGGCTTTACCAGCTTTTTCTGCTTGTCTAGCATGTTGACAAAACCAGTCTGGATTTTGGTGTGAGAAAAACATCCTTTCTTTGCCTTTGAAATCTCAGACAACATTTGAGGTCGGTGTCCTTGAGTAAAGCAGTATGAGAACTAAGATAAAACTTCATGAGAAAATGGGTTGGAATATGCTTTTCTAATTCTCCTGGCATTTCACAATACCCCAGAATGAGTGGGGATGGATCTAGGTTTCTTAGGCAAACTTTATGGAGATGCTTTAGCAAACAAAGGATGCTAAGGGACCCAGCTTTCAGTATATTATCTTCCTCCCTTCCCTGATAAATCTGCCAATGATATGAAAATCACACACCTACATTTAAGATGTTATTCCAGTGTTACCTATTTTCTCACAGCAGATGAACTCTTCTTTCATGTTTGCAACCTGACAAATGTAGCTTAGACATTTTATAATGGAATAAAAAGTGACTGTGTTTTCATTGATATTTATAGTGCAGGTTTGGGGGCAGCAAAGAGGGTAGAAAATACTCAGTGAAAAAGATGTATGCCTTTAATAGTCATTACTTTTTGTAGTACAGGCTGTGTTTAGTAAATGGTGTATGTGAAGACGTGACTTTCATTTTTTAAAATCCAAAACTTGGATAATTTGCTACAGTTGTAGGCAGTGACTGAGACAAATGCTGTCTAGAGCAGCACTAAGTGAACTGGCAGATCTACAGAATGGAGTTGTTTGGAGACACTGCTGCAAGGCGAGTTTTACATATACATATCACGGAAAATAACAATTCAGACCCTGTGATTGCTGGTTAAGTACGATGCGACAACAAAATGGACAAGAAAAGAAAGAAAGAAAGAAAAAGAATGTGATTGCCTGAAAGCGTCGTTCCTGGCTAACAGCTTGGAGTCACTGAGGAAAGGAGAGCAAAAGAGCGTCCTACCCCAAGGGCCCTGCAAGTCAGGGCTGGAGGGAAAGACAAGGCAGACCCCAGGTACCACACGAGCCCTGCTCTGTACTTGAGCAAGCAGACCTGGAGAAAGCATAAGGGTGACAAGGCATCCCCCAGTGAGCATCGCAGGAGGCTGGGTGGCTGGGCTCTTCAGTGCGTCCCCTGGGCTGGGCCACCCTCTGTGAGAAACTTGGCTGAAATGGTTGAAATGAGGTCAATCTCTCATTTTCCGCATGCTCCAGTTTTACCTGGGAATTTACTTTGTTATTTGAGCCCCATCTCCAACAGAGCGGGAGGATACACTCTCAGTGCTTCAACATGGGAGGTAAGAGAGGGGCTGAACAACTCTCCTCTCTGTAACTCTCTGGGCACTTTTCTTAACCCCACAATGCCTGCTTGGTTTCACCAACCCATTTGCCACAGATCTGTTAGTGGGGAGAGACAGCTCTCTCTTGATCTGCAAAAACATTCACTGCTGCTCTGATAAACAGATTGCATTTCAAATGAACTTGAAACATGAGAACATGACAGTTTGGGAAATGTAAAATTGAAATATGAATGGTTATATGCTACTGTTTGTGTGGGGGAGGGAAACGTGATAACTGAGCAGTTTAAATAGCAGGGTTCCCCTTCGTTTCTTTTCTTCCTGGTACTTGTGGTAAATTACGGGCTTAGTACTCAGGCTCCAGTGCATATTTTACCACCTTGTTTCATAAGTCTGAATACAGCATTTAGTGGGAGGACAGCCTGTAATTATGTTGTAAGTTATCAAACAAACTGCAGATGTATAAATGTGAGGGTAGGCTTAACTACTTTGTTTTGAAAAGGAACTTTAATATTAAACAAATGTGCACTTATTGGAAATGGCAGTGTTGAAAGCCTGCATTGTGAGTCTGACTTAATAAACCTAATCTTTCCCTAAAGCTCTGTATGTTATGGAGAAGTAATAAGCTATCTTGACTAACTTAAATATTTCCTTTCATCCTAGAAAAAGGACCCCACTCTTAAAAGTAATTAATCATCTGATTTAAAGCATCCCAAGTACATGACCAGATTTTTTATATTACCTGTACAGATACTATTGGTTGCAATAACAAGGCATGTGCATGCGCAGTAGCTGGTTACAACATGTAAATTAAATGTTTGTGCACATTTAGAGAAAGGTAAAGTAATATTTTCTTGCATCTATTTTTAGAAATCCTCCCTGCAAGAATCAAGCTTTGACAAACGGAGCTAGATATGAACCAACCTTCACCAAAAATTGAAACTGAACCTAGGGCAAATATTTTATATTTCCCATGAGCTGTGCTTTGTATTTCTTCGCTTTTTACTGCCTGCTCTTTTCCTTGTTTCACCTAGGACAGAGCAGAAATGGGGAGATACCACACAAAATGCACTATTTTAAAAATAATGCTAATCCATCTTAGAGGATGAAGTGCTCTGAACCTCATTTTTAGTCCACTTTTGTAGAGACAGTAGGTTTGGATCATTCATACACATTCCAGTTGAGCATGTGGATAATAGGCACTTCTGTGAGCCAATATGAACTACTCTCAAACCTTTTCAAAGTTTGCCTGCTTTTTGCTGCTGAATATGAAGGGGATGCTGGTATAGGCACTGTACAGGAAATGTGCTACGAGGACAAAGGTGTGACAGTTGTGTCACAAAGTAGTTTAAGTGGGTGAGAATGAGCAGTTGGACAAAGTTGATCTCTTCTAATTACCCGAATAATGATAATAAGAAGTCCAGACATTTAAAACTTAATTGGTATGGAGAAATATGCAGTTATTGTCAGCAGGGAAGACCAGGAATCAGCATGAATTATCCTGAGTTGGTGATTTGGCTTTGAAACCCAGACCATTACTGTTTCAGTGGATTTGTTTATTGTTGGCTATGCATATTTAAGGAGCAAGGAAGCAGAAGATAGTTGTGAAGAGAAGTTGTGAAGAAGCGGCGTAATCTTCACAGTCCTGAGGAACAGAAGAAAGAGAGAGGAACAGGGAAATGGAAGTCTTGTAATTCACATGGATCTCAGTGGGGAGACTGTCTAGAGACCAGAGGTGGTGGCAGATGGACACAGGGAGTCCATTCACCACTTGTACTTGAGGTATTTGCTTTCTGCTACAGTCTGAACTTTCATCTGAATATGTCAACTCACCTGCTGTGGAACCAGCATCCAGACCTTGCATGGTCCATATGGCTATGGATATTTTTTGCTGGATCAGGCACTTTATACACTGTCTAATACACAAGGCATGCAAATTGTCATTACAGCCATCTGCAATTTTTTGCATAGGTTAGTGACATTAAAGGAACTTTCTTTTTTTGGTTAAGCCATCTTACAGCAAATAATGTGACTACAATTTCTTGATGGACATTTTCAATGCTGTTGAAGTGCTACAACAAACCAGGATAAAGTACTCTCATATTTTCTCCTTTTGCTATTAGATAATAGAGATTACAAAGATGCCAGTTGAGTAGAGCACTAGTGCATGACTGTATTCATTGTTTACAGGAGCAAAGAGTTAAGGACTTGCCACAACAACAAGCTATAGGGAGGAACAGTTGCATTGCTCAACACTGCAGCTGAAAAGTAGCTCTATAAACTGGCCCTGTCTCAAGAGACCAAACAACCACTCTCAGGAGATCAGGTGACTACTTTTTTCATGCTGAATTCAGCAAAAATGTATATTAATAGACATACCTGATTGCTTTACTGATTAGAGCAAGTTTCACCTTCATTGCCTGCAGCTATGGGGGAACACATCAGATTGCCAGTAACACCAGGTGAAGGTCTCAAACCTTCTCAAAAGCCTTCAGAAATTCTCTTTTCCAATGTGTGATATCCTCTGATATCTCAGAGGACATACTTAAAGGCATGGTATAATGGAGAGGAAAGAGCACCTGGCTCTGTGCTCTGTGAGTGTTGCAGAGTGTGCAGCAAGGCAAGACGTAGCAGGATTCTCAGCATGTAAGATCTGATTCTGAGGTAACCTGTGAGTCAGATGCGCATTATGAGTCTTTTAGGTCTCAGGCTGAACTGGAGAGGCTGAAAGTTTGGGACAGAATAACCATTACTTTCATGTTAATAAATCCAGCTGATGGGCTTTTGAGATAATAAAAGAACAAGACAGCAGAAATATTTTCATTTGTAAAACTATGTCATGTTAGTTTTGTACTAAATTATGCTTATTCAGTTAGGTTCTGTGCAAGTTAGCAGTAAAGCTCCAACAGATATCTATGGCCTTTGTATTGAGTCCTGGGACCTGGTCCTGATCCTACATGCTTTGGTGATCAAAAGTCATAAAAGTCATCTGATCAACAGGCACAGCTGGTGTGTATGTTCTTAACCCACCTCAACTGCAAGATAATGAGATTTGCACTAAAACTCAACAGAAAGTCTAAGCTAAGTGTCATTATGATGGATTTGAGGTAGTCTTAGAGTGTGCATGTTGAGTGTTGATTCAGGTAATAGTTTTTAACTTTATAAATCTTGTAGCTTTTAGGTCTTAGGTCTGAGCCCTTTGCTGGGGTAAGTTTTTACAATTGACTCAAAGATAGATATCGCACTTGTCTGGAGTCCTGTGTAAGAGTGGGTAGGTAAAGTCTGCTGCTTGTGAAAATGTGATTGAAAGCTAGAACTTATATCTACATGTGTTACTGCTAAAAAGATCTGTTGTGCATTAATGTTTGTATTTGACAGAAAGTAGAGACCTCAGCCCTCGAAACCTTTGTGTTAAGTGCTGTTCATGAACACGGCATGAGACAAATTTTGTTTCGAGTTACCTTGTGATCAAAACACCTGATTTAGTAGGAAAACTCATCATTATTTTTAAAGAGAGGGCATAAAATCAGATATAGTACAAATTTTCTTGATAGAGAACATTTTAATAACTTTCCTCTTTAACACATGGAAAGTACAAATATCCCTTGAAATAGCTTTCCTCTTATTTTTGTGGCAGCTGTGCAATAATCTAGAAGAAGTTAAAGTATCACTGTATCCTTTGCTTCACTAATAGCATGCATTTATTGTGCTTTTATGTTTTTATTTATGAAGATTTTGTGAAATGAGGATCAGGACTAGAGAAAGTAGGAATTAGTTTTTTGTCCGGAATACAAATTGGGAACCAGACTGTATTGCAAACATTAGTCCATCAGTGACACTCTAATTGGATCAGGATGTCTCTGAATGCATGGGACTGGCGACAGCTGCTCCGTTAACATATATTTCTGTCTGTGTAGATACAGAGACACAAAAAAGGTCATTTACAATTCATGAATCCCTCAGTGGAGACAATGAAATTGCATTGATATCTTTAACCTCTTTCCCAGTAATCCTGGTGATATTTCCCATAAGGCCAACTTTCAGTATGAAACTTCTAGTAGTAAAAGTCATCCATATATGCCAACAATCTCTATAAGCAATAGGCCAATAAAATGCAGATGCAATCACAGCCACCAACAGAGACAAGCTCTAGTACTGCTTGTGTAATGAAGAAGAAAACTTGATGAACAATCAAATGTGTTCCTCAGAACACATATTCTTTCCTGAGAGGAAGGGAAAAAGAGAAAAGGCTAGCTGAATGAAGCATTTTGTACAGCATTAAGAGGCATTAGTTATTATTACTCTATGCCACAATATCTGTAAGTAGCAGGGAAGAGAGAAGTAAGTGTGAAAGTTCAATGCGGTCTGTTCTTAGTAGCATCCATCCTACTATTGCTCTGGAAGAGGCAGAGATGGTCAATCTTGCAGAAGTAATAATTGGAGAATCTGACTCTCTAGGCCAGGAGAGTCTAATTACACTCAGAGGTCTGCAGGGCATGGTAACCTGTGTATTGGAAACTGCTAGTGATGCACCAAATAAGCATTTTTTTAAGTCAAAGGTATATGGGGAAAGGAAAAACATGTCAGTTACTGTGATGACTCGGCAGCTGCCCAAAACCCAGTAGCTAGAAAAGTGTGGATCAGCATTTGAGAGAAGTTTGTGAAATTAAGTTTTACTGGTTCTCCAGAAAAATTAATCTTGCCAAAATAGTTTTCTTGTTTACTTCTCTTGAGAAACTCAGTACTTCATCTGTATCAGATACAAAAATAATTGAACCTACAATCTTCCACAGCTGAATGGCAGTGGCTTTGAGAATCATAATGTCCCTAAGATACAGTCCTGCTCCTGTTATAGCCAGTAGCTAGAAACAGATTTCTAGTGAGAATGCTTTTCTTCTCAAACACACAATATCCTTCCACAGAGAGAGATTATGTACTCTACAGATCTCATTTTGTATTAATTCCACATAAAATTTAATTGGAATTGATAAGAAATTTTGTCATGGTTCTACCTCTCTGAAGTCACTGAAAGCTTGGCTATCCTTTTAGTTCCTTCAGGTGCCAGAGACCTTCATATTTTAGTTTGAAGCAATTATATCTTCTGTATGTACAAAATCTGAGATTCTTACAGCTTTATGAAAATCCACGGGAAGGAACCCAAAATTCCACTGAGTTTTTGCAATTGTGCAATATGAATTGATAAATTACAAAGTTCTTCTGATTCAAAGGAATTTAGGTAAAGTTCTGGGCAAGAAACTGGCAGAGGTGGTGAATGTTTGAATTACCCAACCTTCTGCTTTCTGTCTACGGTCTATGTTCTTTCTTCTCCTAGACTGCATTAAGTTCTAAAGTTTGTAAACAGTTCATAATTAGTAATCGTTTGAACTCAGAGTGAACATCTTTTTCTGTTTATAAAATGTTTGATAGAATGCTGTTCCATGTTTATCTTTCCTTCATATCCTAGAATAATCAATTAAAAATGTAATCTTTACATTCTGAAAAATCCTCTGTAAGAGGTTGATATTGGTTGTGAGCCTGTTACATCTGAGTGATTAGGCAATTATGATTGATTTAGAAATTGGCATTCTGCACACATTTTTACCTTTACAAATTTGGTTCATGGTGACTCACAGAAGACAAGCACAAAAAACTAAAAGGAAAATTATTTAAAGCATTGAAAGAAAAAGAGTAATTTCATGTATGTCTGCATCCATCCTAACGGTTCTGAGAACCCACTTTCAACTTTTCAAAAATCTGAAGAGGGTCTTTGGAACACCAGGGATAATTGTGTGACATGTACACAGATTGTGTGTGTCTCGTTTTTTGAATTTTCTGTGGGTATAGGAAGGCCACAGCACCTGATACGTGATCAAATATTAATGCCCTGTCTGTTTCTAATTTTCTCCATCAATTTCTAGATGATTTGTATGACTTTGACAGAGCTTAGCTTTCTGATTCCCTTGGCTCTTTTTAAAATTCGACCTTGTACATATCATTTTACATATCAACTTGTGCTGTGGGTCCAGTTCTGTAGAGTGCTTTCAAACAATACAAAGCCCATATGATCCCCAGCACCATTCCTAAGTCATCAGCACCTTGTTGTATTAGACACTTGTGGTCTGACAGGCAAGTTTTGTTTCAAAAGAAGAGAAAAGTGCCTCATAAAAACAAACACATTTGATCTTTTCAACTATTTTTAGTTTGTGTCAATCTTCTGTGGCCCTGGGCAACATAGGCAAAATGCCAACCTTAGCAATCTTTTCAGACACTCTAATATGCCAAGTTCTGGCAGCAGCATGTTTTTATCAGGATTGTTTTCCAGCCTCAGTAAACTGCTTCACATGCTGGTGTGCCTGTTATGGATATGACATCCGTGGAGACCACAATGATTGCAATCAAAAAGTAGCAGAGAAAATAGAAAGAGCTGGTGTCAGTTCTGATTCTCGCTATCCCCTTCATCATGACAATAAATTAATACACCTCAGCTTCAGCTCTGGTAAGCCTTTTCCATAAGAACAAGGTATTAGAATCCCGGTGCTTAACATTCACAGTGAAATATTCTGGTATTACAAATGTAGTGGAAGTGTAGTATGAAATGCAAAAAATTGTGTCTGTGTAGTGTCATGATAAGAATGTACATGCACAGAGGAGTCAAGGAATTCAAAATGATAATTCTCACAGGAATTTTAACTTAGTCCCCTTTTACATTGCAGAGAATTTTCTAACACTTCCCTTGACAGCTATTTTCAGGCCTACGTGCAGTGTGGATGTTACATTTGCCACGGGAATCATAACTTTCAGTTGCTTCGTGTTTTGGTGAGTGTGAATTTCTTAACCTAATGTCACAAAAATGTCATTTTAAAGGGCGCTTTCTTTTTTTTGAGAGTGCTTTCCTTTCTTTAAAAATGTAAACATGTAAAAAGCAAAAATAGTAAATTCTGATGTGCAGTATGATATTTTAAAGAAAATGGCATGGTGTTGGAATTTTTTTAGTGACTAGCTGACTGTGTAATCAGTAACCTATCCAAATCTGTGTTTGCATAATGGTAAGGTTTAGTCAGAAGTGCTGAAAAGACAAGGAAATTGTTTTGATTATGTTACACACATTTCAGCTCTTCCCAGGATGCCAGGATGCATTTTCTATGTGTTTAACAGCTAATGCAATACCCAGACACTTCTTGTTGACTTCACAGAACTGGATCAGTACCCAAAGCCTCGACTTTCTAGTACCTTATGCATACTTGTAGTCCTTTTGCATTGGAGCATTAAATCAGGATTGTTATAAATATCATGTTCCACATAGGCCCATAGATGTGGCCATGACTTATGCTCTAGAACTGTTTTTATGTGTTAATGCATTTGTTTCTTATCTGCTACTTCCAAACTCAGTCAAGTATGAAATCTTCCCCTTTGACTACACATATACAGCATTTGAAGCTTGCCAAATAACTCTTTTTGGACTGAGCAGTATGCAAAAAATGACAAGGACATTTTCTTTAAAGTACAAAAGGCAGTTTTTCGTGAAAAACAGCCACATTATACTTTATTCATCACGAAAGGTGGCAAACTGTGGACAGCACAAAAATAAAAAAATCAGCTCGGATGATATTTTTACTTCAGAAAAACAAAAAAGAAGCACTCAAAATAGGATTTGGCACAAAATTGCCTCTGTGCTTATATTTGCTCTTCAGTTTGCTATAAAAATATGACCTTTTCAATGTTTTCTCCTTGGGAGGAGGCCCTCGTCTGCTGTTTCCTTTCCAAAGGAGATTAGCACATTAGCAGTAATGCATCCTTCCCCTAAAAGAAGCCAGTGACAGAACCAAACGTGATTTCTTCCTTCAGTAATCAATATGGTGGTACCATGCTATCAGCTGGACTTGGAGAGAAACAAGTCTATTGTTTGCTTCCCAAGACAGCAGTCTCAGTGAAGAAACTAAGAGATAAGTGGACTACAGAGCCTACACTAATTCACTGCAAGGCATAAAAGTTATCTAATTTCTCAAGTGAGGTCTGGCCAACAAATTTTTTGGGAACTGTTTCTCTGGGGCTCAGTAGACAAGAAATAAGGTTCTCTACTCTTAGTTCCAAGTATCAGTTGTTATTGGACACTCTTGTTTGTCAGGAGACTTCAACAGCATGAGATGAATGGACCATCCAGTGATATTCTGCTTTAATGAGCTGTCTTCTCCTTCCCTGAAGGAGGACATCTTGATCCTGTACAATCATGCAGAGTGAAAGAACATTGCATGTCGAGCAACAGAACACAGGGCAAAACATGCAGGTTTCCAATCCCCTCCCCAGAATGAAGCCAAAAAGAGATAGTGAAATATTAATGCCCTGTGATATACCTCTACTAAAGTTGTCGAATGTCACAGGTAGGCAAGGTAGGTTGTTGCTCTCATATGCTGTGCTGAGGGAGGGATAGAAAATAGCCTTTGTTATTCTTTGCTGGTAATCTTTTGTACATACTCAGATATTGCTGACTGATAGCTGACCTAATTTATGGTAACACAACACTTACAGCAATGTAGTTGAAACTGGTATACTCATTGTATACTCACTATCTACCCTGCAAAATTAATATTTGAGTAAATTATTAAAAACAACTGAAAATATCTATGCAAACGTGTTTTCTCTTGGGTCTGTGGTTAAAACTGGAATCATTTCTCAAATTTGCTTTTAAGATGCAGGTATGACTCTTGTAGTCATAATCCTTTGTCAGATATATCAACTTCAAATATTCTGTCTGACCTTAAAGACAGAATTAGGGCT